>Ga0208644_1000010_pt1 | contig 119474 bp, 126 predicted proteins | sample VirMetDEL_Nov_18_FD_184517 | JGI IMG/M metagenome (GOLD analysis project Ga0208644, IMG submission 184517) | Aqueous microbial communities from the Delaware River and Bay under freshwater to marine salinity gradient to study organic matter... | ecosystem: Environmental > Aquatic > Marine >...
TAAAAGTTTTTCCTCTTGTAGGACGCTGTGGTATCATATCCTCAAATGTAATGTAACTCATCTTTCCCACCAAAATTCAAACCAAGTTTTATCAACACTCCTATCTATTGAATCAGCAAAATAATCAGGCTTTATGTCTTGGTCCACATTATAAATCCAACAAGCAATTTTAAGGTCGGTGGAATTATATTCTCCTAGATTGAAAGATATTTCATGCATTGTAACACCGCTGTCAATGATATCATCAACCAATAAAACTTTTTTCCCAGCAAACAAATCATTAGGTAAATTCCCTAGGTCTCTATCTTTAAAATCACGCAGGGACCATTTAACAACATCCATAGGAACGTTCAGTTTGTGGGACAGTGCTACAGCCAAAGGCAACCCGCCACGAGCAATCCCATATATTTTATGAAATTGTATATTAGATTTTCTGATATCGGAAGCAATAAGATCAACGGCAGTAGCAAACTTTAAAAAATTCATGTAATAGGTTTTCATTTTACTACTTTAATACCTGAAGAAGGTACAAGCAAACCACGACCAGTTAATCTGTGATATTCATTCTTAATATCAGCAGCAGGCTCAAATACATGAAGAATATGAGAGGTTTCAAAAGAAAATTCCTTATCGTTTGAAAAGGAAAGATAAGGAGCTAGACCTATCCCATACGAGCCGTTTCCCGTGGGTGCAATCATAATATTGAATGGTTGGGCCAAAGTTAAGGTGTTGGTGTTCTCTAATTTCTCTATGCGCTCACCAATCAAATTTTCACCAGCAATAGTTTTAATGCCTATAATCATAATAAACTCAACTGTAAGGGTGTTAGGAGGTACTACTTAATTACGAAATTTCAAACTTCTTAGGCTTCTTATCTTCAGGAATAATGCGTCTTAAATCAATATTAAGAACACCATCCTGTAATGAAGCTCCCTCTACAATAACATCTTCTGCTAAGGTCCACTTACGAGTAAAGGCACGCTTAGCCAAGCCACGGTGAATATATTGAGGCTCGTCTTCGGCCTTCTCACCTGAACCTGAAATAGAAAGGACTCCTTCGGCTAACTCCACCTCTAGATCGCTGCGCTTGAATCCAGCCACAGCAATTTCGATGGTCCAATTCTCAGGATCATGCTTGATGATGTTATAAGGTGGGTAATTTGTGGCTTCATTGGCAGTTTGAATCTGTGATAAACGATCAAACCAACCATCAAAGCCAATTGCCCATGGGTTATGTGTTGAACTAAAAGTAAAGGTACGAGTATTCATAATTCCTCCTTAGAGCGAATGTGTTAGTGATACCCTTTCGGCGTATCGTTGAGTTAAAATATAACTCCTAACACCCCTACAGTCAAGCTCTTTTACAGCTTTTTACCAATATTATATTTGGTAACTAAGTTCCAATCTTTCTTTTCTCCGAAAGACAAAACCTTAATTTGTGATAATGGTGCAGTATCTTCACAATCATCTGGATTAAGAATCTCTACTAATCCCCAATCTTCTAAAAGATGTGCTATTGTGTTTCTACGGTGCAAATCATTATCAGATAAATCTGCTCTTTTACCATCCAAAGCAAATAATTCTTTGAAATGTACAATGAAATATCGGCCTTGCTTGTGTAAAATATGGCAGCTTTGGAATAGAGTTTGTTCTTTCTTAGAAGCAACCCCTATGCGCGTTAAAGTCTCTCTGACTTTTAGGAAATCATCTGGATTAACAAGTATTATTTCTACTGGTTTGTATCCAGGAATTCCAGGTATATGTATTAAGTCATGTGCCATTACTAATTCCACCTATGTTCAATCTTTTTTTAATATTGTCAATGTTTTCAGGAGTCAAAATTTTCAAAGCCTGGAGTCCCTTTTCCGTATTATAATTATAATACTTTTTAACTATTTCCAAATCTTCGATCTTTTCGCTTTTAATCCATTTATTAAAACGCTTTTTGCCTCTGACAATATTTATAAGATAGTGGAATTGTAATTTCTTATCTAAGTGAGTTCTGCTATTCATTTCATTAGCTTGTATTACTGTATCACTACCAAAACTAAGTGCTCGATTCACAATATAAGGATTATAATATTTCTCACCATACTCATCCTCACACAAATCTTCTTTAGTGTAATGAATAGCATTAACATAATCAAAAGGAGAAGGCTTAGAAATTTTATGTTCTTCCTCTTGTATTTCTATAATTTCTTCACCGTCAAGATTAATCATTTGAATTCACACACAGCCATGATTTCTGTCAAACAAGCAACCAAATTAATCTCAGCATCTGCAACAAAGGCAGCTTTGTATTGATAATCAGCCAACAAAAGAATCAACTGAGGTACCTGTACCACTTCGTTAGATAGGTTATCATAAAGAAGCCTAAACAAAACTGCAGGATCATTATCTAGGTTATTAGCAACCCAGGTTCTCATTTTCTTAAAATCTTTTTCTCTAAGAGAAGATAAAAGATTTTTGATATTATCCTCGGAGATATTTACAAGAATTCCACTATCAATTTTGCCTGATACGGAATATCTTTGTAGTTCATTCAAAACTCTACGATAATCTGGAAAATGCTTGTTCAATAATTCAGCAACAACCTTTTCTTGATATTCTATATTTTCATTGTCCAGAATTTCTGTAACTCTCTTGAAGAACTTTGCTGCAATCTTAGGACGTTCTTCTTTTGTAATTCTAAAATCAATAACTGTGGTTCTAGAATGCAAAGGAGAAATAATCCTGTTCTTGAAGTTACAAGTGAAAATAAACCTACAATTTTTACTGAACTCCTCAATAAAACCACGAAGTGCAGGTTGTGTACTATTAGGATTTAAATAATCGGCCTCATCTAAGATTACAATCTTTACCTTACCCGTGAAACTAACTGTACTAGCAAAGTCTTTAATCTTTGTTCTAAGAACATCAATACCCGATTCTTCGGAACCGTTAATAATAATATAGTCACAACCAATTTCTTCACATAAAGCTCTAGCAATAGTGGTCTTACCAGTACCTGCTGTACCGGACAGTAACAGATTTGGAACATTATCTTGTTCTACAAATTCTTGGAATGTATTCTTCAATTCTTCGGGAAGAATACAATCTTTAATTTTCTTAGGACGATATGCTTCTACCCACAAGAATTGTCCTTCTGTTTTTGTTACCATATTTAAATCCTAGAGCTAGCATCTGCTGCAATCAAATAAGTGAGATCACATCCCTCACATTCAAAGAAGAAAACAAGAACCTTTCCCCCACGACCAATAGCATTAGCTATATGAACTTTATATGTCTTAGGAATAACCTTAAAACTATCAATGGACAGCTTAACATCAAAACTCATATCTGAAACACCTAGCTTCTTTCTAAAAGAATGTGAAGTAGGATTTCTAGGATCATTGAGTATAAGTGTTACCTCACCATTCTCAGCAGTAACACTCATCATTGTTGCATTGACAATGCCAGCAATCTTAGTAATAGAAGTAATATCGTTCGATTCGAGTGTGAACGAATACATTTCTTCTAACTCAGGAGGAGTTTCAAGAGGAGCACTTACCAGACTTTCATCTGCATAAAAATACTCCATCTCTCCCCCATCCTCTGTCTTAATAAGAAGACTCTTATCACCAAACTCAATTTCAGCACCACTAGAAACTGAAATAAGGGACAAAAGCTGATTAAGATCATAGATAGCAAACTGTGCAGGGAAGTTTTCTGAAACAATTGCTCTTGCCTGAATGCTATTCACAGCATTTTTTGTTGCCATTTTATTACCAGGCTTTACCAACAGATTGCTGCTAATCTGTGAAAAACTTTGCAAGAGTGAAACGGTTTCCGAACTAATCTTCATAATATATCCTCCGGTTAAAATTGAATGTAGTCGCCTATTTCACTATCAGGCTCAACATAAAAGTCATGTACATGAAGTAACATAACAGCATAGTGTAAAATTTTCAAGATGTCTTTACGATTGAATCCATCCTTTTTCCCATAACGTTGGGCATACTTCATGATGTTACCAACCGTAAAACCAACACCATGACCAGTGTCAAAAATAAATTCTGAGGCCTGGAACTTTCTACGGGAATAATGCTCACCATAGGTAGAGTCAATATATTTCTTGAGTTCCTGTAAAATCTTATCCTCTGAATAACGATAATCAATCTTCTTCATTTATTGTGTCCCGTCCTTCTGCATGAATATCACACAGAGCCATAATATGTTCGCCTGATCTTAAGGAGCCTGAGGCTCCACAAACTTCACAAATATAACGACTTCTTTTTGCAATGTCAATTATTACTTTATCCACTTCTTCGTTAATTATATTTGTGTATATTCTTAATATACCCCATCTTTCTTTTACCTGTAAAATTTTTACTGGTGGGAATGTATCCTTTATAGCATCAAAAACTTCATGAAGCAAAGGAGCCCACCCTTCGCCTACTGAGCGAAGGGCGAGATCCAATGTATAACCTTCGTAATTTACTTCCTGTGGATTAACATCAGAAGGGCAAAGATTCATACTCCTCCTCCGCGGTAGGCTCACCAACCTCTTCACCAACCTCTTCACCTGCATCAATCTTGGTATACAGGTCAATGAAACTATTCTTAGTTTCAGTATTGAACCTGGACACACACAAGGTAACAGCCTTGATCCTATCACCAAACATTGCAAAGGCATTCACCACGTGCTCAAGTCTGCGGGTTGAGATAACCTCATCCACACCACCATCAAGATAGGTCTTACGAATAATCTCGGACCAAATTGTGAGCTTGTCAGCAAAGTCCTCGTCTACGCGGTCCACACGCTCCATCTTCTTAATAAGAATCTTCTTTTCGATTGAAGGAGTAGGATATTCCTGCTCGACGGTGATGGCGAAACGCTCAAGGAAGGCATCGTCAAGAATCTGTGCTGTAATAAACTTACCGTCCTCGGTTCCCTGTCCCTTGGTATTTGCTGTAGCAATGATATTGAAACCAGGAGCAGGGTAGATGGTCTCGCCTGTCTTCTTATTAAAGTAAGGCTTACCTTCAAGGATAGCCTGTAGGCACATAAGCTTGTTACTGCCACGATCCACCTCATCCAGAATCAGAATAGCACCACGCTTCATGGCGATAGACACAGGCCCTTCACGATAAACCACATTCCCGTCTACCAGAGTGTTACCACCAATGAGGTCATCCTCGTCAGTTTCAATACTGATATTAACACGGATACACTCACGATTCAGAGAAGCACAAACCTGCTCTACCATTGTAGTCTTACCATTACCTGAAAGACCCGTTACGAAAACTGGGTAGAAAGAATTACTTCCCACGATGGTCTTAAGGTCCTTGTAAAATCCGAAAGGAACAAATGTAGAATCCTTAGACGGTACCAGGTCCTTAATCTCAACATGGAGCTTTGGTTGAGACAGAAGCATCTGGGACTGCATACCAAGATGCGCCTGAGGCTGCGCGGCTGCTGGAGCAATTGTAACAGGCTCATATCTTTCCAACGAATACATACCACGCCTAATCTTATGATTAGGGTCGTTTAGGATTACGTTTGGGTTGACTCCCAAGGACCTAGCCTGATCCTGAATTTCGGGCCTGGTAAATTCAGACTTACCAGTCGAACGAAGAGCATCCTGCAAACGCTGATAGTTGGACATTTTGCCTCCTATTGTAGGGATTTATTATATATTAAATATAATCAAAAATTACTAGGTTGTCAAGTCATGTAAGTGCTTATTATGAAATAACTTCCACAAACCTGTTGAGAAAAACCCTAGAAATATTCTTATTATTCTGGGTCTTTTTAAAGGCTCGGAGAAGGGTTCCCTTACCCTGAGTCTTATAACCACCCAAGACTTCTTCCAAATCCTCTGTAGCAATCTTCATATTCCTACCCGAAATAAGATAAAAGACATCATATCCTCGGACAGGGATTTCCGCATACTTGTGAACCTTGGCCTGTTCCACCTTAGAGGAAACATCATCATAACTAAAATTCTCGCCTTTACGATACCAATAGTCCTTAATGTTATTGGGGGTGAGATCACTGGTAATAAAGATACCAACTACATTGGACTTCGTAATCCTCTTATAAAGATCCAAAAGTGCAACAGTAGTTTCCCGTTTGTAATGTGCAAAACTATTTTGATTATCAGCCTCAAAAACTACAGGAAACGATAGACGACCATCGGAGTTCTGTGCAGGGGGATAAAGAGTGCTAGTAGAATCCCCATCCGTAAGAATTACGGTGTTGAGAATTTCCACTTTATTGGTGTTCTTAAAATCTTCTGCAATCCAACGAAGAACAGAAATAGTTTCATCCAGAGGAGTGCTGCCTAGGCGCATGATTTCAGGTATTTTACCTGACTCAAAATAATTATTAATCTTTTCACCATACCAAAGCAACTTCTTCACAGCATTATTATGTTCATTCATCCGCATGTTGGAAGAGAAAAGTTCCAACAACTTAAATCCATGATCTGCGATTCTGTATGCAGATAGGTCCTTGTCATTTTTAATGTAAAGATTATTCTCCCGTTCTGCTCTATTAGGGCCATTAGGATTAAGATAATTATGAGAATCACTAAACCCGTATACGGTGAACGGAATATTGATTTTCTTACAAAACATAACCAGAGCAATCGTTTGATGAATAGTTGCTTTCATATTAGAGGTCATGGAAGAAGACATATCCAACATCATTATCATCCCATGGTTTTTTCCGTTTGGAATTTCCGTTGACTGGAGAAATAAATCCTCTGTAAGTTTGTAACCCCAAAGTTTATCTACGTTCAACTTACCCGTCTTGGAAATTCTTGCCTTTGCAAACTGCTTTGCAGATTGCTTAAGAGTAAATTCCTTGACCATATAATCAATATACTTACGATTATTGGACATGAATTCATGGTAATAATTTTCTGCAGCCTCCTTGTCAGCATTAAAATATGGCCAATACTCATAGACTTCGGAATGTCTGCGAATAAAATTCTTGGGGTCGAGCTTAGGCCATTTTGCATAAGTGGGTGCTGTACCAGTATTATCAATTAAGGACTTTATAGAATTTTCTTCCAAAGAATCCTGAGTAATTGAACCACCTTCGGCCTCTGCAGAGGAAATTATCTTTTCCTGAAGTTCCTCCGATGCCTGCTCCAAACGATCTGCAAGATCCTCTCTACCATTTTCACGGAGAATAGCGATAGCCTGTTCCTTAGAAATAGGTTCAGTAGAATTTGCACTATCCTCATCAAAAGAAAGTTCAGTAAAGTCCCCGAAAGCCTCAGTAATATCTTCTCCCTCCTTCTTATGGAGTTCGAAGAGTTCCAAAGACAATTCCACAACATCATCCCATTCGGTTACATCCCGGATCCTATCTACAATAATTTGTTCCTCCTCCGAGAAACGAATAGCAGATCGGGAACCAATTTTGAAGTAACAATTGATCCTATCAATAAGAGGGAGGAAATTCATCTCCTCGACCGAAACACCAAAAAAGTTACGGTCAACCAGCTTAGTGTAACCCGAATACATAGGCTTACGAATACCAGGATACTTTTCCTTCACTAGCTTTTCAATGCGTGCGTCCTCAACAATATTGAGGCAAGCCTTGAAAGAAGAACCCAATTCCTGAACCAGCTCTACCCAGCCTTCGGCTGGAGTAAAAAGAGAGTGTCCAATCTCGTGTCCAATGAGAAGGTCATAAACATCAGAATCCATCTCCTTCCACAAGGGAAGGGTTAGAACCCGATTTTTGACATCAAAGGATGCAGTAGTAACATTACGATGCTCGATCCTAATATTCTCCGAAGCTAGTAGCTTACCAAGATTAGTCTTGGATGCATCTAAAACATTAATGGACATAAATGGTCTCCGCCTTGAGAATTATTGATACATAAATCTACAAGAACGGAGACCATTTGTCAAGACCTGTAAGTGCTTATTTTACAATCACTTAGTTTTCTTGGTTTGCTTTTTCTTAGGTTTTACAGGCTTTTCTAGGCTGCTAACCGACCCAGCCTTCTTTTCCCTTTCTTCCTTTCTATTTTGGAGACGCTTTGCAACCTCGTCACCTGACATCCAAATATCTTTGTTATCCAAAATTTGTTTAATTTCATCCTTGCTCAGGAAATCACCATAGGCATCTTTCCATAAATGCTCAGACCATTTTCTGAAATGTGTCAATTCATCATACATTTCTCCGCCCTTCCCAACTGCCCAGCTACTATAATCATGAAACATGAATACGCTGTGCGAAGAAATTTCCCAATGCTTTGCTGCAAGAAAAATTAAGGTTGCTGCACTCATACAAGCACCTTCAACTGAAGCAACCACATTTGCATTAGTTTCTCTCATAACACGCATGAATTGAACTGCGGTAAATGCGTCCCCTCCACAAGAGTTGATATGTAAACAAACAATGTCATGTTCGGAAGCATTTCTGATTGTTTCAAACCACCCAGTATAACTTTCAGGACCTTTAATATGACCACCCAAATAAAAGGTGTGCATCTTTCCAATAGGTCTATCAAGATATGCTACAGTTTCGTTTGAAGCAGTTAAAGTTTCTCCACTAACAGTTCCATTCATTTTAATCATAATATTATTCTCCGGAATATAATTTATATAAGTAGTCCTCAAATTGTTCAACTTTTTCTACACGATCTGGCCAATACAGATATGGTTTTTCTGGTTTCATTTTTAAATTATTCAACAAAGGTATTACTGCATTGTAAAGTGCATTTAACCTATCTTGCACCGAAGAAGCTGTAGTGGTAACTTCTTGTATTTTAACTTCGGCTTGTTGTACAGCCTGAAGCTCGTCTTCGTCAACGGCGGTGAAGCCGAAATCAAAAATATTATCTGCCATTTCTTACTGCCATCCTAGCTAAAAGTTTTTGTCTGTTCCTTTTTATCTTGTCTAACTCCATTTTTAATTTGAAATTAGAAGCATGATGTGTGAAATTTATTCCCATCATATGGTCATACTCATGAAGTATGATTCGTGCAACAACTCCTTTCGCCTCAGCTATTTGTGATTCTCCTTTAACATCCTGAAACCTGATTACAACTTCAGCAGGTCTTTTTAAAGATAACACTAAATCAGGAAAACTCAAGCACCCCTCAGACATTGTGGTGATTTCTTTACTAGCTCCCACAACTACAGGATTAAACATCACCTGTTTTTCTGTTTCATTACCAAAAACAAAAACCTTGTATGGTAATCCTACTTGATTTGCTGACAATCCAACACCACCTAACTGGATCATTTTATTGTATAGAACCTCAAATAATTCTTCAGCCTTATCTCCATCTTTTTCAAAATCAAATTCTGGAGGAGGTGAAGACATTACAGGATCAGCAAAATGTATTAATTGTAATTCATCAATATTGAAATTCATCTTATCACCTTTATGCGATTACGGAAAAGTTTTGCTTCTTCACAAATTTAACTACATGATGGAACTTGTCAAATAGTTGATCTCCTTTATGAGAAATCACCCAAATGTTTGTTCCTTCTCCCAACGTGTTTAATAGTGTTAACACATATTCTGTTGCTGCATTATCTAAACTGCTATCAAAAACCTCATCCAAAATTAATAGGTTAGTGCTTGCACTATTCTTTAGCTTTGCTATTGTTCTCCATGTAAACAACAAAGCTAAATCTATTCTTTGTTTTTCACCTTCACTAAAACTATCATAACTGAATTCATCCCTGTGCCGAGATTTAATTACTTCCTTGAAATTTTCATCTAGATTAAACTGAACAAAGAAGTCCATTGACGTTAAATATTTATTTACTAATTTATTAATGATTGGCAAATATTTTTTTATAATCTTTGTTTTGATACCTGTGTCCTTCAATAGGACAGAAGCAATTTCATAGTAGTCCGAAGTTTCATTTAACTCTACTTTCTTGCCTATAATTTGCATTGTATCTTTTGCTAAAGATACTAATTTGCTTTTTTCTGTATCAATATTACCAACCTTCTTTTGAATATCATCCTTCTCTAACTCCAACCTTTGAAGATATCTTTCATTGGTAATAATATCATTTTTATTTTCATTTATTTTTTCATTTAAAGAATCAACTTCTTTAAGTGTTTTGTTTATAGCTGATATTCTTTGTTCAAGAATTTCTTTTTCTTTTTGTATATCTTGTATATTAGATTTTATTTTTTCAAGATCGGTTTGTTGTTCTTTAATAATATCAACTTTGAATTCGTGTTCTATTCCTTGTTTACATTTAGGACAAGTATCATTATCATGATAAAAAGAAATGTCCTTTTCTATCTTAGAATAATTCCTTTCAAAATCTTTAATGTCATTCATCACCACATTAATACTGTTTATTATATCATTTTGATCTTTGATAGAATCTAAAGCAGTAAACTTTTGGTCATTCAACTGAGCCAAAGAAGATTTCATAACCTGAACATCATTTAGTATGGAAACTATCTTTTCTTCTATATCTTTTATTTTAGCTTCCCTGTCATCTTCTAAAGTTTTGATATACTCTTCTTGTAACTTAGCTTTATTTTTTGCCAATGAAATGTCGTTCTCAATAACCTGTAGATTATTTTTTAATTCATTTATTTTTTCTTTTAATACAAGATTCATTGATGAAAAAATTCTAATATCTAAAATGTCCTCAATAATATCTCGACGAGCGCCTGTAGGTAATTGCATGAAAGGTGTGAACGAAGCAGAACCTAGAATTACAATCTGCGTAAAAGATTTATAATTTAATTTTAAAATTCCTTCTTCTAGATATTTTTGATAATCTCTAGTAGCAGAATTTTGATCTATCATAGTATTGTTAATCCAAATTTCAAATTTATTTGGTTTAATACCACGAACAATTTTATAGTGTCTGCCTCCTATACTAAATTCAATTTCTACCAAACAACCTTTACCATTAATAGAATTAACTAATTGAGGTTTATTGATATTACGATATGGTTTACCAAACAATGCAAAACAAATTGCATCCAATAAGGTACTTTTGCCGCTACCATTCTCCCCAACTATTAATGTAGTGGGTCGTTTATCTAATTTTATCTCCGTGAAATTATTTCCTGTTGAAAGGAAATTTTTCCATCTTACAGTTTTAAAATGAATCATATCTCTAAATTCTGCGCTTCCACATAAAGAGTTTTCAATAAGGTTTTAATCTTTTCTTTATCTAATGTTGATTCTGTGCTATCAACATAATCAGATAATAAAGTAACCGTGTCCTCTACATTAATATTATCATCAAGTGCGTCTGATTCAAATTCAGAAAAATCTTCATGAATTGTCAACTCTAAAACATCATTAGCATATAATCCATCAATGAATTTATCAAATTTATGATAATCAGTTTTATGAACAACAGTTACCTTAACACAACATTCACTAAAATCTGAAGGTTTAGGTAAAGGCTTCCTGTCATCATAATGTATCTTTTTGAAAATAATATTTGGATTTTGAATAAAAGAAATTTCAGAAGTTTGTAAATCTAAAACATGAAATCCTCTTGGATCATCAAAATCATTCCATGTGAACCCATAAGGACTCCCCAAATAATAAATGTTGTCGTCTGTATTTCTATGATGGAAATGTCCTGTCAATACCATTTCATAATCTTTTAATAGATTGCGATTTAATCCATGGTCGTTCTTAACACCACGAAACATATAAAATCCTTCTATTTCAAAATGCCCAAAGCAATATCTTGTTGATTGTTTCAAAACTTCCATACACTCATCATAATTGTCTGAGCATATCCATGGGACAAAAGAACAAGATTGATTGTCTATTTCTTGGATGATGGGTTTTTCTAATATTTCTATGTTAGGATATTGGCGTAATAAAAGATCCAATGAATTAACTTCATTCGTGTTCTTATAATAAGTATCATGATTACCAATAATAATTTTCATGTCAATCTCTAATTCCTGCAAAGGCTCAAAGAAATATTTCTTTGCTGACTTTAGAGTATTGAAATTAATATATTTTCTTCTGTCGAACACATCACCTAGATGTATTAAAGTTTTAATTTTATTTTCTTCCATAAAGGGAAAGAATGTATTCTCATAAAACTTTTTAAAGAAACTATCAAAATTTTGTGAATCGTTTCTAGCACCAAAATGTGTGTCTGCTAATATTGCAACACGCATTTTTAAATCCTATAGATTGCTGAGTTTGCGCCATGTTCTTTTACTTCACAAGAAACACAAAAAACCCGTCCGTTAGTTAAATTCTGTACTAGATGATTTGCAGTATGAAAGGCGTGTTCAGCAAACTTTTCACAACCAACTCCATCCATGATTATAACTTTAGCTAGCCCATCCTCTTCAAGTTTCATTAGTCTACTTAAACTAGGATCTTCACGATCTAATATTAGAGTATGATCAAAATTCTGTTCAAGCCAAGATTTTAATTGTTTAAGACCGCCAAAATCCATAACCCAATTTTTATTATCTAAGATGTGACACCCAAAAACAAATGAAAAACTTAGTGCATAACCATGAAGTAAAGAACAATGGCTATGATTTGCGTTCGGTTGACGGAAAACACACGACAATCCTTGTTCATGTCCATATGTTTTTGTAGAAAAATATTTAAAAGATTGCATATTCATTTCAGTACCTCACAAAGTTTATCGCAAGAAAAATAATTTTCCCTTAAGAAATCTCTATTCTTTTCAATCTTATCGCCATACTTATCAAAATTATTCATCATATGTTTAATTTTTTCAACTAAGTTAACCTTACTTTTTTGAAATTTTGAAAAAGAAGAAGTCCAATCATACGGGTACATAAAAGAGTCATCATACATTTCTGTATATGACAAACGATTTGGAACCAAAGGAATACCCCCTGCTTCTAAAATTTCATAACAACTAATACCTAAAGTCTCTTGTAAGTTTGCTGAGAATACCATCTTTGCTCTACCCAAAAGATCATAGTATTCCTCCTTTTTTAAATTATTTTCCTGTGCAAACACAAAAGTATATTCTGGCATTTCCTTTTTTAGTTCACGAAATATTTCTGGTTGTTTTTCAGGAGCTATTCTGTGTGGGAATACAATAATATCTTCTTTTTCTTTTTTTGATAATAACATAGAATATTGTGTATATTCCATAGGCCAACCAGTTCTTACTATTTTATTGCCTGGCTTATAACGAATTTTTCCTGTTCGTATATCTGTGTCAAGAAGATTATTTAAAAATAATTCAATATGAAAATCCGAAGCAAAATAATTATGATTTATTGCTTCAAACAACCCCTTTTCAATATGTCGTAACCAAGGTACATATTTTTTTGCTTTTGTTTGGTCGATTGTTCTACCAAGAAAATCATGTGGATCATAACTGCCTGCATGCCAAAGAGCATGAATTTTTATATTCGCCTTTAACAAGTCAGCCATATATTTTAAATTTATAATACCTGGATGCCATGCGTCTGCAAAAACAAAATGGTCACCATCTTTAACATCACCCGAATGAAACAATCTTGCTAATGTATCTACTTGTGCTGCTTTGTATATGTTCGTAGCAGCAAAATTCAAGAAAGCACCTTTAGTTGTTTCTCCACCACCCAAAGTATTTAAATCAGGGCCATCAATAACTTTTACTTCATGATTAGTTTTTTCTTTAAGAATCTTAGGGAAATGAGTTTTCCATTCTTTTGTATATCTAGATTCAACAGATTCTAAATCAATTAAGTATATCATGCGAACCACAGGTTTCTTAAAACAGCACCATTTTCACCATCTTCACTAACACTGACTTCCACATAACGATTAGGATAGGCACCTTCGATATAAAGCATTAACTCTTCAGCTAACATTTCACAAGATTTGAAATCAACTTCAAATACCCCTTTGTATAGACTTTCCAATTCTCTCTTGAAAAGAATGAATTCAATATCTCTATCATTATGATTCACTGATACACGAACTCTGAAATGAAACATATGTCTGTGTGGGTGACCCAAAAAAGAAACTTCTTCTAATTTAGGATCTTCCAATGCTGCTGGATAACGATGTATACCTTCTTTTTGAAAGGTAACCTCAATAAATCTTTTAACGCCCATAATAAACTCCTATAGTAAATCCAAAGTTGCTGGAAGACCATCATTGAGAGATTGTGAAGGGACCGAAGATCTTCCTATCCCATTTTCCCAATAAACATAATCCTCACGATTTTTTATTTTACTAAAACTATCCATCGCCTTATACATTTTATCGCCTATAATTTTCTCTGCTAATATAAAATCATTTGCTACAGTATTCAAGTGATTAATAAAGTTAATGGTTGAACCCATGAAATAGGCATTAAAAGAAAGAATAGGTGGATTAGGGTCTCCTGTTTTCTTTTGAAATCTTCTAACACTTTCATTCATTGTGTAATGAAACAATTCATCTTCCATATCCCATTCAGGATAATGTCTCTTGACATCTTCATTAATGACAGAATACATTGGTCCGTCGTTTGTTGTGAATTCCTTCCCAGGAGTAATCCATGTAAAGTCAGGACCGTAATATCTTCCCATCTGCACACCTGATGTATGTGTGGTACTATCATAGCTAACAAGAATGTCCTTATATAACCCTGCTCTTATCATAGCAAGAGTAGGAATCATTCTTGAAACTGAACCAACACCTAGAAGATGAACATGATTAACCTTTTCGAACAAAGGGAGCTGTGTGAAAAAGAAAGCTCTTCTACAATCTTCTAAAGCGCCTGTTCCCATACCAGCAGAACCCATGGCAACACCACCTATATGTCCATGTAATTCTTCAGGAATTTCTTCTAATGCATATTCAGTCCAACGAATATAGGTATCAAGATCATGGCCTTGAACAATGAAAAAAGGTTTAGCTTCAGAATTTTTATTGATAAAGGTTTGTATTTGATCTCTAACATTTCTCCCAGATTCTCGTGCACACCATTCAAACTTGCTTCTATCAAAATACTTGTTTGTGATATCACCTCTTGTTGCTCTGTCAGCTAAAAGAGAAACAGGAATTTCATCAAAGCTCATTGCATAATCTGAATACTCTGCTTGACTTGCATATACCTGTTGTTTTAATTCTGGAGTAATAGAAAGACCAAGGGTGATCATTTGTAGACCACCTGAATCTGCATATACTTTATTAATACCTTTGTTTCGATATTTACCGTAAAATACTTCACCAAAATGTTTTTCTACATGAGCATTGTAAAGAAAAGAAAACTCATGATTATGTTTACCACGAATGGTAGCCCATAAATCATTTAACTTACCCAGAAGTTCTCCTGTGTGTGTATCTTTAAAATTGCATCTTAGAAAAGACAATCCTGAAGCAACATATTCGAATTGTGCTTTCATGAATTGAGTATCCTTAATAAGTGTTTAGTTTGATGTAATGCATCTTCAAGAGCATTATGATAATTTTGTGTTCTGTCTTCTTCTGGAATTTTGATAAGTTCTTTAATTGTTCGATAACATCTATCATCCCAATATTTCCAAGGTCTAATCATACCTACTGCTTTGAAAGCATTATCTAAAATTACATTATCAAATCCTGCCCCACAACCCCAAGTAGGTAGAGAAATATTTCCATACCATTCACTGAAGTTATTAAGTGCATCTTTCAATGAGACATTGTTTTTTCTTAATTCTTCAAAAACGTGTTTAGGTTGTTGGCTCCACCAATAAACCGTATCTTTGGAAACATGAAGACCATATTTCTTACAATCTAATACATCGACTGTGCAGTAAAATTGATCAAGAATTCCACCATCAAAAGAAAATTTTACTGCTCCTATAGAACATATAGCTGCATTAGATTCCGTACTCATGGTCTCTAAGTCAATCATTACGTCCATAATTATTCCTTGATTAGTGTCATGAACTCCTGACGAAGTGCTTGATCACGGAAACCACCACCCAACTTGGAGGTGATAGTTCTAGAATGAGGATCTTGAATTCCTCTTGCCTTTACACAGAAATGATCGGCATCAATAACAACTGCAACATCAATGGTCCCAAGAATATAACTCAAAGCATGATAAACCTGTTCGGTTAATCTTTCTTGAATTTGAGGACGCCTTGAAAAATATTCCACAATTCTATTTAACTTAGAAAGTCCAATTACTTTCTCAGATGGAATATATGCAACATGAGCAACACCATTAATAGTTACGAAATGATGTTCACAAACAGAAGTAACATTGATGTTTTTTGATAATACCATTTCATCATACATCATTTTATTATCTACTGTAGTGCATTTAGGAAATGCAGATATATTCAATCCTGAAAATAATTCGTTCACGAACATCTTTGCAACTCGTTTCGGAGAGTCTTGCAAAGAGTCATCAGTAAGATCTAAGCCTAAAGTTTTCATAATATCAGAAAAACTTTTCTCTATCTTCTTAACCTTTTTGTCAGAAAAATCATCAGTTTCAAAAAAAGGAGTTTCAACACCTAAAGAAGCAAGATGCTTATGTACACGTTGACCTAAATCAGGATCACACTTCTCTAGTGCATTACGAAGAGCTACGGCATTATATTTGTGTTGCGATTTCATTTTACCTCCCAATAACGTTGCCAAAAACGTAGCAGTGATTTCTTGTAGCTACATTGTACCCTCTATTCATTGCTTCAATAGCAATGTTTCCTATATCCTCTCTTTCCTGTGAATCTTTTGTAGCTCCAACAGGCATGACCCATACATTAGGCATAGGGAAAGGATCAAACTTTAATCTAATATTATTTAGGTGTTTGTCAAGTTCTAACCAGTTGTTTATTGTTCCATTACATACAAATTTAAGTATACTTGTTACACCATAACTCAAAGTAGAATATGAATGAATTATTTCGGGGTCTACTACATTTTGCTCACCCGATACTGTGAATAATTTAGGACTCATTGCAAAATGCCAACGCCTACCTCCTAAATCACGAAAGCCACCTGGTCTAGTTAAGAATTCTTTTAATTCATCTGTTATGGTTTTTGTAGCATTAGTTTCAACCGTAACAATTTCAGGCATATTATTTCTTGCTTTCAATTCTTTAATAATTTCTATCATTGCCTTTTGTTGCATCATAGGTTCACCACCTGTAAAGCAAAGCATGATAGGTTGATGGGTTAAAGGATGAACAAACAAACCCTCAGGATTATGTTCACTTTTATTTGTTTCTACTAAACGGTCGCAGATAGATTCGACTGTACCATCATTTGCAAGATGCTTATATTTTACTGACCATGAATAAGAACTATCACAACCAGTTGTCCACACAGGTAATTGTTTCACATCATTAATTCCAGATCCATCAAAATCCATATAAGGTAAAACATAACTGGATGGATCAGTTGGGTCTTGTTGACCAAAACCATTACAATTTAAATTACAACCAAAAAAACGAAGCCAAACTGCTGGGTAACCAGACAGCTCCGCTTCGCCTTGGAAAGAATAAAATATTTCTGAATAACGAATTCTCATAACAACCTCATATCAAAAGACAAATAAATTTAACAAAAAATATTTAAAAAATCAAGTACTTAATAATCCAATTCTAAAATATTTTCTTGTTCCTCTTCTTCTATAGAAATTGGAACATAATCATCTTCTAACTTCTGTAAGTATTTAGGTTTCCTCTTTATGCTACTTTCCTTTGTGTCAGAAGTTTCTTCTTTGGCAAGAGTTGCTTGTTGCTTTAGATACTTCAGAAAGTTAACATCATAAGTACCTTCATCATGGATTTGTCTTATAAGGTTATCCATATCCATGGATTCAATATACTTGTATTTGGTTTGAAGTTGTCTTTTTTCTTTTTGAATTCTACGAACAAACGCATAATAGGAAATCTGCGTGAAATATGCAAAGGGATTGCTTGATTTGTTCGGATCAAAATTATGCATATAAGTTAAGCAATTTTCTATTGCATCAAGTACCATTTCGTCACGAAAGGTATAATTAATAAAATTGCTTTTATATGCTAGATGATTTGCAATCTTGATAAAACAATCACCTATATAATCTGGAACAATTGGTCTTTCTTCTCCCGCTGCTTCTGCAATTGAAACTTCTTCTTTGTATGCTACCATAGCAGAAAGAAATTCCTTGTTGTTCACATAATGTTTACTCTCATCTTTCATGATCTATTTCATCCTCATTAATAATATACACATTTCCACTGGGACTTAATTCTTCTAATAGAGAATGTATTGCTCTTCTATCTGCTTGTCTCTGTTTGGTTTCATGAGTGTGTTCTATGTAATTGATATATTGCTCACGAACCTCATTTTTTTGGTCGCCAATGGTTAAAATAATATCCGTACTTACTGTAAATTCTTCTGTATCACTTAAACCAATCCAAGGACGAAGTAGGTAGGTTTCACCCACAATCATATTACCTTGTCTTTTTTCTTGTTGTCCTACAACTTGAACAGGCTCAATTAATCCTATATGTGTTTCTGATGCTAAAGATTTTACGTCTCTATCCATAGCACATAAAATAAATTCTCCTGTTTTCAACTTAACAATTTTACAAAAACTGTTTTCTAAAGCCGCTCTATCCATTTATGTTTACCGTTATAAGTTTATAATCGAACCCTTCTTCATTGTATATTTTTACTCTTTCAATCAAATGTTTCAATGTATAATTCTTATGGTTTTTCCATGATAAGTTATCGCCTATATCAAACAATTTGCATTTAGTTTTGTTCTCTCCTAATCTTAGTCCTCTACCTATACTTTGTAGATTTCTTATCCTAGATTTTGATGGAGACGCAAAAATAATATTATGTAAGTTTCTAATATTTATTCCTGTAGAAAACGTACCGTATGAAGCAACAATGATTGCACTGTTTTCTTTTTCTGTAATATAACGGACTTGTTCTCTTTCTTCCGCGCCAACACCACCATGAACAAAGAAAACCTTTCTGTCTGGTTCTTGTTTTCTTATAAGATCATATAAAATTTTTCCGTGTTTTTCTACATACTGAAACAACAGCAAAGTATTTCCTTTTTGATCTATAGCTAAATTTTTAATGAAATTATTTCTCTTTGGATGTGTAACCAGCCAATCAATTTCTTCCTGATATGAAAATTTTTTACATAGCTGTTTTTCTTCGTCAGCATAATCCAACTGTAAACAGGTTATCTTTAAATTGGCTAATTGATTTTCATCCATTAACTGCCTTGTAGAAGTAACTTTATATGCAGGACCGAACAAACCTTCAAGAACTAGTTTATGTGTTTTACTTCCATCCAAAGTTCCTGTTGTCCCAACTTTGAAATTTGCATTGACACATTTGGTCATAATAGAAGTTAACGATTTACTTTTAAACAAATGTGCCTCATCACCATATATAACATCAAACTCTTCAAAATATTTTTTAGGTAATTTGTAAATACTTTGCCAGGTAGAAATAATTACAGGAACATCATTAACCTTTTCTTTACCTGAATATATTCTAGTACAATTCTCAGAAACCTTCCATGTATCCTCACTAGCATAGTCAGCAAAATCACCATACATCTGTTCAACCAAAGATGTGGTTGGTACAATAATTAATTGTTTTCTATTTTGTTTTTGATGCCATCTTACTAACGAGTATATCATTAAACTTTTGCCACTAGCAGTAGGAGAGAGTAACAAAGTTTTTTTATTTTTCAAAGCTCTAACTACACCGTCTATTTGATAATCTCTTATATTAATCTTTTTTCCTTTAGAATGAAAATTTAACTCAGTTAGAAACCCTTCTAAGGGTGATATGTCCTCAACATCTTCTTTTAAATTATTAACAAAAGTATAATCATTCTTTTCACAAAAGATTTTTACATACTCTGCAAGTCCTAAATATAATTCTCTTGTCATTACATTTAACAAACGGATTTTTCCATCCCACATTTTTGCTCTGTACATGGGAGTGAATTGAGCACCAGGAACCATGAAGGTAAAAAAGTCACTCATTTCTAACAGAACATTTGGTTCTGCATCAACAAGGAGATGTACCTCGTTTTTCTTATGTATGGTTACTTTGCTCACAATCCACCGTTAGTAAATTTATACCATTCGATTGCAGATTTAATATCCCAAGTTCTGCTATTAATGCTACGAATAATTTGTTCTAAATGATAAACCAAAGTCTTAAGATATTCCACCTTATCTAAGATACGAATAATATCTTCATCCGAATTTACAATATCTTCTAATTCATTTTTTAGTGGACGATTAAGTAAATAAGGTTCCCAACCCAAATCATCTAGTTCCTGCTTAGATAGCTCACCGCGGTAATAAGATGATTTTATTCTACGGAGTTTAATGTAATCAGTATCAGCTTTTCTAAGCTGTAATTTCAAAGTAGAAAGAATATTAATATATTTTGCATGAAGTTCTGGAACTCTAGCTGCAGCACGACCTAAATTGGTTTGATCAACCTTAGAGTCTTCTTCCCACATATTTTGCAAATCTTCTAGTTTCATTATTCACTCCTTGAATATCATACAAGGAATATAAAACATTTTAAATGATTTGTCAAGTTATAAAGTTTCGATTGTGAAATGACGATACTTAAATACTGCCTGTGCAGTAAAGTATCCTGGATCACCTGTGGTGATATCAAACTCTACACCAGATAAAGAAGTGGGGAAACATTCAACAAAGTTTAGTCTAACAATAGGATTTCTATTACCATCAAGAACCATAAGAACAGCATCACTAAAATCCAAAGCATCTGTAGTTCTTAATGCAGGTGTGCCATCAGCATATGTTACTACACTATTATCAGGATTTCTGAATGCCTGTGATCTTTGTCTATCACGGAATTGACTATGGTTTTCTGGGAATCCTAAACCTATAATCCAATTGTACAATTCAATGTAATTGGACATATCTTTTTGAATCATGAATTTTATGATTAAATCACCAAAAGTAATTTTTTCGCCTGGTTTACTAATATCCAAGAAGGGGGTTGGCTGTGTAGCAAACCCTAAATCTAAAGAAGGTAAATTTGCTGCCTGACAAAAATAAGTAACCTTAGGCAAACTTTGAATTATGAATCTGAAACCATTAGGTCTAAGATAATCTAATTCTTCGGGTTGCTTATTTTGCCACTGTGCTTCTTGGATTGTAATTTTTGATTGAGTAGGCATAATCTTATTGGTTAAAGTATATAATACTATTTATAAGATAGCAAAAAATGGAGGGAACATCAAGTGCTCCCCCCATTTAATGTTTTTAATGTAAAACAAATATTACATTAAGTTTGTTACTGCCATTAAGCGGTAGTAGTGGTTACGATCAGCGGTGAATGTTGCGCCGTCTGTGTTACCTGAACCGTCAACAACGAATGGGTTTGCGATCATGCCGTAGCGTGTCTTGAACCCAATCTTTGGCTGGAACGTGTCTGGATCAAGAGCACGAACCATTTGTAGAGGAACGTAAGGGCAGTAGAAAATACCTGCGTCATAAGCATTAGCACCTTTGTAACCTACTAGTAGGAACTGTGATGCTGCGTTTGTGTTGGCTGAGTATGGGTCGATGAAGACTTTGAAACGGCCATTCAATACGCCTGCGAATGTGTTACCTGTGTCGTCCATTGAAAGTGAATCGTTGCCTGAAAGGGCTGGTGTGTAGTCTAGCTTGCCTGCCATTGCTAGAGCTGCTGCAACGTCTGATGAGCAGACGATGAAGTTACCACGACCACGACGAGTCTCTTGTGCGATTACGTTAGCATCACGCTCGATCTGGAACATTAAGCCCTTGAAGCGCTCAACTGACCAACGGCCATTTGAATCAACATCAAGATCGAATGTACCAGGTGTTGCTGCTGATGCTGCGCCTGGCTTAGCAACCTTGTAAATTGTACGAATAACTTCACGGTTGATCTCAGCTAAGATCTCTTGTGAAAGAATATTTGACAACTCACTCTCAGCATCAAGACCATGAATTGCCTTCAAGTCTTGTGCCAATTCAACTGTGTACTCGGCCTTTAATGCACGTGTCTTGGCTGTAACGGTTGTCTTCTCAATTGAGAATGCCATTTCACCAAAGTTTGTGCCTGTGCCTAGGTCCTCAGCAGTTGCTGTTGAAAGACCTACACCAGTTGTGAATGTACCTGATACTGGGTTTGAACCAGCGTGTGTGCCTGAGCCTGAGAAGTCTGTGTCGGCTTCATTGAATAGAGCCTCTGCGCCATTCATTGCTGAATAACGTGACTTCATGGCGAAGATCAAACCTGTTGGACCTGTCATTGGCTGAACGCCAGCAACATCATAAGCCATCAAGTTTGGTAGTGAACGACGAACCAATGAAATAAGAATTGGATCGTATGTGTCTAGGTTGTCAGCACCACCAGTAGTGGCCTGTGCAACGTTGTTTGCTGGGATTGCTTCGAAGAGTGCCTGCTTCTCCTCACGGAGTGCTCTTTGCTGGTTCTCCAAAACAACAGCAGTTACAGCACGCTTGTACTGATCTTGAATCTTTGGAAGATTCTCATGATCGAGGACAGGTGCCCACTTCTTTTGAAGATTCTCTGATAAAAACATTTAAGTTCTCCTGGTTAATTATGTTTAAACCTTATTATTATTTATAAGAGTTTGGACTTTAAAACTTTGTTCTAGAAATCATTTCTGCATACTTGTTGACAAAAGTATCAGAAACTTCTTCGGTTGAATTCTCAACGTCTTCCTGAATTGGAGATGTTGCGTTTGACTTAGGGAAGAAATTAGCCTTAACTACTGTAACTTTTTCTTCAAATAATTCCTCTGACTCAAAAACGACATCTTCTACTAGGCCGCGAAGTTTCTCAACTTCTGTCTGGGCCAAATCTGATGAAACCTTGTTAACAATGATTTCACGTTTTGCTTCAACGAGTTGTTCTGCAAGAGAAATAGCATCTTCGATTTTTGTATTGACTGATTCAGTTAATTCATCAATCTGTGCTTGCATTTCGCCTAAAACGTCATACTTCTCTTCTGGAACATCAATGTAGTGTTCAGTAAATAGAACACGAAGACCTGCAATGAAATCCTCAGTAATCTCGTTACGAAGACCATTTTCAATTGCAACTTGGTTCTGCTCTAACCACTGCTCTGCAACATAGGAAAGATAAGAATCAATCTTGTTAACTAGAGCCTCTTGCATTTGGACAACTGTATTAGCTGCCTCTTCTGCAAGAACGTCTTGGAGTTGCTCAACTTCATGAGCAACACGGGCTGTTACTACAGCCTCAAACAATGAAGCGGCCTTGGACTTGAATTCTTCAGATAGCTCAGTTTCCTCAGCAAATAGATTTTCAACATCTTTTGCTAATTCTTCTTTAACCTTTGCCATCTTCATTTTCTCTTCTTCGTCCTCGTCCTCTTCATCCTCTTCTTCATCTTCCATTTTGGCTTCTTCAATTTCATCTTCTACTAACTCATACTCTGACTTTTCCTCATCGGAAAGAGCATTGTATTCGTCTTCAGAAATGATTTCCTCAGCCTCAACTTCTGACTCCTGAAGTTCTTCTGTTTCAGCCTCAGCCTCGATTTCCTCGCGCTGAACCTGACCTTTTGTATCCATGCTTAGGATGTCAGCAAACTTCTTGAAGTTTGGTGCTTCACCTGGACCTTGGCCTGCTGGTAAAGTACTGTCCTTTGATGTTGCACTTGCTGCATCACGACCGGCTGTTTCTTCATCTGACTCCTGATCAACATCAGCGTCTTCAGAACTACCTTGCTTCATAGGTTGAGCTTCTTTAGCACCAACACCTGCTGCTAAAGGAGCACTGGCCTGACGCATATTTGCACCAGCCTTTGAACCAAGCGGTAGAGTTTCGACAGCGGGCTTTTCTGAGCTGCCTTGCATAGGTGCTGACTCTTCCTTGTTTTTGCCCATACCAGGAAAAGCTTCATCTAGCTTTTGGCTCATAAGCTCTCTAATCTTGTTTTCTACAGACATTGATTTTCTCCTAATGTAGTGTTATCAAAATTGTAATATTATTTATAAGACCTATATCTTTGAAATCCTATTTAAGAAACTTTCAAACATTTTAAACTTCACATCTTCTAATTGTTTCTTATTTGTTGCCTCAATCAACTTCCTTGTTTCGTCAATGTTTTGATAGGTCCATTGTCCATTAACGAACATCCATTCTTTATTCTCCATTATACCCTGAACAAACGCATCTGGAGCTGAAGGATCTGCTACGATATCAGCTGCTGTTGCAAGAAAGAAATCATCTTGAACTTCATTGATACCATCTGAATTTTCTTTTAAAGAACCTAAACCTCTGGAAGAAACGCCTAGCTGTGCGCCGCCTTCGATAAGATTCTTAACAATGTTTCCCATAGGTGTTTCAAGAATTTTTGCACGACCAACATAATTATTACCATCTTCTTTTAAAGAAGTAATAATATGTGATACACGATCTAAATTAATTGTTGGGCCATCCGGATGTCCTAACTCACCAAAAGCACGTTTTGCTTCAACATACTCTTTAATGTAACGTTGTACTTCACGTTCCATTACTGGCTTAGGATATATTCTTTTATTTCTATTAGCAACTTCGCTTTGTAGAAAAACACCTTCGATAAAAAGACCTTTGCCTTTTTCTTCATTAATTACTTGTACGGTTTCAACAATTTCGGCAATAAGTTTCATTGTAACCCCTTATTAATTTACGTTTTGATTTAGGTGTTGTGCGTCACTGTAACCACTTACTTTGGTTAATTCGACAATAACAGTTGCACCACTAGCTGGTGTAACAACAACAATGTCACTTGCATTTTCGCGGTTATCGGTCCAACCATTAAATTGTAAATCATCGGAGCCTGATAAGGTCCAAGTTACAACTGAATTTCTTGTAATAGTTGCAGTTTCGTCATATGAACCTACAGCCCATGTAACTGAAGTTATATTAACAACAGGCGATGAACCATATTGTCCCTTGTATAATTTATGTGTTGTTCCAGTACCTAGTCCTGTTAGATCAACAACTACAGGTGTTGCTGCTGTAGCATTTGCAAATGTTGTTGCCAGTTTAATGGTATTTGCGTCAATAACTACAACAAAGTATGTTGCTTCATGAGCTAATCCAGTAATTACAGCACCGCCACCATGGGAATAAACTACTCTATCACCAGTTGCCAGACCATGAGAGGCTGAAACAATACTATCGCTGGCAAGAACAACTACAGCGGCGTTTGTTGCATCAAAGGTTTTTACAGTCCCATAAAGAATATCTACATCTAGGTCAATAGTTTCAGTAGCACTATTTCCTGAAACAGCAACCACACAATGTATTGGTGTGTTTTTTAATACGGTCTTTGCCATTAGGTTTTACTCCTAGTTTATTCTTTTGATTTACTGTTCATATATTGGGCAGCAGTAACTACATAATCTTCAGCTAAAGTTATTTTCCCTTGTACCCATTCAGGTAAATTGGTATCATCCTTTAACATATCATGTAACATCTGTGCATTATGTATTATAGTACGAAGTTGAGATTTTGCCATGTCGCCTTCGTAATCATATTCTCCTTTATCTACTTGCTCAGAACGTGCGGCGTAATTACCTGGTGCACGATCTTGATCTTGTCTGCCTGATACTGGCCTGCGTGCCAACTGTTTGCGACCTGCTCTTTTAAAATCAGCAGGTGACTGTGGGTCACCGCCCCATTTGCTTGGTACATCACGCTTTGGGTCAGCAACAGGTGGACGGCCACCTACCTTTTGAACAAAAGCATTTTTCTTTGCTTTGTTTACAGGATTGCCTTCGTCGATCTGTTCCATATCTTCGCGCATAGCCATCTTTGTAGCAGTAGCATACATAACATCTTTTGCTCTGCTACCATATCTTTTACGGAAATCTTTGAAAGACTTCTTCATTGACTTTACGATTTCCTCGCGCTTTTTCATATCCGCATCAGACATAGTTGCCATTTTACTGTCCTGAACTTCTCATAGCTTGCATATCGGCTTTTGCTAATTGACGAGCTTTTTCCATTTCTGGGCTTCTAGCTTTTTTCTTAGCAGGTGATGGGGCAGGAGCTGCTGCAACTTTCTTTGGACGCCCACGTGGACGCTTAGCTGCTTCTTTTGCCTTTTCTGCTCTTTTTTGTTTTTCTGCTCTGTATGTAGCAATTGCAGAAGCTGCATCCATAGAAGGTCTCTTAGCTGCTGAAACTATGGCCTCATCAACTTGTGTTTCTTCCTTCATGCCTTTCTTTCTGAAGCGAAGCATTTTGAAATCCTGGGCATCAAGTTTACCATTTTTGTTCATATCAATGTTTTTCTGAGCACCTTTTAATTCTTCATCAACTTCTGTTTCTTCATCACATTCTGAGCATCCAGTAAACATAGATTGTGCAACTTCATTCTTTTTTTGATTTAATGTATCGTCTATCTTTGTCATCATGATAGCATTGAACATTTTTTCAGCATCAAAAGAATTTCCAGATTCAATAGCATCTATCATGTCGTTAATGGTTTCTAATAATGTTTCGTTATTCATTGTTCTTCCTCTTCAGGTTGATTTTGTTGCATTTGCATTTGTTGACTATGTGTGTCTACCATATCATCATGAGCTTGCATTACATTTTCATGTCCTGCTTTGTCTTGGTTTTCTTTTTCTATATCAGAAATTTCTTCGTCAGATAATCTTAAAATATTCTTTTGAATATAACTTTTACTTACATATGTTCCGTCAAACTGAGCCAATTGTCCAACCAATTCTGCTCTTGAACGAATAATTTCCTGATCTTTACTTTCTGCATAATATGCATCAGATGTAAATTGATAATGTATATCTTGACGCATTTTTTCCCAATCTTCTTCAGTTAATACACCTTTTAATACAAGATTGGTTTTTAATAAATCTTCAAAAATTCTTGAGAATTGTCTACGAAGTTTGTTAAGAAATTTTGTAAACTTTAATTCGTCACGATTAATTTCTGCTGCTCTTCCAAAATTTAAACCTTGTGCTTGCTGCAATCTTGAAACAGGAACATATAAACTCTCATATAACTTACGTTGGAAATATTCAATATCTTGGATTTCTCCTAGATTTTGTCCTCCAGGTAATGTATCAATTTGTGTTCCTCTTCCACCTTCACGACGAGGTAGCCAGAAATCTTCTAACAAACTCATTGTCTTTTTATCATCACGAATCTCACCTGTATTGGCATCGTAAACTAATTTGTTACGATAACGATTCATGATGTCTTTCAAATATTGTTCTGCTTTCAATTTAGGTAAGTTACCTACATCAATATAAAATATTCTTCTTTCAGGTGCTCTTGCTAACCTGTAAATAACTAGAGCATTTTCCATCATACGAAGTTGGTTTGCTGGCTTAATTGCCTTGTGCAAATAACCCAAAACCAAATTATTATCTAGATCCATTAACCCAGAAGGAGCATAACAAATAGCGTCTTTAGTAATTTTCAAACCTTGACTTGACACAGATGAAGAATGTATGTTTGATGCTCCATGTATACCATTTTGGTGATACATGAAAAATTCTTCAACCTTAGTTACAAATTCAGCTCCTGTCTTAGGATCTTTTTGTTTACTAACATTACGAATTTTTCTGATCTTTCTAGGATCAATATAACGAATATCAGTTATACCTTGTTTAGGTTTTGCTGTATCAATGACTTTATGAAAGTAAATTCTTCCGTCAACATACCATCTACGGAAATAATCATGTGCTCTTTCATTAAATCTTAATAAAGTAAGAACCTCTTCAAATTCTTTTTCTATTGCTTTTTTAATTGTTGCAGATGTTTTTAAATTTGACAAATCAAGTTCTACTGGAACCTCATCATCAACATTTGCAATTGATTCATTAACAATATCGTCAATTGCTGCATCCACATCGGCGAACAAAGAAATCTCACGATATCTTTTAATTAACTCACTCTCATTTTTAGCTGCACCATCAAGGTCAAGATAGGTACCATAGTACCCACCCGCTCTGACGGTATCTAAAGCCCCATCATCGGAAGGCGGCACAAACGATCTTTCCGTCTGTGCCGGTTCCTTCCTTTTGATGGTATACCCAAATATATCCATAATATTTTTACCTAGTTTTTAGATTAAGCGGGAGAAACTTCAAAGTGAATGTACTGGAAAGTAACATTGAACTCTGAAATTACATCGTTAGCACTGTATGCTAAACCAACTTCTGAAACAGTAATTGGGAAAGCATTGTAAATTGTATACTTACGAATTACAGCATCATTTCTATCTAATTGTGCAACTTCTAAATCACACATATATGATGATGGTGCTAATGATCCACCGTTATCTACATAGTTATTCATTAAGTTTGACCAACCTTCAAATAATTGGCGTAGACGCATTGATGTGTCGTTCAATACAGTAATGGTCCAAGGATCAAATGTACGCTCGCCCGCCAATTTAATTTCACGACCTCTATATGTTACCACAGTTGGGTTAACGTTTGAGGCAGGAAGTGCTGCTGCAGTTACAAGCAATGAATCATCACTTGAGCCTGCGCCAACAGCAGCTGGGAAGGTTAACGTAACTAAAAATTGATTTGGACGTGCACCACCTGCGCCTAACTTATTCTTAAATTGTGAAATATCCATTAGTTAATTTTCTCCTATAAGTTTGTTTAGGCGCCAGCAACTTCTTCAAATGCTACGCCAGTGCGAGTAGCAACGAAGTTAAGTGTAATGAAATTGATTGAACGAGCAGGCTTGATGAAAATGTCAGCTACGAATTCGTTTCTGTCAATTACATCACCTGTGTTATTTGTCTCGTCACAAATTACACGGAAGTCGTAAATACCACGACGACCTTTGATGTCACGCAAGAATGGTTCAACCAAGTTGCGGAACTGTGCTCTTGTGAATGCGTCATTGAACTCAAACAATTGATATTTTGCTGCTAGTGCAATTGCCTTCTCAAGAACAATGAACAATCTACGAACGTTGATTCTATCAAATGCTGATGGCTTAGAAAGTAAGGTCTTATCACCGAACAATACTGTGCCTTCACCTGGGAAAGAAACAACTGGGTTGATTCCTTTCTTATATAGTGTGTCACGATCTGCTTTACTTGGTGACCATGCCAACTTAACTACGTTTCTGATTTGGCCTCTGTTTAAACCACCTGGTGAGAACCAAGGATCAGCAACTGCGTCTGTACGAGCACATAGACCAGCAATGTCAGCGTTCAATGGAACCCAACGATATTTGTCAGCATATTTGTCGTATTGATATTTCCAGCCTGAATCCATAACAGCATATGATGTACTCTTATTTAAAGCTGTGTGGAAACCAACAACATCTGTTGCTTCAGAACCTGCATTGTTATAAACATCTGCCAATTCAGGTGAAACGAATGCGATACAATCTAATCTTGCTACTGCAATATCAACTACATATGCAGCAACTGTTGAGCTGTGTGGGCCAACAATTAGTAGGTTTACGTCTACTAACTCAGGATTGGACAATTCATCCCAACCAGTTTGTAAATCAGAATCAGCGGGTGAAGGATTTACACCGCCTGTTAGTGAAACTGTTACAGCAGAAGATAATGAAGCAAAGGCAGTACTAGATGCATCAGAACCCCAGTTGGTTCCGTCTGCTGTGTGGTCCATCCACCAAATATATCTAGAACCTCTTAGTACTTCTTTATAATAGTTTGAAGCACCTGTATCAGATTTTGCGTCTCTGGCTTTAGAAATATTAGAAAACTTCTCCAAGACTGTACCTTCAGTGCCTGTGATTAAACCATCTTCATCAATGACGATAATGTGCATTTCGTCATTTGAGCCGCCTATTGAACTAACATAAGATGATACTCCTGGAGCCCCATCAAACTGTGCTGCATACTGCCAGTTTGCCTTGACAGCTTCGCCTGATAAAGCAACTGCAGCACCTGCTGCAAGTGTCAGTGATGTTGCTGAAGCAATTGCAGAAACTGTGCCGACAACTGTACCTGAAGCGTTTGTTAGAATGCTTCCAACAACAAGTTCTGTATCGAAGGCTGTTGTCGAACCCGTAACTGTTGTTCCGGAAAGTGTTACAGTTGCTGTACCTGTTAGTGTCTGACCCTCGAAAGTTGCTGAGTCAGCCATAGAAACTCTCAATGAGTTTCCTAGTCTTCCTGCATACTTGGCTGCAAACTCACCAACAGTTGCCTCACCTGCTGCATAGTTTGCGTCCCAATCTGTTTCATTTTTGATTAAGACTGCTGTACCACTTGCAACAGCATTTTTAGCTACTGATGAAGAAGCACGAACAACCTTTAAATTGTTTGAATAGCTTAAAAAATTTGCTGCAGAAAAGAAGCTAGTAAAAGTAGTTTCATTTGGCTTACCAAATGTTTTTACTAACTCGACTTCTGAGCTAATAGTGATTGGTTCATTTATAGGACCCCATTGAAAGTCACCAACAAAGCCACCAATAGAGGTTGCAACTGCCGGAACTACGTTGGTTAGATCCTTTTCAACAACCAATACACCTGGTGATAGTTGAAATGCCATGTTATTCTCCTATATATGTTGATTAATCAATATATAATTTCAATCCTTTTACCGTTGAATTATTTATACTTTTAATAATCTATAACGTCTTTCCAGCGGTAATTTGGATCCGAAGACCATAGAATGTTGTCCTCCACATAATAATCATCTTCCAAACCATAATCCACAATCCCAAAAGGAGTTAATTCGTCTTCTATTTGCATCATCTGTTGTTGATAGATCCGTTCTCTTACTTTTACATCGGTTAATTCTTGGAAATATTGATTGGTTGTTAACCACCCAAATAAAACCAAAGTCATTACTAAATCATCATGATACCCTTCATCTGCTTTGTATGTTCCTGTCTTTTCGATGAAAGTTGAAAATTCATGAATTACATCTGCATCAAAAATTTGTAGTTTTTGCTCTTCTAACAAACTTTTGATTGCAAAACATCCTTGTCTTTTAACTGACTTGGTTGTTCTAACACCCATGGTTGTATTTTTTGCGAAACCTGGGCTTATATAAGTTTGATTATTTTCTTTTATTGTACCTAGAATATTCTCACATTCTAATTCCATGTGAAGAATATCAGCAACTTGTCCTCCAATATCATTTGTTTCAACGAGCAAATATGCGTCATTATAATCTTTTGCTGTTTTAAAAATAATATTAGGAAACAACATTGGTGCAATTTGATTATTTTTAAACTTACCTACAAGTTTGTAAGGCATTTCAGTAACATCTACTATTGTAAAAGCAGAATAATCACCACCAACACCTCTTGCTACGTCAACTGAAATTACATATATCCTATCCTTTTCTGGTTCCTGATATATTTGTAATCCCATTTCATTACTGTAAATAGGATCAATACTACTTAGACTACCTAATGTTCTGCCATTAATTAGTGTATTGCTTGATCCTAAAAATTCACACAGAACCTCCTGATTATATTTAACTTCACCAAGAGTTTTTAATTGTTCTTCAGCCCAAGTTTCGTCACGACCTGGAATTTCCCAGTAAGGAATAAAATGTGAGATAAAACCATTTTTGCCCTTTTCTGCTTCGTTCCAAAATTTCCAAAAATGATTATAACCTAATGGGGTTGAAGTAAGTAGGATCTTTGTGGTTGTACCTGCAGAAATTGTAGGATAAACAGAAGCAAAGAATTGTTCTGCAACGTTATTGGGAATAATTGCTGCCTCATCAATGTACAGCCAGTTAACAGATTTACCACGAATACCTGAAGCAGTGGTTGCTGCTGTGAATACTTTACTTCCGTTTTCTAATTCTACGTTACCTTTGTTCCATGTTCGAACACCTTGTTGCATCCAAATAGGTAATTCTTCATACATGATTTGATAACGATCTAAAACTTCACGAGCAGCTGCGCCTTTGTTTGCAAGAATTGCAACAGTTTTATTATCTTGAAAAAGAGTGTACCATAATATACAAGCAGCAGCCGTAACAGTTTTACCTTGCTGACGGCCTTCCATCAACACTACTTTTCTGTTATTTAATATAACTTTAACCTTTTCTTTTTGGCATTCGTATAATTTAAACTTTTGCAAACCAGAATCTAGAGTTACAATATAACAATAATTTTCAATAAAATATATTGGGTCTTTTTGACATTTTACAATTTCACTAATTTCTTCATTAGTAAATTGATGTTCGTAGCCAACAGGTTTTAAATTAGGATTGCCGTGGTATGAAGTTTCATTATTCATTTTCTATAATCTCAGCTTCAGGTATTTCTTCCGTAGAAGTTTTTAATGCCTTCAAAAGATCATGTGTGGAACCAACAAAAAGATTATTTTGTGTTTGTATATTCTTTGGTTGGTCTTGTTCTAATTCTTTCTTTTTCTTTTGTACATCTAACAAATCTTTTGCTACATCTGAAACTGTTTTGATTAATTGACCAGCAACTTCATATGCTCTAGGATGATCACTGTTTTTAGCAATATGTAAAATACCGTCTATAGCCTCACTACCTTTATCAATCAAGATATGTAAGGTTTCTCTAGCATGAGCAGCATCATCTTCAATTTGCTTCTTTTCAAACTTTTCAACGGTTTGATTTTCAGTTGCAGTCACATTAAATTTTTCATCTAATTCTTCAAACATAATTAATCTTCACTTGTGAATATTTGATCAAAATCCTGTATATATGAATAGTTATCTGTTGGCAAGGCTGTAGATGGTGATAGATTAGTGGTAATTCTTGTACCAACTGTAGTATCGGGTGTAGATGTTGCTGTTAATGTAGGGTCATCATATATATTCTGAATAGTTTTCTTAATGAGACCTGCATCACGAACATAACCATAGAAGTTTAATTTAACAGTAAAGTCTAGGTTCCATATCACACTCAATCTTTTGTCAAAAGCTCCTTCCCACTCATCTTCATAAGAAACATTTTCTAATACAATTTGTAAATCGGTTTTAACACCTAAAGAAGGAATTTCATTAACTGTTACATTGAAATCAGGATTAAAATAAGGTAGAATTTGTTCTACGATTTGTAATCCGTCTTCTTGATTTTTTGCATATGCACTCAAACTTATTCCCATGTTATAAGGCGTTGACACAAAGGAATATACCACTCCGTTGTTGGTAGTGTCTAACGAACGAACAGTTTGGGTAATAGCTAATTTTCTTGCTGGGTCATATCTAAAATCAGTAATCTCGAAACCCATTCTTGGTAAAGTTATTTGATAGGTTGCACGACCTGTTTCTAAATTAGGAGCTTCACGAATACGGTCAATAAATTTTTGCTTTGGCGCATAACTCAAAGGAACCAGAATACTTTGCACAATTTCATCACTAGAATTAGTTCTTCTTATTTGGATATTATTAAACAATGTTCCAAATGCAATAATAGCTTTTCTAATATGCTGATGATAGAAATGTTGATTCTTAAACATTAGTATTCACCGAATGGGTTTATTTCTGTGAAATCAAGAATATCCAAACCTTCAGATTCAAAGTCTGCATTGTCAGAGAAAGGTGTTTGAGTTCTTGTATTGTATTTTTCTAGAATAATTGCTCCTGAAGTTTGATTCAGTAACAAGTCTCCTGTTTCTAACAATACTTGATATTCAAACATATCCATACTCAAGTCGTCTACAGTATCATCAATAGCAGTAACACCAGTATCCATAATTTCTGAGCTGTACTGATAAAGCTCACATTGCATAGAATAGATATGGAATTTTCCTAATTGATAAAAAGGATCAAGATGCTGAACAAATTTAATCTCAAACATACTATTAGTTTTAGGGAAATAAATTAAATCTCCCTCAGCAGGTCTAGATGCAATTTGTAAGACAGGAGTTCCGAAAGCACCAACAACATCTTCCCAGCGACGTTTACTTACAACAAAGGTGGCTTGATCGGTAACACTAATACCAAACTTAGTAAATAATTCTCCGTCACCTTCCCATCCCTGAATATTGGTTAAAAACATTTCTAAGGGATATGCATTATCAAACTGGGATAATACATCCTCTCCAAGAATTTCATCCTGATCAACGGAAGTTCTTGGGAGATAATAAACATCATGACCATAGATCTTGATGCTCTCTATGATAAGATCTTCAAGTAATCTTTGTTCAGAAGTAGTTCCAGAAGTACTTCCACTTTGGAAATAAAAATTGGTAGCCATTTTAACCTACCATAAAATCAACGGGAAGCTCGTATCTTAATTGCATTTCCTGTTCGATTTGTGATATTTCTTCATTTGCCTCATCAAATATTTTTTGACCGTTCATTGTAATTCCCCCAGGGAGTTGCATACCTTCAAATTTCTTAAGGTTGATTCCCCATTGGCGTTTGATAAGAGCAGTAGAATATCTTTTTAAGAATATATCATCATATATCTCGGTCCATGTTGCGGGATCAAGAACTTTGTAAACTTCAAATATGATGTAATCTCCTGGCTTGAATGTTTCTTGCCAATGTACATCTAGATATATTCTGTTTTGTTTTCTGTTGAATCTAATATTTCTATTACCTGCAAACATATCATCTAATAATTGTAGATGCATTTTTACCTGATTATAATAGGTTACATCACTAGATAATAAGTTATACATATCGTTCAAACGGAACTGATATACAACGTCGAAAATATTAGTGCCTGCATGGCTACTACCAATAGTTCCTAATGGAAATGCACGGATAACACCTGTTACAGAATCAGCAACTTCAAAATAACGATCATCCCAATTTTTTTGTACATATGCAGATGATGCTGCTAGTGTAGCAGTTGTAGCAGATTGGTCTCCGGTAATGGTTTCTCCGTTGGAGAAAGTCCCAGAAACACCTTTTAGTAATAATTTATTTGACCCGCTTATTTCATAAACCTTTGCTGTAGCTTCAGAAGTTCCACCTGTGATAGTTTCACCCACAGTAAAATTTGCGGCAACTAAAGTAGCTAAGCTAACATAGGAAGCCTCTATTTGCTCAGAGACATAAACACGCTCAACACCATCAAAATGATATTCTTGCCAAAACTCTAAGGCATCGTCAATTCTATCGCTTACTTGGTCATCATCAACGTTAATTTCTATAACTGGATGCCCTAAACGACGAAGACAGTAATCTACTAATTCAGTACGGGTTGTAACAGCCATGTTACCTCGCAATAAAAAGTTAGTTGGTATTACTATTTATAATCTTTAGCAATACCAACTAACTTTTATTTAATCTACGAGTATTGGTTGTAGTGCAGCAAGTGCATTAGCTGCAATTTCTAGACTTTCTGGAAGATCATTCATAGAAAGAGAAACATTACTAACTTCTACCTCAACGTTGAGTAAGTCACGAATTTCTTGATTCAAGGCAGAAATACTATCTGGATTAATTTGAATGGTGCCTTGAACAGGATTTCCATTAGTATCTACTCCTGGTACCACGTTACCATTCTCATCTCTCACTGCATGACGCATACGAGCTTCATCCAAGGTCTTTTGTAAAGACTCAAAAAACGGAGTTAAAGTTGTTTTAGCTGTAAGTATCTTCCACGCAGTTCGTGCTGGAAGTCTTTCATCACTAAGAAGACTAAGTCCGTTTACAACACCATAAATTTGTTCATTTGTAAGATTCATTTTTCCTCCATAGTTAAAATCACCTAATAATATAACATATTTTTATTATATGTCAAGCTTTATTTATCTAACATTTTTTTAAGTTCTTCAATTTGCTCTTGTTGTTCCTTGATTGCTTCGATCAATACTGGAACCAATTTTCCATAATCTAAGGTCAAGTAATTTTCACCTGACTTAGAAACTACATTATCTTCTTCGTCTCTAACCATGTCAAATGGTGCCAATTTAACAATCTCTGGAGCTACTTTTTGTACATCTTGTGCACTTAAACCTAGTTGTAGTTCTTTGCCTTCGAAACCTAATGATTGTGCTAGTTCATTATTTGTATATCTGAAAGCCTTTAGAGATTTAACCATATCAAGTGCATTGGTTACATCCTCGACCTTTTCCTTCAATCTTTCATCAGAATAGTAGGCCGTAATTTCACTTGTTGCAATAATTTGTCCAGTAACGTGTAATGCTTGTGCGGGAGCTGCATTACCGATACCGACCTTGCCGGTGCTGTCTACTCTGACTCTTTCTACTCCGGCTGTCGTAATACCAAGGGTGTCAGCAGCTGGAGCGTATATACCGGTATTTGTATCACCTGTCCAACTAAAGCTAGGTGCTGTCACCGTGTCTGCTGCGTTACCCAAGAACTTAGCAAAGTCAACTGTTCCTGAACCTGTTAAGTTGGTCATACCTGTATATGAACCACTGATACGAGCATCTGGAACAGTTCCAGAACTTAAATTACTTGCATTCAATGAAGATAATGAAGCACCAGATCCACTAAATGTACCTGCAACTAATGTATTAGTACTAGGATTATAGTTAAGACTACTATCTTCATTTAGGCGCTTGTAACCACCAGCACTATTATCAGTAAATACAATATATCGTGTTGCAGCCGTACCTTCATCGTCCTCGATATATGGTTCAACTGTGATGTTTGCAGAACCATTGAATGAGACACCATTGATAGTACGAGATGTTTGTAATGTAGTGGCTGTTGATGCGTTACCTGACAATGCTGCTGTCACAGTACCTGCACTGAAGTTTCCAGAAGCATCACGGAAAACAATTGTACTTGCTGTGTTGGCATTTGTGGCATTAGATGTTACAGTAAAAGTACCGCCTTCGGAACTTACTGAACCACTGATACCATTGCCTGATGTTGCACCTGCTCCAACATAGTTACCTGTTGTATCTGTACCTAGTGCCACGGAGTTGGCAGCAATAGTTGCTGTTAATGTACCGCTTGCTAAATCAGTTAAAGTAACCGAGCCTGTTAAATCACCACCTAATGTAATTGTTGGGTCTGGCTTACTTAATACGTCAGCCCATTCAATGTTGGCATCAACTGTTCCCTTAGTACCCGAAAAAACTTCGCTTGTGTTTGTGGCATCTGGGATGAATGTGAGTTTACCTGAACTATCATCAAATCCAAAGAAACCAACTTTAGCTGCAGTCCCATTATGCCAACGGAATTCAACACCTCGATCCTTGTTATCATCTGTACTTGGAGCAGTATCACCACCTAAAGTAATGATTGGGTCATCAAGTGTTACTGTGGTTGAATTAACAGTTGTAGTTGTGCCGTTAACGGTTAAGTTACCACTCAATGACAAATTGGCAGCATTTACAGTACCTGTAAATGTTGGTGATGCTAATGGAGCTTTTGCATTCAATTGTGTCTGAATGTTGCTCGTAACACCATCGGTATAGTTAAGTTCTGTTACTGTAGCTGTAATGCCGTCTAATGCATTCAACTCTGATGCTGTTGCAGTTAAATCTGTGATGTCAGCAACTGTATGTGTATGACCTGTAGCAGAAATACCAGCCTCTGCAAGGGTGTTGTTTATCCAAGCACTACCATTCCACTTTAATATCTCACCAGCACTATTAGTTGTAATAGTGGTGTTACTTAATGAATCTAAAGTATGGTTATGGGAAGTAGCGGAGATACCAGCCTCTGCAAGGGTGTTGTTTATCCAAGCACTACCATTCCACTTTAGAATTTCACCAGCACTATTAGTTGTAATAGTGGTGTTACTTAATGAATCTAAAGTATGGTTATGGGAAGTACTTGACTTACCATCTAACTGAGTTTGAATGTTGCTTGTAACACCATCAGTATAGTTAAGTTCTGCTGCTGTTGCAGTTAAATCTGTGATGTCAGCAACTGTATGTGTATGACCTGTAGCAGAAATACCAGCTTCAGCTAATGTGTTGTTTATCCAAGCACTACCATTCCACTTTAGAATTTCACCAGCACTATTAGTTGTAATAGTGGTGTTACTTAGACCATCAAGAGTATGGTTATGGGAAGTACTTGACTTGCCATCTAACTGAGTTTGAATGGCAGAAGTAACACCGTCAACATAGTTGAGTTCTGTTACTGTAGCAGTAATGCCATCTAAAGTATTAAGTTCAGTAGCAGTAGCAGTTAAATCTGTGATGTCAGCAACTGTATGTGTATGACCTGTAGCGGAGATACCAGCTTCAGCTAATGTGTTGTTTATCCAAGCAGTACCGTTCCACTTTAATATCTCACCAGCACTATTAGTTGTAATAGTGGTGTTACTTAATGAATCTAAAGTATGGTTATGGGAAGTACTTGACTTACCATCTAACTGAGTTTGAATGGCAGAAGTAACGCCGTCGGTATAATTAAGTTCTGTTACTGTAGCTGTGATACCATCCAAAACATTGAGTTCTGAAACTGTGGCAGTTAAGTCTGTTAATGTTGTGGCTGTTGAAGCATTACCACTTAGTGCTGCTGTGATTGTGCCTGCGGCAAAATTACCGGAAGCATCACGAGCAACGATGGCTGATGCTGTATTTGCATCAGTAGCAGTTGTGGCGGAATTACTTACCTTGCCTGCTGTAGAAATTGTTGACAATTTACTGTCAGCAATTGAACCAGCTAACATTGCATTAGTTACTGTGCCTGTATCAGTGGTATAAACACCGTTAGTTACGGTGCCAGCATTGCCTGAAACATCACCAGTTACGTCACCTGTTAAGTCACCTGTAATTGTGCCTGTAGTGGTGATGTTGTTAGCACCCATATCAAGTGGCTTGTTCATTGTCCACTTGTCACCAGTAGAAGCATAGGTGAATGTAGCAGAAGCTCCGTCTACTGTAATACCTGCACCATTAGCTGCTGCAGCATTTACAGCACCAGATGCTACTGTAATGTTGAGGTCGTCTACTGATAATGAAGTAGAATTAATGGTAGTTGTAGTACCATCTATCTGTAAATTACCTGTAACAGTTAAATTACCACCAATTGAAGCATTACTTGTTGTTGACAAAGTACCTGTAATAGCAGTATTGTCATTAAGTGCAATAGTACCTGTACCATTTCCACTCAAGGCAAGAGTGGTGTCTGCTGTTTTAGTGGTGATGCTATCTGTTTTAATACCACTAGCAAAAGAAACAGGGTTACCTGCACTGTTTGAAACATTAGTACCATCTTCAATTTGAAGGGTACCTTTGATTTGAATAATTCCTGAGCCTGTAGGATCTAATTTAATATCACCGGAGCCTGAAGTTTGTACAGCAACATCTTGATTGGTATCAGCAGAAATTGTGATAGTACCAGAATTATCAGATACCACCTGCTGTCCATTAACATACAAAGAACCTGGGCCGACGAATATATCGGACCATTGTTTCAAGGCTGAACCAAGTGCATATGTGTTATCTACACTAGGAACAATGTTTCCTGAAACAGTTGAGTTACCTGTAAGCGTTACACCCGCAAATGATGGTGTATCTGATGTCCCAACAGCTTGACCAATAGATACCGCACCTGACGAAATACTAACACCAGTACCTGCTGTAATATGTGCTTGCACCTCAGCTGCACTAGGTCCAGTATATGTAATGACACCTGTACTGTTATTATACGACAGTGAACCATCACCGCCTGCGTCAGTAACACTAATATTAGTTAGAGCAATAGCAGAAGTATTAGATAAGTCTGCTCTTGCTATCTCAAAACCACCCTGTGTAGAACCATCGTGCACTACAAGGGTGTCTTTAGAGGTATCGACGGTTACCTCACCTTCTGCACCTGTGAATGATGCATGCTGTGTTGTGGTTCCTCGTCTAAATTGAACTGCTGTAGGCATAAGTTAATCTCCAGGACTCTTATATTGTAAATTAGTTGGTTAGTAAGTTCCACCATCAATTGTGTCAACCTGCGAACCAGGTATGGTTGCAGACGCACTTAAATTATTTAGATCAGCTCTACAAAGTTCAAAACCACCTTGTGTAGATCCATCATGTACTACTGCTGTTTTTTTTGTTGTGTTTACTGTAATTTCAGCTTCTGCACCAGTAAATGATGCATGCTGTGTTGTAGTGCCACGTCTAAATCTAATTCTAGTTGACATTTATTATAAGCTCCCGTAATCTATATTGTTACCGGATCCTACGCTATCAGCGATAGAACCATAATCCTGATCTGAATTATAAGTCATTCTAACAATGGCTGTATTGCTTTCAGATGAAGTATCTATGGTGAATAGCCCACTAGAAGTATCTGCAAATTTTAAAATATCTACCGTTGCTGTACTATCGGTATCTGTAACCACCATTCCGCCTTGTATTGCTTTAATAGCATCAGAAGAATCTCTAATATAGATTTTTTTATCTGCAGTATTAACAGCAATTTCACCTACAGCAATATCTGCTGTGGTGGGGGCGCTACTGCCAGTTTCACTTCTTTTAGGTTTAATTACAAGTGCCATTGATTTTATTCCCGAGTTAGTTGTTTTTATAGTTACAATGACATATTTGTTTTATACAACCCAGGAAGTCGGGCCACTGACCCGACTTCCGTGGTTATAATTACTTCACATATTAATATGTACCACCATCCACTACGTTGGTCCAAGCAGGTGTACCTGAGTTTGAATACAGGAAGTATCCACTAGTACCTGCTGCTGTTACTTGAACAGCACTTGTACCATTACCATAAAGAATACCATTACTGGTGAAAGTTGTAGCACCTGTACCACCATCACCTACTGCAATTGCTGATGATAGTGAAGATACTGTACCGCCAGTAACGTTACCCTCAAGGTTTGCTACTATTGTTGCTACAGCATAGCCTGTACCAGCAACGTTAACTGTTGTGGTTGGGGCAGCTTGTAGATCTTTGAACAAACGGAACTTGCCGTCTGATGCATCACGGAAAAGACCGGCATATAGATCCAATGAACCTGATGTGTCATATAAACCATAGAAACCAATATCGACAGCATCGGTTGAGTTATTATCGTTACCTAAGATAATTAGAGGATCTGTTACACTTAAGGTTGATGAGTTAACTGTAGTGGTTGTACCTGAAACAGTCAAGTTACCAGCAACAGTTACGTTAGCACCTGAAAGTGTGATTGCGGTTGTGCCGCCACTTGATTTAATGTCGTTACCACCGACTGTCAAGTCACCGACCAATACTACGTCATCGGTTAATGCGACTGTAACTGCTGCACCTTCACCTGAACCACTAACTGCAATTTGATTTGATGTACCAGCTACGGTTGCTACATAATCACCTGTTGTATCTGTGCCAAGTGCAACTGAATTGGCAGCAATTGTTGCTGTCAAAGTTGCATTTGCTGAACCATCAATTGATACGCTACCTGAAAGGTCACCACCAAGTGTGATTGTGCGTGCTGTTGCCCATGCTGATGCGGTTGTAGCATTACCACTTAGTGCTGCTGTGATTGTACCAGCGGCAAAGTTACCTGAACCGTCACGAGCAACAACCTTTGAAGCTGTGTTAAGTGCTGTGGCGTCAACTGCCAATGTGATAGCTGCACCCTCAGAACCACCATCACCACCGGTCATGTATGAGCCGTTTGTGATACTTGCAACATAGTTGCCTGTTGTGTCTGTACCAAGTGCTACTGAGTTTGCTTGAATGGTTGCTGTTCCGTCCTCAGCAATTAGAACATCACCTGAAACTGCTGCATAAACATAATCAGCAACATCTTCTGCTGTGATTTTTCTGTTTGCTGTTGCTGATGCATCATAAACAAGGAACAAGTCAGCATCTGCAAGAGCAGTTAATGCTGTACCGCCGTTAATGTTTACTAAGGTGTCTGTAACTGAGTTAAGACTAACTGCACCTGAAGAAACAGAGAAATCTGTTGAATTGAATGATGCAACACCCTTGTTTGATGTTGTTGCATCTTCGCCTGAAACTGTTACTGTGTTGTCTGTAATGGCAATGTCAATACCTTCACCACCAGTAAAGGTCATTGTTTGGCCAGTACTGAAAGTATCAGAACCTGTATCGCCTGCAATTGTGAAACTTGATGAAGCTGGTGATGCAAATGATAGTACACCTGAACCATTGGTGGTTAGGATTTGACCACTTGTACCATCAGCTCCTGGTAGAGTAAATGCTACATTTGCTGTAACAGTTGCTGGGGCCTTAAGTGTTACACTTGCTGAACCATCAGCATCTGCCAAAACAACTGCTGCACCATTGGTGCCATCTTTAGGATCTAAGAAAGCATCAACTGTATCGGTGTAGTATTTACCACCAACTTTTTGAATAACAGCAGCAGAACCAGAATCTACAGATTCGATATAAAGAACGGCACTGGCACCGTCATTGGATGCATCTTCTGCGTACGCTAGCTCGCCTTCAACCAAATCTGAAGTTGTTGGTGCTGAAGAACCAGAAGAACGTTTAATTTGAATTACGGTCATCGGAATTTCCTTGTTTTTAGGTTTATGATTGCTTTTTCCTGCGTTGCTTTAATAATATTAAAAAGTTCCGCCATCTATATTAGATACACCAGCCACAGCTTGCGGTACCCATTTTTCTAATACCGAATCATAAACCAAAGTATAACCATTTTCTAAACCGCCTGAGGCGTCAATATTTTTCAATTCTTCCACATTCAAATTATCCAGTTGAACTCTTTTTATAGAAGTATTTATTCTATTTGGTGTTCCCACCTTTACTTGAATAGCCATTATCGCGTTACCTGAGGTGTTACGGTGATTATTCCTTCTACTATTCTGGTTACAACTCCTGCTGTGTCTTCCATTTCTACATCATAAACATATCTACCTGCTTTTAACTCACCTGTTTGTGTAGCCGTCAAAGAAATATCTATCACTCCTGACGTAGGTGTTGCTGAAACTGCGGTAAATGATGTATAAGATGATGAAGCATAAGATTTACGCATTTGACCTCGTAAAAGATAACTAGTCAAATTCAAAGCATCTCCTTCCGCATCTGTCACGGTGACTGATGTTGAAAAAGTAGCTCCTTGATCAATAACTAGATTTTGTATATATGCCATAAAAATCCAATTAGTATGAGGTTAATATACAGTTATCAATTATTTATAATGGTTTTATTTTTTACGTCAATGATTTTCATTGTAATGTTCCTTTAACCATTCCCAATTTTCACTATTTCTTAGAGCTTTAGGGTTATTTATATTTTCTAGAGCAAACTTATTTCCTTCTCTAGCTCCCTTCAAAACCCAATCAGAATTTTCGCCTTCAGCAAAAGCTAACCAACGATCCAACCACATATCACTATCTGATTGTAAGGTTAATTTAACTACCTCACGAAATGCTGTTCTCCAAGCCTCATATGGAGATGTAGCAAATGTAGCTTCACTAACAGTTCTAGGAACAGTTACAGTTTTGCTATATTGTGTGAAATCCAATCCAAAGTTTTCAGGAGTACTTAAAACAAGATCACTATTATAACAAACAATACCCATGTGCCCATAACTCAAACGATTACTCATGTTCTTGGCATGAAAAATAATATGAGAATCAGGATGCAATTCAACAGGATATTCAAATACAGAAACATCCGTGACATAATTTTTTGCAGTTACTACAAAGAATTGTTTTGCACCATTACTTAGGTCAACACAACGATGGAACATTTTTCTTCTTCCATTAATTCCGTCTATTCTTATTACATTAGGATTTAATTTAACTAAATGTTCCCAATTTTCCTCTGCATTACTTTCACCATTACTAACAAAAAACACAGGCGCTAAATCTTTCTTTGCTGGTCTTCTTGCTTTGAGTGTGTGAAGTGCAATAATTGGATCTATTTCTATAATGATTTTATCAGGCCATTCCCAAGGATCTTCACTTATCTTTTTTGCTTTTGCAATAGACTTTTTATCTCCTGCCCAACCAGCAACATGAATATGTTCGATATCTTTCTTAACCACAAAAATTACTGGTCCTGAAATATGTTGCCAGGATATACCGTTTTCACAAAGATATAATTTTTCTTCTGAATTAGGAGCATCAATTATATCAACATAATCAAAAGGAGTTAATTCTTTATCACCTGCCTGGACCCATCCTTTGGCATCTTTAACGGTTTCTATAAAATCTGTGAACCACCCAAGACTACGAACCCAATGCTTTGTTTCAATAATCCAGTGCTTTTCGAACAAATCGCTATGTGCTAACCAAGTTTCATTATTTAACATTTTTCACCTTTTTAATTTTAGCTTTTTTAACTTCAGAATTTTTCTTTCGTTCTATTATTCTTTCTTCATTTGCATGAATACTAGGACCGAAAGCCCATTGCCCAACGTGTCTTATTTGACGACTCAAGTTCATATCAACTAAAACTTTATATCCTGCATTTTGTAATTTCTTTTGAAAATAAAAATCCTCACCATGCCATTCATTGTCTCTGTATTCAAATTCAAAGAAAGGAGGTTCAATGTTTTTCATGATTTCTGTTTTCATCATTACACACCCCATTCCAATACCTTCAACTTCCTCTAATTCTTCTTGGGATTCTAGAGGAACCCATTCTTGCCAATTACCCCTTTCTGTGTATGCAACAGTCTGTAATGGAATAGAACGCTTCATATAATTACCACAAACAATAGGAACATTATGAGCCATTAATCTCATTGCTGTGGTGCTAGGAAACATCATATCAGAATCAAGCCATAAACAATAATCTGATTTCATGTTTAATGCTTGTTTTGCTAATCTTTCACGTTGTGCAAGAAGGATAGTGCTTTGATCATATATCACATGAACATCTATCCCAGCCATGGCTGTGGTTTTAACTAATTCTACCAATGAAGAAGTAAACAGACTGTAAACATATTCTTTACAAGGAATTAGTATTGCAAGTTTTGTTGGTTTGCTTTTCCATATACTTAAATCAAAAATGTTTTTACTCATACCCCAGCAACTCCTTCTGCTAGTGCAGAAGCCTGGGTAGTTACATCTCTGATAAGAGCCACTATTTCATGAACACGTTTTACTATTAACTGATAATCAGCTAAAGGAAATTGAGTTATAATATTTAAAGTATCAATACTATAACGATCAAAAATTAAAACTTCTAAAGCTGCTTGTCTTGCATATTTTTCTATAGCAATCATTCTAGAAGTTTGTGGTTCACTTGTAAGAATATTAATTAAATGTTCTTCATCATGCTCTTCTAGAATACTTTCTAAGAAAGCTTGACGTTCGGGCCATTCTTCATTTTCTCTGAGATATTTCAATTCATAAAGAAGTTCGGCGAGGGCCTTTTTATCATATCCAATAGAAACCCATCGAACATATTTTTCTTCATAGTCCGATGGGTTAGCATTAATATGCGAAATTAAATTATCAAGATCCATAAATCACCTCAAAAAATAAATGTAAAATAATATAACTAAAAAAATTATAATGTCAAGTATTAATATGTATTAGGAGTTGTTCTACCACCAAAATCGGCTGAAAGAGTAATTGAACCGGACGATATACCAATTTGTGCTCCTAGATTCCCTCTTAGTGTTACTGCACCAGAAAGACCATATGCGTTGCGCACTCGACCCATTACAATTTCTGATCCGGTGGCTGGTATTAACCCCATGTTACACTCCTAAAAATGAATCTTTTAATGTTGGCACTTATTGGCACTTACAATTGGTTTTTACTGCATCTAATTCTATTTTCAATTCTTTGATTGCTTCGATCAATAGTGGAACAATCTTTTCATAACGAACTGCTTTGAAGCCGTCTTCACGATCAGCAACAACTTCAGGGAGAACTGCTTCAATTTCTTGTGCGATAACACCAACATCATGTTTGCGCACAAAATAATCATCCTCACCGCCACGAGAATCCATATGCTCTTGTGTCCAATCAAACTCTACACCATTTATACTATTTAGTTTTTTCATAGCGTCTGAAATAACAACAACATTTTCCTTTAAGCGTGAATCAGAAGCATAGTATGCGGTGATTTCATTGGTGGCTCTAATTTCACCTGCTGTTCCTGAACCTGCTGTACCAACACCCAAACTATTGAATTGAACGTTAGATGATGTAGCGACTGCCTGACCAATAGAGAATGTAACAGCTCCTGTTGCTCCTGAAACACTTACACCTGTTCCTGCTACAGCACTTGTTACACCAGAGTTACTAATTGTGGTGCCAGAAATACTTAAGCCAGTACCTGCTGTACCCCAAGCAGTTGCGCCAGCACTATCGTCCCAGAAAAGAATTCTATCAGCATTTGGGTCAACCAAATTTTGTATTCCAAGATGTGATAGTGAGAAAGTAGTACCACCTAAAGAAATACCAGTTCCAGCAGAATAAGTTGTGTTTGTATCAGTAGAGGCAATTGTAATTGTATCAGTGGTTGCGTTTGTTGTGATAGTGATATTTGAACCAGCTGCTAATGTAAGTGTATCATTATTGGAATCTGCAACTACGGTTGATTGACCTGATACTGCAACGTTCTTGAAAATGTTCTGACTACTACCTAAGTCTGAATTACTAATTGTGGTGCCAGAAATACTTAAGCCAGTACCTGCTGTACCCCAAGCAGTTGCTCCAGCACTATCGTCCCAGAAAAGGATTCTGTCAGCATTTGGATCAACCAAATTCTGTATCCCAAGATGTGATAGTGATATTGTATGAGCAATACCTTCACCTGATGAAGCACCTGTTGTTGCTATGCCAGTGCCTGCAGCAATTGTACCTACATAGTTGCCTGTTGTGTCAGTTCCTAATGCTACTGAATTGGCAGCAACAGTTGTTGCAACAGTTATTGTACCACTTGCTAGGTCGGTCAAAGTTGTATTTGCACTACCAGTTACATCACCTGTTAGTGTGACAGTAACAACTGGGTCTGGCTTACTTAATACGTCAGCCCATTCAATGTTGGCATCAACTGTTCCTTTAGTGCCTGAGAACACTTCACTTGTGTTTGTGGCATCAGGAATAAAGGTCATCTTGCCTGTGCTATCATCAAATCCAAAGAAACCAACCTTAGCGGCAACACCATTGTGCCAACGGAATTCAACACCACGGTCCTTGTTATCATCCGAACCAGGAGCAGTATCACCACCTAGTGTGAAAATAGGATCATCTATAGTAACGGTTGTAGAATTTACTGTTGTAGTTGTTCCGCTTACAGTTAGGTCTCCTGTAACACTAAGAGCACCACTTACAGTTAATGTAGCACCATCAAATGTTAAGTTAGATTCACCTGTGATGGTGTTACCATCAGTAAATGTAGCAATTTGATTGTTTGTGTTAGTTCCTGTGTAATCAACTAATGAAGAACCCCAAACTCGGGAATCAATTTCGTCGGTTACGAGAGTAGAACCATTATAAACAACTACTGTGTTGTCTGTACCAGCAGCAATATTAGCTGGGTTAATTGTAGCTGCATTAATTGTTAAGGTATCAGCACCTGCATCACCCAAAGTAGTATTGCCTGTAACAGTAAGAGCACCTGTGACTGCTAAAGTAGAACCATCAAATGTTAGGTTAGATTCACCATTGATGGTATTAGTATCGGTAAATGTAGCTAATTGATTATTGGATGCAGTTCCTGTGTAATCAACTAATGAAGAACCCCAAACTCGGGAATCAATTTCGTCGGTTACAAGAGTTGAACCATTATAAACAACAACTGTGTTATCAGTTCCTGCGGCTATATTAACTGGGTTAATTGTAGCTGCATTAATTGTTAAGGTATCTCCGCTGGCATTACCTATAGTAGTATTACCATTAGATGCTAAATCACCTGCAACAGTTACGTTAGCACCTGAAAGTGTGATTGCTGTTGCTGTTGATGATTTAATATCATTACCTGTTACAGTCAAATCACCTGCTACTGCAACATTACCTGTTGTGGTAGATAATGTTAGTGCTGTAGTGGCATCAGAGGCTTTAATGTCGTTTCCACCTACAGTCAAATCACCTTCGGTTCTAACATTAGCTCCAGTTAATGTTAAAGCAGCAGTTGGTGTTGCACCTGATTTAATCTGTAGTTCATTGCTTGATTGGGTTAGACTACCATATGTAACTCCCCCGTCTTTCAATACTACGTCAGCTCCACCAGCATCAAGAGTAATATCATTGTCGGCGTCAATTAAGAAAGTTGCGCCTGAACTATTAATAGTATCAATGTTATTGACAATTGCATTTGAGCTAACTAAAACAACTGTACCATCAGCATCTATCATAGTAACTGTTCTATCAGCAGTTGGATCTACAACCGTAAGTTGTGTTTCGAATCCATCCTCAGTAGAACCTTCAAAAAACAAACCACTGGTTATAACAGCAGCATCAAGTGTTTTGTTAGTTAAAGTTTCTGTACCAGTTAAGGTTGCTAAAGTAAGAGTTGTTCCGTTATAAAATTTAAGAGCACCATTATTGTTCCATATGTCGCCTGAAACAGGAGCAGAAGGATCGGCAGATCCTGCTGTAGCACGAATACTGGCAGTTGAAGTACCACTCGCAACTAGGGTTAATTTACCCGTCATTGCTGTGGTTCCATCTTTTTCAACCTTATCGGTATTCAAATTACTGAAGTTGTTATCAACCTCAGTATTTGTTAATGGAGTTCCTTTGGTATTTCTTAGAGTTAACGTTGACATTTCTATCCTCTATTTTGTATTATATGTTGGAGCATTTGTTTTATTTCCAAGAGTTCGTTTCTTACATTATTTATATCATTTTCTAAATTAGAAATTTTATTAGAATGATTTCTTTGTTTTTTATATGCTTCTAAACCATCAATATCAGAATTTATTATAGCTGTGCTATGATCATCCCTAATATACTTATGTTCTTTTTCCATTTTATGCCATCAACGCTAAGGCTCTTAGAGCATAAATTGTTGGTTTTATATAGGTATCAGAACTTAACATCACGATTTTAATTTGGAAAGTTCCGAATTGGGTATAGGCATTACCACTTACATCTTCATATTCAAAAACACCACTAGAATTTATACCACCAATTTGTGTGTTTTCATCATGACCGTTCTTGGATAATTTATATACAAATTCACCAGCACCTAAAGTATTTTTATTAATTGTTTTATTCATTAAAGTCCAATATCTAGGATCACGGTCACCACGTGCTTGTAATTTCACATAAACACGAACATCGGTTTTTTCAGGCATATCAGCATCTAAGAAAACAATTATATCATCAGATTCTTGTCCTGAAGGTAATTGTACGGTCTTAGTATGATATTTTGCATTACCATCAATATCAGATGCTTCATAATCTACTGTACAAATTTCGTTAGTTGCATCTACAGTTAGTGCTGCATTTCTTGTTAACGTCAAACTAGTTGCACTTTCAATACTCTTAACAACACCAATAACCTTACCTGCTGTATCTCTTAAAGCTGATCCTACAGATACCTGGTCAATAAATGCTGTACTTGTTCCAGTAACAGTTGCTGAACCAGTTCCTGCTGCCAATGTACCAGCCAATGTTTTACGAATATTTCTAATATCATAAGCATATGTGAGGACAGCTGCTTTTTCCAAATCAACTACAGGACTTATTGTAGACTTATTGGTTGATAAAGAAAGTTGAAATAGATTTTTTCCTGTTCCGCTAGAAGCAGAAAAAACACCTTTTTCACTACCAATTTCTACCATACCTCTTTTTCCAAATGTTTTATAGGTTGAAGGAAGAGTTCCTGCAACATTTCTTAATTTATGAGCAAAAACAATATTTGTATCATTAAAATCTAGATGTCCTATAGCATTATGTAGTAGATGAAAATTTCTACCTGACATTGATGTGCCATATGAATATGGATTATTAACTAATACTGTTGCTGTTTTTGTATATACACCACTAACCGCACCTGCTTCAATCTCATCATTTTCCACGAAACTTCCACTTGTGACTAATACCTGTGCAACATCCTCAAATGTATCATAAGCTATAACTTCACCTGTACCTGTACGGGTTGTGTTATTAATAAAATCACCAACTTGTAAAGATGCGCTTTCATTAGCTATTTGAAGATAATCAATATCTTTATTTTCTAATACCAAAGTACCTGAACTTGGTGAGAAATTTGCATTGTAAACAGTAAATTTAATATCTTTTGTATCAGAAGGTGTCCAATTAATACTATTGGATGAAAGATATAAACGGCCTGCTGAAGGTTGTTTATCAATTACTTCATTAGTTCCTAGTTTATTTTGCCCCAATTCTGCGGTCCATACTTCATAACTTGTGTTACCACCTGCAGGTAAAAGAACCATTGCATATTCTTCGTTGTTCTTAAGATGAACAGGTGATGTGAAAATAAACTTGGTTGGTGCTGAAGCATCAGTTGAAACATTAACATCTTTAGGAAACAAAGTAACTGTACTTAGAGGAATAATATTTTGTGATGGATTTCCATTAACAGTTTCTCTTAATTGTAAAGTTATTGGTACATTGCCATCGGTTGGTCTAGATTTAAAATAAACATCAATTTTCGTAACGAAAATTCCTTCAAGTTCACCAGACACAAAGAATGTTTGTGCAATAGGATCTTTAAAAGTTTGTCCTGATGGATTTGTAGAAACAAATCTTTCAACGTCAATGCTTCTTGGTCTGATAATTTTAGAAAATGTTGATTTGAGTGTTCTTGTTGAACTTGTCTTAGTTCCATCATAAGTTATGGAGGCCATACCAACAAATTCTGAAACAGCTCTACAATCTGTATCAGCATCAGGATTAGTTGAACTATTGGTTATAACAAAAGTTCTACTACCTGTTTTAAAGGTTCTTGGGGGAATAACAAAATAAAAAGTGATAGAACCTTTGCTATCAGTCTTTAATGCTGCACCAAAAGCACCAGAACGAGTTAGCTGACAATTTGATGAAACCGCCTGCCCATCAAAATATGGATAAACTCTTGTATTTGGTTTCAAACCTTTCGCTGAAACTGTAACAACTATAGGACGAATATAAGGAAGAGGCTCATCAGCAAGAGGTTTTCTTAGAGGAGGTGGAGCAGTAATACCTGAAGAACTAGAACCAATTGGAGTTCTGTTTTCTGCAGCTTGCCTCCCTCCAGTTATATATTCCCATTCTTCTGGATTATTACTACCTTTTCCAGTTATATCATCTCCGCGCATTTATATTCTCCTAATATATTAGATGAGGTCGTCACTTTGTTGATTGTATGTCCAGGATGTACCAGTTGTACTCATATGACTTTCCGAACCCAACGATGTACCACCAGATCCAGTCTTTGGACTGGTCTTAGGTGTTTCAACCACAGGAGCAGGCGAATCAACAGGTAACACCGGTTTTACTGCCTCTACCGGAACTACCGGTGTTGAAGTCACGGTTGTTGGTAGTGCTATACTTTCTTTTACTATTGGTAGTTTAGGATTACTTACTGGTGTAGTTGATCTATCTATCTTAACCGCCTTAGATACAATTATTTCAGGTTCAACAGGTGTAGCCTTTGCTATCTTGATTGGTGGAGTCTTTGGTAGAAATACACGGTTAACAACTTTTTTAACTATATCTCTCTGTGCTATTTCTGCTTTATCCATCTGTTTTAATATTGGTGTATTTAAAGGCTTGGAATCATCACGGTCAACCTTTGCTGCCACTATAACCGGAGGTTCGGGTAAATCACGATGATCAAACCATATATCTTCTGAAGGAGATAATATTATTTCACCCTCATATCCATAAATTACGGTTTCTGTAACTTTGACTGCCTCAGAAGCATATGGGTTTTCCGTATATACTGAATGTGTGTAAGGTAGAGTTGCAATAGTTCCATTTGATACAGTAGAAATCAAATCAGGTCTAAGTGCAGTAGCTAACGTTGCTGTCGATAATCCTGCATATGTAATTACACCAGATGAGGATGATGTTCCTCCTGAAACAGTATAACTTGTTTCAGCAAAAGTACCTGTAACTGAAGTTAGGTATAATCTAATCCATTTATAACTGATGTTTCTTGCAATTTGTACTGCATGTTCTAATTTGCCTGTGGCAAGCGATGTTGCTTGTGTAATAGTTTCGCCTTTAGTAAACTGAGCCTCAGCAACGGGTTGTCTGATTACGATTTGCGCATCAGCAGGAGCTCTGTATATATTACTTGAGGATGAAAATTCTAGTTCTAAAGGATCTGAATCAATCTTTGCTGTTAGTACACCGTTTCCAACTGTGCAACGATTAGTACCGTTTGTGTAATCTAACTTTGTTCCTCTTTCAAACGAATCAACTAAAATACCATTTTTAAATCTTTCATTTCCTGAATCATTATAAAGAAGAGCATTAATAGTTTTTTGTTCTAAGAAAGATAGTTTGGTATATTTTTCTAAGTTTGTTAATCTTGTGTCAATCTCACCAATATCAGACATGGTGTATCTACGTTGTTGTTCTGAGGCAGAGAATCCAGCCTTGTATGCTTTTCTTCCTATTTGCCCTGCAGCCTTAGGAGACATAGCAGGATATGGTGGAAGAGTAAGAATTCCCAAATCCATTGAATTTGCTGGTTGCAATGGAATTTCAGGGACAACTGCTGCTGTACCTGTAACTGATTTAAACACACCTTCTGTATCTAAAACAACACGATCTATTCTTGGGATGTTCCAAGAAATAGGTGTAGTAAATTCTTCTTCTGGATGTGGGAAGTATGTAGGGGTGAATCCAGTAAATGATTTATTAGAATTGGTGTATCCTGAAGGATTGATAGTAGATGATGTTAAAATTGTAGTTGTTACTGCTGTTGCAGCAACAGTAAATCTAAAATCAATATTATTTCTTAGATCATAAAGAACACCGTTCTGTGCTTCATATGTTGGAATCTCATACCAATAAATTTCACCTGACGCAGGATTATCACCCTGTGTAGGTAATGGGTATGAATCTACACAAAAATATGCACCTGCGTTATGTTCAAAATGATCTACACGAACAACATATCTTCTGTATTCAGCAAAGGTTCCACGTATTACACCTAAGTTGTAGTTATCATCTTCCTGACCATTTGTAACAGTAAAATTGTTAGTTCTGTCTGTACCAGAAGTATTAATTGCTGCCCAATTCGAAGTAGAAGCACCCGCCTTAATATAATCCACTTTGAACAAATCATATAAACCTAACGAAGGTTCACTACCTTTAGGGAATGATTTTGTAGCAAGGTCCCAACTAGGATGTGCAACTGTAAAGAAATTAGTTCCTGATGCAGTAGGTGTTCCTGGAATAGTAGTATCACAAGTTACAATATATCTTGTAGTGCTACCAGGACCACTGTTATCTGTGCTAAATGAAGCAACAGTTCCTAAATTAGTAGTTCCGTTATAAACAATATTATCTACAGGACATTCTTCAGCCGTGACCTGTGAACTACTCCATGTAGTTGCAGCAGCTGCTGTTGGGAAGGCCCAAATTAAATTAGAACCGGAATCACTAGCATCCATGTAGTTACCTTGTGTGAAGAATTGGTAACTATTGCCTGTGCCTGTTAGATTAATTGCGGTTCCTGCTGTTGCATTAGCTGAACTTGTTGCCAATTTAATTGTATTTGAATCAACAACAATAACATAATATGTTGTTCCATCAGTCAAACCACCTAAAACTGTACCTTCTGCAGCATAGTAAACTAAAGAATTTGTAACTGAAAATCCATGTGAAGTCCAAGCAATTGTATCATTGGTTGTAGAAACATCACCAGTAGAGATTACTTTGTGTAATAAACCCAACTTTGCAGAAGTTTGTAATCTTACAAATCTATCTTCTCTCAAAGTTTTAGTTCTAGCAACAACATCGGATCGTACTACACTAACAATAATAGTTACTGTTGCACCTGCGTCTAATGTTGTCGTTCCATAAATGTCAACAGTTAATGATGTTGAAGTTATGCTAGTTACACCATTATTAGTTGCTGTTAAATCTACAATCTGACCTGCTGTATATACAGTAGTAGCTCCTGAAGTATGTGTAACATTGGTTTCGGTGATAACAACAATTTCAGAATTAATTGTTGCATTCATAGCAGAGTTAAAAGCAAAAGTTTCATCACCACTCAAAGTAACGGTTACTCTACCATCAGTCCCTACACTTTGTCCAGCAAATACTTTTCTGTAAATAAAACTATTATCTAACGTGTCAGGTTGTAATGATTTTACATAATCATATGATGTAGGAAAAATTAATGGAGCAAATCCTGTTTCCTTTAATTCATAATCCGTCCCCTGAACGTCAGCATGAAAATCAGGTGAACCATTGTAATAAACACCACGAACATCACCAATAGAACCAGCAACCATTTCAATATCATACAAATATAATCTGTATTTACAGGCAGCTGCACCTGATGTTCCTGAGATATATTCTAAGTTTGCAATTCTGGCTGTTCCGATTTCTGAACCTGGAGCAGAAGCACCTGAAAAAGTAGTTGCTGTTACTGCGCCTGCTGCAGCACTTCTCAGAGAAACTACTGATCCATCCATAGGAGGCGGACCAGCAACTTCATCAACAATTAAATAATTTCCGTATGCAGTAGAAACACGAAGATTAGTTTGTGATAAACTATCCGTTGGTTTGTCAACATCTAGATATTTTGTTGCATTTAATTCATACTCATATCCACGAACATATGCTTTTCCTGGTTCTATACCTACAGCCAACTTACCTGCATCACCACCTTGACCAGAAGTATATACACCACCATTTTCACCATTAACTAAATGTTCACGAATATGATACTTGAAAGGCACAATTACATAATCACCTGATTCATCATATGTTCTACGAGCAAGTGTTCTATTTAACTCTGCATATTGTGTTCTGTCATATCTGCGACTAATTTCACCTGATTGTACTTCATAAAGTATAGAGAAATTTTCAACTAATTCATTAACTCCATATGCAGCTAATGTGGTTGATAATTTAAATCTATCAGCACCTTGTGCTGTGTAATTGAAAGCACCTTGTGCAGGATCTAATAATGTTTCATCATCTTCTGAGTCAACAATAGTTTCATTTACTAAGAACCCAACTTTTTTTGTTGGTGATGAACTAAATGGTTCAAGAATAATGGTTTGTGTGTAATGTCTGATAAAATTACCGTTTGCATAAACTACACCATCACCTACAGTAAATAAAGAACCTTTTGTGATGGGAGAAGCTGCGCTATCAGCAACCACAACAGTTATATCTGTGTCATCTTCCTGTGTTAAAGTTTCACCTGCAGCAAACGTACTTGTGGTTCCTGAATCACCCTGAGAAAGATATTGTAAGAACAAACCCTTAAATGCTGATTGTCCTAAATCATCTCTACCTGTTTTAACTTTTTTAACTAATGCTCTAACATTATCAGTTGCTCCTACTAAAACTTTCCCAACTAAAGCATTTAATGCTGCATCAGAAATTGTTGCACTTGAACTATCTAAGTCTTTAATTTTAACTACATCTACATCGAAATTTGTAGATTCAGGACAACCTGAAATTACACTACCTTCCTTAAATATATTATCACCAAATCTTTTGATTTGATCTTGGAGGATAGTTTGTAATTGTGTTAATTCTCTAGCCTGTACGGCATATCCTGGCTTGAAAAGAACTTTATGAAAATTCTTGTCAAGATCAAAATCGTCGTAGTAAGGATATGTATTTAAGTTTAGCTTAGCCATAGTACCTAAAAGTTGATAAAGAATTTGAGTGTTTCAGTTTGTCCGGTTGTTCTAACTATAGGAGATATATTTGTTAAATGAATTACATCTCCAGAATTTTGTGAAATTTCAGGGGTTGTTAATGTAGTAATTGACAACGTGGGGACACCTGTAGTTTCATTTCTTAAAATACTTGTTTGTTGTATACTATTTATCACAGGTTGCAAATAGATTGTATTATCTTTAACATACACCACCGTGAATATACCACCTGAATCAGTAGTGATATTATCATCTAAATTATACTGCGAACCATCCGGCACGGTTATAACGTAGCAACCATTTCCTGTGGCAGATGAAAACACAGTAGAACTATTATATCCTTTAATATTTTTAATTATTCCGTATTGTCTAAAATCATTATTTAAGAAAAAGTCACTTTGGAAATCTTCTATATTAGCTATGATAGCTACTTTTGTTGCAAACAATTCTTGAGGAACATTTGAACCATGTCCACCTTGAGGTGAAATAGTTGCCTTTGCTGTAGCACCAGTTCCTATACCTGTAAAAGATATATCTGCATAAGTGTAACCAGTACCACCATCAGTGACTTGAATGGAAGTAATAGCACCAGCTGCAACTGTTGCTACTGCTGCAGCACCAGAACCATCACCTTTAATAACCACACTAGTAGAATTACCACCAGTATTAGAATATCCAGAACCACCAGCTGTTACTTCTATTTTATTAATTTGACCATTAACAGCCACAGCATATCCTGCCACATTTTGATTTACAATACTAGGAAGATCGGTTGTTTCTAATGTTGCTACTGCTGAAGCTCCGGTTCCTCCCCCACCATAAAAATATACAAATGCAAAACTATATCCTACACCACCCGAGGTAATCGTTAATGTATCTAAAAGTCCTGCAGGGGTAATACTTGCTGTTGCTGTTGCTCCATTACCATCACCTAATATTATAACATTAGGAGCAGAAGTATAACCCGATCCAACACCAGTTATTGTAATATCTGAAACTGTTCCATTATGATCAAATCTTGAAGAGGTACCATAAAATTTAACAGGGATATAATCGGTTGTCAAGAACTTAGTTCTGTCAGCAGAAGGCACTTCATATATTAACTGCCAGGTATACCCATCAGACAAAACTTTAGGTCCTGCGTCAGAATGTGCGGGTTTAACTGTTGATTGACCACCACTATTATTATCTAAGCACTTATATATTCTGTAATTATCTGGATTATAAACATAAAAGTTAAGAGAAGATATGTTTGCATTATCGGCATATTCAGCATAAACCGTACCTGAAACCCAATCTCTTCTAGTTACAATTAATGAAACATCACTTGGGTTAATTTTTTTAACACCTAAAATAGATCTTTTAGCTTCAGAATCCGTAACTCTTGTATCTGTAGGTGTAGGTGGAGATACTTCATTTGTCCAAGCTAAAGGTCTTCCTAAAAATACATGAAAATAATCATTAGGATTCAAGAAATTTGTAATAGAAAAAGTATTAATAGTTACAGTTTGATTTAAAGGACCTGTTAATGTAAAGGTACCTGGAATAACAACTTCAGAAATTGGTATTTCTGTTCCTGCATTTGCATTAGATAAACTTGTAGCTAATTGTATATTATAATTATCATTTTTAATGATAAAATAATTAGTACCGTTAGTCAATCCATTTATAGCAGTAGACCCAGTAACAGAATAAGTTATTTCATCACCTGTAACTAATGTATGATTTGGTATATGTATTTTATCATTTGCTAAATCTAATGGAAAATCATCCAATCTAACTAATTGAAAATCATTACCAGAACCAGTAGAAGTTATATTTACTTTGGTGCCTGCAATTGCGTTAGACAATGATGTTGCTAAAGACAAAGTATTATCTGCAACATCAATAACATAATAAGTTGTATCGTCAACCAATCCACCAGGTACTGTACCTGAATTTACATAAAAATGTACACGATCACCTGTGTTAAAACCGTGTGCATATATTGATATTCTATCATAAGATGTGTCTATAATAGTATCAGAAAATGTTTTTGTAGTTAAAGGAACTAATAGAAAATTAGACCCAGAAGGACCTCCAGCTAAATTAATTCTTTTGCTTATATCACCAGATGTAGCTCTTGCATAACCACTACCAGTACCTGAACCAGTTGCTTCTGCTAAGGCAACAACATCTGCTTCGTCTCTTATTGCCCAATATCTTGTATTATTTGTTAAATTAGTTATGCCTGCGCTTGCTCCATTTTCCAAGTAAAGAACAACATCACCTGAGTTTAATCCATGAGCAGTAATGTCAATTTCATTATTTGGGAGATCAACTGCAGTGTCTGCAAATTTTAATGCAGTAACTTGAAAAGTTGTGGTTGAACTACCTATAGCATCATCTAACGTAATGCTAGTTCCATTTGTAGCAGTATAAGCTGAAGAATTAACTTTCACGCCATCTAGAAATACTTCTACTCTTCCTGGTGTATAACGTAATGTTCTTCCATTAGTATCCGCACCTGAGAAAGTAACATCTCCCTCAGTGCCGTTATAGTCGAAAACATATCCGTCCAAAGTGGTGAGCGTGTTTAGCTCACCACTTGGGACGTTAATATGGTTTACTATGTCTCTATGGAACGAACGAGCTAACTCGGTTCGGAACCTTATAGGTAGTAAAGAAGCCATTTATTATGCTAGTGTTACTGTCCAAGTAATAGTCATTGCGTCAGCAGCGCCTTTGTTAACAGTTGAGAAAACTGTACGGCAAAGCATTGTACCTCCTGAAGCAGCATTGAAAATACCTGCCTCAGTTAATGCGCCTGTGCCTGTACCTGCTGGGAATGTGCAAATATATTCAATTGAATCGTCTGTACTGCTTGATGTTGCTTGGTTTGATGATGTAAGAGATGTACGAGAAGCAGCAACAGCAGCACCTAATGCTGTATCAGTAACAGCGGCTGCAGTAGAATTTGTACCTACTTCCATGTGTGACATAACAGCTTGACCTGTACCAATCATACGCTCAGTAATGAACTGCAAACCTACATCTGTAACAACGTTAGGAACATGATGCTCTTCCTTAACATTGCCATTTTCGTCGTGAAGGACAATCTTCAAACTGCCCTTTGCTTTTAATGTGTCTTTCATTTTTGCCTCTAAAAGTTTAAGTTAAATTAAAATATGTAAGTTGTTCCAACATATTGTTCTGCGAAATACTCAGGTGAGTATGAATTATTGAATATTTCTCCACCAGCATCGGTCGCAGTGGCCGAATCAGAGAGAGATTTATTAGTATTTATAACACTATTTTCTGATGTTGAAGCAGCATCAGAAACACTTCTACTGAAGGAAATTGCAGGTGAATCTGTTACTGAAACATCATCTTGTAGATCAGATGTTACGTCATCTTGTTGATCAAAAGTATAACTTATACCAGAATCGGTTACTGTAACTGTATCAGTAAGATTTACTGGTATAACCACTAAGGTTGATACATTTTCTGAAGTTGTTACAGTCTCAGTAAACGGTACGTTAATAGATTTAACTGGTGAATCTGTGACTGATATATCTTCTTGAAGATCTGAAGATATATCATTTTCCTGATAGAAATGTTTTTGTACATTCTCTGAAACAGGTATTGTTTCAGTTATATTTTTTGCAATATTTAATGAATCAACAGCTTCGGAAGTTGTTACAGATTCGGTAAATGGTACGTTAATAGATTTAGCTGGAGAATCTGAAACAGTTGAATTATCACTTATAGGTGTACTAAATGATTTTGCGTCAGATTCAGAAGATGTGACCGTATCAGACAATACCTTATCTAATTGGAATACACTATTTTCAGAAACTGCAATATCTTCCTGTAGATCAGATGTTAAGTCATCTTCCTGTGCAAATTCATATCTAGATGATTCTGTAACCGCAACTGTTTCTGAAGAAGCAATCACATTTAAGGATTTAATTACACTTTCAGAAACCGTAATATTTTCCTGTAGATCAGAGGTTACGTCATCTTCTTGAATGAATTGTTTTCCGACATTTTCTGATACAACAATTGATTCGGAAACATTTAGATTAAAAATCTTTACTTCAGATTCGGAAACCGATACAGATTCCGATTTTTCTAATGATGTTGAAATAGAATCTACTTCAGAAGAAGTTACCGTTTCAAAGAACTCTCGCAAGTAAGTTAGAGTAACTTCTTCTGAATCTGTAACCGTAGCAGAATCAGAAATTGGTCTAGTTAAAGACTTAGCATCAGATTCAGAAACCGTAACTGTATCCGAGGCTTCTAAGAAAACATGATAATCAACTTCAGTAATACTGGATGTTACTGAAGGTGTTACTGAGATCTCACCTTCCAAATTCAATTCAGAAAACAACTTAAATCCAGCAGGGTGAGTGCTTTCTAAGAATGTAGTATCCCAGTCGTTTCTTTGTTTTGATGATGATACTACATAGGAATATGGTTGATAATAATCATAGTCCTGTAAATGAATATTACTTGATAAGAATCCTTCATTATTTTTGAATTCACCAGGCGCATGATATACTAAACCAGTATTGAATGTAACAGTTGCGGATGACCCTGTAATTCTTGGTTCAAATTCAATAGTAAATGTTTTTACAGGTTCTCCCGAATCATCACGGAAAGCAAATTTTTCACCTGTATCAATAATGGCTAATCTCTTTAACAATCCAACGGTTGTTGCCTCAGCATAATCTCCCGTCAAAACATAATCTTCAGCAAAATATGTTGCCGAAGATCTTTTTCCTGTTTTTGTAACACGAACAATTGCATTATTTTGTATCAAATCATAAACATATGCATCAGCGCCTGTTAGTATTTCTGTATAATCTCCAGCAAAATAAAGACCCTCAACACCTGTTTCACTAATAAAATATGAATCATCTCTAACAAAACTTGAACCTTCATCATCAACTTTAGATATAGAAACTAACTGTTTGGTTATAGAACCATATGTAACCCCTGCTTTTTCAACATAAACATGAGTATCATGGCTTCCTAATGATGTTGTTAAATTAGAATCTAAAGAAATATAATCAGGCCACGCATAGTCTGGATCTAAATCTACTTCTAATTGATAGATGTTAGGACGAGTCCTAAAAACATCATAACATCTAGTAGTTACAGTTCTTTCAATATTTCCTGCACCTGGAATAAATTCCAAATATCTTAATGTAATTATGGAAGCATTTAAGGCATAGATGTTGTTACTAGAAAAATTAGTATTGTTTACTTTAATAAACTTTTTTCTTCTCCAACGACCATCAGAAGCACGAAGTATATAATCACCGGGATACGTTACTGATGCTGTATCGTTGAACATGAAACGGAAAAACATTTCCGTAGAATTTTCTGAACCTTTAGATTCATAATATTGATTGATATACTTTACTAGCTTTCTCGTAGAAAGCTCAATTTGATCGGAGAATTCATTTGCAAATTGTTTTCTAAACTCAGGAATAAAAACATCTAATGTAGCATCAATGTCCATCCAGTCGTCAGAATTAAGAAGATAATAATGCGATTGTCCGGATTTTTCCATCCATGTGTAATAATGTTCTAGGAAGGTGACAAAATCAGGGTACTCGGCCCTTACGAAATCAGGGAGCTGCCCTGAAATTAAATGATGCAGTTTCTTCCTAATAGACATTATTCATTAAACGGAACAGAATTAATCACCAAACCTGGTTTAATATTTGCTTCAGCAATACTCAAAGAATTATCCAATGTAACAATTGTGTTTTTTGCAGGTAATGCTGTAACAGCAAATTTTGAAATATCAGAAGCACGAACCAACCCACTGGTTATATTTTGATATAAAGGTTGAGGTCTGACATTTAAATATAACTTGTTAACGTTGCCTACATATCTCGTTACTTTTATTTCTTTCAAAGTAACTATTCCTGTCTCATAGTTTACGGTTCCATAAGAAGTAATTTTTTGTTTATCTTCTTTGTTTACAAAATATAAAGTTCCAGTTCCCGTATCATCTTGAATTGCTGCATCACTAAAATCTTGTAAATATCCTGTGTATTCTACGCCATTAACTGTAGTAGTAAAAACTGAGCTTACAACAGTTTCAGGATCAATAGCAGTAAGATAATTCAATACCTGTGAGTATGCGGATGAAGCACCAGCACCTATTGATATTCTTTTCTGAAGATTCATCTTGAACAATGAACCCACAACTGAACGATTTAAATCCTTAACTCTTTGTTGTACTCTAGAAAGAATAAAGGTTCTACTTAGTGTACCTAATTCCGTAGAAAAATAATTTTCAATTTCTGCTTTAACTAATGCTGAAAGATCTTTTGCTTTTAATGTAGTTAATTTAGGATCATAATTAACTGTACCTGTAAGACCCAAATACAAATAATCAGGATCAACAAACTCATGTTGAATACTCATTACAGAACGTGGTCTTAATAAAGTTTCTGTAATATAATCTTTATCTGCTTCAGTTAAAACTTGTCCGGAAACTGTATCAATAGAAATGAAAACTTTACCATAAATTGGAGGAGAATTTTCTTCGCCGCCCCAAACGGTAACTTCTCGTGCTTTTGATAAATTTTGTTTGATGATTGTTCTATAATCATCAGAAGTTACAGCACGATTTCTATTAGCATTAAATTTAGGAGCATTGTGTCTAATGCTATCAATGGTTTCTTTTTCAGCACCATTTGCAGCTGCAGTGTTAATGGTTATTGTTGCTGCATCTTCACCATCAATATCACCTATTAACGTGAAATTTCTTGCACCATTTGCAATAGAACCTCTGGAAACAACATAAGAAATTGTAACAATATTTCCTGCTGTTAATTTTGCACCTACATTATCATCACCAAAAACTAATTGAAATTTTCCTTCTTTGTTTTCTTCAACCCAAAATACTTTACTAGTTGAAGTAACATCAAGAATGTTAGAAGCCTTGGTCCATGTGGCTGTTGTTAAATCTGAAATACTAGTTTGAACAGACACAGAAATTGTAGATGTATCAACAGAATCATTTGGAATAACTAAAGGACCTGAAACATTGTCAGAAACAATTGTGAAAGAATTGGATAAACGTATACCTTCAATCAAATCAATCGAAGTAAAAACAAAGTTTCCTGATTCATTTAATGTTGCTGTTTGTGATTCATTTACATTAAAGGTAAATGTTTCATCATTAATTGTTGCAGAAAATTTATTTGAAGGTGTTATGGTTAATGTTACACCCACAGTATCAATTCTTGGTACCGTAATGTTAACGTTTGCTATTGCAGAGGTTGTTGATCTAGGTGTATAACCTAACATTTTTGCAATTGATGTTACCGAACTTCTTTTTATTGCAGTATCAATAAACATTTCATTGGCTTGAAGATTAGCCAATACTGCATTATAATGTGTATTATATGCTAAAACATCCAACAACAAACTTAATGCTGAACCGTTGAAATCATAATCTGTAAATTCATTTTGGGCAGCAAGATATGTTTTTAAGTTAGTTTTAATATCAGCAAAATCTAATTCGGTAATATTTAATTCAGCCATTTTACTACCTTAGTCTTTCTAGTGTTATTGATAATGAACTTGTTTGACTGATCCCTAATACTTTAAAAAATATAGTAACCTCATATTCATTTTCATCATAATTAGGAATAACATCTACTCTCTGTACTGTTACCCGCGGTTCATTGTTTTCCAAAACTATTTGTATTTTTTTTGCTAAAACATTAGAAGAAATATTGTCCATAGGTTCAAACAAAACAGCGTTTAAACCAGATCCAATATCTGGGCGAAACAATCTTTCACCAAAATTAGTAAATAATAAAATTTTCATGGACTGTTTTACAGCATTAATGTCCACCTTTTTCAAAACATCTTTGGTTTCAGGATGTTTATCAAAAGAAAGATCTAGGTCTTTATATATTTTGTTGGATTTTAGAATACTCATTTTTACTTTTATTTATATGAATTATACTGAGATGCCTACTGAACCTGCCAATTGTAAAAGAACCCCTATTCCTTGTGGATGTGGTTTATGATCTAAGTAAGTAATCATGTTTCTTCTCGGACCATCACGGTTAAAAGATAAATGAATCCAAGGAGTTCCACCTCTTTGATATTCTAATAACATTTGATCAAAATTAACATTATCTCTTATCCATTTTGCAATTTCAAAATATTGACTATTGGTTGCGCCTCGGAATTGTATATCAGCAGCCTGTCCCTTTAGGTGTTGGGAAGTTAAAGATCCTCCTTCAGGAACATCCGTTCTGAACCCAGATGTTATTATCATATTAGGATATTTTGCTTTTATCGGATCAAGCACCTGTGTTGCCAATCCTCTTAGATTGCAAGCAATTTCTCTTTTAGATAAAGTACCTTGCGCCCTCAATCTCCTGTTTGGATCACTACAACAAATTGCTTTATATGTTAAATCTTCAATTTTAAAAAATGTAGAAATTTGATATGTTTCGGGTATTTCCTGTATATTATTTATCTCACCACATCCTGGAATAGATGTTGGTAATTCTGCTGGTTGAGTTCCATCTGAATCTTGTACCGTAACTGCTGAATTAAGTGTTTCCTGAGAAATAACTCCGTCTGCTACGGCGCTAGCCAATTCTCTTGCAATAATTTCTGCATTAACTGAAAAATCTTCACCCAAAAGATCTAAACGAAAAATTAATTGTTCCAATCTTGAAGGAACCAACAAATCAGAAAAACTAGGTAATTGTGGAGATTTAGAAGACACAGAATCATTCATTAAAAAAATTGCACCTGGAGTAGAAGGTGCAAAAGATTTGACTACATACTTTAATCCAACTGTTTTAGTAATCAAACTTTTAATATCAGTTTTTAATCCAAATAAAAATTGATTTGCTCTAGAAAATAATTTCATGTCATCAGAAGAAAATATTTCCATTTCTTTTTTAGAATGAAGCTCCATATTATCACCTGAGGTAATACTTACTTTACCTGCAACTTTCATTTCATAATCACCGTGAACATGATGAGTTAAATCACCATCAACAGTTAAGTTACAATCATTCTTAACGTATATGTTATTATTTCCTTCAATAGTTATGTTAGCATTTCCCTTTATTAAAACATTATTATGTCTAAGAGAAATTTCATAGTTATCACCTGTAATTTTTTCTATTTTTGTTCCATTTACATCAATATCAAAATAGGTTCCTGATTTATGATATAAAGATATTCTTTCATTGCTAGGTGTATCATCTATTTCGATTACATGGCCTGATTCAGATTGATAAACATGGTTAAATGGATAAGAAGCATTGTAATGTGATAATGGTTGATCCCAGGTTTTACCATCCGATGTTTGAATATTAGTTTGTCTGTTATCGTCTTTAATTTTTACAACAGTATTTGCTATATCTTGATTTCTTGCTAATTTATTTGTGTCTGGCTCACTCAAATATTCTGCTTTAGGATAAACTTTGTTTGGATCTTGAAATCCGTAATTGGAGTTATTCCTTAAGGCGTTTACATATGTCTCACCAGGAACACCACCTAAAGTTCCAATCATTATAGGTTCTTGACAATCTTCACCATCACGAAAAAAACCTAAAACCCATGTGCCTTCAACGGGACCTATAGGAGCATTACCTATACCTGACATGGCAGCTGAGGTAATAGGCTGTAGAGGAAAAGCCCAAGGCAAGTCTTCGGTTGGTAATAAGGATTTATTAGAAGTGTGATATCCCACTACTCTAACCTTACAACGGCCGAGATACATAGGGTCAAAGCGATCTTCTACTACACCTACCCACCAATGAAAATTATTTCCGTATAAGTTTTCCATAATTATTTAATAGGCTCCGAGAAAGATTCTTTTATACACTCTAAAATCATGTTGTGTGTATCAAATGTGAATTCATGTCTAATATTAGTAATTAAATATTTTCCTGTAAGATATGGATCAAAAACATCATCCGAGGGAGTTTCTTCAGACAAATATATACTCTTCGGTATAGAAATACCTATCATTTGCCCCACTTCTATATCAGTTTTACCGAAAACTTCTATTGTTAATTTCAAATTACTATATTGATATAGAATATGGTTTCTTTGCATTACCCAATTATCATAGGAAAAATTTCTTTGATCGTTAAACAAATTATAATGATTTGTTCTAACGTGTAAATGACTTTCTGGATTTCTTAGCAAATTAGGTGATAACATTGAATATTCTTCAGAATGTTCATGAGCATTATAATATTCTACACCATCAAATATAAATTCACGATATTCTTTTGTAGCAACATCATGTGTAACAAGTTTACTAGCAAGATAACCATAATCTTGCGCGTCCATAATATTCAAATAATCAACAGCGTTTATTTTTTTAATAAATTTATAACGTTGTTCCAAGGATAATTCTGCTGAGCGCGCCGTTTCAAAATACAAATAGGACTCATACAAATTATCCTTTCCTTCTCTTATCAAATCGTCTATGCTGTTAAGATAAAAGTTTTTATTTGTTTCATAAAACAAAACACCTGGTGTGCTTTGATAACTACGATTTGTAACCCAATTAATACATTTCAAAGGACTCCAAAACGGAGACACAAAACTCAAACTAGTATTGTGATCTTCGTATATTATTAACTGTTTTTCAAGAGATATTTCATTAAAAATATCCTTAACAATATCATCAGTCTTACCTGAAAATTTTTTAGATAAACGTATAGAATTATCTAAAAACCCTTCCTGTGACATAAAGTGTAGTACATAGGCCTGTGTGGTTCTTGCAATAACTCTTTCATCTACACTAGTTATATGAAAGGTACCTTCTATGGTTTGTCTGAATCCAGGAGTTTTATATCTTATTCTTAAAAGTTCTGTGCCTGTTATACCAAACTGAGTTATCATACTAGCACTATCACTAAAAACAGCATATCCTGTTATTACGTTACTGAAAAGATCTTCATGTAATACTACATTAACGATGTGTGCTTTAACATCGTATTCAATTTCGTCTTTTAGTAAAGTTATTTCTTCAGGTATAACATTACCCGCATTAAAAATTTCATTTTCCATTATATAATTAATCTATTAAAGGTGGAGACGAAAAGACCTACTTGATTAGGTTGTAGGATTTTTATTGCGCGTTTATCATCATTTAATTTAATCTCATGTTCATAATTGGTAACACTAGTTGCTCCTAAATAATCACTATCCACAATATAACCATCCGAACTTACATAGTGATGTACAACTGCGCTAGGATCAGTCACACTTGATATTGCAATCCCAGAAATATTCTTGGTTACATTTGTGAGTGTGTTTGAGTTGGTTAATATCGGTTTTTTAAATTGTGATCTTAAATTCAATGTAGTGCCTGATATAGAACTAACAATAAAATGATAATTATTGTTACTTTTGATTTCATCATTTTTTGCAAACTGTGATCCATCTGTAACCGTCATTGTGAAATCGTAGTTTAAATAAACTAAATCAACTACACTTTGGTTGGAAATTGGCCATTCATTCCTAGGATCTGTAATATCATTCACCATCAATATAACCCAATAATTTTCAGGTGTCCCATAAAATCTTTGACTAACAAGTTCAGGAGTCTCACCATCTTTAATTAGGTAATCATCCAAGTTCACAACACCATCCCTGAATTTTTTAGAAATTGTGACTCTTCTTAAAAAATCTTTAATTATAATATTTTTTTTATTGTTAGTAGTTATTATACTAGGAAAATTCTTGAAGTATGACATTAATATCCTTCCTCAATTCTGTTTCTTGTTAGTAGTTCTATTTCAGTGAAACTTAAGGTCATATTAATTTCTGTTGGCATACCGTTTGTATCCTTAAAGGTCACAAAATCTTGACCTCCATATTTTACTTCCATATCAGTCAAGTAACAATTTCCTATTTGGAATAAATGTTTATTACGTTGATCCTTGTGCCAATATTCAATTTTAAATTCTCCCGGATATCCTAAAATAAAATTCTCTTGTTTCAGTGTGGGGTGCATATATAGTTTGAAGGTTTTTATGATATCCAAAACCTGAATCATTTCATCGTAGTCCTTTGGTAAGAAAACATAACTAAAGTTAAATTTTCTGAATCCAACATTTTTGAATATTTGTGCTGTGAATGGGTTAGGGGCAATACCCGCAGAAGATGAAACTAATCCAGTTATATTACCTATACCCTGAAATGCTCTTGGGTTTTGTCTTAAAATCAAATTACCCATTGCACCACCTGCCTGTTCTAATGCGGCCTTTGCGCCCTCTAGAGCTCCTGTTACACCTCCCCCATCCGCAGCGCCGCTTATAGCATCCAATGCTCCACTAAGTCCTCCCAATGGACCTATATCGGATGTATCATAATCAGCTTTATAACTTGAACTGGGAACATCTTTAACATATAAAGCAATTGCTTTATTTAATACTACACGATCTTGATCACTACCTACTGGAAGAATTTTCTTAGCAATTCCTAGACCAGCGCCGGCGCCGGCTAACGCTCCAGCCGTTCCAAAGCCTCGGGTGACTCTGCGGCCGGCCCCAAAAGTTCTCGCTAAACTTCTACCAACACCACCTAAGATTTGTGCACTACCAACTACAGCAAGTCCCCTAGCAAGATTTTCTAGGGCGTCCCCTTCTATTTTATCCGGACGATTTGAGTTACTAATATCTGTAGTAATTTTTCTAGACGTTGGATTATTAACAACTTCAGCAGCACCAACATCCGAACGTCTAGAAGTTATATAAAACATTACCCAATGCGGATATTCTTGGGTTTCACCATCCCCGACTTTTAATGGATATCTAGATACAGTGAACTCGTTTGTAGTATTATCAAGAGAAGCCTGATTTATTAGATTTTCTTGGCTAGTTGGATCCAGCATAAATACTCTCGCTATATTAAGGTAACCTATAGGATTATTTATATGACTTATGCAAAGGATACTTACAAAGGATACTTTGTTCCATTAAATCCGCAAAAATATGTGGGTGACCCAGGTAATATTATATATCGTAGCAGTTATGAACTAAAATTCATGAAGTGGTGTGATAATAATAAATCTGTTATAAAATGGGCTAGTGAAGAATTGGCTGTCCCATATATTAGTCCTATAGATAGGAAATATCACAGATATTTCATAGACTTCTTGATAGAAGTTCAGGACCGAGAAGGAAAAATTAAAAAATATATGGTAGAAGTAAAGCCTTACAAATATACTCAACCACCTGTCCCACAAGCAAGAAAAACAAAAAGATTTATCTCCGAAGTAAAACAATGGGGAGTTAATCAAGCCAAGTGGGAAGCAGCATCAACATATGCTTCTAAACAGGGATGGCAATTCATTATCATCACCGAGAAAGAATTAGGATTAGGAAAAACACTATAAATAGTAGAGTATTTTATTAATCCCCGACATAGTGAATTTATCATCGTGTCAATATCTTGTCAAGTATCAATTGAACCAAAATGCCATCAATCAAACCTTTAGATCAGCTCAGAAAGTTAGAAACACCTGATAAATCATTCAGGTGGTATTTGAACACGATCAGAAAAGTTGGTTTAGCTAGTTATTCGGCTAATAGGGCAATGAAAACTGATATTGGCGAATTTACTGCGGATGTTGAAATAGGAAATATGTATCTGTTTTTATATGACCCTAAAAATAAAGAAACATTGCCATATTATGATGCTGCTCCTTTAGTTGTTGCATTCCGAACAACCCTAGATGGGTTCTATGGACTGAACCTGCATTACTTACCACCAATGATGCGAATGAGATTGTTTGGTAATATGATAGATGCATCAGTTGATAAGCTAGATGAGGGTTCTAAAATTATGTTGAAATGGAGTGTTTTGAAAAACATATCTAGATTTCCAGGAAGTAATGTGTGTGTTAAAAAATACTTGTACTCACAGGTATCTTCTAGATTATTAAAAATTAATCCAAAAGACTGGAGAATAGCTTGTATGTTGCCTATACAAGTATTCGAAAAACGATCCGATAACTTTGTATATCAAGATTCTAGGAGTAAAATGTAATGCAAGAGGTAATGTCAACCCAGGGCCTCACCGTCACGGTTCCACCTTCAATACCAACATTAGAAGAGTTTGTTTCTCTCCTCAAAACAAGAAATCTTCAAAGACAAGAAAGATTTTTTGCTTCCTTTTCCTATTTTAGTGGAGAAGTCGATGACCTAACACTATTATGTTATAGTGCAAGTTTGCCTGGTAAAAATATCAATAACCGCACCATAAGAATAAATGGTTTGGATGAAAGAAGAGCATCCACAGCAGATTATACAGGAAATTCTATTACATTATCTTTTTTAGTAGATCCACAGTTTTCTCCTAGAAATTATTTTGAAAAATGGATGAAAGCCTGTGTGGGTGAAGTAACAACTGGGAGAGAAGTTGGTTTTTATTCGGATTATGCAAAAGAAATAAAACTTTATGCTCTCATGCCAGCTGGTATACCTGGAGAAAAACTCCTTAATCTTAGCCCTACTATTGCTGATAGAGTAGATTTTGGTAACCAATTAACTTCAAATCAAGGATTAGGAGCAGCCATAAATAAATTGTTTGCCAAAGGATCACAAAAAGTTGATAGTGCTTTTGCAAGAGCAAAGGCAGGTACTATAGGGCGTTTAGATATTGCATCTAATCCAATATATGAAGCATTCCGTCAAATAGAAGACATAACATATACTATAGAATTAAAAGAATGTTGGCCAACAAGACTGAATTCAATCAATATGAATTATGAAAATTCAGGAGTAACAAGAATGGATGTAGAATTTACATTTAAATATTGGGTTTCTAGTGTCGATGTTGCCCCTGAGGATTTAGCCGATAAAGCCAACAACAAGATGAATGAATTCTTAAACGGATTTAAGAAAAAAATACCGGGAGGTTCACTTGATACTTTTGGGGTGAATTTAAAAAATAAAATTACTAATGTTTTTAATCGTTAATAAAAAAGGAGGGTAAATGATACCTTCAGTGACCGTGCCTACATATAAAATGATTTTGCCTGTAAGTAAAGATGAATTTGAATTTAGACCATTTTTAGTTAAAGAAGAAAAAATTTTATTGATGGCGAAAGAAACAGAAAATGTAAAAGAAGCTTTTTTGGCACTAAACGAAGTAATTAATAAATGCACATTTGAAAAAATGAAATCATCTAATTATTCTGTTGCTGATACTGAATATGCTTTTTTACAAATAAGAGGAAAATCCATAGGAGAAACTTTGGATCTAAATTTAATTTGTCCTAATAAAGAATGTAAAAAAAGCACTATAACTACAGTTCATGTTGAGGATTTTGTTTTAGATCGTGAAATTGATAACCAACATAATACTATAAGTGTAGGAGGTATTAAGGTTATTATGAAATATCCTGCTTTGGAACAAGTAGGAGAAATTATTGATAATTTCACAGAAGACACAGTTATTTCTATAATAGCAAAATCCATAGACAGTATGTACAATGATGAAGAAAAAATTGTTATTGATGAATCTAATATTGAGGATGTTATTGAATTTATTAACAACCTAACAATACAAGATTTTTCAAAGTTCAAAGAATTTTTTAATAATGTTCCTAAGTTAAGAAAAAAAATTACTCTTGATTGTAACCACTGTGGAGAACAAAATAGTTTTGAAGTGGATGGGATAACATCTTTTTTCGTTTAACTCTTTCTCATGATAGTTTGGAAAATTTTTACAAAACAAATTTTTTAATGATGAAGGTTCATGGTTATTCTCTCACAGAATTAGAGAACATGATTCCATGGGAAAGAGAAGTCTTTATAGCTTTATTATTGGAATACATAGAAAAACAAAATCAAAAAAACAAAAATGAGGATTTTTGATGGACAGCGAACGCCTAGACATTGCTGAAGATATAGCCGAATCTATAGTAAGACTTGTTCTTGCGAGCGAAGATAAAGAAGCATCTTATGATTTAAAAGAATCTTTAGATCAACTTCCGAAATCTGCTCCACGGTTAGAACAAACATCTAATGCCTTTGAAGAGGCCAAAGAAAAGGGACTTACTGATAAACAAATTTTAGCTGGTTTTGGTGGCAAGAAAGCCAAAGAAATGATGTTATCAGGAAATTCAGGGGGTTCTGAGGACAGTGACATTTCCGAAGCCTCAGGTGAAGGTGGAGATTCTCCTATGGAACTAATTGTAGAAGCTGTTACAGGTATCAATGAAAATACAGCAGCCATATTAGCAGGATTAGAATCTGGTGATTTTGGTGGAGGTGAAGACGAAGGTCTTTTAGAAAACCTCAGTGACAAGTTTGGTGGAATGTTCGCTGGGTTAGGTCGCACCCTGACTGGTGCAATCAGAAGTATAGGTAGTGGAATTGCTCGCCTGGGTGGTGGAGCGGTCAGTATGGCTGGCCGAGGAGTCAGTATGGCTGGCCGAGGAGCACTTTCTATGATGCCTTCAGGTATGGCTGCCACAATGGGAGCTTCCGTGGCCGGTTCGTCTGCTCTTGCTATCGGTGGTACGGTCTTAGGTGGTCTGGCTGCTGGAATGGCTATAGGTGACCAATTTAATACTTCTGTAGAAGAAGGCGGGTCGGGTAATCTTCGTGACTGGTGGAGGAATAGTAGATTATTGGGATTGAGAAAGCAATCAATTGCAGAAAGAGAAAGTGAAGAACAAATCAATGCTAGCGGCGATGCTGCAGCGCGTGCAAGAGGATACAGTAGTTTTGCAGAAATGCAGGCGGCGAATGATGCGAGACGAGCTGCCCAGAGTCAAAACCAAGAAATGTTAGGTGAAGTTATTAATACCCCACGGATTAATACATCTGAGTCTTTACGAGAAGAAACTGAATATATGGCTGAAGGGCACAGAATTGCTTCGACTGAGGAACTAGCAGCTGGTCTTGGTCTTAATTATGCTCCAAACAATACTACAAATATTGTAAATAATGCTGGATCATCTCAAACAGCAACCATACAAACAAGAGACACACACAACAGTTATAGAAGATATCAGGATAAAAGACAAAACAGAGTTTATTAAACTGAAAAAGAGGGGGGCTTAAAGGCCCCCCTCTTTTTTTAATCTTCAGCTAACTTAGCAAAATAGCTAAGAGTATCATCCTCGTCTTCATCCTCCATTGGAGAAGGAGCACTCCTAATAACAGGAGCTTCCTCTGAAATCTCAGAGATTTGATCTGCTGTCATAGCAGAGACAGGATTACCCTTTAAAACCATTTCGAGCTTTCTCTTAAGCTCATCATAACTCTTGAAATTCTTTTCGTCTAAGAATTCCTGTAAAGAGTGTTGCTGATTCCAAATAACTTCAATATCTGAATCGGAATCTGCAATTGCAGAAGGCGAATCAAACTCGGACTTGTCGTAGTTGCGATAACCCTCAACATTACGAATCTTCAGCTTGAAGTCTGCACCAGCCCAGAAGTCAAAAGGATTAATAGGATCTTCATCCTCAAACTGTGGGTGCATTACGTCCTTGATCTTATCAAAGATTTTCTTACCAAACTTGTATAGGAAAACCTTCCCATCATTCTCAGGATTAGCTGAATCCTTAACTACGAGAATGTTAGAGATATGACTTAGACGGCGCTTCTGCTTACGAGCAATTTCCTTATTGCTCTCAACACCTGAATTCCAAAGCTCATTGTTAAGCTCAGAAACAGGATCGGGTTGATTAATAGTGGTCAAGCTGTTCTCAATATACCAGCGACCTGTGGGACCCTGAAACCCATGATCCCAAACACGAACCCATGGAATCTCCTCACCCTTTGGCGGAGGAAGAAAGCGGATCACAGCATAGCCGTTGCCTGCCTTATCAACTGTAGGCTTCCAAAAGCGATCATCACCACGTGGCTTTGATGATGGATTAGAAATCTTCTCAACCTCTTTCATGAGGTTTTCGAAGTTGCCACGGCTACTGCGTAAATCTGATAAACTTGAAAATGACATTGTATTTCTCCTTGTATAGCGTTGTATGTTGTTGTATAGCATTTTTCATAATATTATTCATCATCCTGGTCTGTGTAATCCAAGTCTAATGAATCTTCATCAAAATCATCATATTCTTCATCAAGATAATCGTAGACTCTACCTTTGTGTTTTTTAAACAAATCCTTATTGTTTCTTTTACTTTGGTGTCTTCTTTCTTGATATTCTTCTTCTTCCCAATAATTGTTACTCATTATAAACCTTTTTTGTAATCATTTGGTATTTATCTTTCTCAACTGTTAAGAACGGTGAATATTTTTTGATTTTAATAGAAACTTCTGCCCATACTGGATCAAGAAATAATTTCTTGTCCAAGTATAATCTAAATTTATATAATTTATTTAGAATTACAAGAGTTTCTAAAGAAACAATTTTACCATAATATAGTTTTAAAATAGGTGGATGGGTGTTTTCAACTTCCCAAAGTTCTGATAAAACAGGATAATGTTCCTGAATCCTCTGAAGTTCGGATTCATATGTGTATGCCATACTTTGTATTCTTTTTTGCCATTCCAAATATGTGTTCGCACCACCATCATCAAATAAACCACCCCATGTATCACCTGTAATAAAATTTGCAACAAAATATTCCACAAATGCATCTTGTGAATTATACTTGGATTTTATTTTATTTAAATAAATTCCAAACTCTTTTTTAACACCTTGTTTTGGTTTTTTAGGGATTCTTCCTTTTCTTATATCAAAATTATCTGAATCCTGTGTGAAATGTAATCTTAAAGCAGTATAAACCTGATATAAAGATTCTACATTGCTCATGGCAACTTAGGTGTTTTGTTTTTCTTTAATAAGTTCATTTCTTCAGCTTCAGCTCTAATTTTTTCTTTCAGAGATGAAGTTATAAAACTAGAAACAGCTTGAGGTTCAATATCATTCTCCTCACAATATTCTAGTAACATTTCAAAATAGCCCAAACGCCTCAGAACAGCCTGTTCTTCAATATACATTGAAAAATCTATAGCATTATTAAATTCACCTTTGGTAATAATATATTCCAAAGTTACAATCTCAACTGGTTGAGGTTTTGGTAATTCAAATTCATCCATCATGCACCATCCGCTAATTCATAAAAAATGTGATTTCCTATTTGTTCAATTTGTTTTGCATAAGGCCATTTTGGATTTACATATGATGCATGAAAAAATAAAGCATCTTTTAAAATATCCAATTCTAAATTATCATTTAGAAATTTTTCTGCCAAAATATAAGTTTCATTGAAAAGATGTGGTTCAAATCTTGTTCTTGCTCCACAAGTCCAAGAAAACTGACACCCTACATCATTTCTTTGAAAAACAACCTCACAAATAGAATTAGGATATTGTTTATTTCTAACTCTATTCATAGTAACTGTAGCAACTGCTAATTTTCCTTCATAAGGTTCATTCAATGACTCAAAGAAAATATTTTGAGCCAAACAATTTATTTCTGAACCTTCAAATTCAGATTTTTCAACAATTACCTCAACTACAGGAGGTAAAGTATTTGGAATATTAGTTGGAAAAACTATTAATACTAAAGACGATAGTACCAAAGTTATAATAATATATCTCATCATAAGTACCTCCCTTATTGATGTAATATAATACATTACAATTGGTTTGTCAAGGTTTAAGTTCGAAAAGGTCCCGGTAGTATAAAAGACCTTCTACAAAATCATCCCTTTTGCCTTGAAAAGTTTGGACAAACCCATCTTCGACTACGATAATAATTGTTAAACGATTGATAGGTATATTGGTTCTTTCTTCGAACATTATTGCATATGCTGAGGCTTGCATAAAATAATGCAAAATGTGTTCTTTATCTTTTTCTCTTCTGGCAGTTTTAAAATCTATGATAGATAATTTACCATCATATTCAGCTATACAATCTACACGTCCTGCTAATCGTAAATGATCAGAATATAACGGCGCCTCAAGGGACCTTATATTATTTATTCTATCAAGTTCCGGGAGTATGACAGAAAACATCTCCTTTTCCATTAGAGATATGTTTTCTAACTCCTCATTATTGAGGTAATTTTCAATAATGTTATGTATCCTTGTTCCTCTGTTGGCTGCCTGTTTAGATATTTTATTTGCTTCTTCCTCACCAACACGTTTGCGCCATTCTTGTATACCTTGTTTAGTATGTTCAGATAACACCGTGGTGACGGAAGGGTAGGATTTACCTTCAGGAGTTTGGTAAACCCTACCCTTCTCGGTCGTGTAAGCAGTCAAATCCTGTAACTCAACAGGAACATGATTAAATTTTTTCATCACACCTCAACTTGTTTAATCATACTATTAATGTAATAATAATTTATTGTTATGTCAAGATGCCATTAACACCATATCGTCGTAGGCCAATCTTGCTAAAATATATTCTTTAACAAGGTTGCTTCTAACAATATCGGTGATTTCAAATTCTAGCATTTTGAATGTTGACATATGTTTTGTTATACTTATAAACTTATTTAACCCAGACATATCCTGTTTTCTATAAAGATCTGTTTGCCTAAAATCTCCACAAAATATAATTTTAGAATGTTTGCCAATACGGGTCATGATACTATTAATTTCCATATCGTTCATGTTTTGACATTCATCAACAATAACAATGGAATTATCCATTGTTAATCCTCTTACATACGATGTTGTCATGAATTCAATTACTCCTTGTTCCATTAATTTCATGTATGCAATTTTTCCAAATCTAGGAATTAAATCTGAACAAATATCCTGATATGGTCGAGAATATATTTCAGTTTTTTCTTTTTCGTTTCCTGGCAAAAATCCTATGTCTCTGGATGGAACTGCTGATCTTACTATAACAATTTTTTCGAACTCTGAGGTTTCCTTTAAAACCTCATTTAATGCATTGTACAATGCGATATATGTCTTACCTGTTCCTGCTACGCCATGCAATAATATAGCTTCAGTACCCTTGTTGTAAAGTTTATAGAATTTGTCTTGGTTAATTGTTAATGGTTTGATTGGTTTTAAATCTCCTTTGATAATTAAATTAGGGTTTCTACCATTAGAATTTTTAACACTTTGGCGATTTTTTTTACGGGACATTTTAGACTCGCTAGTTAGGGTAAAAAAATAACTCCCCCAGTGCTTAAGCACCAAGGGAGTATGTTTAAGTTATTTCGTACTTTTTAAAAGTCGAAACTGCTGTTGCTAAGTGTGTTGCCTCTGTTATTTGATTCAATTTTTTGCATCACCTCTTTGAAGCCCCCATCGGGTCTTCTGATTCCTAGTCTTACCGGGTCTCCTAAAGCAGGAGCGGAAAATATAACCTTCTTGACCTGAACCTCACCACAATTAGGACATGGTTCCTCCTCGGGTTGTTTCATGTTAGGAATGCTCAATATCTTTTCAAAATAATGTTCACATTTGTCACACTTGTATTCATAGTTAGGCATATTTTTATTTATCTCATCGGGTTTTTTACGGTTCACTTAATCTTCTTGGAAGAATCTGCTTCGGTTTTATCCTCACGAATTTCAAGGAAAACAGGGAGGAACAAACTCTCAGTATCAGAATTCTTGTCCTTGATTCTTGCATTATATTTAACTGCAACAATCTTACCTACAGTATTATCTACTGTGTATTTATCACGCTGTTCATCCGTAAATCCACTACCAACATTAACACGAATTTTCTTGTCAGCAGATTCAAGAACGAGAGCACCTAACTTACCAACATTCTTACCTGTACCTTCTTGCCAATCAACACAAAGCAAATCACAATCTAACTCACCCTTAAACTTAATTTGATGAGTAGCACGCTTGTCTTCCCATGGACTATTGATATTTTTTAGGATGATACCTTCCTCACCCTTGTTAAAATATTCCTGAAACAGTGTGTTAGCCTGATCTTCAGATACTACCTCATGATTTTCAATGATGGAAATTCTATGAACAGCCTTGTTTGGATCAACACCTAGCAACTTAGAAAATCTTTGTACATAAGGTGTGTTACAAACACCAACCTTGAAATCTTGTAGAGGAATAATGTCCCAAATAGTAGCATAAACCATATTTGCTTCCTTGAGAGAGATAGTTCCCTTTACTGCCTTATTAAGGATACCATTACCCTTTTGTCGGTTCATAATAGAACCATCTACTTCCTTAACAATAAGCTCTCCATCAAACACACAATTTTCTGTCCCTGCATATGCAAGAAAAGCCTGATTTAATACATCATGAAGCTCTATGCTTTTTCCGTTTCTTGACTTTAATTCAATTTTCCCATTTTCTACAATAGCATTGAAACGCATCCCATCTAACTTTAGTTGAACATATGCGGGATATTCCATTCTAGCCATTAACTTCTCGCTGTATCCAGAAGCTAACATAACAGGGTAGGTTGGGATAAGATTAGGAAAAATTTTGTTAACAGTTGCGGTAGAAACACCACACTTCAAATCCTTAGAAATAATCCTGGTAACAATGTCTGCATCTTCAGGATGAATATTTTCAAGAATCCAAGTAAGTCGGTCAATGGCAGCATTACCTGTGATTTTTCTTGTATAAATTTCTTCCAGATGAAAAAACACATCGTCCCAATTTAGATTAAAGGACTTGTTTTCGTATGCTGGGATCTTTCTTATGTAAAACTGAGTATAAGGATCCAGAGCAAGAAACATTACCTTCTGTAAGGTTTCATTCATGAAATTAGACCGAAGAATATCCTCCTTGTCTAATCTAGAAGAAGTTGATTCTAATGCCTTGAAAATATGATACATATATTTCTCCTTGAAGAATCCATTTCTACTTAAATATAATACTTCAGGAGTGTTTTGTCAAGTGCTATAAAACCAAAATATCGTAAACATTACTAAATTCTGTGGCATCCTCTATGGTATTAACCATTGGTTTTCCACGAATATTTAAACTGGTATTTAAAATCATTGGACAACCAGTTTCCTGTTCCCATAATTTCAAGAATTTATTAAACCCTGGAGAATCATATTCTGAAACAGTTTGGACTCTAGAGCTTCCATCATGATGTATGATGGCTGGGAATTCATCTGGTTTTTTACATTGCATTGTGTATTGCATATATGGACTTTCAGAGGTACACATATGAAAATAATTTGATGCTTCTTTTTTAAGGATGGCGGGAGCAAAAGGTCTGAATTTTTGTCTACGTTTAATTTCGTTTACTTTATCTTTTATTTCAGGACCTCTAGGATCAGCCAGTAAACTTCTGTGACCTAAAGCTCTTGGTCCAAACTCTGCTCTACCATTAGCAATACCAACAATTTTATGTTTTTTTAAAGCATCTACTAATTGTTCGGCTGGATACTTACCTTTAATATCATGTCCTAAAAATGCATTATTAAAAAGCATAGATTGTTTTCTTTGAGCAGCAACCGCACCCAAACTGTTACCTGCATCACCTGGGTTAGGCATGATCCACACATTTTTGAAATAAGTATGTGCAATAGAATTAGCTACACAATTTAATGCACATCCACCCGCAAGAACTAAATTATCCGATGGTACTAATTCTTTGGCTTTGTGCAACAAATCATGAAAATATAATTCATAAACAAATTGTGTGGCTGCTGCAATATCATACTTATCTTGTTCAGAAGATAGTTCGCGCCTCCACCATTTACAACCACGATGAAGGTTTTCCTTTAACTTAAGATCATGTTTTGTATCAAAGAAGTCTTCCAATATTATTGGAGCATACTTGGATGCGTCTCCATATGCAGCCATACCCATCAAAATATATTCTTCTTCGTTTGGTTTTAATCCAACACGTTGGGTCATTGCAGAATACCACAATCCTAAACTATGGGGATATTTAACACTAAATTTCTTGTGTAATTTTTTATTTTTTCCTTCCCATATTGTTGTGGTATCAAATTCACCTATGGCATCAATCACTAAAATGGCAGCATCAGGAAACAAAGAAGTATAATAACCACCTGCTGCATGACTTTCGTGGTGATTACCGAACGTTAAATATTTTGGGTCAATATTATATTTCAGTAAATAATCTCTAAAATTATTTTCTTTCCCTAACCACCCTTGACCTGACATGAATTGTCGGAATGTTTTTGTAAATGGATTTTCATACCATACTACTTCATCTGGTTTGCCAAAATACAAAGCATCTGAAATTAAATCATGGTGTAAATGAGCATCATTCTTTTTTCTTGAATAACGTTCACTTTGTGCGGCAAAAAGTATGGTGTTGTGTTTATCCACAACCGTGATTGCTGCATCATGGCTATTTGCTGATATTCCCCAACTAATCATATTATTCATATTATAACATTTTTTCTATTTTAGGTAAGATATGCTGCTCTAAAAAATTTTTATGTGCTTCGGGGCCTGGATGAACAGTATCTAATAATTTATAATTGTTTTTTTCTGTGAATTCCAATAAAGGTTCCATTACCCAATTATCAAAATTGATACAATCATAAAGAGGTTTTAAAAAATTATATTTTTTATAACAAATATCTTTCTTGATTTTTTTAAAGTGAAAATCATAATCAGGATAATAGAAAAAATCTATAGCCATCATATTCAACATTTTGATGTTATTTTTTTCACAAAAATATTGTAGTAATAAAATATTATTAAATGTTTCTAACAATTCACTTCCGGAAGAGTGGTAGGTATCGTACCAAGGTTTAACAAATTTATCAATTTCTGGGTACCAACCGAATTCATATGTACCACCAGGACTTCCTACAGCCCAAAATTCATTAATATTTGTTGTTTCTTCTTTTGAAAAGGACTTTAAGGCGACATGATGATAGGTTCGGTTTGGAAAGGGAAAAATATCTAAAAATATAGGATTTAAAACTGGTAATGGTTCTCTTTTTAATAAGATTGGATCATAAACATATAAATCTGAACCATACATTTCTTCCCTGTCTATTAAAAATAATTTTCTAGGAGGATAGGTCCAAAGAACAGCTAGAAAAATTTCATTGGAGTTATATCCTTTTTCAAATGCTGTTTGAATACCATGTATTGAACTTCTGGTAATCCATTCATTTCCATATGAAGGCATAGCAAGATTGTGTATAGGAACCATCAAATGCTCAGCCAATCTATTATTCCAATCAGGGTGCTCGGATGAAAAGCTATCACCACTTGTTATTAGTATTTTAATTTCCATTATAACTGTTCTTTAATTTTTAAATAATGGTTAAACAAATATTCTGCAACCAATGAATGTCCAAAATCATTATAATGGCTGAGATCTAGTTCTCCGGTAATACTGTCATAACCTAGCATAATATTTTGCCAAGATTCTTCAGAATGTATGTGCTCATCTTCCATGTTCTTGTCTGTGTACATTAAAGTCGAACATTTATTACCTATTATCTGCTCGGCCATTTTTTCCCAAATATTGATTGCTCTATGCCAATATATTAGCAGTTTTATATTGTTCAACTGGCATATTGATTCTATTAAGGTATGATAAACTTGCCATTTATGTAGGAAGAAAAGTTCGTTTTCTGCGGTTACGGATTCTAATGCGCTTATATATTTTGACATCATTACTTGTTGAAAATCATTAGGGTTGACATTTTTATATGCTGGTAACCCAATCTTGAAATTGTAATACACATAATCTCCTAAATTGGATTCGCGTATTAATGGTAAATCCCCAGGAACGGCGGGGCCATGATCTTTTCGTCGTTGTTCTACATCATTTAAAAGAGTCGGAACCTCTTGGCGAGTAGGTTCTGGCCATTGTATAATGACAAGATCACCGGAGACTAGTTTTCCGTTTGTAATAGCATCAACAACTTCTTTAATAACACGATCATTAGATCCGCAACCCTGTGCTAAATGCAAATAGTTATACCCTAATTTTTCCGCAAGGACTACACCGTAAGGTCGTAGGACCTTACAATAATCTGAAAAACTACAACCACCTACTGCTAAAGTTGGCATTATTTCCCCTCATAAAAAATTCTATACTTCTTTTTAAAAATTTGATTTACTGTATTTTTTAAATTTATAAAACTATCCTTCAAATGATCATTATTATAAAAATGTTTCATGTTATGTTCTAAAATAGGTATATTTTTTAATATAATTTGATTTTTTTGTCTTCTTGATAAAGAAATCCATTTTTCCAATGATTGGTGAGCGCAAAAGAATCTTTCCTTATCATTTTCAATATCATCATAACTTTGATCTATACCATAAAAATCCGTTTCATATCCTAAAGTTTGTAAAAATTTTAAAACTCCTTTTTGTCCTAATAATATAAACGGATGTCCAGCAACTATAGGTTTAAAAACTTTTTCAGTTATAAACAATCCAGGGTCAAAAAAATTTGTTTCAGTTACGAAAGTTAATAAACTACTTTTATATATATCGTGATTAAATCTGGCTGTTTCATCCAAATATTCAATTTTTTGCGACCAATCACCGTCCACAAATATCGGCAAATTCTCCATCAAAATATCGGTAAAATATTTATGATTAATATCAAAATAATTTTCTACCAGCTCTTTCGGGGTCATTGTTTTATTAATATCACATAAACCACTAACCACATTATTTTCAACTAAGTTTTTATCTATTAAATAAAACAAATGGAAAAACCGTTGTAATCTTCCGGTTCGGTTTAAACTATTAAAAGATTTTGCTTCCAAATCCCTTATTGCTTTTAATACCAGCGGATTTTTAGGTATCTTGTTTTCAAAATAAAAAAATCCTGCGAGACCATAACAATGAGCAATTCTTGGGGTTACCTTCTTTTTTATACACCAATTTTCATATTCATGATTAAATAATTTATCACCATTGAAAATTAAAACACTAAATGGAGGCAATTCATGCATTTTCATAAAATCATGAATTTTCTGAAACCCATTAGCTTTTTCATAATTTAAAGATTTTCCTTCTTCCGTATTATCTATCACTAATATTATTTGTTCCTGTTTTAAGGCCTTGATTGTTCTTTCTGGTATATGATTGAGTATATTTTCAGTATGAGGTGTCGCTCCCAGCCAAGTATCTGCATGTTCTCTAACTTTAATAAAATAAATTCCTTTTTCAGGATAAGGTACTAATCTGCTACGAGACTCCTTAACAACAAAACCTGCCCGCCGTGCTTCTCCGATACTATGTAAAGAATAATCAAAAACTTCTTTTTCCAAATGACTTAAATTTCCTAAGTTTTTGTCATCATAATATGCTACAATCATTGGTAATCACCATAAGTATCATTTCGTATAGTGTCCAATGTAACACAATGTGGACCGCCACTCAAGGTTCTACAGTGTCTCAATCTAATAGGTAACACATCAAAACCGCTAGATTCTAATTGTTTTATGAGCGGTGTTTGTCTTTCTTCTACAGCAACTAAAGTTTCAGATAAACTTAAAACATTCATGCCTATCCACGGACTTGCTGCTGCCCAGTGTTCTTCATAAGGGGTTTCTATAGGGTCAACACTCCAAATTTTTTCCCAATTTTTAAAATATGAAGGTAAATTATTTTCGTTTATTCTTTTAGGATTTAATAAAACTTTACCTGGAGCTAAAGGCAAAATAGTAGTATCAACATGAATAAAAGCATATATGTTTTCTAAAAGATGAACCTTATATTTTTCACCTAGAAATCTTTGTAGCCATTTTGCTCCTAGTATATTACCTGAATTTGATACTAAATAAAAAATGTCTTTTCCACACTTAATTACATTTGCAGCATCAAAAGCAATTTCATAATTTGTTAAGGTAGGTTTACTTAAATCTGTTCGGTCATATAACTTATTATCTAATTGCGGTTTTGGGGCAGATATCCAATTACTACCCGCATCAAAATATTTCTGAAATAAACTTCTATAAGCAAACGTTTCGAAGTATCTTGATCTAAGTGGCATAGGTGTTTCAATAATAGTATCACCTATAATTAATACACTATCTCTTGGACAATAAAGATAATAGCCATCAGAAGTCCAATTTGGTGTTGAAAAAGTATCTGCACAATTTTTAATTTCAGGTCTATAAACAATAATACCTAGATTTTCCAATTGTGTTTGAAAAACATTCAAATCTTCTATGGTCTCTTCTATGATTTTAGAATCATAATAACCGCTGGGTAAATTATCGGTTTTTTCATAGTTTGCATAATCCACGCAATGCATATCATGTTTTTTAATTGTAGGGATATGAGCAAATTCTGCTCTACCTAAAATTATTTCTTTTAAATCGCCCCATTCTGTGTGACAATTAATTTTGTTTAGTGTTTCCATTTTAAAATTTCCACGGCGTATGTCTGAAATCTGTGATTTCAAAAAATCTATTATAATTGTGCTCTACTATATCTTTTATATTTAATTGCCATTCATGCCATTGCTCTTCAGACAGATTACATAATCTTTCTATTTCGTCTACAATAGCAGCTAATCTTTTTTTAGGGTCAACAATCGTGTCATAATTCTCATTAATAAAGGGATGGAAGGTTTTATATCCTCTATCTCTTAATGCAGATAACATAAAAGCAGAACCAACCAAAATAAATGGATGTTTAACTGATATAGGTTTATAGGTTTTTTCTGTAAAAAATTTATGTGATTTATATTCACCATAAGTCCCCATAAAACCGGATTCGTGTGGATAAAAAATTGTTTCAGTTACAACGGAAAAATAACTATTTTCAAAATACTCCAAATCTTTTGGTGTCATATCAACAGGATTATTTCTGAATTCTGAAACTCCACCCTCTAACCGTAGAGGTAACATATTTTCATTTTCTTTTATTGTATTGAATACTTTTTCCTCGTAAAAGGGATGTTGGAGTGAATCACCATAGTTATCTAACCACCTTTTAACCCAATTAATATTTGGGGCGTAGCCTGCCCCCGCCATCGAATAAAAAGATTGATTTAATAAATTTTTATTTATAACCTTAGATAACAATTCCATTCTATGTAATCTTTCTACCTTATTAAAACATAGAAATTTTTTTTCTCTTTTTCCAATAAGATAAGAATCAGTTTTAATTTTTGTGCCTTGATAATCTCTAGCAATTTTTTCAAAAACATAATAGGATATTATATTAATTCTCTCTCTGTAATTTAAACTATTGCAAAATTGATCATAACTTTTAGGACCGTCTAAAGTTCCAGTTGTTAAAAAAATATTTGATGCATCAATGTCTGTATTTTCTATAACATTATGAATTTTTTTTATGAGAGATATATGTACGGCTTCCATTGAATTAAAAAATATTATTTTTTTATTTTCCTTTAAAACGGCTAGAATAATTTCTTTCAATTCTTCATCGGTAAATCTATTAATTTTGTCAGCATAAGCGATAATAATGAAAAAATCATTTTGAAGTTCGCTCAATTCCTTATAAATCAAAACTAGCAGAAGGAAATAGGTATCTGATTCCTCCTGTAAAAAAGTATATTTTTGATTTATTTCCTGTAGGTTCATCTTGTATTGCCATATTGGATAACGATAGATTCAGAAATATCTTCTGTTTTTAAATATCTCCAAATATCTATAATAATACTTCCTGGAAGTATATTACAATAAAAATGTTGTTTATCACTACCAATTAAATGGCTATGACTATAGGTTGTTGGAGCATGATGAGCAAGAAGAATAACACCATGAGCTTCATTTATCACATCATTAGTAAGAGGGTCAATATATATTACCTCATGTCCTTGCTGTTCCACATAATGACCAATTAATAAACTGTAACTGCCTTCTGTGTATGCAACACCTGGCTTATATGCCTTACCATGAATATAAATTTTCATATTATTTTTATTGGCTAGGTCAACCATCTTTTCTGCCACACGTTTGGCTTGTAGTTCTCTACTATCCATGATGGCGCCAAATAAATCATAACCTAAATTTAATTTTTGTGATAACCAACGTAAAGCAATGTTATCACGAGGATGGCAAGCACCTGCATCTCCCATACCCGCTTTCATATAGGCCGGCCCCATGATCCGTCGGTCGCTTTCTGCCAAAGCTTTTGTCACCACATCCACATTGATGTTTCCAGATGCTTCTGCTACATCCTGTATCATGTTGACTAATCCAATTTTAGCAGAGATGAAAGTATTATAAAAAATCTTGATGCATTCTGCTTCATCCCAAGTACCTATGACATATCTTGGGTCATTTTGCATAATAGTTTTATAAAAATTTGTTAAAATTTTTGCATCACCTGTAGTGGTTCCATCTTCAGTTCCTATAATAACCATTTCAGGATTAATCATGTCCCAGTTTACAGATCCCATTGCAATTAGATATGGGTTGTAAATGAATCTATAATTAGATGTGTGTTTGATAAATTCTCTGCGAGTGGTTCCTGGAAGAACAGTACTAATAAGAACTATTAGTTGATCTTTAGTGCAATGATTATTCAATTCCTTTAATATATCAATAACTATTGAATAATCAAAATCTTTCGGCTCTAAATGTGCTGTCGGTATTTCACCACCATAAGAAGAATCATGAGGTGTTGGGACAGCAATAAAAATTAATTCTCTGTTTTGTACCGCTTCTTTTATAGAAGACAAAACAGAGAATTCTGCTATACCATGATCTTCAATATCATATCCTACTACATCATAGCCAGCATTTTTCATTTCGTTTGCACACGGTGCTCCTAATTTACCGCAACCAATCATTGCAACCTTCATTGATTTAATCTCCTAGAAAATGCAATCATCGAAATTGTAATTTTTGTATCTAGCCAAACAACCTAATTGGTCAATAAATGGATTTGTAAGAAATAAAGACGAAGCTAAATGTATTTCCTTAGGTAACTCCATATCCTTAGATAATTCCAAACACCTATTATAATTATAATTTATTTTTTCTTCCAAAGATTTATACACATCATTTAAATTAGTCAAATTAGAAATTTTAATCATTTCTTGAGCAAACATTTCAGTTTTTATATTTAGATCTTCAATATTATCAAAACTATAATCTATAATTTCATCATACAGTTCAAAACCAAGCTCTCTCAAATATTGGTTTATGCCGACATAACCAAGAACTGCGAAAGGTTTTTTAAAAATTAAAGGCTTTATTGTTTTTTCTGTTATGAATATAACATTGCTCGTGCTTTCCGTAACAAAATCAAAAAATACATCATTATATTCTTTTGGTATTACATAGGATCCCCTATGGGAAGCCATATTATCTAAATCAATAATTGTTTTTTTGTCAAAATATTCAAAATCAAATTGCATATTTTTTACAAAACCATTTATATCTGCCCAACTAACAACTCCTTTGTCAAAAAGATTATATTTAGCAATTTTATCAATTAAAAAACATCTATGAATATGTGGGTTATTATTTAAACATATAAAAGGTATGGATATATGTTTGTTTTCTATAGGTGGCAAAGTTTTTAAAATAGGAGTTGAATATCTAAAATAAAATTTCGGCCAATATTCTACATTTACATTATTGATATTTAAATCTTCTATATAATTTTTTATTAGTCCTGACTCTTTACATCCTAAAACAAAGGTTACTTTTATATCATACTGGTTGACTATATTTACAAAATCCTTAGTTGCCCATGGCTGCCATTCAATTTCTCCCAAAATAATAATTCTTTTGGGTTTTTTATTTTTTATTTCTTCAACTATTTCCTCATAATTTATTTCCGCATAATGAAAATATAATTTTTCTGGTCTATAAGTTTTTTGGAAATAAAATTTTTCTTCGTTATCCTCAAAATTATTGAAAATGCCCGCTAAACCTTCATCTCCGGGTAGAGGAAATTCTTTGTGAGGAAAAGTTTTAAAATACTCTTTTATGTGACTAGGTACTGATTTAGATGATCTTGCAAAATTTTTTGCTAAATTATAATTAAATTCTATTTTTTCTTTTATTTTTTCATATAGCCCTTCTAAATCTTCGGAAAAAATTATAGCATGAACATTTTTTAAATACAACTCTATTCTTTTTTCTATATCTTCTTCATCATCAAAAGAATAATCAAATATTTCATCATATAGTAGAAATCCTAATTCTTGTAGTTTTTTATGTATATTTACAGCTCCTAAAATTAAAAAAGGTCGTTTACATAAAAGAGGAGTTGCAGTTTTTTCTGAAATAATTGGAACTATTTCATCAGTCTCAGCTACCAAATGCAAAAATCCTTGGAAAAACTTTTCATTAAATGAATAGCTTGTTCTATTTTGCAAATATTCATCATCAATATGCAATTTACCACCGTTATAATATTTCCACTTGTATACTTTACTGTAGTTATTTTCATCATGAAAAGTAACCAAACCTTTATCTAAAAAACTTTCCTTTTGTAATTCATCTAATAACATACATCTATGTTTTTTTCCTCTACCTATAAAACATAAAAATGGGTGGGTAAATTTTATATTTGTATGTGATGAGTTTTCATAAAAAATATTTCTTACTGCTTTCATTTGCATATCAGTTTTTACAAAATAAAAAGTTGGCCATATCTGACATTTAAACAAATCCTCCCTAACACCTAATTCAATTATTCGGTTTTCTAACCATTTTTGATCTAGTGTGCAGGTACTCACAATTATTTCAATATTATTTTTATTAATATATTCAACCTCTTTTTTGCCGATTATTATATCATACTCATCAAAGTGTAAAAAATATATTTTTTGTGAATTAGATTCCAATATATATTGTTCTATTATTGTTGAATCTGGTTGGTAAGCATAAACAGCTATAGTTTTGTTATCCATGATTTTCCAAAATTTCTTCTTCTGTAAAAAAATATTTGCTCACAAAATCTATCTAAAGACACGGTTTTATCTTCAGGAAAATCAAATTCATAGGTAGTTGGAACATCTAATTCTGATATATCTTGCATATATCCTAAGAAATCATAATTAAAAGTTTTTGTTAAAGGATAATTAGTAATTTTTTTATGATCAATTATATAATATTTTTGAAATTCTAATAATTCATCAAGCAAATTATCATCCAATGAATATTTTGATTTAACAAAGTTTTTTATTATATCAAAGAAATGTTCATACTTATCTTCAAAATGCATTTTAATAATTGTGCTATGGATTAAATTCCAACCATGTATTTCAACTTTTGAAATTGGTTCATGAGCTATTTCTCCGTTGACTGTCCAAATATTGTAATGATGTCGAACAGAATTCATTTCTTTTTTCAACCAATCATCCTGATGAATATATTCAAAAAGGTTTTCATAAAATTCTGAATAATCTACATTTTTTGCTTTATATAGATATCTACTAATAAAACTTGTTAAGCCATTGATATGAAAGGTATTTAAAAACCAAGAAAAAACTTGAGCATCTAACATTTTTTCCCTAGGCATATCCTTTGTTGCTGTAACAACTTCAATAGATTCTCTTACTTCTCTCTCATTATATGTGCCAACAATATAGTCATAAACCTCAGCACTTTCAATATTGTGTTCTGCTCGTTGTGTTAAATTCATTTCAGCATTTTCTAATAACTGTGCTTGGTAAACAGTAATACCTGTGTGATTATTTGCTCTAAAAAGTTTATAAAAATTCTCTTTCCATGATTCTAGAGTTTCTTCTGGCAACCCAAGGATTAATTCTGTATACAAAGGCACTCCTTCTTTTTCACACATTTCAAAAACTTCTTCAATTTTATTCATGCCAAGGTTTTTTCTTCTTACTGCTGAAAGAACATCTTCATGAAGACTTTGAACACTCAAATTTAAACCAATTTTTGCGCCGCCACCGTCAATAAGTTTTTTTGCAATTTGAATAACGGATTTTTTTTGATTTTTAGCCCATGCCAATGTGTAACTTCTTGGATTATTATAGGTTTGTTGAACTTCTATAAGTTTATCAGCAATTCTTGCATCTCTTTCTTCAAAGATACCGAAATTTGCATCAGTAAAACTAACGAAATCAAAACCATGTTGGCCGGTCCATTCTAATTCATCATAAACTCTTTGTTCATCAAAAAGTTTTACTTTTGCATAAGTTAAACTACCCCAGTCGCAAAATGTACATTGATATGGACACCCACGATTAGTTTCTATAGTCATGTTCCATCTAACATCATCATTTTGCGCAATTAAATCATCAAATAATCCAGACAAATATGGGCTAGGTATAGTATCTAGTTCGCTAATTCTATCAGCGATTCCTGTGGTTATTGCCTTACCATTTTCGTTTATTACAAGGCCTCTTATTTTATAAAAATCTTCAGGGGAAGATGCTTCAAGAACCTTTTTAAATGTTATCTCACCTTCTCTGATAACAGCTAAATCTATAAAGGAAAATCTTTCAAAAATATCTTTTTTTTCAATTGGTGGTTCAGGACCACCAAATATTATTAACATATTTGGGTTAACTTTTTTTAATTCTTTGGCTAATTTGTAGTTATAATTTCTATTCCAAATATAAGTACTGAAACCAACTATATCATGATTTTTTAATCTCTCCACTACCTCATCAATTTCCTCTCTTCTCCAAATAAATTCACCTAATTCATATTTTTCACGGATATTATCAAATTGATTAACATATGACCAAATAATACCTGCACTATATGGTAGGTAATAAGCATTGAACTCTTTAGGTCCTTGGTTGAAATTTGGATTCACAAAACTTATAATTTTTTTCATATTTTAATCCTCAATAAATTTATAAAAAGCTTCTTTCCTTTTTTCATCCACACTATCAATCATATTTTTCATATTTAAATAATTTTTATGTGCTCGTTCTGAAAAATTATTTATTAATACAGAATAATCTTCAACATTTTTATCTAAAAGGTAATTATATACTCTTTCAATTTCATTCCCAATCAATTTTATTCTTACATAAGGATCATGCTCTTTATCATAAGAATGATCAATAAAATCATCAAAAATATCAAACCCCAAACTTCTAAGATATTCAGCATATCCTTCGGGTGCTACAAAAATAGGAACTTGGTGACAAAAAAATGCCTTGCTGGTTTTTTCTGTGAAGAAATGTCTATTCCAAGATTCACATATAGGTAAAAGTGTACCTTCAGGAGAAATTACAGGTGAATAATCATACCCAGATTCCATTACCACATTTATTAGAGCAGACACCCAAATCGAAAGATGTTTATGTGAATCATCATAATGTTCTAGGATATTTATTTTCCCAAAAGGAGTTAATGGGAATATTTTTCTCACATCTTCAGGTAATAAAGAAAGGTAATTTTCTAACATTCCTTCTTGTTCTAATGCTGCACCGCAGGTTATTATTGTTTTATCAGATAAATGCAGGTTCCTTTTAATTAATTCATAAGTCATCAAAACCCTAAAAGGTCTAGCAATTCTTGCTAATGAGATCAAGATTTTATCTTTTTTAACTACTGTTTCAGGATAAAAACCGGAAGTGCCAACAACACCAACATTTACCATAGAAAGATGATGCCATTTTCTAGATAAGGGATTAATAAGAGCTCCACAATCTACAAATAACATATCTTTTTCTTCTATACCTAAATTTTGTAATATTCTAGATATTTCAAACCAATATGAAGAAAAAAATGCTTCAGTACAAATATGAATAATAATTTTATCCATATCTTTAATAGTTTCTTTGTTTTCTTCAATTAATTTTAATACCCGGTCATATGCACTACCTTCTTGAATTATAAAAATTTTTTTATTTATATCTGAAATTGGATATTCCCAATCCCTGCTGAAAAAACCAATAGAAACGTCACAATGATGATTATGTATCATAATTATTATTTTTTATAAAAGTATACAGGCAATTTGCAATAACTTTATAACCTTCTATGGTAGGATGAATACAATTTGCCAAATAGGTTAATGGCCATGGTAATTCTGTATAAGTACCAAAATGTTCATCATGGTTACAAAAACCATCTAAATCAGATAAAAGATTTATAAAATTTTTATATTGGTCATGTTTATGGTAGTAATTATCCCATTTAATTAAATTTGTGTATTTTTCTCCAATGTGATTTTTCAAATATCCAGGCAAAAAATATGGATCATATGCATTTGCAAATATGAATTTGAAATTATATCTTTCTGCAAAAGTTTGAGCTTCCAGTACCGCAGCTAAAAATTCCATACACATCATTGCAGGGCAAAAAATTTCGGTTCTATATGCATCCCACCAAGGCTTTGGTGGGTCGTGAGGTTGCGGCCAAGCCGTCCAAAACTTATAGTGTTGATCTGGGCGATCATTAAATGTGTCCCATCTCTCTAATCCTGGACACATTAAAATAATTATTCCGCTATCATTTTCCCAATCCACCTCGTCGGTTAAATAAAGTTGTTTTACAGCGGCCGTGTTGCCTATCCCTCTAACTCCTAAATTCACAGGAGTGTAATCGGTTAGATGATCTCTACACAAAACATTAATCCAACTATTTTCGTGTTCATATCCTCTCAGATGTTCATCAGGAACCCCGCGCAAGTTTACACGACCATTGTATTGTTTCCATATTTCTTCCGGATATCCACCTTCACCTTGAGCCCAACTACATCCCAACCCAACTATTTTTTTCATAGGAATTTACTCCAAAATGTTTTACTTAAATTTTTATCACGATAAACTTCTACCAATCTCTGGTAGTTATAATCTACAATCTCTAAGGTTTCTTCAAAAAATTTTTTCTTTGTTTCTAAATCCCATAGATTTATTTCTTTACATATTTCACCTACTCTAATATATCGGTCATAATCATTTTGAATATCATCATAATCTTCAGGGAACCAATTTGAAAATGTTTTATAACCATGGTTTCTAAAATATCTCAAAACTCCTGGTGTGCTTAAAATCATAAAAGGTTTTTTATAATAAATTGGTTTATATGATTTTTCTGAAATTTGTTGGACAGCTCCGTTACCTTGTGTTTCAGTAACCAAACAAACCAAAGATGCTTCATACCAGGAGCGCAATTTCCTCATTGTATCTTGTACCATATCACCATAACTAGTATCAATGTCTACACGCAATGGTAACCTATTTTGTATGTTATTTAAATCTTCTTCAGTAAGTCCTATTCTTTGAGCAAATGTTCTATTAACCACATCCTTCCATACTTGTCCTGTACTATCCGGATGTTCTGCAGGCATACTAAAAAAACTATCTTTGAGTAAATCATTTTTGTAAAAATACATAAGAAGATTAATTCTGTGTTCTCTGTATCTTCTATTCAAACAAATAAATGTGGTTTTTATATTTTTAAAATCTTTATTTCCAATATAGTTGGATTGTGGCCCCTGAAAATTTCTAGAAAGATGCCATTCATTGCTGTCCCAAAAAGTTATATTCATTCTTTGATCTATTGGGATGTTTTCATTATTACACCATTCCGTATATAATTCATTCCCGTTTGGGGCGCCGGACTGATAAAAAACTTTTGGTAAAGGTATATGATGTTCAGAAAAATATTTGTGCATTGTTTTATACAAATATGGATAAATTTCTGCCTCAACTGAATATTCTAACAACAAATAACCATTACCGGACCTTATTCCGTGTTTTATATGGCCAGGTGTATTACTAAGTTCAAACAACCCAGGAGAATGATCATAAATGAAATAACCTGGAAAAGGTTTTTCATGATGTAGTTCAAAGGGATAAACAAAAGTATCTTCCGGTTTAATTTCTGATGATGGAATTAATTCAAAAACATCTTTCATAGTAGAAAAAAAATTTGAGTTTATTCCACTAGATCTCCATTTTTTTGATAATCTATTTGAGTGTTGTACCTCTTCGAGAACCGAAGATAATTGGTATATGTTCGGTGTTTCTAGATTTGGTATTGGTCCGGTCGGACCAAACCAATCGTATACTATTTTAATTTTCTTCATTAGTAATTACCGTTATAATCCTATTTGCTGCAGTTTGATGTCCTCTCCAACTTGGGTGTATTCCATCTACTCCTGCATGGATATGATACCAATCACAATGACCTTGTTGAAAATTTAAAATAAAAGGCTCAACAATTAAATGTGTTCTAAAAATTTCAAAATCATATTTCGGCCACATATCATCTAAAATAAAATTATAAACCTTAATATTAAGTGCTTGTAAAAATAAATTTACTTGATTGTAATATTGTACAAAGGAATTACTCCAAGTTTCTTGTACAACTGCACTTCTTAGAAAATTTTCCTGATATACATTCACTGCTTCGTCCCAAAGGTTTGTGGGGGTATTTGTTGGTAATAAATGTAATGCAGTACCTTCGTTATTGATACAATCAATTACCTTGGTTTGTCTTGACGGTTCTGGCCATACTATAAGGATTCTTTCTGGTTTTGGTCTATTTTGCATAAACCATCCGAAAATATTTAGACTTACATATTCTGGAGATCCACCACCTTTAGATATGTTCACAACATTTCTATTAAAATGTTCTTGATAATAATGATCCCAACGTTCCTTTAATCGCACACCAATGCCTTCTGGCACAGAACACCCTATTGCTAAATCATAAGGACCTTTATTGATAATATCAAATTCATGAGTTCTATAACCATAGCTATTGAAAAAATAGAAATCATCTTCCAGATTTCTATATGGCCATTCTTCCTCTGAAACATTTTTAGGTATAATAACACTATCTACAAAATTATAATATAGATTTTCGTCCCACGTTCCTAAAAATTTTCTAGGTCCCAGGTGATTGTAACCTTCCACATATTTTAATATGTCTCTATATAAATGATTTGGTTTAAAAGTCAAATTACGCATTATTTTCTCTTAGGTATAATGATATCAGTTCCACAAACGCAATGATATTTATCACAAATTATACTTTTTGGTTTTACCTGTTCAACATCAGTTAAAATGTGACCAACCACACCAGAAACACCACAACTAGCCATGGTTATTAATCCTGCGGGGTTAATAAAAACTGAATCTCCGATATCACATTCCCAACCTGTAAAAAAATTCTGACGGGCAATGATAATTTCATTACTGTTTATAAATTTGTCTGTACCGTCTGACCATTTACCATAGGAAACAGCAACACTATCTTTAAATGGTTTGTTGGGGGCAAACTTAACTTCCAGATCTTGGTGATTTTCTATCCATTCATTTTTAGCAGAATCTTTATATTCCCATGGCTTTGCAAAAGCAGACATTTCATCAAACAAAGGTGTCCATTCAATATAATAACCAGGCAATTCTCTCTTTAACATTTCACCATATTCTACAACTTCCCAAAATTTTTCATCATGTAATAAAAGTTTATTACAAAAGTAATTTATTTTATCGCATAAAAATAAACTATTTTTAAAATATCTTTCTTTGTTTACCCCTTCAATATGAAAACTAGCTACAATGTCATCAAAGAGCTGGTAATGAGATTTCCACCAAGATGTAGCTCTACTTAAATTAGTATTAATAGCTATTGTATTATTTGGTGTATTTTCTTTGAAAAACTCTACTACAGGAATTAAATTTTTCCAAATCGTTGGTTCTCCACCACTCAAATATAACTTGAAAGCGTTATAACCATTTTCCTTGTAGATGTTAATTATTTTTTCTAGTTGACGAAGATATATATCCGTGTTATCATCATTTTTATGATTACCATTCCAATTACCTGGATTACAATAACTACAACTATAGTTACAATTATCGCTAACCTGCCAAGTAATGGCTAGATATTTTTCTTTAGGGTATATTTCTTCTATTCTTGATTGGACCATAAGTATAATTCTTTAAATTGAGGAATAGCTTCAAAAATATTTTCATTTCTTAATTCATCATAAGTTGCATTTAGTTTAAAAAATTCTTGGACTCCACCTTTATTGGATTTTACATGATCCAATGCTCCTATAATAGGTAATAATTTATCTATATAAGGATGAGATTCAGGAAATTTAGTCCTCATATCATGATGGTGTTGTCTCCACATTTGCTGTACGTTCTTTGCTATATGTAGAGGTAAAATATCTATAGATTGATACCAAGGATAAGTTAGAATATTCAATCTCATACTATTTTCTGAAAAATCTATTATTTCATTTTTAATTAACCATTCATGTAATTTTGGGAAATCAAAAATGTTGTATAAAGATATAGTAGGTGTTATACCAAATTTAACATGGGGGACTTCTTTTTTTAATTCGTTAATGTTTTTAACAATTTGCTCCCAATTTGCACCATGTCGAAGAAATTGTATGACATCTCCCATTGCATCTAAACTGGCCCATATTTGAACGTTTTTAAATTTTTTCCAATAATCTATAGCATTTTTATCTTTATATCTTAAGGTCAAAAAATTTGTCGTATATGTTAATTCCACATCTGTGTGATGATTTTCCAACCAATAATCTAAAATATCATAATGCTCTTTGGTTATCAAAGATTCTCCGCCAGCAAAATATACCTCTTCCACATCAAGAAGATAAGGCTCCAATTTATTTAAAAGATTATTTTTTTCATTATTAGAAACTACAATTTTTTTCATGTTAAAAAAAGTTTCTAAGTTTTCTTTTCCTTTATCTCCGTACATTTGGACATATTCTTCAGCCCAACGACTACTGCAGGCTGGACCACAAGTACGACATTTCATATTACAAAGATTACTAAACCTTATATCTAGGTATTTCATCTTAAAATCTGTAATTTCACCATCATCTTTTGTATTTTCTACCAAAGTTTTAGAGCTTTGTAATCTTCTTGTATTATTAGATTGTCTCAACGACCATAAACCATATCCTTCCAATTCATAACATCTTTTACATTCTTCTACATACTCATCTTTTAACATACTAACACGTATTTCTTTATATCTTTCTGAATTCATCATATCCAGGACGGTTTTTTTATCCGTAGAAGAAACCGGTTTATTTGAATCAGCCACACAACACGGCATTATTCTTTTGTCCGGCCAGGCATGAAAATGAATCCAAGGCAAAACACAAAAATGCTTAGTTTGTTCTGGGTTACTCAATATCGGCAAGGTTTTCATACCATTCTCTCAATTCGGGGAAAGACTCACAAAAATTTTCGTTTCTTATACTATCAAAATGCTGAGTTAAATTTTTAAATTTCTTTTGCCATTCTATATTTGGTTCAGTATCTTCCTGAATAAAATGGTATATGTCGGTCAAATTACTTTTGATTGGACCATCTTCATGTGTATTTAACCAATTTAGAATTTTATTTTTTGCTTCAGTTTTTAATTCTGTTGTTAGAACATTGTTCAAATTATAATGATCTGGATTAATTAATTTATAAAAAGAGCAAGTAGTTGTTTTCCAATCTATCAACCCTTCCTGATGTAAATGATCTAAAAAATCTGTTATTGTTAATATATTAAAAACACCAACTACACAATTGAATGAAATAGAAACTGAAGGACATTTTTTTTGAACTATTTTCAAATTTTCTAAAATTTTATTCCATTCGGTACCATGTCTCATGTATTCTGCTCTAGACCCAAAACTATCTAAACTACCATACACTTCGACCTTTTTAAACTCATTCCATAAATCGGTGACATTTTTATTTTTAAATTCTAATCTACTGCAATTTGTATTATATCTTAATATAACATCCGTGCTGTTATTGTCAATAAGATATTCCAATATTTGATAATGTTCGGGGGTAATTAATGGTTCTCCACCAGCAAAATATAACATTTCCAAATCACCTAAATGAGGCTCAAATTGTTTCAGCAAGTTGGGATCCCCATTTGAGGCATGCATTAATCCATTTACTTCTCCGTATCCTTGTTTGAAAGATTCAGCAGCCCAGGTAGAAGAAAACATATCACCACAAGTTCTGCACTTAAAATTACATAGGTTACTAAACCTAACATCAAAATATTTCAAATGCATCCCAGGAAGATATCCATCTTCTAAAGTTTCTTTGGTTAAATCAAAATGTTGCCCAAATTCATTGTTTGCAAAATTTCTAAATGAAAATCCACCTGAACCAGTAGATTCATGTCTATAACAATTTGCACACCCTTCTACAATTTCACCAGCAAGTAATTTTTTGCGAACTTCTTTTAATTCTGGGCTGTTCCAAAGTTCTTCAATAGAAGATTCTCTTACATTTCCTATCGGATTTTCGTAACGAGTGGTACAACATGGATATGCAGCTCCATCGGTATTTACATATAGATGTATCCATGGAAACATACAAAATGTTTTGTTAGTTTCTAATAACTTATCAAGTTCTGGATGTTTACTCATAGTTTTTTGCCTGCAAGATAGAAATCCTTGTATTCTGGGAATGTTTCCAAGAAGTTTGTTCCTCTTCTCTTATCATATTCGGTAAACCATTGATAAAAATCCTTATGACCCATTTCTTGTCTTGCGGGATCATAATGGGTTGCTTCCATGTATTTCAAAACACGCTTGAATCTTTCCAACTCAAGTTCAGAAAATTTTGTTACATCATTTTCATCTGTGTTTTGCTTCATGAAGTCATAATGCTTGTACATATATGGCATGAAAACATCTTTAGGTAGAATATTCATATCATACTGTATAGGTTCTTTGAGATATGGTGTATCAAAGCGTATCTTTCTTTCCAATGGTCTTATTTCGTCATCAGGAATGACATCATTGTATTTAATACGCCACTCTAATATTTTCTTTAACAATTTGTCAAAATTTGCAATGCTTAATGCGTTAAAAGTAATCATGAAAGTAACATGGCTCTTGGTCATGTTCACATAAGTATCTAAATTATTTTCCCAAGTTTGTAAATTCAATCCTGTTCTTAGATATTCGGCCTGTGGGCCCCATGTATCAACACTACTAAACAATTTAAATTTTTTAATACACTTATTGTCCAATAGTTCAGTAACGTGGTTTGAAAGACGAACAACCCATTCGTTTTTTCCACCCAAATTACTATTGATGTTTAATTCTAAATTGGGTTGTGGATCTTCTTTCAAAGATTCTAACAATCTCCAAGTACTTTTATGCATCAAAGGTTCTCCGCCAGTTAAGCGAAGAATGTTCAGAGTTTTTCTAACTTCAGGCCACCATTTCCACCAAGCATCTACATAAGGATTGGTTTCTTCCTCATACATAGTGAACCAATCAATATCATTACGATGATTTTTAACCATGGTATAAGGACCATGGGTCTTAATCTCATTATAATATCTTGAAGATGCCTTAGGATGACAATATCCACACTTAAAATTACACTCGTTACCAAAACTTAATTCAATATATTCTGGATTAATGTTTTGATCCCATGGTCCGTTTTTAATTTGTTCATATCTTTCATCTGTGTATATGGATGCTGTACGAATATGTCGGTCAGAAATATAATCAGGACCCATGTCTTCAATGTTCCAACAATATTGACATCCAGAAGGTCTTTCTCCATTTAACATCTGAAGACGTTCTTGTTTTTTATGTGAAGTATTATGTAGTGCTGAAGGATTATCTTTTAACTCATCCAACATAATTTTATGCGGAGCAGGGTGATAACAACTATGGGTTTCACCTGTTTGCAAATATATTGTAACGTGGTGCCACTTAGCCAAACAAAAAGTACAGCTTAGTTTATCCACTACAGGTAAAACTTTTTTAATTCTGTCTAAATCATAACTCATTATACCCTATCTCCATGAATCTTGTGAATTGTACACAATCTAATTCTCCACTATATAAAACTTTATCCATTTTATTTTTTTGTAAAAACTCTTTCATGTTTTCCGATGTTCTTATGTGGTCATCCAAAGAAGAAAAATTATTACCCTGTAAACATACCAGTGTGTTTAATGGTATGTTACCAACCCAAGTATTAAAATCTTCCTGTGTAATATGTTCCGTACTAGTATTAACAATTAGAGTGGTTATTTCTTGAATTTCAATATCTCTATAGGTGGTTTTAAAATTATGATAAAAAAATTCATCTATTTTAGTCATATCCTGTGTTAGAAATATTATCCTGGGATCATAATTTGTTAACATAGAACCCTGGTCCGCACATTTTTCATCCTTATCTATACTATAAACTTTTTTAATATTAGGTAAATTGTCAATAATATACATTGCAGCTAAACCATGCCATCCACCAAAAACATAGGCTACTCCTTCTTTCTCTAAAGAAGGATTGTTTTTATAGATGTTTTTTATTTCTTCAATCATCCAACCTTTACTTTTTATTTGACTGCCCCAAAAGGCTTCTAATAAATCATATTTGGTTTTAGGATCTTCCGTATTTCGAATAACATTCATCCAATGGATAAATCTATCCTCAATGATATATGAATGGGTCACGCTTTCTTAGCTCCTTCATTTTACGCTTATTGCGATATTTTACTAACAAGGATATCATTTTGTCTACAATGATATCAATTAAATTTAAAAACATATTACTCATGTCCAACCTCCAATACAGGTAAAGCTATTTTTTTTCTTCTTGGTGATGCGCCTTGATTGTTCCCCCAATCCCCCTTACCTTGATAATGATATTCAAAGGAAAAATCTATAGTGGAATTTAAACGTTCTTCTTCTAACAACATATCATAAAAATCACGATCACCTCTTCCGATTTCCAAATCCCAATTTGGCTTAGCTAACTTTCTTGCTCTGTAAGCTGCATTTGATTGCATCCTACTGTAATCTTGAGCATAAAATGGTCCTTTTCTGCCAGGATTACCGTCTTTATCAAATTCATGGGGGTATGGTCGGTCATCATAAGGATTTTCTATCTGATCAAACTTATATTTGAAATCTGCTTCCCATTTACCATCTTCGGTTATAGAAAAATAAAAATCTGCGTTATACATACCAGGACCAAATTGACTGCCAAATTCTTTTAAATCAATTTCAGGATTGAATTTAACTTTAGCATTATATCCACCTCTGGTTTTCCATAACATACGGAAAAAAGGCCACATTTCATTAACAAGTGTATTAGCAAAAGGATTTATATCAACTTTAATGATGTTGTAATCAAAATCTTCCCATTCTATTTCTCTCATTAATTTAGGATCATGCAATTGAATATCATAATGTTCTTTTGCTAGATTAAAACGAACAGGATATCCAAATGGAACGTCAGTACAACCAGTCATAAAGTCTAAAAACATATGAAACGTCTTAACTCTGGTCATTACATGAGTTCCACCTATCTTGAAATCATTTGATATCCAGTGTCCTTGGTATTTGTGAGCACTAACATTGAATTTATGTGTATTTTGTCCTACTATGGACTCTGGACCAACTGCCATACCAACACCTGCACCAACATTGTTGATATTGTTGTTACGATTTCTCCAAAGCAAAGTCATACTATCAGCAAAATCTTGAAATTCTTCGTTTGGGAAACCAACAATCCAATTTGTAGCAGCAAAAATACCAACTTCTTTACCGCTTTTGAAATTTGCTTCCATTTCTTCTACAGTAACTCTCTTGTTCATCAAATCTAATACTTTTTGACTGCCAGATTCTATTCCATAATTTAAAATTATACATCCACCTTCTTTTAAGTCCTTAAAGAAGTCAAGATCCATTCTTCCATCACATCTAGCATAGCCAGTCCATTTTATATCCAATTTTTTAGCAGCTACGCCTCGACAAAAAGCTCTAAGTTCATTTAAATTACCATTTACTAAACTATCAATGAACCAAATAATGTCAGTTCCTTTGTTATAATAAAGCCATTCAATTTCTTCCAAGGCATCGACAGCAGTTCTTTGGCGATATTTCCAGAAATGTGTTTCATCACAAAATGTACATTTTGCTGTACATCCTCTACTGAATTGAGAATTTACACCATTAGGAAGAGCATATTGCGAGAAGTCAATACTCTCATAATCAGGCAAAGGAAGTCCGTTAATGTTAATTCTTTGATCAACAGGTTGTTTAATAATGTGTGTTTCGTTTCTAACCACCCCATTTTCAATTTCTTCTAAAATTTCTAACAAGGCCGCCTCACCTTCACCTACAACCACATAGTCATAATAAGGTTGTACATTAAACCAACTTTTATGAACATTACTTCCACCAACCATAATTTTAATTTTTGGGTTTCTTCTTTTTAATTCTTGTGCCATCCATTTAGTAGGCTCTTCACTAATATAATACATCGAAAAACCAACGACATCAGGGTCATATTGTAAAATTTCTTCAATGCCCTCATTCAATAAAGGTTCTAAAAGAGGGTGAATGTCCCTCATATAGGTTTCACCCAACCAATGCCAACTTGCGCTTGGATCATAAAGTCTAAATGGTATCTTATTGTTAGGACGCCAATCATTGTTATGTGCATTGAAGGTTCTAACATTTAGATCCCACAAATTTGTCTCATAACCAGCAGTTTTTGCAATACCACTTAGTAGTGCAATATTGTAAGGAGGCATATGAGGCGACCACTCTGGACACATAACCAATGCCAATTTAGTTTTTCTGGTTTTATAATCAATATATAAAGGTGTTAAATTCTTTTGCTCAACAGCCTTAGCATATGGAGCAATAGCCTCCATCATCGCCACGTGGCGATCATTGGAAATTTCTACTGGTGGTGCTTCTCTAGCCTCTACTTTAGATTTGGCTAGAGAAATCATGTTAAAATCTACAGGTTTAGTCATTTTATTGTATAATTTTCTAAGGAACGATTAAGTTGATTGTTCACACGAATGAAATTTGTCTTGGAATACATTTCTGAGACGTTTTTTGCACCAATATATGCACAAGTTGACCTAATTCCTCCAAAAATTTCTTCGATTGTGTGTTTTACAAGCCCTTTATAAGGAATTTCTACTACTCTGCCCTCTGAAGCACGATAACTCTTGACAGAATTGTGCTTTTTCTGTGCTTCACGACTGCTCATACCATAAAAAAGTACTTTTCCGTTAACAATTTCACACTCTGACTCGTCATGGCCGGCAAAAACACTACCTGCCATGACCATTTGGGCACCTATACCTAGTGCCTTTGAGAAATCACCAGGGAAAACGCACCCTCCATCACTCTGAACACCACCACCTACTGCATCAGCAGCAGGAACACACTCTTGTAAAGCGGAAAATTGTGGGAATCCAACGCCAGCTACCCTTCTTGTGGTGCAAACAGCGCCTGTTCCTATGCCAACTCGTGCTAAATCTGCACCTGAAAGTATTACACGCTCCACGGCCTCAGGTGTTACTACTGTTCCTGCCATAATAAAAGCGTTTGGAATAGCTTCCCGTACTCTGGAAATGAAATCATAAAAAGAATTCATGTAACCATTAGCAACATCAATAACAATTTTCGGTGTTTCTAGGTTTATTTCTGAATTAACTGTTAGAAATTTACTTAAATTTACTGCTTTCTCTAGTTCTTGGCCCGACATCCCAATAGAAATGAATGCCTTATCCATTATTTGGTCTATTACTGAATTAGATAGATTTTTAATTAAATAATCCATCCATTGTTCTTCTGTAACGTGCTTTGTTATTGCAGTAAAAACATCATAACTTGACAGAGATTCATTCATGGAAAATGTACCAACACCATCCATGTTGGCTGCAATAATAGGAACTCCTTTAATTTTAGCTCCCCATTTCCCTGAAATTTCTGTTTTGAGCTTAACCTCAGACCTAGAATTAATATCTGAAAACTGTGGCACTATCAAAACATCATCAAAATCTAGCATTATATTCATAATTAACCTTTTGGATTAGTCACGGTCTCATAAAGTGTTTCAAAGTTTTTATTAATTTCTTGTTCTTCGGAAAAATTACCCTTGTGATAGGTTCTTGCCAACTTATTTAGTACTTTTCTATTAAGTTGTAATTCTTCACAAATATTGTCCTTGATATTTTTAATTAAATCACGCTCTGCTTCTACTCTGGTCATGGAAGCAGATAATTCTCTTAGTGATTGTAAAAGTTTTAGTTTATCTTCGGGGGTGGATGGTAAGGTCATACTAAACTCCTATTATGTAAAATTGTTTTGTATTGAAACCAAGCTGCTTCCTTGGCTTTTGTTTCCAAATCAACATCAATGTTTAGTCCATAGTCATCAATAACATGGTCAGCAAAGTCCGAATGTGCACGAGGATTACCACTTACATTTTCGTGAAAATTCCTACTTTCAGAATAATGAAACAAAGGTCTTGTTTCACCCCATGTACTAGCTGCCAATGTTGCTGCTTCCTCTGACGATAAACCATCAGGATGGAATGTATGATGAAAATAGTCAAACGTTATGGGTGTTTTAATTTGTGAGTAAATGTGTTCGTGGAGTTGTTTGACAGAAAAAGCATTTGCCTTATCATCGTTTTCAACAACCAGACGCTTTTTAGTTGTGTCGTCCAACATATGAAAAGTTGAAACAAAGTCTTCGACCACACGTTCACTAAAGTTTTGTCCAACATGAATGTTAAGACAATAAAAATGATTAGCAGGGAGACCCATCATTGATAGAAGTTTATCATGATGATTTAGATCATGAATACTTTTCTCAACAACATGAGATTTCACAGATGCAAGTTTAACAAAATGATCCGGATGGAAAGTAACACGTTGTCCACTTTCCTTTACTATATCACCTGCTTGTTTTAGTACAGAGGAAATTTCCTCAATACCTGGAACATCTTCCAATTCATATTCTGAATTCCATGGGAATATATTACTACCAATACGAAAAACTTTAACATTGTTTTCCACGTTCCACTGTAGTATGGAAATCAAGTCTTTGGAATTTTGTAAGGTTAGTTCAGCAACATAATCTATTCCTTTAGACTTGTATGTAGCTTTACGCATGGTCCTACCAGTGGTAATACCATGTTTGCCTAAAGTAAGATTGATACAGCAATAACCAAATTGATGGGGCATACAACCTCCTCACAAAATACACATACTATAATATAATAAAAAAACTACAATTTGTCAATAATAGGGTTCACCAATAAGGACTGTAGGTGTGTTCACCATTAGCACCGGGTAGTTTATTCTTTCGGTTATGGGCCTTTCTTTTAACTTTCTTGGTAGCACCAGTTTTCTTATTTTTTCTTTTTACATAGGACTCTTTAATCCTAGTAGTACCATATTTAGGCATTAATTTCTCCCTTTTCGGTTATTTCTACGAGCCTTACGCTTCTTACTCCCAATCTTTCTACGTCCTGTACGTGGACGATTTTTATGTGGATGTGGCATATTATTCTCCTATATCATAAACCCATTTTTTCTCTAATTTTTGTAGCACTAATTGCTTCAGTTTCATCATCTAATTTAATTTGCTCCACCTTGTAACCAACATCACGTCCATAATAAACACCTGTGATATTAGGAGCTCTCATTATCTTATACATCCCAAAGTATTTATTACCTAGAGCACGGTTAATGCCTAATTCAACTTCACGGAAATTAAAAGGATTTTTACTGTCTCCATGAGTATCACGAATTACTATTAATACTTGTCCTTCTTTTTTCAACATGGTCTCAAATAATTTCTTGTGACCATCATGAAATGGTTGAAATCTACCAATCATTAATGCAGTTGGTTTCTTGTCATCAAACTTTGTGAACATAGAATTCATGAACATAGCTCTTTCAAATATTATGTCCAGTAAACTAGGTTCGTTCCAATCCATGACCTGATAATCTATATCATGTATGCCTGGAGCTTCGAACATCTTGTTTGTGTCTGTGAATCTACCTTCACGAATTGTATTCATCCATATTGTATAATCTGCATCAAATATATCTCTGGTTTCTTTTGTAGGACAAACAAAGTCACAAACACTATTCTTGCCCATGTTTTCAGCAACCATACTTAAATTTTTCATGCGCTCTGCTTGACGTAATCTAGCTTCTGGAGAAAAATCCCAGTCATTAAAACTTTTTCTAATTTCGTCTGCATTAAAATGTACTGCATCAAATTTCTTTGCTAATTTTTCTGAGAAAGTAGTTTTCCCAGATCCAGGTAATCCCATAACTAATATTCTCATAAACCCTCTTTCTTAGTAGACCATACAATTTCATTTAAAGTATGGTGATAATTCCACATAATTGTATTTTCAACAAACTCTTTAAATTCTTTGCTACTATTAAACACATAATTTTGATTTTTAAAATTTACAACCCAGGTTTTAACTGCATCAAGAACATCCACCTTGTTAATAATTAAGTTGGTAACATTGTTGATATACATGGCCTGAATTACGCCGTCTAATTGTAACCATCGAATATGGCGCTTTCTTCCTGTTGTAGCACCAATTTCACCACCAATTTCTTGTATTTTATTGAATACATCAAGATATTGATTTACATCTGCTACTGAGGCAAAATGTGTTTTATGACCTGAGTATGTTTCATAGGCCTTCATGATACCATAAACGTTACGCCAGTATCTAGGTGCAATACCTGAAATTTGAACACTTGCAGATGTGCAACTGCTAGATGTAACATACGGGTAATCACCCCAGTCCAAGTCGATCTGGAATCCTTGGGCGCCTTCACATAACACATCAATTGGAAAATACTCGCGTCTGTTATAAAAATAATTATATGTATCAATGATTGTGAATAATCCACGCTCATATGGATTCATAACATCAGCAATTCGTTTTCCTGTTCGTGCTACTTTGTCACGATATGTTGGTCCAATACCTTGACCTGTAGTACCCAACTTTACGTCTTTGGTATCCTCATCAATGTGTTCAGGCATTGTTACATGGGCTCGTTGGTCCACGAATACTTTACCATTGTACCCAAGAGAGCGAAGCATTGATATTTCTTCATTTAGCTTTGATATGTTAACAACACATCCAGCTCCTATAATACTAGGAATATTATAAAATATTCCAACAGGAACTTGGTGTGTTACAATTTTAACGCCGTCATGATAAATGGTGTGTCCTGCGTTCCCACCACCATTAAATCTGAGCACAGCATCATAATTATTATTTTTTGCTAAATGGTCAGATACTTTACCCTTGCCAGTATCACCAGCTTGTAAATCAATTACAATATCAGCATTACCAATCATAATATATTTCCTTTGTTACGCCGTAAAACTACTCCCACACCCGCAGCCACCTGTGGCATTTGGGTTATTAAAAATAAAACCAGATCCCATCATGTCAGATTTATAATCCAGGGAAATTCCCTCTAGATACTGAGCACTAAAAGGATCTATAATAAGATTTATATCTTCTGTAATCGCAATAATTTCATCATCGTCTTCAATGACATCTTCCAAATACATACCATATTGAAACCCAGAACAACCACCTGGAAGAACACTCATTCGGACGTTTCCAATCTCTTTTTCTTTTACCTGTCTTATTTGGTTTAAGGCAGTTTCAGTAACAGTAATGTTCATGTTTTTCCTTTTTTTTGCTTCCTATATACATAGGAATATAACAACTTTTTATCTATATGTCAATAGCGAAGAATGTCATCTTCCAAATCATATTCATTTCTTTTTTCTAAAGAAATCAAAAGAGGAGGCAATCTTCCTGCTCGGGCAGAAGTGGACATGGCATATTTGGAAATTTTCATTTCTGTTCGTAATCCAGGATAATTAGGTAATGATTTTCTTCCTCGTTGATTACGAATCACCCATATAGGCTTTTTTTCTTTTGGAATATCATTTAATGTTTTATAAATGTCATATACCCTAACTTCAATTCTATTTTTAGAAAAATTATAAGAAAAATCATTTTTCCGAAATGATCGAACAATAATGGCACCGTCTTTAACTATAATGTCACTACCAAAAACAGTAATGGTTTGTTCTTTCACGGTGGCTTCCATGGCAACAACTCTGTTTAAAGATACATCACCGGGTGATCCGCCGGTCAATTGAATTTCATCTTTATCCAGTAATTTTTCAATTAATTTGGTACCCGCATCACGAAACAATCTGTCTGAACTTTCCCAACCTCCAGCATCTTCCTGCTTTATGGATATCGGAACTTGCCCGGAGGTTGTAATTAAATTCACATCAGATTTTTTTGATCCAGCAGTGTCGGTACCTGCACCAACAACATCTGTGACATTGTTTACAACAAATGTTTTTTTCCCAGATTCAAACGCAATTGTTACGGGTGTTGATACCATGAATGATTTTAATTGATCAATAAGAAATTTTTCGTTGGCAACACCTGCGCCACCACCTCCGCCTCGACCTCCAAACTCAGATGTTTTTTGTATTTGATTTAACGGCAATAGTTTACGGATATTTTTATCTCGGGTGATCAAATTAATGGCAATGGGATCGCCTTTAACGGCACTGCGAAGAATATCGGCAATTTGCTCGTTATATTTGGGAAGTTTGCGCGTTTGTTTGTCTATGAAAAGAAAATCCTCGTTGTTTTTCCATTTGTGCAGAAAAATTTCAATATTGTCTCTTTTTTTTAATTCTGTTAACCCCAAACTAGCCATGGTTTTTTATTCCTTGATTATATCGTAATAGAAATTGTTACTATCTTCGGTTGAGTATTTTGGAGTATTTTCAACAGAATATTTTCTATGACATAATTTACGAGGCACTACTAACTCTTTGGATACTGTGAAACTTGGATCAAAAAAGCGCATTCTGTTATTGGGTTGAATGGCAAATCCACCAAAATCACATTTAATGAAATGCCCACATTTATGATTATCAGGCGTTTCGGCATACCCGTATCTAGCCTCAGAATAATCTCCCTGTGTCCAATCTATTGTAAACATATATGTTCCAGATGTTTTAATATTGTCTCTGTTATAATATACACAAGATAAACCGTCCAGGGCAGCATATGTAGTAATGCTCACGTTATAACTAAAACAGTTCCATAATTGTAACTGAGTTAAGTGCACATACTCACATGGTTTCCAACACAAAGCACTCACAGGAACACCCCACCATACTCCACCATCAGTTAACATTATGTTAAACAAACAAGCTGATCCTGGACGAGATATTATACCAAATACAATACACTCGTAATATTCCTCAAACCCAGCTTCATGATTTTGTAAATATTGCCCACGAACATAACATGATATTATAGGAATGCTAGTGGAATGATAGGGCAAGGCTCCTCCTAAATCTTGGATTCCATGTTGGATATTATCTGAGATATTTCTGAGTTAAACTTAAGCATCTCATATTTCACAACAAAGTATACAAGAATGCTCGGCGCAAAATAATATATTATTTTAAGTAGTAATGATATGTTATCCATAATAACTCCTAGTATTTATGAGGGGATAAAAATAATGTCTCGTTGTTTAAGTTTTTGGATTAACCTCTGCCATATACTATTATGCTAAGTAACTGCGATATGGCAAAAAAGAATGTCATAGTGTACATAATAGCAAATAATGTATATACTTTCTGTGACATATTAATGTTATGAATATCAGACATAGATGTGTAGTATATCAGAGGGAATGATATTAAGAAAAATATTGCTAGTGATAATAAGGTCATAGTATATTCTCCTGAAGAAGCGCAAGCAAGTCCTGAGGACCTGTATTGGTCGTTTTTTGCGGCGAAAAATTTTTCATAATAAAGGTATGGAAAATGTCCTAGATTTCCCTAGTGAGGAATGGCGCAAAGAAGCAAGGCGTTAGGTGGGGTTTATTACTCGACCCTCTGGCTAAAGTAGTGACCAACTTTTTCATACCCCCTGTTCCTATGCTCCTCTTCCTGTTATATTATATGGCTCCACCTATCCCCCCTAGCTCCTCAACTCCTGCACAGTAGCACACGAGCCATACCTTCCCATTCACTCTGAGCAGATTTAGCTAGAGCAATGATTTTCATTGCCGTACGCAGACTGAGTTCACGGAAATCATCGCGATGCTTATTGATGAATGCGAGGATATTATGTCCCATATCAGGCGACACACCTTCCACGGCGAACATTTTGCCTGCGGTAGCTACATAGCTGATCCACAGTGCGATAGCCTGACGATCATGAAGCCTGAGATCCAGATACAGACTGCGGGACATGAGGGCCTCGAAATGCTGCACCATCTTGGACTTGCCCTCGTCCACATATTTCTGGAAATCGAGGTTGGAAATGAAGATGAAGCTTCCATGGAAATCGTACTGCTGCGGGACATCGTCCTGACGCAGGGTTGCTGAATCCTTCATCCAAGAAACGGTGCGCTTGCGCGAAGAGTCACACAATGCCTTGAGGACGTTCAGTGCATCCTCGTCCATGAAGATCCCGTCGGCGTCATCCAGGACAATTACGGATCCTGGAGATGAATTGCGAAAACCCAGCTTGTATAGCTCGACTCCGGAAAGTGCACCTGCCACCTGCTCGGACTTTTGGTAATCCTCGAGCTGACGCATCACGTTATAGGTCTTGCCTACACCGGGTGCTCCGGAAACCACCAGAGACCTAATTGCACCACATTTGGAGGCAGTGGTGAGCTTATCGAGCATCCCGAACCTAAGTTTAAGGTCCTCCAAGACTTCCTCGTCGGATCTGCGCTCATCCTGCGATACTGGACCGGTGGAATACTTACCATGCCCAATCTTAAGGGCCTCCAGGATTGCATGAGGCTTACAACCCGCCTGACGGCACGCCTGGAGAATATCGACCCGCCCATGAACGGTGCGTCCCGAAGCCTTGAGAATTTCGATGGCCTTGTTTTCAGCAGAGTTGAGCATTGGATTTTTTGGTTGAGATTTCCTGAATGCCTATAAATCTAATGGGATTTAAGGTGTTTGTCAAGAGCTCCCACGAAGGATGTAGGGCTTGTTCCACTTGCCGACCTGCACGTCCATATAGTAGGCGGTGTTGAAGTAATCCACCATTGCATCCGACTTGTCATACCAATCGGCAGCCTTGAGCGCCTGAAAAACCTCGGCGAAGAACGCCTTGGACTGTCCCGTGTAGTGAGTTTGGTGGTGATACGGATTCACGTCCAGATGCCCAGGGAACATATCAGCCAGAGACCCACGGAACGCCTCACGGTTACGGTCGTTCCAGAAGTCCAGCTTGCCCTCCTTGATCGTGAGGACGATGGTCGAGTGGTGACGAACCTTGAGAGACCCCTTGACCCCGTACTTGGCGAGGATAGGCTTGACCGCCTGAGCAATCACCTTCTTACGGTCTTGGTTCATGTAAGCGCACATTTTTTGCTACTCCTTGAGTGATTTTGAATATGCGTAAATATAGCACCGTTGGAACCAAAAGTCAAGAGCTTTGACTCTCGCTCTCAGGCATATCGTACCAGTGAATGGTTTCCTTTTGCAGAGCCTCCGCTCGCTTCAACTCCCGAGCAATAAGGTTGTTGAACAGTCCGTAAACAACCCATCCCACCTGACGCTCACTCCCGGAGAGGGATTCGATATAGTCGTGAATCTCCTTTGCATTCTCCGGCGTGTGGAACAGTCCCATTTCCTGGATCTTCATTTGTTCTCCTGAGTGATCTTGAATGTGCTATAATATAGCACCGTTGGAACCAAAAGTCAAGCCCTTACCACTCTCCTGAATAATCATCAAAGTGGCCATAGTCCTCATCCGTTCCCCACCCAGCGGAAGCGAGCGTATCCGCGTCCGCTTCCACGTCGGTGTAATTGTCTTCCTTCTCCTCTGCCCAGCCCTGGTCAAACTCGGCATCGTCCGACTCCGTGAAGAGGCCAGGCTCCTCCGATTCCCACTGGGCATAGTAGTCCGCCTCGTCAATCGTGACCCACTCGTCCTGGTTATCGTACGGATTCATGCTGTCTCCTATTGTGATCTTGAATCTGCATTAAATATAGCACCGTTGGAACCAAAAGTCAAGCCCTAGAGCTCCCGCAGTCTCCCGGAGCGATCTACCATCGGGATCACGAGACCCTGCCCCCAGAGCCCCAGCTCCGTGCGCAGACGGTACAGCTGCCATCTGATGGATGAGTGCTTCCTCCAGATCGCGTGATCATCCGTAAACTCATACCAAGGGTCGTACTCTCCCCGAAGCCTGTGCCATTCTGTCAGCATCTTGTCCATCGTGTCTCCTAGTGTGATTTCTAATCTGCTATAATATAGCACCTTTGGTCCCGTTTGTCAAGCACCTTAGTGGTCCATCGCCTGGACGTCCATGACAATCGAATCCTCCAGAATCTGCTGGGCCACGGTGTTCCAGTACTGGTAGGATGGGTTCGTGTTCACCATGGTTTGCATCTCCAGCACGGCTTCATCCCTGGTTAGGAATCCTTGGACATAATTAAAGTCCGAAGGATATTCTCCGAGCCTAAGAGATTCCAGCTCCATGCCCTGGATCATGTATCCATTGACGTCTGGTATCACACGCAGGTAGGTGGTTCTCATTATCGGCGCTCCACGATATACTCAACCAGCTGCGCCACGAGCACCACGGCGAAGAGAAAACATCCCACGACGATGGCGAATTCCGTGTCCGATCCGTACATTTTGCTCTCCTGATGAGATCTTGAATCTGCTATAATATAGCACCTTTGGTCCTACTTGTCAAGCCCTTTGCACCAGGGTTCGGTGACAGACCGTGCACTGGACACCCTTCACCCCATTGGGGGCCTGCAAGGGGTTGATGTGGACCTGGGCATCACGCCAGTAGGTCCACGTGTTGCAGGTCTTGCAGTAGCTGCTAACCTTAGTGGACGGTTCCTGCCAAACTTCGCTTCTCCAACTCTCGTACCGCATTTGCATCTCCTAGTGTGATCTCTAATCTGTGCTATAATATAGCACCTTTGGAACCAAAAGTCAAGAGCATGGGAAACCCCCTTCGGTGACTATGCCGGAGGGGGAACGGCGTCCCGTTTTTCACCATTAATCGGGATTTCTATTCCTCGGCCGACTCGCACGGCAGGCAGTCCCGTATCGCCTGTATTAATTAACATTACAAATGAGGCCGAAAACAGCGCGAGTGTTTCTCCCGCATGTCCTCTGTGGGGGTCAGCCCTAGGAGGCGATGATTTTTCGGTGACTAGCCGTTTGTCATCCTTTGGCTAAACTGTTTCCAGCATATTAATATATCACCATTGATATCAAATGTCAAGAGGGCAATACCACTTCCACAGCACCGTCTGGTTGAACCACCTCATAATGTACAGAGACCAGCTGGTAAATCTCTGTCCACTGAGCTTCGCACTCATTACACCTAATCCTCAGCCATGCCTCACCAGGAGAGCATTCTTCACCAGGGACTCCTGGTGATCCTGGTGGGGTAAACCCTTGGGGACCAGTGCCTAGGTCAGTTGAAGTGCAAAAGATGCAAACGCTGCACCCGGATTCTACATATTCGGTATAGGTTTTCATAGGTATAGGTAATGGTGTTTGGCGGCCTTGAGCTGCTCAGATTCTTCTACGGGTACCACACGGACACCAGTTATAATTCCATCGGGGTGGAGCATGGAGGATATATCTTCTCGCAGATCGCGCACGAGCGGCTTAAGCTCGGCCTCTGGGAGATCAGATATCTCCACCTCTACCACGAAGGAAATCTTCATCCCTTGCCAAGAATGAAGTTCACCGCCATATAGCGCAGTGAGGTTTGGTGAGTTTGTCCGTCAATACGGACGGCAAAGTATACACCAGGAGTTTCCTCCTTAATGTATCCAGCAATGCTTCCGGTTGCTGCTCGCACTTCCTGGTATCCGTTGCTCATAAACCACTCCTCATTCATGGGTTAGTTCCAACCATTGGTATCGTACATCATCATATCACGGATTGCATCCTCGATATCATCCATTTCCTCGGTGATCTGGAAGATTAGATCCATATCCTTCTGGTTGTTAGGATCCAGAAGATGGAGCATTCCTTCGAGCTGTTCCAGTCGATCAATCAGGTTCATGACTTCTCCTTGAGTATTCGGAATCTGCATTAAATATAGCACCATAGGGATAGTTTGTCAAGCACAGCGTCCATCAGGTTTTATCCCAATACCTGTGTCCAGGACATGAGGCTTGCGCATCTCCAGCACCGTTTCCACAGCACCTCTCACCAAATCAGAGGATGCATTCTCGGTAATCAGGTATACCGCCACGGCCTGAGCTTCGGTTCTGCTCAAGGGACCACAGACGTCCTCAACCATTCCTTGGATTTCTACAGCCTGTGCATATCTCATTAGCTTAGCAGATCCGCAGCAGCAGCCAGGGCCTCAGCATCTTCTTGCAAACTTTGGTATACATCACGACGATGTACCAAGGATTGCAGCTTGCGCTGCTCATGTTCTAGCTCACGGGTGCGTTGGTCTACCAAACGCTCTTGGCGAGACACATCCCCGTCCAGAGTCTCAAGGATTTTCTTGAGCTTCTCCACGTTAAGTTTCATAAATTTCTTATCACTCATCGGTAAAGGTAACCAGTATAAGGATCCACCACCTGACGCAGCTTCTCCATGTCAGTATTTAGATCGTACCGAGCTCCCTTGGCAGGTGCTCTCCAAGAGGCAGCCTTATACACCTCCAGGGTGGATTTGTTCACGAAACTATGGACGCACTGTCCACCATGGCGGTCAGATCTGACCTCCACGATCTTAACATACTTGCTCCCAGGCTGCTGCTCGAACGTAGGAGGAGTCAGGTTCGGGAGACGCTCGGCATAGTGAGCATTGGTCTTTTCCTGAATGATTGCTACATACTGGTCGATCAGGCTCATGATGTTCTCCTAGTGAATTCTTGAATCTGCATTAAATATAGCACCTTTGGTTGCCCTTGTCAAGTGCTAGTAAGAAACTCCTTGGATCAGCTCACGGTTCAGGAACACAGGTTCGAGATTATATCGCTTTTGGTGACAGGCGATGCACACATATTTGCCCTCGGATTTGCGCATCACCAGGGAGTTATCAGCTCGCCTACGCCCCGTATAATGAGCAGAATGTTTGGCACAGTACTGACACAATGGGCGCCCGTTTGCATGGCGGCGAATGCTCAGGCGCTTGTGAAACTCCTGGCGCTCCTGCTGCAGCATCATGCTGCTCCCAGAATCTGTGCTGCGCTGGACCCGCTTTCTCTGGCCTACCATCTTCATGAATTTCTCCTAGTGAGATCTTGAATCTACATTAAATATAGCACCGATGGGACCAAAAGTCAAGACCCCAGGCCTCAGGACCCCAGGATGAGAATGAGTTTCAACCTCAGGTAGGCGGATGAGAATGAGTTTCAACCTCAACCTAGCATTTTAAGGATAAAATTTGCATTTATCCAGGTGCGCTCAATTGCATTGGTCCAGGTGCGCTCCCACCTGCGCAGTCCCAGCTCCCAGGTCCCATCTACGCTGAGCACCTTACTACCGAGATCTATACTATATCCCGCAGAGCTCCCGTAGCATTCCCGCAATAGTATATGCAAAAACATATATGTGCGTTCTACCAGGAGTCCCGCAAAATTTCCCACAAATATTCCCGCGCTTTTTTCCCGCGCTTTTCCCGCGCATTATCCCGTATATAATGCACGCATCCCATCTACCACGAATCCCGCGCATAATCCCGTATAGTATCCCGCATAACATTATTGCTATAATATATGCACACGTTCTACCACGGATCCCGCGCTAAATCCCGCACAACAACCCGCGCTGAATCTTACGGCGTGGGGGAATGCTACTCCCCCATAGCCCTTGATTTATACCCTTATAAATATTATACTTTGAGTACAGGACTTGCTTGCAAGTCTTCAGAACTTCAGAGCTTTCTTGCATTGCTCGTTTCTTTATACTGCTACTGGATACTATACAGGGATATTTTGTTATGATTAAGAGTATATTGCGCGACTATTTTGCTCCATTATCCAAAGCTTCTGTTCCGTCATTATCTAACGGAGATTTAGCTACATCAATCTTTGTTGCGCGATATCTTTCAACTCGTAGTCGTGCTTCTAGAGCGCGTGTTGGGTGTGTTATATGGGATACTTCTTTGCGTACCATTGTTTCTATTGGTTATAACGGTACTGCTCCTGGAGCTGATAACACTATGGAAATAGATAACGTTACATTACCTTCTGTGATTCATGCAGAAATTAATGCTTTAAGCAAGTTATCATGGGTGCAACGATATAAGCGCTCGTTAGTGCTTGTATGTACTCATCTTCCATGTATATCTTGTGCTTCTGCAATAACCAAAACGAAAATATCCCACGTTTACTACCTGGATAACTACGGGAGTTTGGATGGTTTGCGATACTTGCGTTCGTTTCCTCATATGAAAATTACACGGGTTATACCACAATAATGTATTTCTTATACCAGAAAAATAATGTATTGTTAATATCTAGGAAAACTGCTCGGGAGCTTGGTTTTGCACACGAGTTGTTGTCACGGTTTCATAAGATCCAGGATTGTATATCATATATAGGTAAATATTATGCTGGTATAAGTTATGTTACCGATGCCACCGTGAAAAGCATCCATCATGGACACACGCCTGAGGGAAAGCAGCGTATTGCTGAGGCAAAGCGAAATGATAATCCAAACAAGTATGGTTTAAGTGAAGAGCACAAGCGCAAAATATCAGAAAGCATGAAATTGGTAAGAAAGCATACCGTTCATCCAATGCAAGATCGTAAGCATCGACCTATGAGCAAAGCAAAAACGGGAGATACTATGCGCAAATCTTGGAAAAAAGATCCAAAGATCTGGGTAGTATCTCCCGAAGGAAAAGAATACAGAGTATCTAAATCCTTTGTTTTACCCGAAGGATGGTCTCGTGGACGTAGTCGTAAGCCATATATGCGTTTATGAAAAACAATAACAATATACTAAAGATTACCAATATTATCATACACGATATTGTCAGTATTGCTTTCACAAGCATCAAGAGAGTTTCTGAAAGTGCACTCATTTTCTACACTCCAATTCATGTGGGTACATCCCGTAATACATAACAACATTAATAATATATATTTTTTCATATTTTCTTTGACTCCAGTAAGTATAATAATAGAAACATTACAACGATAAACTTAACCATTATCTTATAATGCCGCGATCTGGTGTTGGTTTTGGCGACGGAGTTTCATCACCACCTCTTGGTCTTGCTGGTCTATCTGGACGAGGCATTGGTCTATCAGGTCTAACATCAGGTCTGGCATCAGGTCTAGGTCTCATTGGACCTTGTGGGTTCTGTGGTCTAGCATTAATAATGATTGGACCTCTTGGTAATATTCTTGGGTTATAATAATACCAACTATCCATATAAGGATATCCCATTGTCCATGGATACCAAGGATTCCAGTTTCTTTGTACTGTAGGCATTGTGAACTTTCTTACCTTTACTGGTTCAACATCGTTAGTAGGCATTTCATATAGATTAATTGTGCATGATGATGTAATTAATAGTCCTACGAGTATGAAAAGCGAACGTTTCATGTTATCCTCCTAAAATTGAAATTGTGTTCCAACCATGAATATTACTGGATTACTCTTTTTGAACCCTACTAATTCTGTTATCGGGTCAAATGTTTTATTTAATCTAAAATTGGTGTTTAAAACAAATCTATCGGTTAACTTCCAATCTAATGAAGTTCCATAATATAAATCTAAATTAGTATCGTTAAAATAAAAACCATTCAACTCACCAAAGTCATCTTTGTATATGCTGAATATGTCTACCAGTGCAAATATCTGTGGTGATATATCTATTCTTTGTGTTTCAAAGGTATAGGTATACATCAACATACCTCTTCCTACTATGTTACTAGATGCTGGTAAAAACCCATCCTCGTCTTCGTATTCTCCCCAAGTAGTTTCAGACACGTTTATATTGTATCCAAATGTGCCTTTTTTTGATGGGAACAATTCTATTAATGAAATACTAATATCTTTTTGAAAATCAAAGTCAGAAGCAAAAAATGCTTGTAGGGTAGAAATTTTATTATTACTTACCTTACTGATACCGTAACCAAACCCATAATAGTCCCATGCGGGATTTAAAGATGAAAGAAACGAGTGGCTCCATTTCCCACTTAAAGAAGACTTACTGTATCCTAGATTTAAGGTTGTAGATACTTTTCCATCAACAACGCCTATGGATAAATTAGAGGATGATAATACATCTTTTTGAAAATCAACATAGGACTCTAAAACATCTACATCGTTCCACTCAGAACTTTCATCAAACAACTCTTTGTCATTTGGGTCTTGTGCTGTTAAGGATGTTGGAATTAATAATAATAATAAAAATTTCTTCATGTATACTCCTTTTTAGAATGTTACAGAACTTCCGATCATCAAGTAATTTAATACTGGACTACCTTTTGATATCATCATTCTATATGCACCCATTAGTCCAAAGCGTCTGGTAAAACTATATGCTAACCCAGACCCTACCATAGTATTTATTGTTCCAGATACGGAAAAACCAGAAACCGTGTTATATGATATCGGACTTGTAATTAAAAATAACTGCGGTGACGATGAAAATCTAGATGTCAATTGAACCATTGGTGGCATATAAAACATGATAACACTGGTACCAAACATTGGCTTGTATCCTTCTTCACCGTTCATTAACATGGTTAACCCACCAGCACTAACACCCCAAACACCACCTTTGTCATCAGGCAATACTTCGGTTCTGCTAGCCATCATTAGTATATTACCGTTCAAATAGGCAAACACACCTGAGTAATTGTAAACACCAAGAAGTTCTCCTTGAGATAATCCCATTTTTGTGTATGCACCTGCCATGGCAAATTGTTGTAAATCACTCCATATTACAGCAGTTGCACCATAACTTTTATCACCCATTAAGGAACTTCTTGAAGCACCAACCGTACTAATTGATGTTAAACTACCATCAGCATTTTGTCCTACGGTTAAGTTGGCAGCAACAATAATAGGGTTTGGTGTGCCTTCAGAACTTTCCTCAGATTCTTCTTCACTAGATTCTTCAGATTCCTCACTGGATTCCTCACCAGATTCTTCAGAGCTTTCGTCTCCACCACCCTCATCACCACCACCTTCGTCACCGCCGCCACCCTCATCACCACCACCAGATGTATCTTCTGAGGAAGATGTATCACCACCCGAATCACTACTGCTATTAGAATCTCCACTACTAGAGTCTCCACTACTGCTACTACTTTGTTCATTACTAGAACTACTAGAGCTACTAGATTGCTCGTTACTGGATGATGAATTTGATGATGTACTGCTAGACGATGAACTACTGGACGATGAACTTGATGATGTACTGCTACTTGACGAGGTACTACTTGTTGATGTAGTATTACCAGACGAAGGAGCAGGAGCACTAGAAGTTGTTGGAGTAGGTGTAGAAGAAGCAGTACTACTTGCCGTACTTGATGCCGTGGACGATGCTGTACTGCTTGCTGTAGATGATGCTGTACTAGAAGCAGTAGAACTGGCAGCACTGGTTGCTGCGCTACTAGCCGCTCCACCTGCTGCGGAACTAGCTGCACTACTGGCTGCTGAACTAGCCGCGGAACTGGCAGCACTACTGGCTGCTGAACTAGCTGCACTACTTGCCGCCGCACTAGCTGCAGCACTGGCTGCCTGGGTAGCAGCTTGTGTAGCAGCCTGGGTTGCTGTTTGTGTTACAACTGGATTATCTACAACTGGACATGGAACATATGCAGTTACTTGTGCAACCCATTTTTCTAAATCACCATTTCTTGCTTGTGTTGCTGTAAATATTTTGGATATACCACGATAGAAAACCATTACACCAATGTTTTCCATAGGGAAGGTTGCTGTTTTTACTGTATTGTCACAAGGATCAATCCATGTAGAAACAACAACCTGTGCCTCTAGGTTATTTGCAAATAGTAAAAAGGCTAATGCAAATAATATCTTTTTCATTTTCTTAGTGCAGCAATACTATCCAAAGGAACAATGTGATCTAAGAAAGAATTTGTTTTTTCAGGAACATTAGGAAATACATATCCTGTAATTTCTCCTGTAGCAACAATCTCAATAATTTTCCAACAATGGGTTGGAACTGATAAACGATTTACTTTTCTTTCTTCACCAACACAACCTGCTTCAATACGAATTGTGTCGTGTTCTTCTGCAAGTTTTCTAGTGTAATCTTCTAATGACTTCCACTGACCACGATTCA
>Ga0208644_1000011_pt1 | contig 115944 bp, 172 predicted proteins | sample VirMetDEL_Nov_18_FD_184517 | JGI IMG/M metagenome (GOLD analysis project Ga0208644, IMG submission 184517) | Aqueous microbial communities from the Delaware River and Bay under freshwater to marine salinity gradient to study organic matter... | ecosystem: Environmental > Aquatic > Marine >...
TAACGGACATAATATTCAAGGTGTTGCCAATGATAGTTTAATATCTACAAATCGTGCTAGTTTAGTATTAGTGTATGTAGATAGTACAAAAGGTTGGTTATATTGGGAAGAACATAATGTCGGTGAATTAGTTCCAACATTTATTACAGCAACTGGTGGTACAGTAACCACTTCAGGTGATTATAAAATTCACTCCTTTACAGGTGATGGTTGTTTTGTTATATGTTCAACAGCAAATGCTCAAGGCGGACCTAATGGTTTAGATATTGTAGTTGTTGCTGGTGGAGGCGCCGGCGGAGGATTTTATTTAGGATCAGGTGCTGGTGGCGGTGGTGCTGTTTATCAACCAGGTGTTACTGCTGTTGCTAGTACATATCCTGTAACTGTAGGTGGCGGAGGTGCTGCTGCTTCTCCAGGAAATCCTGGTGATGGTGGTGCTGGTTCAAATTCCACTTTTTATTCTTTAACAGGTGTTGGTGGTGCTGGAGGTGTTAGTTCGTTTCCTCAACCTGGAGGACCTTTTTGTGGTGCCAATGGAGGATCAGGAAGTGGTGGTTCACAAAACACAAATGAAATACCAGGTCCTTCTTATTCACCATATCCTGGAGGCACAGGTACTCAATCATCTCAACCAGGAAATTCAGGAACTTACGGCTATGGTAGTAATGGAGGAGCAAGTATAGGTCCTGTACCAGGTCCACAAGGAACACCTGCTATATCTGCTGGTGGTGGTGGAGGTGCTGGAGGAGTTGGTGGTAACGGAACAAATTATACAGGTGGCGCTATGGGTATAGGAATTGGTCCACCAACAATACCTTGGATGCCAACAAGTTTAGGTGATTGTGGTTACTTTGCTGGTGGTGGAGGAGGAGGTGCTTGGTCTATTGGTGGTGCTTTATCAGGTACAGCATTAGGTGGTGGCGGTAGAGGTATAAACAATGATGGACCAAATACAGGATTAGAAAACGCTGATGCTAACACTGGTGGAGGTGGAGGAGGTCTAGGAGGACCTACAAGTAGAACAGGCGGAACTGGTGGTAAAGGAATCGTTATAATACGATACAAATTTCAATAAGGAAATGATATAAATAGTAAGAAAGAGATTTAAGATATGGCAATTTCAAAAATAGGTTCAAAAGCACTTGTAGATTGTTCAGTAGCGGCTACAGATATCGCAGATGGTTCAATTACTGCTGCTAAACTGGCAGGCTCTATTGCTAACGCTAAACTAGCAAATTCAAGTATAACAGTTAATGGAACATCTGTTTCTTTAGGTGCGTCAGGTTCTATACCTGCTGTGTCTTGGCAGTCTGTGATTACGGCTGACGGTTCAACGGCGACTTCTGCTGTTGCTGGTAATGGATATTTCATTGATACAACAAGTAACGCACATACCATTAATCTTCCAGGTTCACCAAGTGCTGGTGATACGATTGCCATTAAAGATTACGCTGGTACATTTGGTACAAATAATCTTACCATAGGAAGAAACGGAAACAATATTCAAGGTGTCGCTAACGACTCATTAATTAGTACAAACAGAGCAAGTATCATATTAGTTTATTCTGACGCAACCAAAGGTTGGTTATATACCGTTGAGTCCAATGTGGCTGATTTACAGAAATCTTTTTTTATCACTGCTACTGGTGGTACAGTTACAACTACAGGCGATTACAAAATTCATACATTTACAGGTGATGGTTGTTTTGTTGTTTCTTGTGCTGGTGGTATAGGTGTAGGTCCAAATACAGTTGATTATCTTGTAGTTGCTGGTGGAGGATCAGGTGGATCTTTAGGTGGTGGAGGTGGTGCTGGTGGTTATAGAGAATCACACTCAACTCCTGTATCAGGTTGTTATTCAGCAAGTCCATTAGCAAATCCTACAGGTTTAACTATTTCAGCAACAACTTATCCAATTACAGTTGGTGGTGGCGGCGCAGGAACTAATTCAGGTTATAGAGGAACCAGTGGTTCAAATTCAATATTTTCAACAATTACTTCAGCTGGCGGTGGTGCTGGTGGGGCTCATAATCCATCTCCAGCTCCTAACAATAGAGAAGGTCTTCCAGGTGGATCAGGTGGTGGTGGTGGGTTAAACTCTAATCCTACTTCACTTGCTGGAACAGGAAATACTCCACCAACAAGCCCACCTCAAGGAAATTCAGGTGGTGCTGGAAATAATTTTTCTCCAGGAGAAGCTGGCGGTGGTGGGGGAGGAGCTACAGCAGCAGGTACAGCTTCACAACCAGCAGCAGATGGAGGTCCAGGTGGTAATGGTGCGACAACAAGTATTTCAGGAAGTCCTACAACTTACGCTGGTGGTGGCGGTGGCGGAGGAAGAAGTGATCCCGCAGGAAGTCCAGGTAGTGTAGCTGGAACAGGAGGCACAGGCGGAGGTGGTAGCGGAATTGTCCCTGCTGGTACATCAAATCCAGGTACAGCAAATACTGGTGGTGGTGGCGGAGGTTCAGGATATAGTAATCCTCCAGGAACAGTTTCTACTTCTACTGGTGGAAACGGTGGTAAAGGAATTGTGATTATACGATACAAATTTCAGTAATTAAAACTATTATATATACTATATTATTTTGAAAACGAGGAACATATAAAATGAATTTGAAAAATTACTATTACTATTTTCAATCAGCATTACCCCCACGTCTAGTAGATGATATACTAGCATATGGAAAACAACATCAAGCTGAAATGGCGGTGACAGGTGGGGTAACTAATAAAGTAAATAGTGGACAAAAATTATCTCAAAAAGATATTAAAAATATTCAAAAGAAACGTAATTCAGATATTGTTTGGATGAACGATAGATGGATCTACAAAGAAGTACAACCATATTTAAATCAGGCAAACGAAGCTGCAGGTTGGAACTTTCAATGGGACTGGTCAGAGTCTTGTCAATTTACAAAATACGGTGTTGGTCAATACTATGGTTGGCATTGTGATAGTTGGGAAGAACCTTATCAAAGAAAACAAAATGATGATGGTACTTGGCCACCAGATCACGGCAAAATTAGAAAACTGTCAATGACGATTTCATTATCTGATCCTAACGATTATGTTGGTGGTAATTTAGAGTTTGATTTTAGAAATCAAGTAGATTGGGAAAGAAATAAAAAAGCAAAGATTAAATCTTGTGACGAAATACGACCACGAGGTTCAATTATTGTCTTTCCTAGTTTTGTGTGGCATAGAGTGGCACCAGTAACAAGCGGAACTAGATACTCATTAGTAATGTGGAGTTTAGGATATCCGTTTAGATAAAAAGTCCATAAATAGATTATATGATGAAAAGGAGAATATAAAATGGCAGTAATGGCGAATAAAGATGTGATGAGAACAGATTGGTACTTTGGTACACCTGTGTATGTGATTGAGAAACCTGAATGGTTACCAAGTGCAATTAAAGCAACAGATAAGTTTATAGACGCAGCTTATAAAAGAGAACAACCTAAACTTAAAGAACGAGAAAAGTTTTTAGGTAAAAAAGATTTCAAAAAAGTAAAAGATCACGGTTGGTCTTATCACTCAACACCGTTGAATGGTGACCCTGGTCTAAAAGAAATGGAATCTTATATTGGTCAAACTTCGTGGAATTTATTAGATGAATGGGGTTATGATATGAGTCAATATACAATGTTCTTTACAGAATTTTGGGTACAAGAGTTTGCCAAAGCAGGTGGGGGTCATCACTCAACACACGTACATTGGGATAATCATATCTCTGGTTTTTACTTTTTAAAGTGTAGTGATAAAACATCATTTCCTGTATTCCACGATCCACGTGCTGGAGCGATGATGACAAAACTACCTCAAAAAGATAGAACAAAAGTAAGTCATATGTCAGACTCTATACATTATAGACCTAAACCAGGAACATTAATATTCTTTCCTTCATATGTAGCACACGAATATGCTGTAGATGATGGAGTAGAACCGTTTAGATTTATACATTTTAATCTACAAGCGGTAAGAAATATAATTGTAAACGCAGCAAAAGGAATGAAATAATATGAAAGCAAAATTTAAGAACAATCACTTTATAGTGATTAAAAATGCGATTGATCCTAAAGTTGCAGAATTTGTTTACAACTACTTTTTAATGAAACGTCAAGTAGCCAGAACATTTTTTGACACACGATACATCTCGCCTTTTACAACCGAATGGGGAGTATGGAATGATGAACAAGTTCCTAATACTTATTCTCATTATGGTGACACAGCAATGGAAACATTATTACTTGCAGTTCAACCTAAAATGGAAAAAGAAACAGGTTTAAAACTAAACCCTACTTATGCCTATGCACGTATCTATAAAACAGGAGATATATTACATAGACATAAAGATAGATTTAGTTGTGAAATTTCTACTACATTAAATCTAGGTGGCGATGAATGGCCAATCTATATTGAGAACAAAAAGAATGTAGGTATACCTGATGATTCAAAAGGTATCACTGCTGCTTCTTCAAATAAAGGTTCTAAAGTAATACTTAAACCTGGCGATATGTTAGTGTATAAAGGTATGATATTAGAACATTGGAGAGAACCGTTTGTTGGACAAGATTGCGCTCAAGTATTCTTACATTACAATGATGTAAACTCTAAAACAGGTAATGCCGAACAAAATATGTTTGATGGAAGACCTCATCTAGGCCTGCCTCCATACTTCAAAGGAATGAAACTGAATACCTAATAAATTCATAAATAGTTTATTATGAGTATCAATGACAAAATAAATGAAGTGTTGGGAATACCTCCAGTAAAACAAGAAGATAAAAAACCTCTTGTTCCTAGAGTAGAAGATCCTAATAAAGCAGATATAGAAAACGATTACAAATATAGTAGAGAAAACTATTATAATTTAATTGAGCGTGGTCAGGACGCTATACAAGGCATACTTGATATTGCACAAGAAAGTCAACACCCACGTGCTTATGAAGTTGCAGGTAATCTAATAAAACAAGTTGCTGATACCGTAGATAAATTACAAGACTTACAAGGTAAGTTAAAAAATCTTAAAGATGTTCCTAACAAAGTTAATAATAATATTAAACAAGCATTATTTGTAGGTTCATCAGCAGAACTACATAAAATATTAAAAAATAAAAATAAAAATGTAGTCAGTAAAGAAGATGAAAATTTTGAAAGCAAAAACATTACATCCAAAGAAACAGATTTTTCAGATTAAAGATTTGGCATATATGAATAAAAGACCTTGGCCGTCTTTATTAACAGGTGAAGAAATGAATGACCCTATTGAAATTATACAACATACTGTTTCTAAAACGCCTAGAAAAGGTGCGAACGGCACGATTTATAAAGAAAAAAGATATTCTGTATTCAAAGGAAGTAGTAGAATTAATGCGGCTATACAATTAGGGTATGACGCAATAGAAGGAATTATAGTCAATGAATAAAGTAACAGAAGCGTATTTGGGTAATCCTAACTTATTCAAAGCAAATACAAAAATAGAATATACCGAAGAGCAAGTCCAAGAGATTGCAAAGTGTATGGAAGATCCTATTTACTTTATTAAGAATTATATTAAGATTGTAAACATTGATGAAGGACTTGTTCCTTTTGATATGTATGAATTCCAAAAGAAAATGGTAGATACGTTTCATAAAAATCGTTTCTCTATTTGTAAACTACCAAGACAGTCAGGTAAGTCCACAACTATTATTTCTTATCTATTACATTATGTTATCTTTAATGATAACGTAAATGTTGCCATATTGGCAAACAAATCTACAACCGCAAGAGATTTATTAGGCAGACTTCAATTGGCATATGAGAATTTACCTAAATGGTTACAACAAGGTATTTTAAATTGGAATAAAGGTTCTTTAGAATTAGAAAATGGTTCTAAAATAATGGCGGCCGCAACATCAAGTTCTGCGGTTCGAGGTGGTTCTTATAATATTATCTTCCTTGACGAGTTTGCGTTTATTCCTGCAAACATCGCTGAACAATTTTTTAGTTCAGTTTATCCTACTATTTCATCTGGTAAAACTTCTAAAGTTATGATTGTATCTACACCTCACGGAATGAATATGTTTTATAAACTTTGGAATGACGCATTACATAAACGAAACGATTATAAACCTATTGAAGTACATTGGAGTGAAGTACCAGGCAGAGATGAAAAATGGAAAGAAGAAACGATTAGAAATACAAGTGAGGCACAATTTGCGACCGAGTTTGAATGTGAGTTTGTAGGATCTGTTGATACATTAATTAATCCTTCTCGTATTCGTATGTTGTCGCATATTAATCCTTTAGTGTCAAATGCTCATTTAGATGTGTACGAAAAACCAGTTAAAGGCCGTACTTACGTAGTAACTGTGGACGTTGCAAGAGGTACTGTAAAAGATTATTCTGCCTTTGTAGTATTAGACGCAACCAAAATACCTTATCGTATTGTTGCAAAGTTTAAAGACAATGAAATGAAACCTTTATTATTTCCTCATACCATAGATAAAGTGGCAAGAGAATATAACAATGCTTATATCTGTGTTGAGACCAATGATGTTGGTCATCAAGTTGCTGACGCATTACATTTTGAATTAGAATATCCTAATATCTTAATGTGTATGATGAAAGGTCGAGCAGGTCAAATATTAGGTGGGGGATTTTCTAAACGAGGAACACAATTAGGTGTTCGTATGACAAAACAAGTCAAACGAATAGGTTGTGCAAACTTAAAGACACTTGTTGAAAGTGAGAAATTAATTATACAAGATTTTAATATTATAGAAGAATTATCAACTTTTGTAAGACGAGGGCAATCGTGGGAGGCCGAAGAAGGATCAAATGATGACTTGGTTATGTGTTTAGTGATATTTTGTTGGTTATCAAATCAAAGATATTTTAAAGAATTAACAAACCAAGACGTAAGAGCGCAGATGTATGCTGAACAAGCAAACGCACTAGAACAAGATATGGCGCCTTTTGGTTTCTTAAATGACGGTTTACAAGAAGAAGAACCCTTTAAAGATGAGTATGGAGAAGTATGGTCTCCTGTAACAGTAAGAAAGGGGGATCTTCTCTAAATTTCAATTATCATAAATAGATGTGAGATAATTGATACTTTATTAGCTAATAAGGAGAACAACAAATATGGCATTTCAAGTTTCACCAGGTGTTCTCGTACAAGAGAAGGATCTAACTAACGTAATCCCAGCAGTTGCAACATCAATTGGTGCAATCGCAGGACAATTTAGTCAAGGTCCAGTAGATGAAATAGTTTCTATTTCGTCTGAAAAAGATTTAGTGGAGACTTTCGGCAAACCGAATAGTGATACTTTTGAGTATTTCTTTTCTGCTGCTAGTTTCTTACAATATGCTAATTCTTTAAGAGTTGTACGTGCAACAAACACAGGCTTACTTAATGCGACTGCTAATGGTTCAGGTCTATTAGTCAAAAACAATACTCACTATCAGGATAACTATGCTGATGGTTCAGGTAATGTTGGACTATGGGCTGCAAGATCAGGCGGTGCGTGGGGTAATGCTTTAAAGGTATCTGTTTGCCCAAGCTCAACTGTTTATGAAGAAACATCTAAAACCACAACACAAGATACTGATTCTGCTGTTGGAGATACTTCCATCGTAGTTCAATCTACTTCTGGTTTTACAATAGGTGATATTATAAACTTTGCTGAGTCTGGCGGATATGAATACCGAGTAACAGATATATCAGGACAAACTTTAACTTTCGTAAGACATCCTTCAGGAGTTGGCGGATTACATACTGCGGTTGCTAACGGCACAACTGTTAGAAGAAGATGGCAGTATTATGATTTAGTAGCTTCTGCTCCAGGAACTTCAACTTACGTTTCAGATAAAGGTGGTTCTAATGACGAATTACACGTAGTAGTAATAGATAGAACTGGCGGTATTACAGGTACTGCTAATACTGTATTAGAAGTTTATGATTCACTTTCAAAAGCTTCTGACGCAAAAACTCCACAAGGAGATACTAATTACTATCCAGATGTAATTTACAATAAATCAGAATATGTTTATTGGATGGATCATAACGGATCAGGCGCTAATTGGGGAGATCCTGCATTAAATAAATCGTTTACTTCGGTAACGACTGTATCTAATGTTAATCTTTCAGGTGGTGTTGATGGTTCTGCTGTAACAACAGGAGAATTAAAAACTGCTTATGAAAAATTCCAAGACGCAGAAACAGTTGATGTTAATTTAATCATCGCTGGTAAAGGTGATGCTACTCACGTAGATAACCTAATTACAATTGCTGAAAATAGATTAGACGCAGTTGTATTTGCTTCACCAGAAAGATCAGATGTAGTTAACGTTGCTAATTCTGAAACACAAACAGTTAACGTAAAAGGTTTCTTTGATTCAATTAGATCATCTTCATACGTAGTATTTGACTCTGGTTACAAATATACTTACGACAAGTATAATGATGTATTCAGATATGTACCACTAAACGGAGATGTTGCTGGATTGGCTGCAAGAACTGATTTAGTTGCTGACGCTTGGTACTCACCTGCAGGTTATAACCGAGGAGTATTAAGAGGAGTAGTTAAATTAGCTTACAATCCAACTAAAACTCAAAGAGATACATTATACAGAGCTAGAGTAAATCCAGTAGTAACTTTCCCTGGACAAGGCACAGTCTTGTTTGGAGATAAAACTGGTTTATCTACTCCTAGTGCGTTTGATAGAATCAATGTAAGAAGATTGTTTATCACTTTAGAAAAAGCAATCTCTACTGCTTCTAAATTCCAACTATTTGAATTTAATGATGAGTTTACAAGAGCTCAATTTAGATCAATCGTTGAACCATTTTTAAGAGATGTACAAGGCCGAAGAGGAATTACAGACTTTTTAGTAGTTTGTGATGACACTAATAATACAGGCGATGTCATTGATAGAAATGAATTTAGAGCTGACATTTTTGTCAAACCTGCTAGATCAATCAACTTTATTACTCTACAATTCGTAGCAACTAGAACAGGTGTTGCTTTCGAAGAAGTGGTAGGAGCATAGGAGAATAACAATGCCAAATATTAACGATTTTAAATCGAAGTTAAGAGGCGGTGGTGCTCGTGCTAACCAGTTTAGAGTAACAATGCCTTTTCCTGGATTTGCAAGTGTTGGAGGAGAAACTGAAACAATGTCTTTCCTTTGTACAACTACAAGTCTACCAGGAATGACGATCGGAGAGGTTGCTATACCATTTAGAGGAAGAGAACTTTATGTTGCAGGAGATAGAACTTTCGCAACTTGGACTACTACTATTCTAAATGATACTGACTTCTTAATACGAAACGCATACGAAAGATGGTTAAATGGAATTAACAATATGTCGGATAACGAAGGACTTGTTAACCCAGCAGACTATCAAGTGGATGCTTTTGTAGACCAATTAGACAGAAATGGTAATATAATTAAATCGTACACTTTCAGAGGAATGTTTCCAACGACTTTAGATGATATTGCGTTGGACTATGGTACAAATAACGCTGTTGAAACGTTTACTGCTACACATAGATATCAATTCTTTGAAACAAATACGACTACTTAATACCCTTATAAGTATTAAGAAACAATTGAGGAATAAATTATGGCAGAGCTATTTGGGTTTAAGATAGAGCGTGTTAACGCCTCTAAAGTAGATCCTAGACAAAATATAGTTCCACCTCAAGCGGATGACGGTACAACAACCGTCCCCGCTGGAGGGTTTTTTGCGTCTTATGGAGGATTTGACGCTTCAGCAAGGAACGAAATAGATTTAATTAGAAGATATAGAGAGATTGCAATTCATCCTGAATGTGATATGGCCATTGAGGACATTGTATCAGAAGCTCTTGTATCTAATGAAAATCAACAATCCGTCCAATTAGATTTAACAAGTGTACCTTATAACGATACAATTAAAAAAGCAATAAGAGAGTCTTTTAGAGAAGTTTTAGATTTACTAAACTTTGATATTAAAGGACACGATATCTTTAGAAGATGGTACGTTGATGGTCGTCTATTCTTTCATAAAATTATAGATAAAGACGCACCACGAAAAGGAATTACAGAAATAAGATATATTGATCCACGTAAGATCAAAAAAATAAGAGAAGTAAGAAAAGGTGGTCACGGCGCACCAATTATACCAGGTTCATTTGCATTGGCAACAAAATATACTGAATACTATATTTTCAATGAAATGGGAATACAACCTACTGCGCCTCAAGCAACACCAGGTGGTATTCAAATTGCAACAGACGCTATTGCATTTTGTCCTTCTGGTTTGATAGATCAACAAACTAATTTAGTTTTATCTTACTTACATAAAGCAATTAAACCAGTCAATCAATTAAGAATGATTGAGGACGCTGTTGTGATTTATCGTATCGCAAGAGCACCTGAAAGAAGAATATTTTACATTGACGTAGGTAACTTACCTAAAGTAAAGGCCGAACAATATTTAAGAGATGTAATGGCACGATACAGAAACAAACTTGTGTATGACGCAAGTACAGGTGAGATACGAGATGATAGAAATTATATGTCAATGTTGGAAGACTTTTGGTTACCTCGTAGAGAAGGTGGGAGAGGAACAGAAATTTCTACTTTACCTGGTGGACAGAACTTGGGTGAAATACAAGATATAGAATATTTCCAAAAGAAACTATATCGTTCACTTAACGTTCCTATCAGTAGATTAGAAAGTGGTACTGGATTTAACATCGGAAGAGCGGCCGAGATTAGTAGAGATGAATTAAAATTTACTAAATTCATTGGTCGTTTACGTAAAAAATTCTGTATGTTATTCCACGATCTATTAAAAACTCAATTAGTATTAAAAGGTGTAATTACACCTGAAGATTGGGACCAAATAGGTCAAAAAATATACTATAATTTCTTACAAGATGGATTCTTTGCTGAATTAAAAAATGCTGAAATAATGAGAGAAAGAGTTGCACTTGCTAGAGATTTAGAACCATACATAGGGAAATACTTTTCTAATGAGTATATTAGAAAGAGTGTTTTAAGACAAAATGAACAAGAAATTATCCAAATTGATAAACAAATTAAAGCTGATTTGGAAGACCAACAATCCCAAGGAACAAGTGTTGCTCCTGACCAAGGAAATGATAGTCAAGGACAAGAAACGCAAGACAGCACAGTCCCGCAGGAAAAAATAAAATAAAGGTATAAATAATTATTATGAGTAAAGAAAATTTAAATAAATTTGTCAATTCACTTGAAAAAGGAGATAACTTGGATGCCAAAAAAGCATTTAATGACGCTATGTCTAACAAGATATCTTCCGCTTTAGATAATCACAAACAAGATGTAGCACGATCAATGTTTACAGGTGTTGTAGGAGTAAAAGCTCCTGAAGCAAATATATTCACAGGAAATAATATGTCCGATGGTAATGCTACAATTGGTGATATAGCCGCAGCTGAAGTTGCTGCTGGAGGAGAATCAAGTGGCGAAGTTTCTCAATAAATTTAAAGAAGAATTGATTACAGACTCTAGTGATTACAAACGCACTAGACAATATAATAAACTATCGCCTAAAATGAAAAGTGCTGTAGATATGATTTTTCAAGCTGCTGATAAAACAGGAGATGTTATTTCTAATTTTGAAAAGAATGTTAATACAGCTGCAAAAAAATACAATGTTAAAGTAGATGACTTAATGGACTACTTTGATAAAGAAACGTTAACAATTTTAAGGAGATAAAATGGCAACCGTTATTGCAAAAGGAACTAAAGTAACTAATCCATCTGCGAATGATATCGGAGCTGCACCATTTGTTATGGTGGTAGCAACTTCTGGTGCTCAAACGATTACAGTAAAAGAAGATGGTGGAACAGTAACTCTTGGAGAACTTTATTTACATAGTGCTGGTGATTCAATTATTATTGAAAAAGCACCAACAGATGAAATTACTGTGGCTGCAGGTATCGCTACAGCAGTTGGTTCACCTAGAAGTTAATTTATGTTATGGCAATCATCACTACGAAATTAGCAGATGATAACTTTAAAGTTATTATAAAGGCGTCAGGTGTAGGTGGTGAAACCAAACAAATTTTATTAGACGCTTCTGAAATAACCAATGCAACTTCAAGTCCTAACTTGTCGATTGCACATCTATATTATGAAATTTTAGGCACAGGAAATATTACTTTATTTTTTGACGCTGAAACAGATGAACAAGTTACAACTACTTTTACAGGTCGTGGTAACTATGGGTTAAAGAAAGATGAACCCAAAATTAAACAAGGTGATACGGGAGTTACCTTAACTAATCCAACAGGTGATATTTTATTATCATCGGATAGTGGTATAACTTCTTATAATATTATAGCAGAATTTAGAAAAGAAAAAGGTTTTAAAAATGGCTGATACAGTATCAAGTTTAACAATTGCAGACACAAGTGGTGTAAAATACACCGCAAAATATACAAACTTTTCAGACGGTACAGGAGAAACTTTAGTTACAAAAGTGGATGCTTCAGCAACTACTTTTATGACCGAAGATGGCAATAGAAAAATTGCAAAATTGTATTGGTCTATAAACACAGCAAATCCTAAATCAGGCGTAGAAATATTATGGAAAGGTGCAACTAATGCTACTGCTTGTTTTCTATCAGGTCAAGGAACTTGGGATTTAAGAGCTGCAGGTAACGAAATAACTAACAATTCCACTACTCCTACAGGTGATGTTTTGTTCTCTACGAAGAACTTTGCAAACGGTGATAATTACACAATTATAGTGGAGTTTAGATAGTTGGTTGTATAAATAGTTATCAAAAGAGATAGATAAATGAAACTAATCACGGAAGAAATTAAAGACGCAAAATATATCGTTGAAGAAACGAACGGTAAAAAAGATTACAAGATCAAAGGTATCTTTATGCAGGCCGAAATGAGAAATAAGAACGGCCGTGTTTACCCTAAAGATATTTTAGAGAGAGAAGTTTTAAGATATAACCGTGAATTTATTGACAAAAACAGAGCATTTGGCGAACTAGGACATCCAGACGGTCCAACCGTTAACCTAGAAAGAGTATCACATATGATAAAATCGCTAAGGCCTGAAGGTAATGACTTTATTGGTGAAGCTAAAGTGTTAGACACACCTTATGGAAAAATTGTGAAGAACCTTATAGATGAAGGCGCAAGTCTCGGAGTATCAAGTAGAGGTATGGGAACATTGACAAATAGAGGCGGCGTAAATTACGTAAAAGATGATTTTTACCTTGCAACAGCAGCTGATATAGTTGCAGATCCAAGTGCCCCACAAGCATTTGTAGAAGGCATAATGGAAGGTAAAGAATGGGTTTGGGACAATGGTGTTCTAAAGGAACAAGAAATTAACCAATTAAAGTTACAAGTCGAACAAGCGAAACGAAATGAACTTGCTAATATTCAAGCAAGAGTATTCGAACAATTCCTTAGAAAACTGTAATTTTATAAATATTACTTGACACTCCAATTGGGAGAAAATCAAGTAATTTAACATTTATAGGAGAAAAACAAATGGCTGACAACAACGTGGCTGATTTGCCAAAAAGAAATGCTGTCGCTGCAGAACCCGCTAAATCACTTGCTGGTACTATCCAACAAGTAATGTCTAAAGCTATTACATCACCAACTGATGGAAAAGTAGATTTTGCACAAGGGATTAATCCAGTTTCTGGAGATCCACAACAAAAAAGTGCAGGCGTGGCTGATACGGCAAAAGCAGTAAGTAAAGAAGAAAAAGAAGAAGATAAAGAAAAAGAAGAAGTTAAAGAAACTTCACACGAAGATGAAAAAGAAGTGAAAAAAGAAGCTTACGGTTCTAAAAAAGAATCTTCACACGAAGATGAAAAAGAAAAAGAAGAAGTAAAAGAAGGTGAAATGCCTCAAGCTGCTTTAGACGCTCTTAAAAAGAAACAAGATAAAGAAGATGTGAAGGAAGCTGCTGAAGATGAAAAAAAAGATGATGAGAAAAAAGAAGAAGATGAAAAAGAAGATGAGAAAGCAGTAAAAGAACAAGCAGAAAAAGAAGATAAAAAAGAAGTAAAAGAAAATGATGAAGAAGAAGATGAAAAAGAAGTGAAAAAAGAATCTGCTGAAGATAAAGTTAAAAATTTAGATATGAAAGAAGATGTTAAAGCTCTTACAGATGGCGAAAATCTATCTGAAGAATTTAAACAAAAAGCTGCTACTATTTTCGAATCTGCTGTAAAAGCAAAATTAGTAGAAGAAATTGAAAAATTAGAAAGCGAATATGAAACTAAAGTAAACGAACAAGTTGCTTCTGTTAAGGAAGAGATCGTTGAAAAAGTGGACGCTTATCTAAATTACGTAGTAAGTGAGTGGATGAAAGATAACGAACTTGCTATCGAAAAAGGTTTGAGAAATGAGATTACTGAAGATTTTATCGGTGGTCTTAAATCTCTATTCGAATCGCATTACATTGATGTCCCAGCGGACAAATACAATGTGATTGACGAACAAGCTGCTGAAATTGAATCATTAAAAAATAAACTTAATGAATCAATTGAACAAAACGTTGAACTTAATCAAAGAGTAGGTCAATTTACAAGAGATGAAATTCTACAAAACGTAGGTTCTGATCTTGCTGAAACCGAAAAAGAAAAGTTTAAAGGTTTAGCAGAAAATGTTGAATATAAAGACGCTGCTGATTTCAAAAAGAAATGTGAAACTATTAAAGAATCATATTTCCCAAGAAAGAAAGCGGTGAGTGAAGAATCTAATACTGTGGCACATAACAATGAACTGCAAGGTTCAATGGCTGCTTATAGTGCTGCTATTAGTAAAACAAAAAGTAATCCTTATTTTAAAAAATAAGGGTTTAGTTAATTAACTAAAAAGGAGAGATAGAAAATGTTTTTATCTGAACAAATACAAAATAAGTGGCAGCCAGTGTTAGATCATCCTGATCTTCCAAAGATTCAGGACTCTTACAAAAGAGCGGTCACTTCAGTAATATTAGAGAACCAAGAAAGAGCATTGAAAGAAGATGCTGCGTTTCTATCAGAAGCTATAGACGCTCCTGCAAACGCTACTGGTGCTAGTATTCAAAATTGGAATCCTATCCTTATTTCATTAGTTAGAAGATCAATGCCTAATTTGATCGCCTACGATATCGCAGGTGTTCAACCTATGTCAGGCCCAACTGGGTTAATATTTGCTATGAGAGCAAGATATGCAACTCAAGGTGGAACTGAGGCATTGTTTGACGAAGCTGATACAGATTTTTCTGGCAGAAACGCTGCTGGTTCATCTGTGGATGGATTCTCTACAACTGCACATTCTGGAACTAACCCAGGTGTATTAAACGACACTCCTGCTGGAACTTATACTTCTGGTACGGCTATGTCAACTGCTGCTGCTGAATCACTAGGTAATGCTGCTGGTAATGCTTTTGCTGAAATGGCGTTTTCAATTGAGAAATCAACTGTTACTGCTAAATCAAGAGCACTAAAAGCAGAGTACACTATGGAATTAGCTCAAGACCTTAAAGCAATACACGGTTTAGACGCTGAAACAGAATTATCAAACATCTTATCTGCTGAAATCCTTGCGGAGATCAATAGAGAAGTTGTAAGATCAATTTATGTTGGCGCTGAAAAAGGTGCTGCAACTAACGTTACTAACGCTGGTATCTTTGATTTAGATACTGACTCTAACGGTAGATGGTCTGTTGAAAGATTCAAAGGCTTACTTTTCCAATTGGAAAGAGATGCTAACAGAATCGCACAAAGAACTCGTAGAGGTAAAGGAAACCTAGTAATCTGTTCTGCTGACGTTGCGTCTGCATTACAAATGGCTGGTGTTTTAGATTACACTCCTGCGTTAAACAACAATCTTCAAGTTGATGATACTGGTAATACTTTTGCTGGTGTTCTTAACGGAAGATACAAAGTATATGTTGACCCATATGCTGCTAACTCACCTGCTACATACGATCATTACTATGTAGTTGGATATAAAGGAACTTCACCGTATGACGCTGGTATTTTCTACTGCCCATACGTACCTTTACAAATGGTTAGAGCAGTTGGACAAGACAGTTTCCAACCAAAAATCGGATTTAAAACTAGATATGGTCTAGTTGCGAACCCTTTTGCTGGTGCTGGTTCTGGAGATTCTATCACTGCTGACGGCTTAACTGCTGCAAACAGCAACAGATACTATCAAAGAGTCCAAGTGGCAAACATAATGTAATTGTTGTTTACTCAACGATTTAAAAGGGCGACCCTCAAAAGTCGCCCTTTTTTTTAGCGTATAAATAATATTATGACAACAACAAATGCCTATAATAGACAACCTACTAAACTTGATTATGCAAGTCCAACGCAGTTTAAGTTTTCTATTATCAAATTACCTAAAGTAGAATACTTTTGCACGGCCGCAAATGTGCCAGGTATTTCATTAGGTAATGCAAATCAACCTACACCTTTAAAAGACTTACCTATACCTGGTGATAAGTTAGATTATGAAACACTTAATATCTCATTTTTAGTGGATGAGAATTTAGAAAATTATAGAGAAATACACGGTTGGTTAACAGGACTTGGTTTTCCCAAAGACTATTCACAATTTAGAGCATTACAGGCAACAGGTACAGATAGATATCCTACTTCAAAAAATGTAGGATTAAATAAAGAATTAGGACAAATTAAGAAGGCCGTACAAGATGAAGGTGCAATTTATTCAGACGCTACTATGTTTATTACTACATCAAAAAATAATCCTAATTTAGAAGTAAGATTTAGAGATGTTTATCCTGTTTCTTTATCTGGACTAGACTATAATCAACAAGAAACAGACGTACAATACTTAACTGCTAGTGTTACCTTTCAATATAAGATATATGAGTTTGCAAGTGTATCCTCTAGTGTTACTACTGAAACAACATCATAAAACCATTGACTAAATAAGTCAATTGTGATATAATGGAGATATTATGACTTTAGAAGAACTACAAGAATTGGCTGATAAAGATTTGAAAATTAATGATAGTGAACTTGATTTAGAATCTCTTAAAACGCCACAACTACATAACAAATACAATAAATTTTTTAATAAGTTTAATACTTTGCTTAAACAAGCAGAATCAGATTATTATAGATTAACAAGAGAAAAATGGGAATACTATAATGGTAAATCTGATCCAGCAGTATATCAAGCAAAACCTTTTCATCTTAAAATATTAAGACAAGATGTGGACAAATATATTAATGCCGATGATGAAATTATCAAGGCAAGTCAAAAAGTTTCTTATCTAAAAACGATAGTAGATTATTTAGACCGTACTATTCGAATTATTACTAATCGTTCTTTTCAAATTAAAAATGCAATTGAGTGGCGTAAGTTTACAAGCGGAGTAATTTAAAATGTTTGTAACAGAGCCTTATAAAGTACAGGTGTCCGTTATTCCGAAAGACATCTGTAATCAAATCATCACTTTAGGTGAACAACAAGGCCTGTCTTTAGCAAAGATACAAGAAGGTAATCAAAAAAATCGTAAATCAAAAGTGTCTTGGATTAAAAGTGATTTTATCAAAACAAGTTTAAAAGACTCTATACAATTAGCAAACAAAGTTACTAAATGGAATTTTTCATTAGAAGAATATGAGCCATTTCAATATACTGTATATGAAAAAGATGACCATTATGATTGGCACATTGATACTCATAATAAACCTTATGATAATGGATTAGTACGTAAATTAAGTTTTACTTTATGTTTAAATGAAGATTATGAAGGTGGTGAATTTGAGATTTGTGTACCTAATCCTAGACCTGAAAAGCACACATATATAAAACTGAATAGTGTTTATAAAATAGGAACTATGATTGTATTTCCTAGTTTTGTATGGCACAAAGTAAATCCTGTATTATCAGGAATAAGAAAAACTTTAGTAGGTTGGATAGTTGGTAAACCATTTGCATAATGAAATCACCTAGATATATTATCGTGGAAAAGGTCAATGAAGTTTATCTCAAAATAGAAGCAGACGCTGATATTCGTAGAGAACTATCTGACTATTTTTCATTTGAAGTACCAGGTTATCGTTTTACACCACAGTTTCGTAATAGAGTGTGGGACGGAAAGATACGTTTATATTCATATGCCACAGGTCAATTGTATGTTGGATTGTATCCTTATCTACAAGACTGGTGTATTAAGAAAAGTGTAGAAATAGTTGAAAGTAAAGAAATAATCACTAAAAAAGCGCCTATAGCCGCCGTAGGACCCGATTTAGAGAAGGCCTTTAAACTATCTATCACACCGAGGGACTATCAAATTGACGCTTTTAACTTTGCCATTAATAATGATAGAGGATTGATTTTATCACCTACAGCGTCTGGTAAATCACTTATCATTTATATGTTAGTAAGACATTATTTAAAGACCATAGAGAATAATGTTTTAATCATTGTACCTACTACTTCATTGGTAGAACAATTGTTTAAAGATTTTAAAGACTATGGTTTTGATAGTCAAAAGAAAGTACATAGAATATATTATGGACACGAATTAGAAACAAAGAAAAGAGTTATCATTTCAACTTGGCAATCTTTATATAAACTTCCTAAAAAGTTTTTTGATGACTTTGGTGCAGTTATAGGAGATGAAGCCCATTTATTTAAAGCTGTTTCATTGACCAAGATAATGACTAAATTAGTAGATTGTAAATATCGTATTGGTATGACAGGTACGTTAGATGATAGTAAAACTCATAAACTTGTATTACAAGGATTGTTTGGACAAGTAAATAAAGTTACTTCTACAAAAACACTTATAGAAAGAAAACAACTTGCTGATTTAAAAATTATGTGTTTAGTATTATCTTATCCTGAAGCAGAAGCACGTAATTTAAGAAACGTAAAGTACCACGAAGAGCTAGAATATTTAACACAATCAGAACCAAGAAATAAATATATAAGAAATCTTGCCTTAGCACTACAAGGTAATACTTTGTGCCTGTTTCAATTGGTTGAGAAACACGGTAAAATCCTATACAATATGATTAAAGATAAAGCAGAAAAAGATAGAAAAGTCTTTTTCGTATATGGAGGAGTAGATACCGATGTTAGAGAACAAGTTAGAGCGATTACTGAAAAATCGGATAATGCTATCATTGTTGCTAGTTATGGCACTTTTTCTACTGGGATTAATATTCGTAATCTACACAACATTATTTTTGCTAGTCCTTCAAAGTCTAGGATACGTAATCTACAAAGTATTGGCCGTGGTCTTAGGTTAAAAGATAATAACTCTGCAGCCACCTTATATGATATTGCTGATGATTTAACTTATAGAGAAAAGAAAAATTATACATTAACACACTTTCAGGAAAGAATAAATATATACAACAGCGAGGAGTTTAATTACGAAATTCATAACGTAAGTTTAAAGGACAATGGACGAAATAAAACTTGATTTAAACACTGCTAAAATCATTAAGTTGGTTACAGGAGAAGAAATCTGCTGTATGTTACCCAAAGAACAACTTAATGAAAAATCGAATCTATTACGATTGTCTGATCCGATGTTAATTAAATATGTTCCTCATATTACTAATTTAGGTGTTTCCGATTATATTGCGTTAGTTAAATGGGTAGGCTTTACTGAAGATAAAGTAGTTTCCATTCCAAAAGATAAGATATTAACCATATGTAATGCCTCTTTACCTTTTACACAAAGATATCAACGTTTAGTAAATGTAGAAATACCTCAACAGTTGCCTGATTATATAGAAAGAAACTTAAATGATAAAGACTTTGCAGATTTTGATAAAAAAATCTCTGCTAAAAAAGAGTATAAAGACAAGATGAATGACACTTTACAGAATATGATAGATCATCTGACTATGCCTAGTAAACGGAAACACTAGGTAGCTAGGTATCTGGATAAGCACCCACATAGGTATTATATCAAAATTCCTGAATTTGTCAATAGTCCGTGAAAATTAAATGAGTGAAAAAGTTACATATAAAATAGAAGTTACCTTTAAATCAGGCAAGTTATTTGAAAAGATAACTGACACCTATCCCAAGATTTTAAAACGAGTTAATAACTACTACAAAGTAGGACACCTTGATTTAGGACTGGCCGAAGCCGTAGAACTAAAATTAATAACAAAAACCATTGACAAAAACGACAACTTATAGTATAATATAATTATGATTAAAAATAAAAAAAAGAATGAACATTATGTAGATAACGCAAAATTTCTACAAGCGATGATTGAATACAAAGATAGGTGCGATAGTGCAAAGAAAAGAAAAAGAAAGAATCCACCTGTAACGAATTATATCGGTGAATGTTTTTTAAAAATTGCGAATCACTTATCATACAGGCCTAACTTTATTAATTACACATTTAGAGATGATATGATTAGTGATGGCATTGAGAATTGTTTACAATACCTAGATAACTTTGATCCTAAAAAATCTAAAAATCCTTTTGCTTACTTTACACAAATTATTTTTTATGCGTTTGTAAGAAGAATACAAAAAGAAAAGAAACAAATTAATATTAAATATAAATTAATAGAGGATGCTAATTTAGACGATCTAGCAATTAATCCAAATGATGAGAATGGTGAATACAAGAATCAATTTATAGAATTTTTAAGAAAAAACAAACCAGCAAATAGTGAATTACCTAATCCAAAAGAAATAAAAGTAAAAAGAAAAAAAAGAACAGCAAAAAATTCGTTAGAAGATTTTTAAATTATGAAAATTGCTTTGTTGAATGACACACACTTTGGTGTGAGAAATGATAGTGATTCGTTTAGAGATTATCAATTAGATTTTTTAAACAATCAATTCTTTCCTTATATTAAAGAACATAATATTACAACACTTATTCATTTAGGTGATGTAGTGGATCGTAGAAAATTTATTAATCATCAAACAGCTTCTGTTTTTAGAAAACATTTTTTTGATAGATTGTGGAAAGAAAAAATAGATACACATATCATTATAGGTAACCACGATACTTATTTTAAAAACACAAATGAGATTAACGCAATAGAAAATCTTTATACTTCTTTTGATGGTCAAAATGAACCTTGGATTTATACAAGACCTAAAGTGGTGAACTTTGATGGTACAGAAATATTATTTGTGCCTTGGATTTGTGATGACAATAGAGATGAGTCTTTACTTGCAATACAATCAGCAAAAGCAGATTTATGTTTTGGTCATTTAGAAATAAAAGGATTTGAATTACAAAATGGTATTATTAACGATCACGGATTTAATAGAGATGACTTTAAACGTTTTGATAAAGTTATATCAGGACACTTTCATAAAAAATCAGATGACGGACATATCTTTTATCTAGGTGCTCAATTTGAAATGACTTGGTCCGATTATAAAGACCCAAAGGCCTTTCATATATTTGATACGGCCACAAGAGAATTAGAAGTTATAACTAATCCAAGAACGATACATAAAAAAATAATATACAATGATAAAGAAAAAGATTATACACATTTTGATTTAAGACCTTATAACAATCATTATATTAAACTGATTGTATTAAACAAATCTAAAGACGAAATGTTTGACAAATTTGTAGAAAGATTGTATAATGAAATTACAGTATTTGATTTGAATATTATAGAGGACTATTCAGACATTAAGGCAAGTGTTAGAGATGATATATTAGAAATGGGTGAAGATACAATTACATTCCTAAATAATTATGTAGATCAATTAGAAACGGAAGTAAACAAAGTTAAATTAAAAGAATATTTAAAATCCATTTATGTGGAGGCAAGTGAAGTATGAGTCAAATAACTAACGTTAAATCTACCCATATCAATTGGGGACCTTATGTAATGAAAACAAAACTGCCTGATTATATTATTACTAAATTAAAAAATGAAGGTAAGAAAGCAAAACAATCTTATAATTACTCATTGGCAGGTCATTTAGATAATCAATTTTTATATCCACAAAATATACAAGAATGGTTTTATAATGAAATACATCCTATCATACAAGCTTATAGAAATGGTCATTGTAAGTTTCACGGCATAGAAGAATTAAATGTAGATTTAAGAGCAGATGATCTATGGGTAAACTATATGCAAGCTGGCGACTTTAATCCTATACATACACACGGTGGTGATTATTCGTTTGTTATCTTTTTAGATGTACCAAAACAATTAAAAAAAGAACAAGAAGAATTTGAAGGCACTTCAGCAAAACCTGGTTATTTAATGTTTGAATATACACAACAAGCAAGACCTCGTTGGGCAACCACAGGTACAGCTATTAAACCAGAAACAGGAGATATGTATATGTTTCCTGCATTATTACAACATTGGGTCTGTCCATTTAAATCTAAAGTAACAAGAATAAGTGTATCAGGCAATTTAAGAATTATAAACAAAGAGAAATTACCACGTGATTACTTTTAAAACATTAAAATGGAAGAACTTTTTATCTACTGGTAATCAGTATATAGAAGTGGATTTACAAAAAGCACCATCTACACTTATTATAGGTGCAAATGGTTCAGGCAAATCAACTTTATTAGACGCATTATGTTTTGTATTATTTAATAGGCCATTTAGAGATGTTAAAAAAGAACAATTAATTAATACGATTAATAATGCTGATTGTGAAATACAAGTTACTTTTAAAGTAGGTAATAAGAATTACAAAATTATAAGAGGTATCAAACCTAATATATTTGAGATTTACTGTAATGATGTTTTAATTAATCAGGATGCTTCTAACGTTGATTATCAAAACACATTAGAAAATAATATTTTAAAATGTAATTATCGTGCCTTTTGTCAAGTTGTTATTTTAGGTTCTTCTTCGTATGAACCTTTTATGCACCTACGTGCTAGATATAGACGAGAAGTAGTTGAAGAAATATTAGATATAAGAGTTTTTAGTCATATGGATTTATTATTAAGAACTAAACAGGCAGAATTAACTAAAGCCGTACAAGATGTTAAGTATCGTTATGATTTAATGACCGAGAAATATGAATTACAAAAAAATCATTTTCAACAAATACAAAGTAGAGATAATACAGATATTGAAAATAAAAAACAACAATTAGAAGAAAATGAAAAGTATGACCAACAATATAATGAACGATTACAAAAACTAAATGAACAAATTATATTTACAAAAGAACAATTAAAAGAAAAAGAAGAAGTTGATAAAAAGGCAAATCAATTATCTAAATTAGAGGCAAAGATTGAAACCAATCTATTAAATCATAAAAGAAATTTAGAGTTTTTTCAGGAGAATGAAAACTGTCCTACTTGTACACAACGATTAGAACCTACTTTTAGAGGTGAAAAGATTGCATATGAAAAAGGAAAAATTATTACACTAGAAGATGGATTAAAAGATTTGTTAAATGAAATAGTTAAAACAGAAACACGTATTAACGAAATGGCTAAAGTATCTGAAAAGATAACTGATTTAAATATTGAGATTGCAAAAGTTAATGCTTCTATTACAGAAATTAACAGACACTCCAATAGATTAAATGATGATATAGTTAAATTAGAAACTGAAAAAAAGAATACAGATAAAGTGGCATATGAATTAGAACAATTAAAAGAAGAACTAAAACAAGTCAATATTGAAAAAGAAAAAGTTGTTGAAGAAAAGAAATACATTGATATTGCCAGAGAAATATTAAATGATACAGGTGTTAAAGCAAAGATTATTAAAAAGTATTTGCCTATAATGAATCAGTTAATCAATAAGTATTTACAGGCTATGGACTTCTTTGTAAACTTTCATTTAGATGAAGAATTTAACGAAACAATTAAAAGTAGATTTAGAGATACATTTAATTATAATAGTTTTAGTGAAGGAGAGAAATTAAGAATAGACCTTGCATTATTATTTACTTGGAGAACAATTGCAAAAATGAAAAACAGTACGAATACAAATCTATTAATACTAGATGAAATATTTGATTCAAGTTTAGATAACGTAGGTACGGAAGATTTCTTTAAAATATTAAAAGAACTTACAAATGAAAATACGTTTATCATATCACATAAAGGAGATATAATGTTTGATAAATTTACTAACATCATTAAATTTGAGAAGTATAAAAACTTTACGAGGGTTATATGAAATACGAACTAATACCACCAACAGATCCAAGAGTATTAACTTTAATTGCACCTTTTGATGAGAAGATTTTAAAAGAACAAGACAATCTTTCACCCAAAGAGTTTGCTGATAATATGTTTGAAACAATGTTTAACTATGGAGGTCTAGGCCTATCTGCTAATCAAGTAGGTAAACCATATCGTATGTTTGTAATGGGTGGTCATCCTCAAATAGAACAAGGTAAAAAACGTGTTTGTTATAATCCCACTATCAAAGGTTATAGTAAAGAAACAATAAGATTTAGAGAGGGCTGTTTAAGTTTTCCATATCTCTTTTTAGACATAGAAAGACCGAGAGCAGTTGCAATAGAATATTATGACGAAAATATGACCAAAGTGGAGGAAAATCTTACAGGCATCTCCAGTCGAGTTTTTCAACACGAATACGACCATATGCAAGGAGTAATATTTACAGAAAGAGTAAGTAAGTTTAAATTAAAATGGGCAATGGACAAACGAAAAAAGTCCATAAATAAAGCTATGAAACAATTGAAAAGGAGTATATAATGGCAAAATTCGTAGTATTCACTAACGCAAATCCACCATTTGAAGGAAGAGATATTGTTATCAATGTGGATAACATAGTAACCGTCTATAAAGATTTAACAGCAAGAGATAAAGTTGCTTTATGGTCAAAAGAAAACTTTTGGCACGTAGAGGAAGATTTCAATACTGTTATGAAAAAATTAGGTATAGATTATAAAGAAGAAATTATACCTGAACAACCTGAACATAAGGAGATAAACTAATATGATTGAAGAAACACTATTTAGAGTACCGTATTGGACTATCCCTACTTTGAATTTTAGTAATAAAAAGAAATTACTTACTACTTTGTTAAAGGGATATCCCGAAAAAAGACACGGCATACAAACCTTTGCAACAAATAGACAAAGTGATAGGAGTAATCTAGCAGAAGCTTTTGCTAATATTTGTGGTGAAGAATTAAATATGCTATCACAAAAACTTAAAAAAGATATACAGATTGAAGATATATGGTCGGTATCTTATAAACGAGGAGAATATCATACACCACACGATCACGGTAGTGTAGGATTAACAGGTATACTTTATCTACAAATGGATAAAAAAGCACCTGTAACTCAATATATACAACCTTGGAATGATTGGTATTCAGATAGAACTATTTACTATCCATTACCTGTTACCGAAGGACAAATTGTAGTTATGCCTAAGTTTATTAGACACTTTACAGAACCTAGTAAATCTGCTCAAATCAAAAGAATTATATCTTGGGATATGAAAATTAGATGACAAAAAAAAGACCAATATTTAAAGAATTAGATTTACCGCCTTATCATTTACCTTTAGATGAGGCCGTAAACTATTTAAATAATTTATCTTATGAAAAAGTTAAAACAAAATATAATGCAAAAGGTAACTGGGATGCTGTATCTATAAGAGGATATAGTGATGATATTACAAATATATTAAAACCAGGTGTATTAGAAAGTAATGTAGAAGTACAACCATTAAGATGGACTCATCTATATGAACAAGCAGAATTATTACCTTTAAAAGAAATATTAGTACATATACCTGCTGAAATGGAACGAGTAAGAGTAATGAGATTGAAAGCAGGTACTCGTATTTCTAAACATACAGACAAAGTGGACAAGGCCATAAAGAATGGTGATATTGTTAGAATACACGTACCATTAAAAACAAATGCTAATGTTAATATGACTTTATGGGAAGATACACAAGCAAATGTTTATCATTTAGAAACAGGTAAGTATTATTATACCGATGTATCTAAACCACACGCTGTAGAAAATTTAGCAGATTTTGATAGACTACATTTAGTTATAGATTGTTTTAACAATCCTAAATTAGAAAATTTATTACAACAACAATGATATTTGCAGCTTCATCAGATTTTGATAAAATAAAACAAGTTTTTTATAATCACAAAAAATGGTTTCCACATATAAGAACTGATTATTTACAAAGAAGAATAGATAGAAGCCAATTAATATGGGAAGATGGAGTAATCATAACGTTTCATCACGCTAAAAGAAAACAGAAAATAGGAAACGTACAAATCAACAAACACGATACCGTTTTACATCAAATCGTAAACTCACAACCAGGTAATGGTAATGCGAAAGTGATTCTTAATAATTTCTTTGAATGGTGCCCACAAGACGTTTATTTATCAGTAAGAACCGATAACTTGACAGCTTGTGCATTTTATGATAAAATAGATATGTTATGTATAGGAGAAATAAGTTGGTCTAAAGGTAGACTACCAGGTAGAGTTTATGTCAAACGTAAAAGAAGTAGTTAGAGATTGGAAAGATAATAAAGGATTCCCATATTATCCTGATGATAAGAAATGGCGTGATTCTGAATATCAAAAACTTTTATCTTTTCAAAGAGATGGTATATTAGATAGACCTAATAAAATCATAGGACAATCAACACACGGATTATCACTTGCGTGGTCATATATGCCACACGCTTGGGGTATTAAATGTGGTAAGATGAAAACACCCATAGAGATATGGGAAGATGAAGAACATTTAGAAAAAGGTATTAATAAGATTTTAACAGGCACTTTCTTTACAAAAAAGGCCGCACACGAAATAACAGACTCAGATATGAGAGCGATGTTAAGACGATATTCAGGTACTCAAATGGTATCTAATTTTAGACCTACTGCTGCCGCAACTTTATATGACATCTTTGTAGAAAAAGATAGTCCACTAGAAGGAACAGAAGCAGGTACAGTATGGGATCCAAGTATGGGTTATGGTGGTCGTTTATTAGGTGCAATCGCAGCTGGTGTTAACTACATAGGTACAGATCCTTGTGTTCCTACATATAAAGGGTTAGAACAAATAAGAGATGAATACGGACATAGTCATAAACAATATAAACTATTAAGACAAGGTAGTGAAACATTTATACCTCAACCAGAAACATTAGACTTCGTATTTACAAGTCCACCGTATCTAGGACACGAAATGTATGGTGATGAAGAAGAACAATCTTTTAGAAAATTTCCTGTACAAGACTTATGGCGTAATGGGTTTTTATTAAAGACTATACAAAACGCATATATCGGTTTGAAACCAGGTAAATATGCAGCCTTCAATGTTGCAAACGTTAAATCATATAAGACATTTGAAGAAGATACTTATGAGTGTATGGAAGAGGCAGGTTTTACAGATATAGATGTTTGGTGGTTGTCATTATCTACACAACAAGGAACAAAGATTCAATCTACATTAGAAGGTACAGAAACAGAAAAGAAACAATCTCAAAACTATGTAGGGCGATTCGCAAGACCTGACATCCCAGGTCGTAAATATGAGCCTATTTTCATAGGAAAAAAGTGATGTTCTACTTTTGTTCTTTTTTATAGTCTATAAATCATTGATTTTATTAGATTCTTTTTCCATTTTGTACTTGATTTTTAAATCATTTTGTAGTAGCATATATACATATGATTAACAATAACACTATGAATACTCATAAATCGAGTCTTGCAAAATTACTTGCTACTGAAAATATACAAGTTTTACAAAATCAAGTTAGTACGGCTTCTTTTGATGTTAAGAACCGTGTATTAACTATTCCGTTTTTTAAACATAATGATAATAACGTGATTGATATGTTAATCGCTCACGAGGTATCTCACGCTTTACACACTCCGTCTGAATCTTGGCAAGATATGGCAAATAGATCAAAAGACTTTATGTCATTTGTAAACGTTTTAGAAGATACTAGAATTGATAAACTTATTCAAAAAAAATATCCAGGTGTAGTTAAAAACTATATTAATGGTTTCAATAGAATGTGGGAAGATGACTTCTTCAAGTCTAAAGATAAAAATTTAGATGACTATATTTTAATTGATAAAATTAATTTATGGTATAAATCTTCAAAAACTTTACCTATTAAATTTTCTAAAAAAGAACAACCATTTATTGACGCAATTGAAAAACTTAAAACTTTTGATGATGTATTAAAACTTGCTGAAGATATCCTTGGTTACTGTAAAGAAGAATTGAAAAACAGTAAAGATGAAACTGTTAAGATTTATAGACAAGACCCTAATGGTGAAGAAGAATTAAATGTATCAGATTCTAAAGATGAAGGCGACCAAGACGGTTATAAATCGGTTGATGAAAAAACAAATACTTGGTTAGAAAAACAAAATCAAAACAAAGATGAGAATACAACTACTGGTCAAAACTCTAATGGTGCTGGCGGTAATGTAGATATTAGATCGGTTACGAATGAGGCCTTTGCTGATCCTAGATTAATAGATTCTAAAGAACATAGAAGAATGTATGGTACTTTACCTAAACCTATCTTTAAAAATCTTATTAAAGATTATAAAACATTTATTTTAGATAATCAAAACGCATTTAGAAAACAAACTAAAAAAACTTCTTATGGTGATATGTATGCTATAGGTCTTAAACATACTGAAAATGAATTTATTAAATTTAAAAATAAATCAACACCTATTGTAAATTATCTTGTTAAAGAATTTGAAATGAGGAAAAGTGCTAGATTACACGCAAGAGCTTCTACTGATAAAACAGGAGTGATTGATCCTCTTAAATTACATACTTATAGATTTGCTGAAGATATCTTTAAAAAGATTACAACTGTTCCAAATATGAAGAACCACGGTATGATATTCTTACTAGACTGGTCAGGTTCTATGTCAAATTACTTAATGCCTACTGTTGAACAATTACTAAATCTAGTTTGGTTTGTAAAAAAAATTAATATACCTTTTTCAGTATATGGTTTTGTAAACAACGGTGACGATAAGTTTGCTGATAAGATTTTACCTTCTTTTGATATTAAACAAGGACAATTAAAATTAGATATTAGTACAAGATTGTTTCAAATGTTTAGTCATAAAATGTCCAAATCAGAAATGTTAATGGCTGGTAAAACTCTTTATACAATGGCTGCTTCTTATAATGAAAGATATAATAGACATAGATATGACGATTTTTCAAAAGTAGGATATACACCTAATCCACACAATGCTTATACTTTAAGTTCAACACCTTTAGATGAGTCTTTAATTGCGATGGATTATATTATTAAACAATTCAAAGATCAATATAAAGTAGATAAAACAATTTTTGTTTCATTAACTGACGGCGGTGCTAATTCAATAAACGGCGTTTTAGGTACTGAAAAGTACGGAGAATTATGGGTTAAACTTGGTAAAAATTATGTTGATTGTTCTGGATGGCACAGATCCAAAGATAGAAATTCACTTACCGATAACTTATTAAGATACTTAAAGAAAAAACACGGTATCAAAACAATCGGTTTTTATCTAGTTAATAAGTTTCAAAATTTAAGATATCATTTAGATTATAATGATATGGGAGATGTTAATATTAGAAAGGCATTTAATAAAGATAGGGTTATTGCTTGGGACAAATCAGGTTATGATGTATATTATCTAGTTAAGGCTGACACTAATGTTGAAGATAATAACTTAGATCAAATAACTGCTGATTCGTCAAAGGCAGATATTAAGAAATTATTTGCTAAAAATATGAAAGGAAGACTTACTTCCAGAGTGGTTTTAAACAAATTTATAAGGGAAGTTGCATAAGTGATTGATTTTATTACATTTTTTTCACCATTTTATGCTTGCAATTTAAGTAAAAAAATGTTAGCATATAGTATAACAAGTTAAATGAAAGGACTTATATTATGATTGACTTGAACAAAAAACAGTTAGAACAACTTGCTGTTATTAAAAGTGTCTATAATAAAGACACGGTTACAAGGGCAGAGATTAATGCTCTTGTTAAGAAAAAAAAGATTTCAAATCCATCTTGGTTGAAATCAGACAAATACAAAATTGATAGGGGAGTTTATCAACTACCTACCAATGATTCTAAATCTACTGAAAAACAAGTAGAAGTTCCACAAACTAATACCGAGGCCGCATATGTCGTTAGTTCGCTAACTGATAATGTTGTACCTGCGTTAGTTCCTAACTTTGTAAATTTTGGTAACTATTCAGATATCAAAAACATTGTTAAATCTAAAAAGTTTTATCCTGTATTCATCACAGGTCTTTCTGGTAATGGTAAAACACTTGCTGTTACACAGGCGTGTGCTGAAACTAAAAGAGAGATGATTAGGGTTAACATTACAATTGAAACTGACGAGGACGATTTACTTGGCGGTTACAGATTAAAAGATGGACAAACTGTCTGGCAAGATGGTCCAGTTATTGAGGCGATGAAAAGAGGCGCTATCTTATTACTTGATGAGATTGACCTTGCTTCAAATAAAGTTATGTGTTTACAACCAATCCTTGAAGGATCAGGTGTCTATGTTAAGAAGATAAACAGATTCGTTAAACCTAAAGTAGGGTTCAATGTGATTGCTACTGCTAATACTAAAGGGCAAGGTAGTGATGATGGTAAGTTTATCGGTACTAATATTCTTAACGAGGCGTTCCTTGAAAGATTTCCAGTAACCTTTGAACAAGAATATCCTTCTGCTAAAGTAGAAGAACAAATTGTATCTAATACGCTTAAGTCGGTTGGTAAATCAGATGTTAAGTTTGCTACCAATCTAGTTACTTGGGCAGATGTAATTAGAAAAACATACAAAGATGGCGGTATTGATGAGATTATCAGTACAAGAAGATTAGTCCACATCGCTGAGGCATATGGTATCTTCAAAAACAAAATGAAGGCTATTCAAGTATGTACTAATAGATTTGATGATGATACTAAAAACTCTTTCACCGAGTTATATACTAAAGTTGACTCTGGTGCTAGTGTTGAACAAATACTAGAGGAGAAAAAACAACAAGAGTTGTCGTCATTAGAACCAGATTCCAATGATAGTGAGGATGACAAAGATGAGGATATCCAAGTCTAGTCTAAAATCTATTTCATAGTGTAAGTCCAGACCAGGCCGAGAGGCCTGGTCGTTTACTAGGAGATAAAATGAAAAAAGAAACAGTTGAAGAATTTTTAAAACGAGGTGGTAAGATAGAGAAATTAAAACCAGGTTATCCTAAATTAGGAGTTGGTTCATTAGAAAAAAGTAAAAAACCTATGTGGTCAAAAGAAGAAATACAAAAAGGTGAAGATAAAAAACGTGATTGGGAATCTAAAGAATCAATATATCAAAAACCATCTAACGACCATTTATTAAGTAATAAAATTCCAGTTTATGATAAACTAAACAATGATGAAAAGGAGGTAAATTAACTTGGTAACAATAGTTGTAAAAAATAATAATGTTGAGCAAGCTTTACGAATTTTAAAACGTAAAGTTCAAAAGACAGGCATTATTAAAGAGTTAAGAGATCGACAATACTATCAAAAACCATCTGCTAAAAAAAGAGAAGCAGGTAAAGAGCGTAAAAAACTTCTTTATAAAGTACAAAAGAAGTATGATGAGATGAATGGTATTGTAGTTATAAAAGGCAAAAAAGTAAAAAGAATTTAGAGTTTTTACGCCGTTTGTGTCTGTATATATATTATACCCTACTAGGCAATTCGTAAGTCCTTGTAGAGGCGTAAAAAAAGGCCTTGATAGTGCCTAGACTATAAGTCTAAACTATCAGCAAAACGGTGACCTTTGGCAGTTTGCACTCCGTGATAAAAGAAACTGCCTTAATAATATGTGCGACAAAATGTGCTACTTGCAATTTTGAAATTCGTACTTATATATTAAGTAAGAACGCCATAATGGGTTCTTAAAATAACTTGCTTTAAAAGGAGGAAATATATGACAAATAATAAAGCACTTTCTATCTTTAATCAATTAAGACCTTTATCAGTAGGTTTTGATTCAATATTTGACCATTTTGAGTCAATGTTTGATGATGACTTTATGAGATTACCTACTGTTAATTATCCACCATACAATATCGTAAAGGCTGGTAAGAATGCTTACAATATTGAAGTAGCACTTGCAGGCTTTAATAAAAAAGATATTGATGTATCTGTGGAAGATGGTGTATTAACTATTGAGTCTAAAAAGTCTGATAAAGACGAAACTAAAGACGAAGATGGTAATACTATCTATAAAGGTATCTCTAAAAGATATTTTAAAAGATCATTTACAATCGCTAATGATGTTGAAATCAAAGGCGCTGAATTAAAAGACGGTCTTTTAACTGTATCAATGGAGAAAATTGTACCAGAATCTAAAAAACTTAAAACTATTGACATTAAGTAATTAGATTAAAAGAAAGTGGCGGCTTATTGACAAGTCGCCACTTTTAGTATATAATAAAAGAATTATTATTATAAATAATAATATTGCTATAAAACAAACACACACACACACAAAGGAGAAAATTATGGCACAATCACGTAACGGTTATGAAATAAGAACCGATCTATTAGGTCTTGCGAAACAAATCGCTGACTTCAATTTTAACGCTCAAATCAAAGAGTTCGAATACTCAATCAGAAAAGACGGCGATCAAGTTGTACAAGAGTTTAAAGCTCCAACTTTATCTGCTGAAGATATCATTGAAACTGCTAAAAAGTTTAATGACTTCGTAACTACTGGTGAAGGTTTATCGACTTTCAAAGATGTAGGGCAAAAAATGTATGAAGAAGGTTTAAAAAATACTAAACCTTTTACAGAAGCATACCAAAGTATGGTAAAGGCTTTTTATCCACACTTAAACTCTCAAAGTAAGTAATTACAGAAAACGAGAGGGTCAAATGTGGCCATACAATTTATGTGAGTGGAAAACAATCACTTACGGATTAAAAAAATTAAAAGAAGATAAACAAAAAAGAGATGAAATTAAAATAGCATTGATTTCACTTATTCCTAGTTCATTGTTAATAGGCTTTATTATCTTTTTTGCTATATTTGCTTAATCAAATCTTAAAGGGTGGTGGTTCTCACCACCCTTTTTTATAAATAACTGTATGACACACAGACTCAACTGGGCACCCAACGAAGGCAACTTCCAAGAATATCCATACGAAACAGAATGGTTGGAATGTAGTTGGAAATATGTTCATCAAACACTCAATATGGTAACAGCGTTTTATTATCCTTGGATACGTATTGATTACGAAAGTTTTAAAGATCAATATCCTTGGGTACAATCACCAAATTATTAATAGTTTACATTTTTTACAAATTTACAAAATTTAAATTTACAACGTTTACAGCATTTACAACACTCACCTTAGAATTTAACAATATCAACAATAAATAATTTACATAAGATTATTTACAATCTTTACAAATAGTAAACTAAGGAGAAGTATAGATGACTAGAAGAAACGACCACAACATAGAAAGTAATTGTGTTGCTTTTGAAGATCATTGTTATAATGAACAAGACAATTACTATGATAGTATTCTAAAGATGAATACAAAAGAACAACAATATATTCACAGGACTGGACAAAAATTTGTTGAATATTTAAAAAATTTATTAGGAGTATAAAATGAGTAAGGAGATTGATAAATTAAAAGGAACATTTAAAGTTGATTATTCAGTATCAAAAGAATTATCACAAAAATTAAGAGATTTATTACAAGATAATTCTTATGTCAATACATTAGGAAGTTTATCAGGTAATCAGGCCGTTCAACACGCAAAGGCAGGATTAAAAGCAATTTATCTTTCAGGTTGGCAAGTCGCAGCAGATAATAATAGTGCTGGTCAAATGTATCCAGATCAATCTTTATATCCAGTAGATTCTGCACCTTTATTAGTAGAGAAGATGATTAATGCTTTAATGAGAGCAGATCAAGTACAACATTTAGAATTTTGCGAAGGTAAGTTAAATCCTAGACATTTAACAGATTACAAAATGCCTATCATCGCTGACGGTGAGGCGGGCTTTGGTGGACCATTAAACGTATTTGAATTAACAAAACGATTTATCAAAGCAGGTGCTGCTGGTGTTCACTTTGAAGATCAATTAGCAAGTGAAAAGAAGTGTGGACATATGGGTGGTAAAGTTTTAATACCTACATCACACGCAATACGAAATTTAAAAGCAGCAAGATTGGCTGCTGACATATGCGAAGTGCCATTAGTAATATGTGCAAGAACAGACGCTAATGCTGCCAAGTTATTAACAAACGATATTGATGAAAACGATAAACCTTTTTTAACTGGTGAAAGATCACCAGAAGGTTTTTATTATGTAAAGAATGGATTAGATCAGGCAATCAGTAGAGGCCTTGCATATGCACCTTATGCCGATTTAATTTGGTGTGAAACAGATAAACCAAATATAGATGAGGCAAAAAGATTTGCAGATGCTATTCACGCTAAGTTTCCAGATAAGATGTTGGCATATAATTGTAGTCCATCCTTTAACTGGAAGAAACATTTAAGTGATGATGAGATACTAAACTTTCAAAAGACTATTGCAAATTTTGGTTATAAGTTTCACTTTATAACTCTTGCTGGCTTTCATTTACAAAATTATGCTACATTTAAACTTGCAAAAGAATACAGTAAAGACGGTATGTTAGCTTATTCTAAATTACAAGAAGATGAGTTTAAAGCTGAGAGTGAAGGTTATACAGCAGTAAAACATCAACGAGAAGTGGGTGCTTCATACTTTGACGCTATATCTACTTTGTTAGGAAATCAATCTACACAAGCGATTAAAGGTAGTACGGAAGAAGAACAGTTTTAGTTATTGACTTTCTTTGTAAAAAATAATATAATATAGGTATTGGTATTTTGCGAATCAGATATTGGTTTAACGCATATCGGATATAAATACTTAATATCGTTCAACTCTTATGAGTCGGAAGTAAGCGTATGCTGAAGGAACGCACCTAACTTAAAATAAAAGGAGGGTGTATGATAGAAAGATTTACACAACTATTAAAAACTTTTTCTGAAGAAAAAGAACAAAGTAAAAAAGTAAATACCTTGTTGAAAGCCAGAAAAGAAGTTGAAATTAATGGTAGTGGAACATCAGGTTATGTTGTTAAATACGGTTCTAATAAAGGCCGTGTTCTTGGACACATAATACAAAAATCCAATAATAATTGGTAGTATCTATAATTGATGTATAAATAATAGTACACCACAAGAGAGTCTTAGGACTCTTTTAGAGGGAAGAGTTACCTCCACATTATACTCTTCCCTCACTTAAATTCACGCTTGACATTTTTTTCATTCTGTAGTATAATTATCCATAAATAATCATATGCAAAAAATTATTTCCAAAATAGGACAATTTCATTCAAAGGTGTTTGGTAAAATATCTGAAAAGGCCAAGACATCTAAAGTATGGGCAATTGTATTATCTTTATTAGTTATCTATGAAGTTATAGAACACGTTGTTTATCCTATTTTAGTGCCGTACCTAGTTTATTTAAACTGGTGGGCAAAGTAATTGACAAAAATTATTTTTTGTGTTATAATAAAACTATATTATGAAATACAATGAAAAAGAAACATTAGAAGAAATTTACGAGTATATCAAATCAACTTACGGCCAACACTATTCAAGTGGACAAGATGGCTTTCAAGTACAAGACTTATTTAAAACATTAGAAATCGGACAAGATTTTTGTCAGGCTAATGCAATTAAATATTTGTGTAGATATGGTAAGAAGGATGGATATAATCGTAAAGACTTGCTAAAGGCCGTACACTATGTTATACTATTATTAAATTATGATAAGGAGAAAAAATAATGAAAATAAGTGAAAGTACACTCTCTATATTGAGAAACTTTTCCGACATTAATCAGAACATTCTGTTTAAACCAGGAAAAAATATTGCTACAATGTCCACAATGAAAAACATTATGGCAACAGCAACAGTTGAAGAAGAATTTGAACAAGAGTTTGGCGTTTATGATTTGCCAGAGTTTTTAAGAGCATTAGATTCTTTTCAAGCACCAGTTCTAAAATTTAACGGTGCAGCCAACCTAAAAATACAAGACGAAAAATCTACATTAGCAGCAAGATATGCTTTTGCAGATAAATCAACATTAGTATCTCCACAAAAAGAGATTGCTATGCCTGATAAGACAGTTACATTTACTTTAAAACAATCTGATTACGAATCGTTAAAGAAATTATATACTAATCTTTCTTTACCTGATATTGCAATCAAAGGTGAAAATGGTAAAATTAAACTTGTCGCTTTAGATAAGAAAAATAATAATTCAAACGAATCATCAATTACAATTGGTGAAACAGATGTTGAGTTTACTGCTTATGTTAAAGCAGAAAATCTAAAAGTTATACCAGGCGATTATGATGTTGCATTATCAAAAGCAAAAATTGCTAATTTTGTAAACAAAAAAATCAAAATACAATACTGGATTGCATTAGAAGCCGATAGTACATTTTAGTTATGAGTGAAATATATAAACTAGAAGATGGTACTGAATATAAAGCAGACGACTTTTTAAAAGTTGAAACCAGAGAATATCATCAAACTACACATTATCTTAACAGACAAATTGCTGTTGAAGATATAATCAATGAGTTTGGTAGTTTACCTAACTTTGAAAAAGGTCTATACTTTGATTGGTCTACTTATCATAACGCTAGTGAAGAAGATAAAGAGTTAGCAGATAAGGTACAACAATTTGTTGATGAGCACGATTATGACCGTGAAGAAGATTGTTGGACAATGAACAAAGGTGGTTATGATGTTGATACATCTATTGTAGAAAAATTTACAATGGAAACTAAATAATGAATAAAGTGAGGTTTATATTATGTCAGATTTTTTATGGGTGGAAAAATACCGTCCAAAGAAAATATCCGATTGTATTTTAACGGAAGAATTAAAAAATACTTTTACAGAATTTCTTAACAAAAAAGAAATTCCTAATCTACTCCTATCAGGCACAGCAGGTACGGGTAAAACAACAGTTGCTCGTGCCTTATGTGAGGAACTTGGTTGTGATTATATCGTTATCAATGGTTCAGACGAAGGCCGTCATATTGATACATTAAGAAATCAAATCAAAAACTTTGCGTCATCTGTTTCTTTAGATGAAACAAATAATCACAAAGTGGTTATCATAGATGAGGCAGACTATATGAATGCTGATAGTGTTCAACCTGCATTAAGAAACTTTATAGAAACTTTTTACAAGAATTGTAGATTTATCTTTACTTGTAATTTCAAAAACAAAATCATTCCTGCATTACATAGTCGTTGTACTGTTATTGACTTTAGAATTACTAATGGTCAAAGAATAAAGACAGCAACTGCATTTATGGATAGATTGATTGAAATTTTAAAACAAGAACAAATAGAATTTGATAAAAAAGTTCTTGCTGAATTAATACAAAGATTTTATCCAGACTTTAGAAGAACCATCAATGAATTGCAAAGATATTCTGTAAGAGGTAAGATTGATAGTGGAATACTTATATCACTTTCTGAAATTAATAATAAAGAATTAATTAGTTTACTTAAAGAAAAAAGATTTGGTGATATGAGAAAATGGGTGGTACAAAACCTAGATAAAGATTCATCTACTTTGTTTAGAAGTGTTTACGATATTCTTTATACAAGTTTAGATCCTAAATCTATACCACAGGCCGTTTTAGTAATTGCAGATTATCAGTATAAGGCCGCGTTTGTAGCAGATCCTGAAATCAATCTTGTTGCTTGTCTTACTGAAATAATGGCACAATGTAAATTTAAATAATGGCTTACGAATTAAAAGATTTTTTAAACGCAATTAATTGGACTAAAGAAAACTTATTAGATAGTGATGATATCACTTGGTATAAGAAGTTCCCACCTTATGTAATTAATCGTTGCTTATCTCAACATATTGACACTATTTTGATGGCAAATGAGATGAATAGACGACATTACGTAGATAAAAAACTTCAATTTCATTTTTTACTAAATAGTATAAGAAAAAGAAAACGATTTGGTGGAAAATGGGTATCTACTGATCGTCCTAAAGAATTAGAATTGATAAAAGAATATTATGGATACAGCAACACCAAAGCAAGAGTTGCTTTAGACATACTAACAAAAGAAGAAATTAACTTTATCAAAGATAAACTTGATAAGGGTGGGAGAATTAAATGAGTGAAGAAGTTATAAATTGGTCACCTGAAAGTATGTTAGAGGTAACACTTAAACAACCAGATGACTTTTTAAAAATAAGAGAAACACTTTCCAGAATAGGTGTTGCAAGTCGTAAAGACAAAACGTTATTTCAATCGTGTCATATATTACACAAACAAGGTAAATATTATATTGTACATTTTAAAGAATTATTTGCTTTAGATGGAAAGAAAGCTACTTTAGTAGCAAATGATATTCAAAGAAGAAATACCGTTGCAATATTATTACAAGATTGGAATTTATTAAATATTGTAAAACCTGAAAATGCTGAAGATAAAGCACCATTATCTCAAATTAAGATAATTGCTTTTAAAGAAAAAGGCGAATGGAATTTACAGGCAAAATATAATATTGGTAAAAAAGCGACAGACAAAAAAGAACAAACTGAATAATTGAGGAGTATATTATGATTAAATTATATCGCCTGTCCACAGGAGAAGATGTGGTAGGTAAAGCCGTTGAAGGTGACGAAATCTATCAAAAAGTAGAAAAACCTTTTGTATTAATTCCAATGCAAGGACAACCTGGTCAACCTATGACTATTGGTTTTCATCCTTATATACCTTACAGTAAAGATGAAGTGATTGCAATTAAAAAAAATAATATAATTGCAGAAAGTAATCCAGATGAAAGTATATTAAACGCATATGAAAATAATACGAGTAAGATTATAACCGCAAAGAAACCAAAACTAATTACGTGATAACAGTTAATGTCATAGACACAAATGGAAATAAAGAGTCCATTCGTGTTGAAGAAAACACGACATTAATGGAAGCTTTACGATTTAACGGCAGTAAAGAATATGTTTCTGCTGATTGTGGCGGTTCGTGTGCGTGTGCCACTTGTCATATTTATTTAAATAAAGAATGGTTTGACAAAATAGACAAATTAGAGTATAATAGTAGTGAGCAGGTTATGGTAGAATATAATCCTCATTTTGAAGATGGCCGCAGTAGATTAAGTTGTCAAATAATATTAAAAAAAGAATATGATGGAATTGAAGTGATATTATCCGATGAGTAGTTTTTATACAAATGTTGTAGAACATAGAGGCAAGTTATTAATAAGAGGTGTTGCAAACGGTCAATCTTATTTAAGTCGTATTAATTATGAACCTACACTTTTCATTCCTACAAAAGAACAATCTCCATTTAAAACACTAGACGGTATCAATCTACAACAAAAAAGATTTGAAAGTATAACTAAAGCAAAACATTTTTTAGATACGTATAAAGCCATACCTGAATTTAAAATTTATGGTATGAATCGTTATAACTATCAATATATTTCAAGTGAGTATAAAGGTGATATCAATTGGAATAAAAAGTTTATAAAGATATTCACTTTAGATTTAGAATGTGAATGTGAACACGGTTTCCCAGACGCCGATACTGCAAAAGAACCTATTATCTGTATTACAGTTAAAAATCATAGTAACAAACAAATCATTACTTGGGGCACAGGTGATTTCATTTCTAAAAAATCAAATGTAACTTATATTAAATGTGAAGATGAAAAAAATTTATTATTAGAGTTTTTAAAATTCTGGTGTAAAAATCATCCTGATATTGTTACAGGATGGAATGTAAGATTTTTTGACATACCTTATTTGATGAATAGAATGAGAAATATATTTGACAATGATACTATTAATAAAATGTCGCCTTGGAATTATGTTAATGCAGATCGTATTCAAATGGGACAAAAGAATCAGCAATATTGGAATATACTAGGCATTTCTGTTTTAGATTATTTTGAATTGTATAGAAAGTTTACTTATGTTAGACAAGAAAGTTATAAATTAAATTATATTGCCAAAATAGAATTAGGCGAAGAAAAGATAGAAAATCCATATGAAACATTTAAAGACTTCTATACTAAAGATTATCAAAAGTTTGTAGAGTATAATATCCAAGATGTTGAGTTAGTGGACAGACTTGAAGATAAAATGCGATTGATTGAATTGTGTTTAACAATGGCCTATGACTTCAAAGTAAATTATAATGAGGTGTATTCACAAGTTCGTTGTTGGGATACTTTAATCTTTAATCATCTTAAAAAGAAAAAAATTGTTATACCGCCAAGAGAAGAAAATGAAAAAGATTCACAATATGAAGGTGCATATGTAAAAGATCCGCAACTAGGATTACACAAATGGATTGTTTCATTTGATTTAAACAGTTTGTATCCGCATTTGATTATGCAGTATAATATTTCACCTGAAACGATTGTTGGTGTTGAACCAAAGGCTGCAGGTGTAGAAAACTTTTTAAATCAAAAATTAAATCTGAAATGGGCAAAAGATAAGAATGTATCCGTTGCACCTAATGGTGCTATGTTTAAAAGAGATAAACAAGGTTTTCTTCCTGAGTTAATGGAGAAGATGTACAATGACCGAGTGATTTATAAAGAAAAAACAATTCAAGCAAAGAAAGAATATCAAAAAACAAAAGATCCAATTTATTATAATGAGATTGCTAGATGTAATAATATTCAGATGGCAAAAAAGATTTCATTGAATAGTGCTTACGGTGCAATTGGTAATCAGTATTTTAGATACTTTGATGTAAGACAGGCTGAGGCAATCACACTTGGTGGACAACTTGCCATTCGTTGGATTGAACAAGATGTTAATGCTTATATGAATAAGATTTTACAAACTGAAAACGTAAATTATATTGTTGCGTCTGATACTGATTCTATCTATTTGAAATTAGAAAAACTTGTAGATAAAGTATGTCAAGGTAAAACAACACAACAAATTGTTGACTTTATAGACAAGGCCGCAAAAGAAAAAATACAAGAAGTTATAGATCAAAGTTTTCAAAGACTTGCAGATTACGTAAATGCTTATCAACAAAAAATGTTTATGAAACGAGAAGCAATTGCAAACAAAGGAATATGGATTGCAAAGAAAAGATATATTCTCAATATGTTTGATGAAGAAGGTATACGATATGAGCAACCTAAACTTAAAGTTATGGGTGTTGAAGCAGTTAAATCATCTACACCAGAAGTTTGTAGAGGTAAAATTAAAGACGCAATACGAGTAATAATGAATCAAAACGAAGATGACTTAGTTAAATTTGTAAATGAATTTAAAGCAGAATTTAGCAAATTAAGACCAGAAGATGTTGCATTTCCTAGGTCTTGTAACAATCTTCAAAAATATACAGACACATCAAACATTTATATAAAAGGAACACCAATACACGTAAAAGGTGCTCTTATTTACAACTATCATATTATTAGAAATAAATTACAACAAAAATATCCTATTATCAAAGACGGTGATAAAATTAAATTTTTAATGTTGAAACTTCCTAATTCAGTTAAAGATACAGTATTTTCTTTTTCTACTTTTCTTCCATCTGAATTACGATTAAAACAGTACGTTGATTATGACGCTCAGTTTGAAAAAACATTTACTGATCCATTAAAGTTTATATTAGACGCAATTGGATGGAAACTTGAACGAGAAGCTACACTAGAACAATTTTTTGCATAACAGATATGAGGATATTATGATACTGCTAATGAATATATTGTTTCTATATAGTATTATATTCTGTGGATATCATTTCGGCAGATTTATTGGTCATTTTAATATTAAATTATGGCAATTCTGTTTGTTTCTGTTAGCAATCAAATATTTGTTTTACAGTTATGGACATTAATACAAATAAAAAATATAAGGTAATTTATGCAGATCCTCCGTGGTATTTTAAATCATATTCAAAAAAAGGAGAAGGTCGCAACGCTACTAAGCATTATGAGTGCGCTGGTATTGATTGGATCGTTTCTCTTCCTATTAAATCTATTGCTGAAGAACATTCCACACTTATAATGTGGGTAACTGATCCTTTTTTACAAGAGGCATTTAAAGTAATAGAGGCGTGGGGTTTCAAATATAAAACAGTAGCATTTACTTGGGTAAAACAAAATAAAAACAATCCTAATTATTTTACAGGATTAGGTTATTGGACACGTGCCAATCCAGAGATGGCTTTACTTGCAACAAAAGGTAAACCTAAACGAATCAATAAAGATGTAAGTCAATTGGTTGTATCACCTCGTAGGGAACATAGTCGTAAACCTGATGAGATGTACGAAAGAATAGAACGTCTTTTAGAAGGCCCATATATAGAATTGTTTGCTAGAACGCAAAGACAAGGTTGGGATAATTGGGGGAATCAAACAAATAAGTTTTAATTATGGAGTTGACTTTATCAATATTATATGTTATAATAATCTATATTTTTGTTATATGGATGTTAGTGAAATGGAACAATGAGTGATTATCTTTACAAATACGCAAATACAAATAAATTACCTATAATGAATCAAACTGTATTTGAACATTATACAAATACAATAGGTAAAGAACAATTTAGATTAGACTTGGCAGATTATATTGCCAAAGAACGACCTGTATTTCCTTTAAAGAAAATTAGTTTAGATGAAGTAAGAGATTGTTTTTTTGAATTAAAAAAATTTGATACAAGTAAGTATCTTAAAGTAGATGTAGATGTAATGGAGAAATATGATGATTACAAATACAATTACAAAGAATACGGCCTAGGTGTCATAGACGCACCTTCTACTTTTAATAGTATATCAAATTACTTTCAACAAGCATTAAGATTAAATTGTTCAAGTTATAGTTTCAAGGCACCCATAGACGTATGGGAAAATGGTACAGCAAAAGATATATGGAGATGTTTAGGTCCTATCTGGCGAGGTATCAATGATATGAAAAAAGTAATTGTTGATGGCAAAGAGCAATTAATAGGTGGTGAATTATCTGAAGCAAGTTATATGAGTGCATTTAGATTAGGCACTTATATTGCAACCCAATTTAAACCTAATGTTGCAAGAGCCGTTTATGATATGACAAATGCTCATAAAGTATTAGATACAAGTTGTGGTTGGGGTGATAGACTTGCAGGTTTCTATACAAGTAATGCAAAAGAATATATTGGTTGTGATCCTAATCCTAATGTGTATGCAAACTATATGAAACAGGTTTATGAGTATGAAACATTTTTAGGTAATAAGAATGTGCATATCTATGAGGACCAAGATCATTTTACAATTAATGCAAATAAAAAAGTTACCATATATAGATGTGGTGCAGAAAATTTACCTTGGGAAGATATAAAAGATATTGATTGTGCATTTACAAGTCCACCATATTTTTCTACTGAAGAATATAACAAAGGTGGCAAACACGAAGAAGATCAATCTTGGTTTAAATTTAATGAATATGAAAGTTGGAGAGATAATTTCTTTTTACCTGTATCTCAAAAAAGTTTTGAAAGTTTATCTCCTACAGGACATTTGTTTGTTAACATTATGGATCCAACAGTTAAAGGTAAACGATATAAAAGTTGTGATGAATTAGTGGACAGTTTACAGACTTATTTTCAAGGACAAATTGGTATGAGAATTATGCAAAGACCAAAGTCTGATAAGTTATTTGAGAATGATGAGGCCAAACAAGAATTTATGAATCGTATTTTTATAGAAAACATTTGGTGTTTCTGTAAAAAAGTTAATACACAAAGACTAGATTATTTTAGACACGCTAGAAAGGCAACACTACCAATTTAAATAAATAATTATGTCAATGGCTATTTCAGAACATTCATATAACGATTTAAAAGAGTATTGGGACTTTCAACGCAAGTTGGAGTACAATAGAGAAATATTAAAAAGAAATATACAAGAATTTTCACCTATGAAAATAAATCCAGAGATGAGTCATTTCAATGAAGATCAAATATTTGATTTTATGTGGGCAAGATTAGACCAAGATGATTATGAAGATCCACCTACTGAATGGACACCAAAGAACGAAGAATATAGATTATGGAACGAGTCTGAACCTTTAAAACAATTACAATTACCAAAACCTAAAGGCAGACCAGTTGTATTGAGGGCAAAAAAAGTTGATACAAGTATTTGATAATATAATAGATATATTTGACCAAGAGATTATAAAGAACTTTTTATTAAAAGATGAGAAGTGGTCTTTTGTAGATGATGTTTCACATAAAGATAATAAACATCAAAGACGACCAGGATTTAAAGTTATATTTAATCAATTACATCCAAAGATAGATTTACTTTTAAAAAATACAGTTAAAAAAATTAAATTAAAACATCCTACTTTATTAGAGGCCAGATCATTTTTACAACTACCTTTAAATAAAGAATATATAGGAACAGGTGTTGATACTCCACATTTAGATAGAACAACACCACATATTGTATTTTTATATTATGTAACGGATAGTGATGGAGATACAGTTATCTACGATTATAAAAGTAAAGATGAAAACGATATACCTTATTTTGAGGATATCAAAGAATTAAAAAGAATTACACCTAAACAAGGCCGTATTGTTGTATTTGATGGTTTACATTGGCATACAGCAGAACAACCTACAAAAGATGTAAGATGTATAATAAATTTTAACATATGCAAATAATCATATATAAAGGCAAAGAATATTTTACATACAATTTTCCAGCGTCAATGCTTGACGAAATAAGAAAAATATGTTATAATTTAGGTATTAAATATTATTGCATAAACTATAATAGGAGTGAACAATGAGTGATTTTTTAAAAGATATAATAAAAGAAACAGGTAATGAATATGCTGGTATCGTAAGTGAAGGACTAGAAACAGGTGATGTAGATAGTTTTATAGATACAGGTTCGTATTCGTTAAATGCCCTATTATCAGGTTCTATCTTTGGTGGTTTACCAGCAAATAAAATAACAGCAATCGCAGGTGAGGCCGCAACAGGTAAGACGTTCTTTGCTCTAGGTATTGTAAAATACTTTTTAGATAAAAACAAAGACGCAGGCGTAATCTATTTCGAATCAGAAAGTGCAATTACAAAAGATTTAGTTGAAAATCGTGGTATTGATTCTAAACGAATGGTCGTAGTACCAGTTGCCACAGTACAAGAATTTAGACATCAATCTATTAAAGTGGTTGACAAATACTTAGAACAACCAGAAGATAAAAGAAAACCTTTGATGTTTGTATTAGACAGTTTAGGTATGTTATCTACTACAAAAGAAATGGAAGATACTGCCGAAGGTAAAGAAACAAGAGATATGACAAGATCACAAATTGTCAAAGGTGCATTTAGAGTATTAACATTGAAACTAGGTAAAGCAGGAATACCAATGATTATGACCAATCATACATATGACGTAATTGGTTCTATGTATCCACAAAAAGAAATGGGTGGTGGTTCAGGTTTAAAGTATGCCGCAAGTAATATCGTGTATCTATCTAAAAGAAAAGAAAAAGATGGTACGGAAGTAATCGGCAATATTATTCATTGTAAAAATTATAAATCTAGGTTGACTAAAGAAAATGCTCAAATAGATGTACGACTAACTTATAAACACGGATTAGACAGATACTATGGTCTAATTGACTTAGCACTTAAACATAATATATTTAAAAATGTTTCAACAAGAATAGAACTACCAGACGGAACAAAACAGTATGCAAAAACTATCAATTCTGAACCTGATAAATTCTTTACTAAAGATATTCTCAATCAAATTGACGAAGCTGCCAAAAAAGAATTCCTTTATGGACAAGAATAACTATGTATTTGTCCAAAAAGATACAGATGATTTTTCCTGTATCAAAATTACCGAAGGTGAATATAAAGATATTATTTACACCTACGGTCAAGTTAAATTTGCAAGTGAAGAAAACGAACAAGGAAGATTACCATTAAAATTTACTTATGACATACAACGCAATCCTAACAATAAAGATACTGAAAGTATTGAGTTTAGAAATATGATTGGTGATATTTTAATAGAAGTAATGGAAAAACAACTTGAACAAGGCAAATTTAACATCAATGAACAACGACAGATTTGAAAATACCATATTAAGTAATCTTATTCATAACGAAGATTATACACGAAAAGTCCTACCTTTTTTAAAAGAAGAATATTTTAAAATACGAGAAGAAGTTATTATCTTTAATGTGATAAATGACTTTGTGATTAAATATAATAATCTTCCATCTAAAGAAGCCATTGTCATTGAGTTGTCAAACAAAAAAGGTTTGACCGAAGATGAATTTAAAATATCTAAAACATTATTAAACAATTTAAACAAAAGTGATGTTGAGTATCAATGGTTGTTAGATACAACTGAAAAATTTTGCAAAGATCGTGCAGTACATAATGCTGTGTTATCTGGTATTCAAATCCTAGATGGTAAAGATAAGAAACATACAGCAGAAGCCATACCAGGCATTTTATCTGAAGCTCTTGCAGTTTCATTTGATACAAATATCGGACACGATTATTTAAATCAAACCGATGAACGATTTGATTATTACCATAGAACCGAAGAACGATTAAAGTTTGATTTATCTTATTTCAATCGTATAACTAAAGGCGGTCTACCTCCTAAAACTTTAAATGTAGCACTTGCTGGTACTGGTGTTGGTAAATCTTTGTTTATGTGCCACGTAGCTGCGTCTATGATAAGTCAAGGTAAGAATGTATTGTATATCACTTTAGAAATGGCCGAAGAACGAATTGCTGAACGTATAGACGCAAATCTTTTAGATGTAACCATAGATCAACTCTATACAATGCCAAAAGATATTTACGAAAATAAAATTAAACGATTACAAAGTAAAGTAAATGGCCAACTTATTATTAAAGAATATCCTACTGCTTCTGCTCACACAGGACACTTTAAAGGTTTATTAGATGAACTTTCTTTAAAGAAATCATTTAAACCAGATATAATGTTTATAGACTATTTAAATATTTGTTCAAGTAGTCGTTTTAAAGGTGGCAATATATCATCTTATTTCTATATCAAAGCCATCGCTGAAGAACTACGAGGTCTTGCAGTACAATATGATTTACCAATTATATCTGCTACACAAACAACTAGAAGTGGATTTATGTCAAGTGATATTGGTTTAGAAGATACTTCAGAATCATTTGGTCTTCCAGCAACTGCTGACTTTATGTTTGCCATTATTTCTAATGATGAGTTAGAACAACTTGGTCAATTAAAAATTAAACAGTTAAAAAATAGGTATAATGATCCTGCAGTTAATCGTGCCTTTATCGTAGGTGTAGATAGAAGTAAAATGAGATTATTTGATGTAGAACAATCGGCACAACAAATTGTAGATAGTAACCAAGAAAGTCCTGAATTGGTAGAACAAGAGTCAGGCCCTCAAGCACCTGCACCTGAGGACGCATATAACAAATTTTCTGATTTTAAAATATAATGAATAGAAAAAAAGAAAAACGATACGGTCAATCTAAACTAGCACGAATGGCAAACAAAAAGGTTGATCCTAGAACTATGCCTAAAATTTATTATAAAACAGAAATGATAATGAATGATGGACAGTTAGTTTGGAGAGCAGTAGAACGCCCAAGTGGTATAGTCATTTATGAGTCTTTCTTTGAAGAAGATGTTAAAAAAGTCGTTAAGTTTCAAAATAAACATAAGACATTTGGTATCTTTGGTTTCCCTAATTGGTTTGATTGTAGAACGGAATCAGAAATCAGACAGGCAAATAAGTCAAAATAATCATACATAAATATATGTATGGCAGATAAAACAGCATTACAAGAATCATCTCAAGCATTATTTTCATCTATAGCAGACTTTATAGGTGCGGCTGATGTTGATAAAAAATTTGATTTAAAAAAATATCCAACATTTGCAGACTTTAAAAGAGATTATAAAAAAGTTATAGAAGAAGCTCATACTAGAGTGGATACACCAGGTGTATCGTTAAATGATGTAATAAAATTTTTAGATACTAATAATGATTGGTATGTTTCATCTAATATAATTGCTGTTCAACTTATTAAACAAATTACAAGTATAGATCCAGACTACAAAATTAAAAGTAAAGGTTATCAAAATTTATTTTATTTAAGAGGTGATAATGCTGTAATGGGAACTATTCAAAAATTGTTTACTATTGCTAACAAAGCACCTATTACAGTTAAAAATCAAGCTGCATTTGGTAATATTAATAAATGGAATCCTGCAGATATTTACCTTGCAAGTAAAAAGGCAAAAGATGTTTTAGCTGCAACTTTAAAGAACGCAAAACCTAAATCATATACTTTTTCAGATTTAAACATAGTAACAAGTGATTTAATAGATAGTGGAGATTTATTACCTCTATCTTTAAAGAAAACAACTAAAAGTGCTGTACTTCAAAAAGTTAATTTCAATAGAAAAACAGAAATAGAATATTTAAAAAAGATTTCTTTTAAAAAGACAACTGATTGGCAACCATATAAAAGAGTTGCATTTGGTAAAAAAACAGAAACAAGAGATATGAGAATTATGTTAAACACTGGAGGTGATATAAAGTTAAGACACGATCCTAGTGCTAAAAGATTTGTTGCAGAATTTATAGGAGGCGGTGCAGAAGCAAGAGGAGGTTCTATTGGTTCAATGAAAGTATTTACTGAACTTCTAGCTTTTGTAGATAAACAAACAGCACAAAAAGTTTTAAAAGAATATATTGACGGAGAAAAACAATACTTTAAAGAAATAGAACCTTATATTAAACAAAGAGATAAAATGAATAAACAAAATCCTAATCTATTTGATTTTAAAAGAGGAGAAGTAAGTGCTATTAATATTATCAATAGAATAATGCCTATTTTAAAAAAATGGTTTGATAGAAAAGACAAAAAAAGTCAACAAGAAATTAATAATTTTATCCATATTATGTTTGAATATGTTACTTCTCGTACTCCACTTTCAGGTAAATTTGTTATTGCAAAAGGTAATTAATTATAAATAGTATCGTAAGTTGTTGATTTTACTTATGGATTTGAGTGGTTTTTACTTGACAATGTGTGCGATATATGATATAATGGATATAGTGGGAGATAAATGTATAGTTTTAAACAGTTTTTTATTGAAGCTAGGAATACACACCTAGAACATTTAGAGGACGAAATCATTAATAATGGTTACGAAGGTGGCCTAAACGCAGTAGAATTTCTTAAATCATTAAGAAATATGCTGTCTGGTTCATCACGTTCTAAAGTTAATGTTTCTGTCAAATGGGATGGTGCACCAGCAGTAATCTGTGGTATTAATCCTGAGAACGGCAAATTCTTTGTTGGTTCTAAATCCGTATTTAACGTAACTCCCAAAATCAATTACACACAATCAGATATAAGACGTAACCACGAGGGTGGTCTTGCGGATAAACTATCCGTATGTCTAAAAGAATTACCAAAACTTAATATACAAGGTATTGTACAAGGCGACTTGTTATTTACCCCAGGCGATATTAAGTCGGTAACTATACGAGGTGAAAATGCTATTGCATTTACTCCTAATACAATAACTTACGCAGTACCAGAAAATACTGAACTTGCAAAAAGAATACAACGAGCAAAATTAGGCATTATCTTCCACACAACTTACACAGGTAAAAAAATGTCTGATCTTAAAGCAAGTTTTGGCGTCAATGTAAATCGTTTTACAAAGACGCCATCAGTATTCTTTGATGACGCAAGTTACAAAGACGCTTCAGGAGTAGCAACGTTTTCATCAGCAGAAAGTGACCAATATGATTCATTATTAAGAATGGCATTAGGATCTATATCTAAAGGTAAAAGAATTTTAAATTTACTACAAAGACAAACTAATTTATTATCCGTAGGTGCAAGATTAAAAATATTCTTTAACACAATGATTAGAGAAGGACAAACTATTTCTAATGTTAAAAGATTACAAAATGATTTTAGAAAATATTATGCTTCAGTTTTAGATGATGAAATATCAAGTAAGAAAACAGAAGCTGCAAAAAGAAAATACGAACAAATAAGAAACGAAGGATTAAGATTTATTGACTCATATTCAGATGAAATATATTTTGCAATTGCAAGTTATGTTACATTACAAAGAGTTAAAAACTTTTTAGTAAACAAAATGAATCAAATTAAATCAATAGGAACTTTTTTACAAAAAGATAATGGATTTGAAGTAACAAATCCAGAAGGTTATGTTGCTGTAGATAGAATGGGCAACGCAGTAAAATTGGTAGATAGACTAGAGTTTAGTACCGCAAACTTTACGATTAGTAAAAACTGGATCCGAGGGTAAAATGAATAAAGTTTATTGCATAACAAATAAAATTAACAATAAAAAGTATATAGGATTTACCTCAATAACTTTACCTGAAAGAATGGGACAACATAGGCATAAAGCAAAATATGAAAATAAACAACTTATTCATAGAGCAATAAGAAAATATGGTTGGGAAAACTTTGATGTTAGTATATTATATGAAGGTAAAGATGCTTTACAAAAAGAAGATTATTATATAAAAAAAATGGGAGATTATAATATATCAAATGGCGGTTCTGCTAATCAAAAAGGTAGAACGTGGAAGTGGAATCCTGAAAAAAGAAAAAGAGCAAAATTAAATGGCAATATGGGTGTTAAAAAAGGTAATATACCTTGGAATAAAGGTATTAAAACAGGACCATCTAATAGAGTTTATGACTTAAAGCCTGTTGAAGAATTGTCATATAGTGGTTTATATATGAGAGAATATAGAAAAGGATTAAGAAGAAGAAAATAATGGCAAATTTTAGAAAAGATACACAAGTATTTGGTCCTACAAGACACGATATAAATGTCTTTGAAGTACCAATGATTGCCAATAAAAATGGTGAAGTTGTTACAACAGAAAATCCATTTCCAGTTACCATTACACAATCAATTGGGTATTCAGCTCGTTCAACAACAAATGACGCATTTGGAAGATTAAGAGTTTCAGACGCTTTTACTTTATTTGACAGTAATCATAGGTATCAAAGTAATGGTAAATGGTCAGAATCTACAGCAGGTTCAGGTTCATCATCACACAATGCTAATGATAGTACAATTGAAATGAATGTCACAAACGCAAGTGGCGATAGTGTCATAAGAGAAACAAAAAGAGTTTTTACCTATCAGCCTGGTAAATCTTTATTAGTTTTAAATACATTTTGCTTTAATGAACCCAAAACTTATTTAAGACAACGAGTAGGATACTTTGGTGTTAATGATGGTGTTTATTTAGAACAAGAAAATAATAGTATCTATCTTGTAAAAAGAACAAGTACATCTGGAAGTCCAGTCAATAATAGATTTTTACAACAAAATTGGAATATTGATGTAATGGATGGTTCAGGCAGTACAAGTAATCCAAGTGGTTACGAATTAGATTTGACAAAGGCACAAATTTTTTGGACAGATTTTGAATGGTTAGGAGTAGGTACTGTAAGAATGGGTTTTGTTATTAATGGTCAATTTATTCCTGTACACGCATTTCACCACGCTAATTCTAGCGATGCTTCATATTCAGGTGTTACAACTTATATGAAAACTGCTACTTTACCTTGTAGAGTAGAAATTACAAATACAGACGCTACTACAGGAAGTAGTCAATTAAAACAAATTTGTAGCTCTGTTATAAGTGAAGGTGGTTTTGATAAAGTTTCACAAGAACATTTTGCTAGAAGACCAACTACATTATCAGGCGTTAGTACAACCTTTGAGCCTTTAGTTTCTTTTAGACTTAAATCAACAAGATTAGATTCAGTTATTGTTCCAAGTACAGTTAACTTTATGGGTATTGCTGCTACTGGTTCAAGTGATTATGAAGTAGCGTTAGTTAAAAATGGAACACTTGGCGGTACACCAAGTTGGGATACATCAACATTTAATAATGTAGAGTTTGATGTAGCGGCTACAAGTATTACAATTCCTACAGGTGGTATTGTTAAACAATTTTATGCTACTTCAACCAATCAAGCACAAACACAAATTAGTGATACTGGAAAATATAATAAAGATTTACAACTAGGTAGAACACTTGCTGGTGTAAGTGATATGTACACTTTGTGTTGTAGAACATTATCTGGTTCAAATAGTGCTATAGGAGGCGTTGGGTTTTACGACTTAACATTCTAATATGAAAACATTTTTAGATTTTATAACAGAAGCTGAAATGAAAAGAATTATAATGATAGGTGGACCTGGTTCAGGTAAATCAACCTATTCAGAAATTATTACAAAGAAGTTAGGTATACCTCATATCTATACAGGTGATATGATGAGAAAACTGGCACAACAAGATACACCAGATGGTCGTAAAGTAAAAGAATTGTTATCTAAAGGAGAGTTTGCACCATTAGATATTGTAATTAAAGCAGTTAAAGAAAGAGTTTCACAATCAGACGCAAAAAATGGATATGTGTTTGATGGATTTCCTCGTAACGTAGAACAAGCAAATAAAATGAAAGAAGAAAATATCGGTTATGATTATGTTATTAACCTACAAGTATCTGAGGAAGAAGTTGTTAAAAGATTAACAGCAAGAGGAAGAGCAGATGATAAACCAGAGATTATTAAAAATAGAATCAAAGTATATCATAGAGAAACTGCTCCATTATTAGATTACTTTAAGAATGAAATTATTAACATAAAAGCAGAAGGTGGAACACCTGAAAGTATTGCAAACGAAATTATTAAAAAGGTAGAAAATGAAAGTAAATAGTTTTCAACAACACTTAGCAGAAGGTTTATACGATCCAGGTATATTCAAAGCATTCTTTTTAGCAGGTGGGCCAGGTTCTGGTAAATCGTTTGTAGCACAATCTGTATTTGCAGGTTCAGGATTAAAAGTAGTAAACTCCGATAGTGCTTTTGAACGAGGATTAAAAAAGGCAAATTTATCTTTATCTATGCCAGATGAAGAAGAATACTTTAGAGATATTATAAGAAAACGTGCTAAAGCAACCGCCATTACACAATTAGATAATTATGTTGAAGGTAGATTAGGATTAGTGTTAGACGCAACGGGAAGAGATTACGATATTATACAAAGACAACATAATATGCTACAACAATTAGGATATGATTGTTATATGATCTTTGTAAACACAAGTTTAGATGTAGCACTTGAAAGACAAAAACGTAGAGAAAGACAAGTGCCAGAATATATTACTAAAAAAAGTTGGGAAACAGTACAAAGTAATATTGGAATGTTTCAACGATTGTTTGGTATGGAAAACTTTATTGTAGTAGATAATAATAAGTCAGATGTAGAGTTAGTTACATTGACTATGGCTAAAATAAATAAAATAGTAAGAAAACTTATAAACTTTCCTGTGAAAAGTTATATTGCAAAAAGATGGATGGTTAAGGAAAGACAGGCAAAACAAAGATGAGATTTAAAGAGTTTTTAAAAGAGTCTATTATAGACATACCTAGAAAAAATTACGCAGTAATTTTCGACAATGCTGATACTGATAGTCCTAAACTAAAAGAAAAAGTTAGACAGCAAGTATTAGATGGTATTAAACAATTTGAAAAATTTGGAAAAATAGTTAAGTATGGAATGATTGGTTCTATATTAACTAAACAATATAGAAAAGACGCAGACCTTGACATTAATATTTTATTTGATCTTCCAGGTTCTAAAGAAGAACAAGAAGTATTACATAAAAAAATTAGAGAGTTTCAAGGTACAGTTAATGGTGAAAAGATACCAGGAACTGAACACGTTATCAACTATTTTTCTATCATAGATCCTGCTACATATAGTAAGGCAAACGAAATGGCAGATGGTGTTTTTGATTTGAATAAAAATACATTTATCAAAAAACCAAAACCATTAAAGTTTGAACCAGAAACATACGTAGCGGATTTTCAGCGTAAAGTTGCTGAAATAGATGTTGTTAAAGGTGAACTTGTAAGAGATATGATTGATTATGAGGAACTAAAAGAATTAAATCCAAAAGATATTGAGGGTTTAAATAAATTAGTTTCAGATAAGTTAGATGAAATTAAATCTGCTATTAACACTCTAATTGATATTGGTGACAAAACTACACAAGAACGTAAAGACGCTTTTGTAAAAGATATGTCGCCAGACGAAATCAGAAAGTTTGGTGTTAAAAATAAATTGCCAAAAAATGTAATTTATAAAATGTTAGAAAAGTATCATTATCTCACCTTTTTTAAACATTTGAAAGACATTATGGCAGATGGTAAAATAACACCAGCCGAACTGAAATCATTATCAAAAATAAAAGAAGCCAAAGGTAGACATATAGCGTTTACCTTTGGCCGATTTAATCCACCAACTATTGGCCACGAAAAATTATTAGACCGATTATCGTCTGTACGAGCAGATGAGTATTATGTATTTTTAAGTAGATCGGAAGACTCAGATAAGAATCCTCTATCATATAGAAACAAAGTTGCTATAATGAAAAAGATGTTTCCTAGATATGCTAGAAACATTGTAGTCAGTCCTTCTAATAGAGTGTTTGACATTGTAGTTGATTTGTACAATAAAGGTGCAAGTGAAGTAACGATGGTAGTTGGTTCAGATAGAGTAAGAGAATTTGATACATTATTAAAACAATACAATGATATAAAATCCAGACACGGATATTATAACTTTGATAACATTAATATTGTATCTGCTGGCGAAAGAGATCCAGACGCTGAAGGTGCAGCTGGAATGTCAGCAAGTAAAATGCGAGCTGCGGCAGCAAAAGATGACTTTGCAACTTTCATTAAAGGATTACCAGGACGATTTGCTAAATCAAAAGACGCTGAAGATTTATTTAAATACGTAAGACAAGGTATGAGATTAGTGGCAGATGTAAATGTGGATGCTGGTGCAGGTGCATTACGCTTTAAACCTTTCATCACAGCTTCTACAAAAGAAGAATTAGATAAGATGACTTTAAGGGACAAATATATTTCAGAACACCTATATGAAGTCGGAGATATTGTAGATGATGTGGACAATGGAATAACAGGAGTGATTATAAGACGAGGAACAAACTATGTTACTTTAGAAGATGTTAATATGAAGTTTCATAGAGCGTGGTTATATAACATTATGGAAACACCTGTATATCCAATTGAATTAGAAGAACGAGCAAGACAGCTCAAATATGACAAAGAAACGGATCAACCTAAAAAATACGTTGCTGGATTATCTGATAAAGAGAAAAAGGCACACGATAGACATTTAGAAAAACAAGGCAAAAAGTCAGATAGTGATCCTAGTGCTTATACACAATCACCTGCTGACAAAGTTGCACAAACTAAACCAAGTAAGTATACCAAGAGATTTAAACAAATGTATGGCGAATTAAATGTAAATAAAGAAGCCGTAGATATAGGCCACGATTGGGCTATGCAAAATGCAAAAATGACCCCAGGCGAACCTCAATATGATCCGAAGTATCAAGGAACTACTTACAAACCAAGTAAATCTGAAGATAATTTAAAACAGGTTTCTGGAAAGATGATAACAAGTATGATTAAACCAGTTGAATTAAAAGATATAGAGGAATGGGTAACTAGCAATATTACCATAGATAAATATAAGGGAAGATATGGTAATGAATGGGAAAGTAAGTTACAAGAAACTTACGAAAAAATGGTCAATAAAGTTATTGACACAAATGATAATATAATTGAAAGTAGATTTAAAGAGTTTGCTAGAGATTTTAAAACATTAAATAATGAACAATTTGAAAGTAAACATAACAAATCTAAAGAAGAAATTAGAAAAGAGATTGGAGAACATATGCAAGTGAAATCATTTAAATCATTTTGCATTAATCAATCTTTAACTGAAGAAGTTACTAAAGCAATTAACTATCATTTAGAAAAGAAAGTTCCTATTTCAGAAAATATTTTTAGAGTACACTCACAAGCTTTTTATGAGTTCTATAATGTATTAAGAGAAAAAGTACAAAAAGAAAACATAGAGTTAAATGAGGAAGATAAAAGAATTTTAGAAACAGATATTGGATTATTTGGAGAATATCTAGGAGATCCAGTACCGTTAGACTGCCCAATGGTAGATGAGGAAGATGAAAAAGATCCTCCGATTGGTAAACCAAAAAGAGGCGGTCCTAAAAAGTTTTATGTGTATGTGAAAAAACCAGATGGTGGAATTAAAAAAGTCACTTGGGGTGATACTACAGGATTATCAGTTAAGTTAAATGATCCTGAAGCAAGAAAATCTTTTGCTGCTAGACACAAATGTGATCAGCAGAAAGATAGAACAAGTGCTGCATATTGGGCGTGTAATACTCCAAGATATGCAAAAGCATTAGGATTATCTGGCGGAGGTAATTTTTTCTGGTAATGAACCCATATAAAGATACACAACAAGACGGCTACTTTATAAGAGAGTTTAATGAAAGTAGTGCAGATGAAGAATTTGTTTGGCATAGAGATCGTGCAAATAGAACGATAGTTGCCAAAGAAGGTGAAGAATGGTTTATACAAATGGATAATAAAATGCCAGAAGTAATTGAAATAGATAAACCTTTTACAATTAAAGAGGGAGTATTCCATAGAATACTAAAAGGCAAAGGAACTTTAAAATTGGAGATAAAAGAAACAAATGAGTAAATATAGAACAAGTTGGTCAGAAATTTTAAAACAGGTCAATGAGGCACAATCTCATACTGTTAGATATACAGATCCATTAAACAAAAAAAGATTTGCAGTACCATTTAAAACTCACGCTGATGCTGAAAAGAAAATGGCACAATTAAAAAAAGATGGTGTTAAAGATATAGAAATTACAATGGACACTTTAAAACCTGGTGTTAATTTTAAAGAAGCATATGAAAAAGACCACGAAGTTTCAATGGCAAGAACAGATTTACAATCTATTGCTGATAAGGCATTAGTTATTGACCAACATTTAAAAGAACATCATACTGAAGAAACAGGTATTGAAGGTTGGATTGCAAGTAAGATTACAAAAGCTTCAGATTACATTAATGCTGTACACGACCATATGATTTATAGTCCAGAAATGAATGAACAATCTAAAGAACCATACGGTTGGACATTAGTTTCAAAAGCAAAAGACCTTGCTAAAAAGTTTGCAGGCAATATGACAAAAGCATATGATGAAATAGAAAAACTAGCAAAAGATTTAAGTAAGAATGACGAAGTGCAAAAAGCACTACGACAATATAATGAAGAATTAAAAGAAGAAATCAGTCCTGTTCAAATTAAAAAATTAAAAGATACTTGGGCAGATTTAAAAACTATACCATTTGATAAAGTAAAACCATTAAGAAACTTTTTAGACAAATATTCTACTGATAGTCTAATGCAACTTGCACAAGCAAATATTAATTTTGTATCTAATATGGCACGAAGTGTTATGAATAAAAGAAAATTCAATGATCCAAAACACGCAGGTTCTATGAAAGAAGGTGCTGCTGAAGATATGGAAAGAATTTCTAAATTAAGAACAAGACAAATGATGTTACAAACTCAATTAAATAAAATGGACAAAGCAGATCCTAAAAATAAAACGAAGGCTGCAATTGTTAAAAGTGATATAGAGAATATTCAATTACGAATGGATGATATTAAACAACGTCAAAAATATAAAGTAGAACAATTATTAAATAAAATTAAAACTGAAGATACCGAACCTGCAAGGCCAGGACCTTCAAATCCTAATCCAAATAGTATCAATGAAAAAATTCAAGGATTAGAAAACAAATCTGAAAAATCAGGTATACCTTATGGTATTCTGAAACAAGTTTACGATAGAGGAATGGCTGCGTGGAAAGGTGGTCATAGACCAGGTACTACTCCACAACAATGGGCATTTGCTAGAGTAAATTCATTTATAACAAAAGGTAAAACATATAGTACGGCTGACGCTGATTTAGCGAAACAAGCTCGTAAAAACTAAGGAGAAACAAATGAGTAAATATTTGGAAACAAAAAAAGGCAGCTTGGAAGAAAAGATTACTCGTATCGCTACTGAGCAAGCCACAATTAAAAGAAAAGAACCAAAAATTCAATTAAAAGCAAAATCTTATTTTGATGTCAAAGAAGGATCACTAGCACAAATTGCTGCCAAAGTTGTTAGTGAACAAACTGACTATCAAGCTAAGTTTAAAGCAGAATTAGAAAAAACTGGTAAATCTATCAATCAAATGTCAGACGCAGAAAAGAAAGCGTTTTTTGATAAAATAGATAGAGAGTACAAAGCAAAAAATGAACAAGCAACTGCTAAAGAAGTAGATAAATTTCATACATCTTTAGATAAACTTGTACACAAATCTTTTGGTAAAAGTTCAGATGAAAAAAATGAAACACATACTTTTACAACTGATGTAACTAATCAAAAACAAAAAGATACAAAAGGTGAAAAAGATATTATCAATCCTATTAAAGAAGGAAAGATGAAAGATATTGCTACAGATAAAGCAGAATTAAAAAGATTGTCTGTAAGACTTTCACAATTAAGAGATAGAAAAGCTGCTGATACAGGTGATACATCTAAATTAGAAAGAGAAATTTTACAAACTCAAAGATCAATTAAAGATGTACAATTAAAATTAAAAGATGTACCAAAAGAAGTTAAAGGTGAAGCAGTTAATCCTTATGCAGTAGGTATGGCCGCTGCTATGAAACAAACTGGAGATAAACCACCTTTAGAAAAATCTACTATTACAAAAGCACACGATATTGCTAAGTCGATAGAAAAAAGTCAAAAAGAGGAAGAAGATCCTAAACAAAAAACTTATTATGAATTGAGAAAAAATATTAGAGCTCAAGTTGAAAAAGGAAAACTTACAATGACAGGTCAAAAACCTGCCGTTGTGGATGTTGCACCAAGAAAAGAAATAATATAGTCTAGGAGGACGTACACTATGTTGCCTAGAATATATTGTGATATGGATGGCGTCCTTTGTGATTTTAAATCCGCAGCAGAAAAAGTAACAGGTCAAAAAATAGATAGGTGGATGTTTTCTGATAAAAAAGAAAAATGGGAACCTATCAAAGAAACACCTAGATTTTGGCATACTCTACCTTGGCAACCAGGTGGAAAACAGTTGTGGAATTTCATAGAAAAATATAAACCTCATATACTATCAGCTTACGTAGAAGAAAGTTTTGATCCTAATTGTATACCTGGTAAATCATATTGGGCAAGAACGAATTTAGGTATAGGTAATAACAGAATTAATCTTGTTAAAAGAGTTCAAAAACAAAACTTTGCAAAAGTAGCAGGTAATCCTGCAATTCTTATAGACGATTACGAGAAGAATATAAGACAATTCCAAGAACGTGGCGGTATAGGAATACATCACACCTCAACACCTAGAACAATCGCAGAATTGAAAAAACTAGGTTTCTAATCACTATTTCTTATAAATATTATCATTACATAAAGAATTGAGTACCTAATAAATTAAGAAGGGAGAGAATACTATGTCAAGTCATAAAGCAACAGACGCTTATGATAGCGCACCTTTATGGGCACTATTACAAGTTAAAAAGGCACCAACATTAGCAAATATGGGGCCAATTGATTCAGCAGCGGTTACATTATTATATGAAAACGCAGAAGCTGACGATTTTATTACTAACGCAACTGTAGGATTATTTAACTATAACGACTCAGAAACGCAAAGTGGTAAGATTGCACATACAGGATGGGTTTTAAAGACTACTGGCAAATCTAGCTCAGGTAGAGATGGAAGAGTACAGTACGAAACATTAGTTTGCTTAACTAGCAATCTATAATGATTATAGGGGTGCCTTCGGGCACCCTACTAAATATATTAACAAAGTGATCTAGGAATATACCTAGAGTAGCATTCCCCATAAGGGGTTTATAGGAGAAAAAAATGGCAGATAAAAAAATAACTGCGTTAACTGATTTAGGTAACGCACTCGCCGCTGGCGATTTATTTCACGTAGTTGACGATCCGTCAGGTACACCAATCAATAAAAAAGTAACAGCAGAGGATGTGTTTAATAACATACCTTCTTGGTTAGGATTAGCACAAACATCACAATCTTTAACTTCAGATGGTTCTACTACTTTAGTAGCAAACGTAACTTCAGCGATTACTGAAATTGTGGGTACTGCTGGTACAGCAACTATCACTTTAGCAGACGGTTCAGATGGACAAGTTAAAACATTTATCAATGTGGCTACATCTGGAACATACGCACAAACTATTACACCTTCAAATTTAAGAGGTTATACAAGTGTGATATTAAATGCTCAAGGTGAAACAGTAACTTTATTATTTAAAAATTCAAAATGGAATATTATTGCAGGTCAAGGTTACACTACCGCATAATATTAAGGAGATATAATGACTATAACGATTGAAACTTTGAAAGAAGAACGTGAAGTATTAAAAAAAGATTTTGACACATTGAGTGCCAGAATTGCTCAAGTAGAAAAAGATTTGGGCACAATGAAAAGTAATTTGAATGCTGTATTTGGTGCAATTCAACAAGTAGATAGATTGATGACCAAAGCAGATCCAAAAGACGAAAAACAATTATTATTAGAAAAACAAAAGATGTCTGCTGAAAAACAACAGGCATTAAATTTGGCAACAAGTTAATATGGCTGAAGATAAAGAAATGCAAAAGTTCATAGAGGCGTTAAAGAACAATACGCCTAACTCTGGGCAATTTGATAAAGTAAAGACTAACGAAGTAAAAGACTTTGAAGAAGATTTATTCGGAGGCAAGTCTTTTAAAGAAGTAAGAAAAACTTTAAAAAAGGAGAATACAAAATGAGTTGCAAATCTTGTGAACACGATTGCCATTGTGAAAACGATTGTTCCAATGGTATTTGTGAATGTAATGATTGTAAATGCGATAACGCAGAAATAAAAGAGGAGAAAAATGAAAACGTTTAGACAACATTTAAAAGAGGGGAAGTATATGGGTGGTCAAGTAGGCTCTCCAACCGCAGATTCTGTGGAAGATAGCTCTATTGGTATTCACAATATACATATTCCTGCTGTGTTGGAAAGACTTAATGCGTTTGTTGGTTCCATAGGCGACCAAGAATACATTAGACCTCAACACGCAATAGATTCTTTAAAAGAAAAATTAGGCAGAATCGGAATCACTTTCAAAAACGAACCAGTAATTGAAGGTAAATCAGGAACTGCTGAAACTGGATTGACGCAATTCGGTGGCCGTTTTGGTAAAGACATTGATGGCTCTGATATTAATGATGATGGTATTACTCATAGATTAGGTAAAGAGTTAAAAATTAAATTTCAATACGAAACATTAAAAAACGGTGCTGCCAGAGTTTACGCTCAGCTCGTTTAGTAATGTTTAGAAAAATAACACGTGATAATTGGCAGATGTATGCCATCAAAAATTATGATGTTCCTAATTTAGATTCTGAACAAGAATTTTATGAGGACATAAAACGCTTTAAGTATTTAAAACGTTTGTTTAGAAAATACAAAGCGACAGGTGAATTAAAAACTAGATTGATTGTAAATCATATTATAGTTTTACAGAATGTTTTTGGTGTAGAAGCTGCTTGTACGTTGTTGTTTTTTAGAATTGAAAAAGAATTTTGGTCTATACTAAAGACTTTTTTAGTATATCTAAAATATGTAGAAGAACACGAAATAGTTGATGTAAAAATTGATACACAACTACTTAACAATTTGGAAAAAATATAATGGGAAGAGCAATAGATTTATTAATTACATATAGAGTTATCAAAATGCTGATAACACCTTTTGAGCAACAAGACGCTTACAAGTATGGCATTATTGATAAAGATGGTAAAGTATTAAGAAAAGCAAAAGATTTAAAAACTGCTGAAGAAAAAGATTCTTATACTCTATTACATAGATTTGTTTTTAATTTGAAAAGATTAATAAACGTCATACCTGGAGGTAAATCAAAATTAGGCACATATGCGGCCGCATTAGGTTTACTTTTAAAAGAACAAAGACATTTGAACGCAATAGAGATTGAAAGAGTTTTATATAAACATCTTGTAGATAATAATTTAATTGCATTTAATAGTGAGATTAAAGAGTCAGCAAAATTTAATTATTTACCTAAAGGTAGATATACAATATTAGAAGATTTGAGAGATTTAGAAAATAATCCTAGTGCTGAAACAGGAGATATTGTAACTGTTCCAGTGGATACAAAACCTTTTGATAACTATTTTGGTGTTAATCTTTATAATGTAATGAATGAAGATACACAAAAACAAATTATAGTATCGGAAGACAATATAGAAAGAATTAGATTTTAATGAAATCTTTTAAAAGTTTTAGAGAAGCTTGTTGGCAAGGATATCAACAAGTAGGATTTAAAATTAAAAGTGGTAAAAGAGTTCCTAATTGTGTGCCTGAAGAAGGTACATTAGAAGTACAAAAAGAAGAAACTCCTACAAATACTGCTGGAGGAGGACAAATTGCAGGTATAGGAGTTGGGCCTGCTGGTGAGCCTGGGGTTACTAAATCAGCTGCAGACAAATATAAGAAAAAAAATAAAGAAGATATAATAGGCAGAATGACAAAATTTTTGTCAAAAGAACAATACAATAAATTAGAAGTTGAAAATATCATAAACAAGATTAATAATAATAAAGAAGTTTATGAAAATCAAATAGAACCTATTGTGAAATTTTTAAAAAGAAAACAAGAAAAACAAACTTATAATGAAGAAATAGGTATTAAATCTTTTAGATATGTGGTAGATCAACAAATGAAAAATATTGTTTCAGAGGAATTTAGAAACGAAATAGCAAATCAACTATTAAAAAAATACCTATGAAAGAACAATGGACAGACAAATATAAGAGATCAATAGATTGTGATAATCCAAAAGGTTTTTCACAAAGAGCTCATTGTCAAGGTAAAAAGAAATCATTTAAAGAGTTCAAAGAAAGTATTGCCAACTATTCAATTGGTCCAATAGACATCTACAAACCAATGTCATCTATGAATACAAAAACTTTAAACAATACAGCATTAGGCCCAGGACTAGGAACATATAGTCCCGCTGATTCTATGGTAACTAAAAAAGAAAATCTTACTCCATTTAAAAAGAAAGTTATACAGAAATTAAAACAACCAGTTTCAGATTATTTAAAAAAGAAACAAACAAACGAAGATATTACTAAAGATGATATTAAAAATTTTGTGGATAAAACAAAAATAAAAGCAACTAGATGGTTTAAAGATGTTGTTGATAAAATAAAAAGAATTGCTACTACTTCAAAACGATATGAATATGCTGCTAAAGTATTACAAGATGTTATTGATAGAAAAGAAATAGAAAGAGCAAGAATGGGATTACCATTAAGACACGATATAGGTTATTATGCCGCTGTTGTTGCAGATACTTTCCACGACATTGATCCAAAAAAATTAGTTAAGATGGTGCACGAAAGTATTAATCAGAAAGGAAAATAAATGGAATATTTAAAAATTATATTAGATTTAGCGTTGCAATTTTGGATGTTTACACTTGTTGCAATTTTAATTTTATTAGGATATGTTTATGACAAATTTTATACAAGAACTGTACTTACAGGATTTTCTTGTGAAAAAATGCCTGTAATGAAACCTTTAAGAATACCGACAAAAGGTACAAGTTTTTTTTATGCTATATGGTTATGGATTATGACAGTACGAAATTGGGAAATAGAAGAAGATTTCCATTACAAATTATACGGCCAAGATATGGTCATACCTAAAGGATTTCAATTTGACGGTGCAAGTGTACCTAAATTTTTAGGTGCGTGGTTATCACCAGTCGGTGTATTATTACTAGGTGGTTTAGTACACGATTATGGTTATAAGTATGCAACGTTATTAAAGAAAGACGGAACTACCATAGGTCCTAAAACACAACAATGGATGGACAAGACATTCCGTGATATAAATATTGATGTGAATGGATTTAAGTGGTTAAATTATCTTGCTTGGTATGCTTTAAGAGCAGGTGGTTTTGTTGCTTGGAATGGTCACAGAAAAAGAAATGCAAAAATTGGAGAATAAAATATGTTTACAATTGGTTTAATTATTGGTTTTGTTGCAGGTTGGTTTGTCAATGATAAATTTGACCTAATCGTAGATAAGATCAAATCATTTAGAAATAAGTAGTTTATTATGTTTGGCGGAATTAAATTATTTTTTATAGGGATAGTTGTAACTGCTTTATTAGGGGCAGGTGCTTATGTTTTAAAATTGAGAAGTGATAATGCTATATTACAAGCAAATCAAATCAAATTAGAAGAAGCAGTATCTTCGCAAAAAGCTCTCATAGAAAATCAAAAGAAAGACTTTAATGAAATATTAGAGGCTAATAAAAAGATTAATCAATTAGTAACTAATCTCAAAAAAGACTTAGATGAATTAGATAAACGTTTCAATAAGAACGATAGAGATATCGGTAAGTTGGCAAAAGAAAAACCAGCAGTAGTTGAACGTGTAATTAACAAAGGTAGTGATAATGCGGCTAGATGTTTAGAACTAGCAAGTGGCGCTGCTTTAACAAAAGAAGAATTAAATGCTACAAAGAAATCTGAAATCAATCCAGAATGTCCTAGTTTGGCTAATCCTAACTATCGCCCTTACTAGCTGTTCTAGTGTAAAAGAATTAAGTATCTTTAAACAAGAGGTTCCAAGACAACCTTTAAATTTAGAGAAACCTACTCCTTTACAATTAGAAAAGATACGATGGATTATTATTACATCTGAAAATGCCGATCAAGTATTTGCTAAGATGGAAGAACAAGGTATAGATCCTGTACTATTTGGACTAACAGATAAAGATTATCAATTAATAGCAAAGAACTTTGCTCACATAAGAAATCAGTTAAAGATAACGAATGATTTGCTAGACAAGTATAAAGAATATTACGAACCTAAAAAAGAAGAAAAGAAATAATGTTTTTTGATATATTAGTTAAGTTTGGATTACCTGTAGCAGCTGCTACAACAATGGGTGTATTCATCTATATTATTTTAAAATACATCTTAGGTGGTGTTGTAGGTTCAGTTAAAAGTTTACACGGTATTATTATGGGTTTAGAAAATAGAATTGAAACTATGAATAATGATATGATACACTTAGATACTTTAATTTCACACGCATTACATTTGAAACCAGATTTAGATAGAATTTCCAGAGCAGATGGAAAGAATGACGCAAGGAAAGATTAATGAACGTATTAGATATTTTAAATCAATACGGTTTCGCAACCTTAGCAGCAATTGCTATGGGTTGGTTCATTTATTTTATCTATACATACATCACACAAGAAGTTACTAGCAAACTAAAAGAAGCGTCCACAGCATTAGTATCACTTATAGACAAGATAAGACGTTTAGACAACGATTTAATTCGTTTAAAGTCTAAATTAAATACTATATTGACTATAAGAGAACAAGAAAAGAATAGAGATAAAGACTAACAAACATAAATAATAGTATGAAAACACTAATCAAATTAAGTGTTTTCTTTGGACTTATACTATTTTCCACATCATTACAATCAAGTGAACTGACACAGGAGTTTAAGAACCCTTCCTTTAGTGGTAATGGGTACTCAAACCACGTGTTGTCAATACAGCAACTTGAACACCAGAGAAAGCAAAAGATAAAAGAGGACGCAGAAGCGAAGGCTCGTCAAGCAGAACGAGATGAAGAAAACAAAACTATTAATAGATTCATCGCTAACGTAGAGAGTAGAATTTACGCTAACTTATCAAAGCAGTTAGTTGACAATATGTTTGGTGATACTGGACAAACATCTGGTACTGCTACGATTGAAGGTGCTACTATTGTATGGAATAAAGATGTTGATTTAGGAACTATTGCGATTACAATAACAGCCGAAGATGGAAGTATAACAACTTTAACAGTACCAATAGGAGATTTTGGTTTCTAATGTTAAAATTTTTAGTGGTGGCGTTAATAGCTGTTTTTTTAAACAGTTGTGCTACTGTACCAGACATACAAGACCCTAAACTATCTATCTCTCCTTTACAACAAAAGTTTAAAGAGATGAAACCTTTAGATGGTCCTAAAATAACGATTGCTGTCTATTCATTTTCTGATAAGACAGGTCAAAGAAAACCAAGTGAAAAATTTTCTCAATTAAGTTCGGCAGTTACACAAGGTGCTGAAGTATGGGTGATACAGGCATTAAAAGAAGTAGGACAAGGTAGTTGGTTTAAAGTAGTAGAACGTATAGGTTTAGACAATCTTATTAAAGAAAGACAACTAATAAGAAGTACCAGAGATCAATACGAAGGTGAAAAAGAAAAGAAATTAAAACCTTTATTATTTGCTGGACTAATAGTTGAGGGTGCTGTTGTAGGTTATGACTCAAACATTATGACAGGAGGTGCTGGTGCTAGATATTTGGGTATAGGATTACAAACTCAATATAGAGTAGATAATGTAACGGTTTCAATGCGAGTAATAAGTGTATCCACAGGTGAAGTTTTATTATCTGTGGCAGTAGAAAAACAAATTTTATCAGTTGCTCAAGGCGGTACTGTGTTTAAGTTTTTAGATATGGGTACAAAAGCAGTAGAGATTGAATCGGGAACGACTGTAAATGAACCTGTTAATTATGCTGTAAGAGCAGCTATAGAACAGGCAGTAGTAGAAGTTATATTAAAAGGGGAAAAACAAACCCTATGGAAGTTTAAACAAGAAGGAGAAAAAGTAAATGTTAAATAAACTCTTAATTACATTATTGGCGAGTTTATTATGTTTTAACGTTTATGCTAATGACATCTATATCGATCAGGTTGGTGATAGTTTAGATTTGGACATCACACAAGATGGACAAAACAACAAAATTGGTACATCACTAGCGGACGCAGATTTTGATGGAGATAATATGACGTTTAATATTACTCAAAGAGGTAATACAAACGAAATCACAGCAACAATACAAGGTAACACTTATACTGGTACTTGGGTATTTACAGGTAATACAAACACAGTTGACTTACTTTGTGATAGCTCAGGTAACGGTAATTGTGAAACTGTAACTTTAAATATCACAAACACAGGTGATAGTAACGCTTACACAATTAATATTGGTGAAACAGCAGACGCAGAAAATGCTACAATTGCTTTCACAGTAACAGGTGATAATAACATTATTAATACAGATGTAAATGGTACAAATTCAGATATTACTGTGGTGATGAATAACTCCGCTTCATTAGCAACATCAAGTGCTAATGCTGATGAGGGTAATCAACTAGACTTAACTCAAACTGGAAACGGTGATAGTGCTGGTCATAGTATTACTTTAAACATCACAGGCGGTGGTAGTACATACACAGTAACACAATCTGGTATCTATGATAATAAAGTAAATGCTACGTTTAGTGGCGATAGTCAAAGTGTGAATATTACACAAAGTGATTAATGAAATATTTTTTTATATTATTGTTTTTGATTTGTTCAGTTGCTGAAGCTAACATTGGTAAAGTAAGTGAACATAAAGGTACAGGCCTTATCAAAAGAACAACTGGCGATAAGGTCGAAACCAATTTAGAAACAAATGTGTTTTCAATGGACGAAGTTTCTACTGGACAAGGTAGAACAGGTATTACGTTTGTTGATAATACTAAAGTTGAATTGACTGAACACTCAAAATTAGTTATTGATGAATTTGTTTATGACCCTAAAACAAACACAGGTGCTTTAAGTTTAAAAGCAAGTTTAGGAAGTGTACGTTATGCGAGTGGTCAGATAGCAAAGAATAGTAAGCAGAATGTAAAAATATCTACACCCACTGCTACGATTGCTGTTAGAGGAACAGACTTTGCTATGGTAGTAGATGAATTGGGTGGTTCTACTATTATTTTATTACCAAGTTGCGATACAAAAGGTTTTTGTTATGTAGGACAAATAGAAGTTATTTCGGATGCTGGTAAAGTTATAATGGATCAAGCGTTTCAGGCAACAAGAGTTGAAACACCTGAAAGTAAACCATTCAAACCTATTAGTTTAGATATTAATGAGAATATGATTTCAAATCTTCTTATTTTATCTCCACCTAAAGAATTGAATAACGTTGAGTCAAAAGAAGAACGAAAAGCAGTTGCTAATGTTTTAGATATTGACTTTTTACAAATTGATATTTTAAATGAAGATTTATTAGCAGTTAAAGATGATGAAAACTTTGAAGAATTAGATGTTGATTATTTGGCACAAGATTTTTTAGCTGATGTATTAGACGCAATTAATAAAGTGTTGGCAGAAAGTTTTTTAAGTCAATTAAATGATGTATTTGTTAAGAAAGCACAAAAGACTGGACAAGATACAACAACAGGTATTATTATAATTGACCAAGGTACCTTTTGGGAGTTTAGACGAGAAGATACAAACAACTATGTTAGATTGAGATTAAGTAAATCAAGTGAGTACATTATTAATTTAACTCAAGGCGACTTTGTAACAAGAGATTACATTTTAGGAGATGGTGGTGTTAATAATATAGACATCTATCAAAAATAATATGTTTGGAAGAATTTTAACAAAGATAGTTATATTTACTTTTTGTTGGCTTGTTTTATGGTCAATATTTTCAAAAGTAAGAGCAGATTCAGTTCTAATATTACACGCCAGTTATGGTAATACTGAAACTAATATAGGCTCAAGGCTATTAGCAGAAGGTCATTCAGTAACTTATTCCACAGGTGGTGTGCCTTCTAGTGTAAGTAGTTATCAACAAATATTTGATTTAAGATACAACAACGCATACTCAGCTTCAGAAATAACCGTATTGAACAACTTTGTAAAGAATGGTGGCTTTCTGATGATGAACGGTGAGAACTCTGGCTTTGCCACTAGAAACAATTCTATTGCTTCTGTTATTTCTACTTTAGGTGGAGGCACTTTAACTTTTGGAAGTGGTAATAACTCTTATACAGTAATTAATTCTAAATTCACAAATGATACAGGTACAATTACAGGTGCGGCTGGTAGTAGTTTAATCAACTCAAAAGGTCAATATGTTTTCAAAGATACATCAGGTAATATAGGTGGTATGATATGGCAAGCAGCAGATTTAGGTTCAGGCTATTCAGGTGCTGTGTTTGTTACAGCAGATATTAATATGTGGGATTCTACTTATGGTTCTACATTATTAAAAGTAAATATATTAGATGATATTATAGATATGGAAACAGCAGGCACTTTATATGGTTCTGTTACACCTCAATACTCATCAGCACCCACAAATGAACAATTACAATTTAGAACAGATATGAGAAATATTAATCCAAGTGGTAATTCAATTTATATTGATAGTATTGGCGATCATACTACGGTAACTATAAATCAATATGGTAATGGAAACTTAATAGCAGGAACATCTACAACAAGTACCACTAATTCAGACGCAACAATAACAGGAGATTATAATACCGTAAACATTCAACAAGGATATAATGGTAATAATAATAGTGGTGATAATGTTTTATTATTTGATATTACAGGCAATCATAATAATTTAACAGTTGAACAAGGAAATAATATTTTAGATACAGGCGGACATAGAGCAGAAACAACAATCAATGGTAACTATAACGATTTGAATTTATATCAATATAATACAGGTTATGGTTCAGGACAAACAGCACAGATTGGTATAACAGGTAATGATAATTCAATTATATCTTATCAAAGAGATACAGATAAAATGTTGTTTGTAAATATCACAGGTTCAAATAGTACCGTAACTACAAATCAAAAAGATAGTGGTAATCATTTTTTAGATATTACTTTAGGTAGTAATCAAACAGTAACAACAACACAAGAAGGTAGTGGTTCACACGCAGCTACTATTGATATGGGCGGTTATTCTGCTGGTTTATCTTTAAGTCAAAGTGGTTCAACCAGTCAAACTTATTCATTAAATCAAACGTGTATTAATCCAGCAGGTTGTGGAACAACAACGGTAAATCAACAATGATAAAAAAGATACTTACACATTGGACAATTGCTTTTGTAACTTTATTTGTTTTAACATTTATAGGTTTACAAGACTCACAAGTTAAAGAGATATTAAGATTAAAGTCATTTGACTTATTATTACAATCAGAAACAAAACAAGTATCAACTGATATAGGTGTTATTACCATAGACGAAAAGGCAATAGAGAAGTACGGACAATGGCCTTGGAAAAGAGATGTACTTGCTGACTTTATTTTAAAATTAAGAGAGGCTGAAGTAGGTATTATAGTTATGCCTATACTATTTGCCGAAGAAGATAGATTGGGTGGTGATGATATTTTAGCAGAAGCAGTACGAAGTAATGGAGTAGTCATAGGACAAACAGGTACAAATCAAACAAATAAGAACGCAGTACCAAGAGGTGTTGCAAAAATAGGTGATCCCTTACCTTTCTTATTTGAATGGACTGGTATGTTAGGACCTATACCCAAATTAGGTCAAAACGCAGATGGTGTAGGAGTAACGAATACAGCGCCTGAAATAGATGGTGTCATTAGAAGAATACCTCTTATTATGAAGATAGGTAAAGAAACCTATCCAGCGATGGCTATAGAAGTTATACGTGTGGCTACTAACGCACCTAGTTATCAAATTAAAGCAGGACCGAGTGGTATTATTGCTATGAGAGTTCCTGGATTTAGTAACATAGAAACAGATCCCAATGCTCGTATATGGTTACGATGGAATAAAGAATATGAAACTATCAGTATTGCTAATATACAAGATTTCAAAAGATTTAAAGGACGAACAGTTATTATCGCACCAACAGCTGAAGGACTAAACAGTATTATTGCTACACCTACAGGTGAAAAATATAGTTATGAATTAACTGCCTCTACATTACAAACAGTTTTAGATGGCAAACAAATTAATAGATACGATTATAGTTTATTTTTAGAATTACTTATTTCAGTTATTGTAGGTTTGTCTATTGTAATAATTACAAGATTTACTCCGTATTGGTTTGTAGGTTTAAAGTTAATTGGAATGTATGTTGTTGTCATTTATACTTCTTATTATCTATTTCACAAATATGCTATATTAGCAGACGCAAGTTGGATTATTATTACATTAACAATAGTAGGATTTCATTCTGTCTTTAATAGATTTATCTTAGAGTTTCAACTTAAACAACAAATCAAAAAACAATTTGAACATTACTTAGAACCTAAGATGGTGAAGAAGTTACAACAAAATCCTGATCTATTAAAACTAGGTGGTGAAACAAAAGAATTAACATTTTTATTTTCTGATATAAGAGGATTTACTCCATTGTCAGAAAAGTATCAAAGTAATCCAGCAGATTTAACAAAAGTAATAAACAGATTCCTAACACCTATGACCGATATTATAATGAAGAATGGTGGAACAATAGACAAGTATATGGGTGATTGTATTATGGCTTTTTGGAATGCACCTATTGACACACCTAATCATAAAGAATTAGCAATCAAAAGTGCCTTAGAAATGATGGTTAAATTAAAAGAGTTAAATGATAATGACGGTTTTGGAGATAATAATAAAATAAATATAGGTATAGGTATCAATACAGGAAAATGTATTGTAGGTAATATGGGTAGTGAACAACGATTTGACTATTCAGTTATCGGAGATCCTGTTAATCTAGCAAGTAGATTGGAAGGAGTTTCTAAAAATTATGACGCTACATTAGTGATCGGTGAGGACACTTATCGTGGCATATCTGATTTATTTAATTTCAAAAAACTAGATGATGTACAAGTAAAAGGTAAATCTAATAAAGTTGCCATTTACACAATAGAAAAGGAAAAATAATATGGACTTTGGTACAATCAATTTTTTGTTATTCAGTTCATTGATGATCTACATTAATATAATTATCTACCGATTTTGTAACGACTTAATTAAGCTTTAATTTTAGCTTTATTTAATTCAACTACAAACTCGGAGATTTTTATGAATCATTTACAGCAACGTAAATTAAAAAAATATATTATAAAACAAATACGAGATGAAAGAATATTGAAGATGTACCTACTTAATTTAAAGTGGGCATTGATTAAGAAACAAAAAGAGAGAAGAAGAAGAAGAACTTTAAGAAAACTTTGGAAGTTAAAAAGATTAGCTATGATGAAACAAGGAGTATTGCCTTTGTTAGTAGCATAACAGAAAGATAAATATTAATGTTAGAAAAATTAAAACATTTACCTATTATTGTTGCCTTGATTGGATTAACAATAATTACTGTTACTGGATTTATTAAATATAATGAATTAGTTGTTAAACTGGAATCAATTAATTCTAAAACAATTGAGGAACAGATAAATAGAGTAGAAAAACAAATTATTATAAATCAAAAAGAAATTGAAATCCTAAAAGCACAAATTAAGGAGTTAAAGATAAAAAGCACTTTATAAAAATAATATGGCTGACATTAAAGATGTATCACAATTATCAATTGACCTTGAAGTTTTAAAAAACGAGGTAAAACAAGTTGCGGCTGTCAATGTAAAATTAGATACTGCTATAGATAAACTTACAGATATCTCTGGTAGTATTAAATCTATGTTGGCCGTACACGAAGAAAAATTAACTAAACAAGAAGATATAGATAAGGCGATATTCAAATTGTTAGAAAATAGAAGAATAGAAACAGAACAAAATATTAAAGCGTTAGAACAACAATTAGACGTTGTACATAAAGAATTAAAAGAAGATATAGAGTTAACTGAAAAACGTCTAATGTGTGAGATAAAAGGTATTAGCAATAGTTTAAACAATCGTGTAGGTGTGTTAGAAAAATATAGATGGATTATTATTGGGGTTTCAATTGCCGTAGGATTGTCATTTCCCCAAGTATTTAAAATTATAAGTTTAATTAAATAAGCTTGACAAAATAGACTTTATAGTATATAATGAATACTATTGATGAGCACGTTTATAGATTTAGATTATATCAGTAAAATACAACCAAGATTACAAAAGTTTAAGAAGAAAAGAGAATACCTCTTTAATTTTAGATGTCCTGTATGTGGTGATTCGAAAAAGAGTAAGACAAAAGCCAGAGCATATCTTTATAAAGTAAAAAATGATATGTTTTTTAAATGTCATAATTGTAGCAGTTCTCACAATTTGGCAAACTTTATAAAGTTAGTTGATATAAGTTTATACAATCAGTATATACTTGATAGATATAAAGGCAACAAACCTCTACAAGAACCTGATTTATTCAAACAGTTTAAAAACGAAACTAAAGAGAAATTAAATTTTACGCCTCTACAAGGACTCAAACCCTTTAGTAGAATAGATGATAACCATCCTGCAAAACAATATTTGTTAAACAGGAAGATTCCTGAAAAGTTTTTTGATAAATTATTTTTATGTAATAAGTTTCAATCTTATGTGAATAAACTAAAACCAGGAACATTTGGTAAAGAAACTGATAAGTATGAGCATCCTAGATTAATTATTCCTTTCTATGATGTTGATGGTGATGTCTTTGCACTTCAAGGTCGTGCTTTTGGTGACGAACAACCAAAGTATATCACCTTAAAGTTGTATGAAAATAAACAAAAAATATTTGGATTGGACCGAATAAATCTACAACGAACCATATACATAGTAGAGGGTCCAATTGATAGTTTATTTTTAGATAATTGTATTGCGGCCGCAGGTGCTGACATACAATTACCTTTTGAAAGTAAAGATGTAGTTTATGTATTTGATAATGAACCAAGAAATAAACAGATTATAGATAGAATGTATAAATTGATTGAACAAGATAATAAACTGGTCATATGGCCAGAACACACAAGAGAGAAAGATATAAACGAAATGATTATGAATGGACACACACAGACAAAAATTCAAAAAATAATTTCCGATAATACCTATTCAGGTCTATCAGCACTCACAAAACTAAATTCTTATAAACGTTGTTAAGGGGGAACAAAATACAATGGTCGTAGCAGGCGAAGTAATTAATGTCAAAAAAAGAAATGATAGAGGTTTAGAACCTTTAAACATTGAAAAGATCCACGATATGATGGAACACGCTACGGAAGATATTTCTGGTGTATCTGCTTCACAAGTAGAGATGAATAGTGGATTACAATTTTACGATGGTATTACTACGGATGAAATTCAACAAATTTTAATCAAGTCTGCTTCAGACTTAATCTCTTTAGAATCACCTAATTACACCTATGTGGCTGCTCGTTTATTACTTTACTCTTTAAGAAAAGATATATTTAATAAATTATGGGATCATCCACACTTATACGATCACGTTAAAAAAATTGTTGATTTAGGACTTTACGATAAACAAATCTTTGCTGATTACGATAGACGAGATTTTGATAGAATGGAATACTGGATCAAACACGATAGAGATTATGATTTTACCTATGCAGGTTTAAGACAAGTGATAGACAAATATCTAGTACAAGATCGTAGCACAGGTAAAGTATATGAGTCGCCTCAATTTATGTATATGATGATTGCGGCTACTCTATTTGCAAAATACCCAAAAAATAAAAGAATGAGTTATGTTAAAAAATATTATGACGCCATTTCAACATTTAAAATCAATATTCCGACTCCCGTTATGGCTGGGGTTAGGACTCCTATGCGTCAGTATGCTAGTTGTGTATTAGTAGATGTAGATGATACGTTGCCTTCTATTTTCAGTAGTGATATGGCAATAGGTCGTTATGTTGCACAACGAGCAGGTATTGGTATTAATGCAGGAAGAATACGAGGTATCAATTCACGTATAAGAGGTGGAGAAGTACAACATACAGGTGTTATTCCTTTTCTTAAAAAGTTTGAAGCAACGGTTAAGTGTTGTACTCAAAATGGAGTAAGAGGTGGATCTGCTACTGTACACTTCCCTATATGGCACCAAGAAATAGAAGATATTATTGTTCTTAAAAACAATAAAGGTAGTGAAGATAATAGAGTAAGAAAATTAGATTACTCTATTCAAATATCAAAATTATTTTATGAAAGGTTTATAAATGAGCAAGAAATTACTTTGTTCTCACCACACGAAGTACCCGAATTATATAGTGCGTGGGGGACTCCCGAGTTTGATAAGTTGTATGAGTCTATGGAGAGAAAGACAAGCCTTAAAAAGAAAAAAATCAATGCCCAAGAGCTCTTCTTCGACATCTTAAAAGAACGAGCAGAAACAGGTCGTATTTACATAATGAATATTGACCATTGTAATACTCACTCTAGTTTTAAAGATAGAGTTACAATGTCTAATCTTTGCCAAGAAATTACACTCCCTACTGATCCAATACAACATATTGATGGTACAGGTGAAATTGCTTTATGTATTTTATCTGCCATCAATATTGGTAAGATTAATTATGTAGATGAATTAGAACCATTGTGTGATTTAGCAGTAAGGGCGTTAGATGAAATAATAGATCATCAAAGATATCCTGTATTGGCCGCTGAAGTATCAACAAAGGCAAGAAGAAGTTTAGGCATAGGTTACATAGGACTTGCACACTATCTTGCTAAAAACAAAGTTAAGTATGATGATAAGAATGCTTTGAAGTTAGTAGATGAATTAACGGAAGGGTTTCAATACTTCTTATTAAAAGCAAGTAATGAACTTGCAAAAGAAAAAGGTAGATGTGAATACTTTAACAAAACAAAGTATGCAGACGGCATATTACCTATTGACACTTATAAAAAAGATGTTGATGAATTAGTTAAAAGAAAATATACTTATGATTGGGAGAAGTTAAGACTATCTATTAAAGATAACGGATTAAGACACAGTACACTATCGGCACAAATGCCAAGTGAATCTTCAAGTGTAGTGTCTAATGAAACAAATGGTATAGAACCGCCAAGAGATTATCTTTCAGTAAAGAAATCTAAAAAAGGTCCTTTAAAACAAATTGTACCAGAATATTCTAAATTAAAAAACTTTTATACTCTACTTTGGGACCTGAAATCCAATGAAGGATATATAAATATCGTTGCAGTAATGCAAAAATATTTTGACCAGGCAATTTCGGGTAATTGGTCATACAACCCAGCACATTATGATGACAACCAAGTGCCAGTTTCAGTAATGGCACAAGATTTATTATCTACGTATAAGTATGGTTGGAAAACTTCATACTATCAAAATACGTATGACGGTAAGAGTGATATAGATGAGCCAGCACATCCTGTTGGTTGGGTTGACAATGTACCTGAAGAAACCAAACCAGAAGTAGAGGACGAGGCTTGCGAGTCTTGTACAATTTAAATGGAAAATAGTATCCTAATACATAAACATTTAATTATTAGGGCCGAAATTAATAATCCGCCAATGAGTGTAGAGTTATTAACAGAATGGTTTAAAGGTTTAATTGATTCCATAGGAATGAAATTGATGATGGGACCTTATGTTGCTTATTGTGATATGCCAGGTAATAGAGGTATCACAGGTATTGCTGTGATAGAAACAAGTCATATTGCTATGCACGTTTGGGATGAACCTAATCCTGCATTAATGCAATTGGATGTGTACAGTTGTGCTGAATTTGATCCATATAAGATTGCAGAAAAGATTAAAAATGATTTCTTTGCTGTCAAATGTGATTACAAATTTTTAAATAGAGAAACAGGTTTAAAACCTATACGATTAAATAAAGGAAAATTATAATAATAATGACAAAGAGTGTGTTCAATAAAGACAAGGGATTAGACGCAACAAAACAGATGATGTTTTTTGGTCCTGACTTGGCTGTACAAAGATATGACAATATGAAGTATCCTATCTTTGACAAACTTAATCAACAACAATTAGGTTTCTTTTGGAGACCTGAAGAAGTATCTTTACAAAAAGATAGAAATGATTACCAAGAATTAAGACCTGAACAAAAATTTATATTTACTTCTAATTTAAAATATCAAACAATGTTAGATTCAGTACAAGGAAGAGGACCTTGTCTGGCATTTTTGCCATTCTGTTCCTTGCCTGAACTAGAAGGTTGTATTGTAACGTGGGATTTTATTGAAACAATCCATAGTAGAAGTTATACATATATTATTAAAAACTTATATGCTAATCCTAGTGAAGTATTTGATACGATTATAGAAGATGAAAAGATAGAACGTAGAGCAAAGTCTGTTACGGCCACGTATGATGATTTAATCAATTATGGTTATCAATGGATAATAGATTCTAAAAAAGTAGATATGTATGAATTGAAAAAGAAGTTGTATCTTGCTATGATAACTGTAAACATACTAGAAGGTTTAAGATTTTATGTATCGTTTGCTTGTTCGTTTGCGTTTGGTGAACTTAAATTATTAGAAGGTTCAGCAAAGATTATATCATTTATTGCTAGAGATGAATCACAACATTTAGCGATGAGTCAAAGAATTATTAATAATTGGAAAGACTTTGAAAATGATAAAGAGATGTTAAAGATAATGAAAGATTGTGAAAAAGAAGTTTATAAATTGTATGATGACGCAGTACAAGAAGAAAAACGTTGGGCAACTTATTTGTTTAGTCAAGGTTCAATGATAGGTTTATCAGAAAAGTTATTACATCAATACGTTGAATATATTGCAAATAGAAGAATGAGAGCTATACAGTTAGACCAAGTGTATGAACAAAAGACCAATCCATTACCTTGGACAGAACATTGGTTAAATTCAAAGTCGTTACAGAACGCACCACAAGAAACAGAAATAGAATCTTATATCATTGGTGGTGTCAAACAAGATGTAAAGAAAGATCAGTTTAAAAAATTTAAACTATAAACAATATGAAAATTTTTATAATAGCTATTCTGCTAACACAATTAGATTTATATGGTAATCCTTATAATGTAAAATATGAAGAAAGTCCTTTTGTAGAATATAGTACACTTGAAGAATGTTTAATTGCTTCTAAAATTAGAGGAGATAAAATGTATAAAACATCTTTAAATTATCCTGAATTAAAAATAGTCAATATAAAAATTGATTGTATTGAATCAGAACCATCTAAAAAGGATACAATCTAAACTATATGGAAAAAGCAAAAAAACATTGTCCTCAATGTGAAACTAAATATATCATAGAATGGGATTTAGAAGAGCAAGATTTAGAACCTCTTACTTGTCCTTTCTGTGGATATGAAGTTGAAAGAGAGGATTATGAAGAAAACGAAATTATCGAATCAAACGAGGACGATAGTTGGAGTTGATTATAGTTTAAGCAGTCCTGCTGTGTGTATATGCACAGGAGATTTTGAATTTAAGAATTGTCAAATCTATTATTTGACCAATGTAAAAAAATATGATGGAAAGTTTTTGAAAGGACAAATAAATGGTCAATTACATTTATCCTATACCTCCGAACAACAACGATACGATCAAATATCCAATTGGGCGATTAACCTTATTGGCTCTCTTAATATTAATATTTTTATAGAAGGTTATAGTTTTGGTAGTAAAGGACTTGTATTTAATTTGGCAGAAAATAAAGGAACTTTAAAACATAAATTATATAAAAGAGATAAACATTTTGAAATGATTGTACCTGGAGTAGTTAAAAAGATTGCAACAGGTAAAGGTAATGCAGATAAGATTAAAATGTATGAACAATTTAAAATAGATACAGGTTTAGATTTAATGAAAGAATTTGAACAAGTTAAATTAAATAATCCTGTTACAGATATTATAGACGCTTATTATGTAGCAAAGGCTGGTTATGAAAATTTTGTACGCAAAACAACATCCTGAACAACTTAAAGAATATCAAACACAATTATTTAATGTAAATGAATTGATTATTATTCCTGCAGATGATTGGTTAATCAAAAGAATGAAACAATTTGAATACGATACAAGTTTTAAAAATAATGGAATGATTTATCCTATTACAGTTTCTACACACGAACACGATTGGGTAAAAGAACGATTGACAAGAAAATCATTACCCCATATAGATGAACAAGGTAATGTTAAACCAGGTCTGTATGTTCACACAGGAAACAAAAGAGTTTTATGGGCAAGAGAAAATGGTTATGAACAAATAGAAGGATATCTTGTTTCTTCCAAAGAAACAAAAGCAATCATAAGAAGTAAAACGCATATTGGCCACGAAAGTATACCAAAATGAAAAAACTTGTTACAATAGGAACATCAACTGCTTTAAATCAATTAGAAAATACGTTAACTAATTTAGGTTCAGGAATTTACGATTTACATTCTATTAAACTTAAAAGTAACGATAATAAAATTATTGATATAATAGACTTATACAAAATTAATAATGCTGACGCTGTTATAATATTTGGTACTTGGGGTAGTAATGATATTAATAGAATATGGAGTCCAAAAGGTACTAAAGATTGTCCAACCGCTGAAGATGGTAACCAAAGACGACAAGCTTGGTTAGAACTATTAAATTCGTTTGTTGTTAATTACTGTAAATCTATTAATAAGAAAGTTATTGTTATAGAAACTGCTACATTAAGTAGAATAAGAATAATAAAAGATAATAAAAAACATTGGAAAGACGTTTCTCCTTTTTATTATAGAATGGCTTTAAATCATTGGACTTACGGTATAGGTACATTTTGTAAACCAAAAGGAAGTGATAGACTAGATGAGTTTTACAAATATAACTTTTTAGCTTTAAAAGATATAAAACCTGTTATAGATAATTTTACTTGGAGAAATAATAAACAAGGTAAAATATTATTATGTCCAGGATTAGAAAATGATCCTACAAGTACAAAACCAGTTGACGATTTCGTTAAAGATACAATTGAAGAATTGAAACAATATACAAAAAGAGAAATATTAGTTAAACCACATCCATTGTCTAGGTTTAATTTTAAAGATTATAATGTACTATCTAAAGAAACAACTATAAAAGATATTTCATCTGAAATTTATTGTGCAGTTATAGATAATAGTACATCTATTTTTGAATTAATACATTTAGGTATACCTTGTTTTACATCTCAATATAATTTTGGATACAATTTAAAAAATATAGATATAAAAAATATAGAAGATCCATATTATGCAACACCTGAAGAAGTAAAGAGTTGGTATGAAGAAATGAGTTATACTGAATTTTCATTTAACGAATTTTCAAATCAAAGTATTTTTAAATATATAGATGAGTTATTAGAATTATGAGTTTACCAGAACATTTAGGAGGACATAAAGGCCGTACACATATTGATACAGGCCTATTAGAGTTTGCAAAAGAACTTGGTTGTCAATCTATGTTAGATATAGGTTGTGGTCCAGGTGGGCAAGTGTATGAGGCAGATAGATTAGGCTTAAAAGTATTAGGTATAGATGGTGATTATACTTTAACAAGAGATAAACCTGAACTATTTGTTATACACGATTTTACAAAAGGTAAGTATCAATTAACAGAACAATATGATTTAGTTTGGTGTTGTGAATTTGTTGAACACGTGGCAAAAGAATATGAAGATAATTGGATGAGTTTAATTGAAAATGCAAAGTATGTTTTTATCACATATTCAGAACCTGGCAAACCAGGACATCATCACGTAAATTGTGAACCTTTAGATTATTGGATTGAGTTATTCAATAAATATGGTTTTAGATTAAGGGCAGACTTGACAAGTAAATCTAAACTTAAATCTACTATGCAAAGAGAGTTTTGGAAAGAGAACGGATTAGTATTTCAAAATGATAAGATTTAATACAAAAGAATTAAAAGAATTTTATAATAAAAAAGATTATGCTCCTCACGAGCATATATTTGGGTTTTTAAATGATAATATTTTTTATGAATTATTAGATAGTTTTCCAGATGATGTTCTTTTTAAAAATGAATTTCCTGAAACAAGAAAATTAAATCAAAGGCCACATTGTAGAAGGTTTATGTGTGTTTATAACAATAAACAAAGTCCGTATTTTAAAAGTTATAAAGTAGAGTTAAATCAACTTCCTGAATTATGGCAAGAACTTTGTACATCTATATTAGATCCATTAGGAGAATATCAAAGATGGATAAAAGAAACTTTACAAATAAAAGAATATAATATACGTTTTGATTTTCATAGAACACAAAGTGGTTTAGATGTTTCACCTCACGTAGATAGTATTGGTAAATATGGATCACATTTGTTTTACTTTATGCCTGAAGGATGGCAAGAAGATTTTGGTGGTAAAACAATTTTTTATAAACAGAAACTTATCAAAGATATGAATCCTGAATCTCATAATTTTAAAGAGTCATTATCTTATCCTGTTGTAGGTAATTATTCTTTATTATTTAAAAACACACCAGATGGATGGCACGGTGTAACACAAGTTAAGAACGAGAATGATTTACACAGACAATTATTTAATGTAGTGATATTAAAAAAATGAAACAAACAATTTATAATGCAACAGGTGATAAAATAGATTATCAAATAGATTATGAAGAAGTTAATGGTCTTAAATTTCATAATGTAGGCCGAGTTATTTCTAAACGTATTAAATCTTTTTATACAAAAGAACCTAAAACATTAGAATGGATCAATTCATTTAAATCAAATAGTAACTTTGTAGATATAGGTGCAAATATAGGAGTGTATTCTTTATATGCAGGTCAAAAAGGTCATAATGTTTATGCGTTTGAACCTCAAGCATTAAACTTTGCAGAATTATATACAAATATTTATTTAAACAATCTACAAAATCGAATACAAGGATATGGTTTTGCATTAAGTAATGTTAATAGTATTGAGTATCTATCTTTAATGTCAATGGTACCTGGTCAATCTCATAATGACTATGCCATAGATAAACCAAATCAATTAAAACAAGGATGTGTTGGATTTACATTAGATCATTTAATTGAAACAAAAGTTATACCTCAACCTGATTATATTAAAATAGATGTAGATGGTATAGAACTTAAAGTATTACAAGGTGCAGTTGAAACAATTAAAAAGTGTAAATCAGTATTGATTGAACTTACAGATGTTAATGTTTTAAAAACAATAAAAGATTTAAACTTTATAGTTGATGAAAATATGACTTATAAGTTAAGTGAAACGGAAACTAATTATGTGTGCAATTCACGGTCTATTATATAATAACAAAGAAGATATAAACAAGATGATAGTTAAGGCTCATCATAGAGGGCCTGATGGTAATGGTTCTTGGTCAGATGAACACATCACTTTAGGCCATAATCTTTTATCTATTGTAGATACAGAAATCAACTCACAACAACCTTGGTTATATGAAGATTTAATTTTAGTTTATAATGGTGAAATCTATAACTATAAAGAGTTACAAAACGATTTAAATTATCAGTTTCAAACAAATACAGACACCGAAGTATTAGCAGTAGGATTAAAATTACAAGGTATAGATTTTATAAACAAACTTGATGGTATGTTTGCGTTTGCCTGTTATAATAAAACAACAAAACAATTAATACTAGCAAGAGATAGTAATGGTATAAAACCTATCTATTATGGTTACAAAGATAATAAGCTATGTTTTTCTTCCGAGATTAAAAGTTTATTAGAGATAGGATTTAAAAGAAAGATTTGTAAACAAGCGTTAAAACATTATTATAAACAAGGATACAATTCAGGTTATTTGACTTTGTTTGAAGGCATTAAAAAAATAGTTCCTGGTGAAGTTAAAACTATTAATGTTATTACTAATTCAGAAACTTCATTTAACTTAAATAATTTAAATACTATACCTTTATTATTTAATATAACAGCGTCAAAATATGATGAGTTATTAAAAGAATGTACTGAAAGATTACATCAAGCTGTTAAAATGACTTTAATGGGTAGAAGAAATATAGGTTTATTTTTAAGTGGCGGCTTAGATAGTACGTCTATTTTATATGAGATGAATCAATTACAAAATAATCCTAATACATTTACATCTTTTTTTGATGTATCTTTACCTGATAGTAAATTAAATGAAGATAGTAATGTTGCAAAAAGATATTGTGCAGATTTAAAAGTTTCAAATCATCAACTATTTCAAAATGAACAATCTTATGTTGATTCAATGGACAATACTTTTTATGCGTTAGAAGAACCTAGACAAGGTAAAAGTTTTACAACATACTATAATACAAATAAATTTTTATCAGAACACGGTATTGTTGTTACATTAAGTGGTGATGGAGGAGATGAAGTATTAACTGGATATAAACATCACGGTATGGGTAAATGGGAAACTAAATTAAATTCTTTGGGTATGAATAATGATAATTTAAAAAACCCAGAATTAGAAATAACACTTAAAGAACAAATGGATTATTTAAACTCTTGGTTGCCTACAGGAGGTTTACAGGGAGATAATATTAATGATATGATGTATATAGAATGTTTAAATACCTTGTGTGATGATTTTTTTATTCGTAACGATAAATTAGGTATGAACTTTAGTATGGAAGGAAGATTTCCATTTATGTTAAAAGTTTTTAGAGATTTTATAAGAAGTATACCTGGTCGTATAAAGTGTGGAGCTAGTAAAGAATTAGGAGGAGGATTTGCTCCTAAATTCTTTTTTAAAACTGCTTATACAAACAAATTGCCTAAGTATATTACTGATAAAAAGAAAACAGGATGGAGATTTCCAACAGATGAAATAATAATAGGTACGGCAGATCATCCAGGTAAAGATAATAGTTTATTAAGACAATATATAATAGAAACATTAAAAGATAAAGAAGTACAAGATATTTTTGAATTTAATAATGATAAAGTTGAAAACATATATTGTAACAATAGAAACTTTACACCACCTGTAGGATCTAAATTTCCTCCAGGTATGAGAAAACAAAAAGAATTATTTACTATACTAAATTTTGCAGTATGGAAAAAAGTATTTAATATGACTATATAAATAAATTTAATAAGGAGAATATTATGAAATATCCATTAGCCTGTGATACTTGGGATCAAAGAGAATTAGACGCAATACAATCAGTTATTAAAAGTGGCCGTTATACAATGGGGCCTAAAGTAAAACAATTTGAAAAAGAGTTTTGCGATTACTTTAAATGCCAAGACGCCGTGATGGTCAATAGTGGTTCTACTGCTAATCTTTTAATACTTGCATTACTTAAATACAAATACAATCTAAAAGGAGATATTATTGTACCAGCAGTTAGTTGGTCAACAACTTTCTTTCCTGTACATCAATATGGATTTAGATTAAACTTTGTAGATATTGACAAAGAAACGTTAAACATAGATCCAAATAAGATAGAGAACGCAATAACAAAAGATACTTGTGCTATCTTTGCAGTTAATCTACTAGGCAATTCTTGTAACTATGAACGTTTAAATGAGATTGCAGAAAAACATAATCTATTATTAATAGAGGATAACTGTGAAAGTTTAGGTGCAGTAACCGATACAGGCGTGTACACAGGTACGGCAGGTCATTTAGGCAGTTTCTCCTTTTTCTTTAGTCATCATTTACAAACAATGGAAGGTGGAATGATTGCTTGTCAAAATGGTGCAGACGCAGATTTTTTAAGATCATTAAGAGCTCACGGTTGGTGTAGAGATTTACCTGATAATAATTCTATCTATGAAAAGACAGGTGATTCATTTAAAGATAGTTTTACGTTTGTTACTCCAGGTTATAGTGTACGACCTTTAGAAATGAGTGGTGCAATAGGTAGTGTGCAACTTGAAAAGTGGCCTAATATGAGAGAACAACGAGTTAGAAATGCAGAATACTTTGAACAAAAGTTTGAACAAATGCCTGGTGTGATTACACAAAAAGAAGTAGGTCGATCAAGTTGGTTTGGGTTTTCATTAGTATTTGAAGATCATCTAAAAGGCAAACGAGATTTAATTGTACAAAAATTTAAAGAAAACGAAATAGAAAGTAGACCAATTGTTGCAGGAAACTTTATGAAGAATCCTGTTATTAAATACCTAGATTATATTGATAACAATGATTATGATGTTGCAAACTATATACACGATAATGGTTTGTTTATAGGTAATGATGTTAGAGATTTAAAAGATAACATTGATGAAGTCTATAATATTATAAAGGAGATAAGATGAATAGAGCATTAATTACAGGTGTTACTGGCCAAGATGGCAGTTATCTTGCTAAACTTTTATTATCTAAAGGTTATAAAGTCTTTGGTGGTGAAAGAAGAAGTACAACAAACAAATATTGGCGACTTGATGAAATGGGTATTACAGATGATATAGAATTTGTTGAACTAGATGTTATAGATCAAGCAAACATACGAAGAGCTATAGAAAAAACAAAACCAGATGTAGTGTACAATCTAGCCGCTCAATCGTTTGTAGGTTTATCGTTTGAACAACCTGAACTTGCTACATTAATAGACGCTATGGGCGTATTAAGAATAGTAGAAAGTATTAGACAGATCAATCCTCAAATAAAATTTTATCAGGCAAGTACAAGTGAACTTTATGGTAAAGTACACGAAACACCTCAAAAAGAAACAACTAAATTCTGGCCTAGAAGTCCTTATGGTGTTGCAAAGTTATATGGTCATCATATTACAATCAATTATAGAGAGTCGTATAAAATGTTTGCAAGTACAGGTATATTATTTAACCACGAAAGTCCTATGAGAGGAGAAGATTTTGTAACTCGTAAGATTTCTAAAGGTATTGCATTATGGAAAAAAGAACAAAGACCTATTATATTAGGCAATCTATATGCAAAAAGAGATTGGGGACACGCTGAGGACTTTGTTGAAGGTATGTACAAGATAATGAATCATACACACGCAGATGACTTTGTTTTAGCAACTGGTGTTATTCATACTGTAAAAGAGTTTTTAGAAATGACTTTAGATTATTTAAATATAAAATATTATTGGAAAGAAGATGAATGTTTTGAACAAGATACAGATATATTAATTTGCACTACGGATAAGAAACATTTTAGACCTGCCGAAGTAGATATATTACAAGGTGACGCTACTAAAGCAAGAAATATATTAGATTGGAAACCTAAACATACAGTACAATCTTTAATGATTGATATGGTAGAGGCTGATTTAAGAAGATATTATCAATGAAAGATATTTTTGTAACCACATTTAATAAAAGATTATATGACGAGTATGCTCATCAACTTGTTAAGTCATATAGCAAAACAAATCAAAAGATACCTTTATACATTTATGTTGAAGATGATCTACAAAACTATTCTTCAATAGGGAATGTTACTTATGTTTCATTATTTAAAGAAGAACCAGAATGTAAAAAATTTGTAGAAAGAAATAAACACAAACCAAAAGAAAAGTTTTCATATGACGCAGTAAGATTTTGTTATAAAGTATTTGCTCAAAATGCAAGTAGAAAATATGCTGATCGTATATTTTATATTGATAGTGATAGTGTGTTTATGAAAGAAATACCAGAACAATGGTACAATGATTTTTTACCACCTGATAAATTTCTAGCGTTTTATGATAGGCCTAAACAATATACAGAAACAGGATTTTTAGCATTTGATAATACCAAATCATATGCAAATGATTTTTTTAAACATTATACAGACTTATATGTAACAGATAAAGTTTATAATTTAAAGGCCTATACAGATTGTCATACTTTAGACGCTACAAGAAAACATTTTAAAGAGAATGTTAATGAGTATAAAGAAATACCTAGAGGAGATGGAGTGAGTGGACATATAATGGCAAGAGATAGTTTAATTCACCCATACATAGATCATAGAAAAGGTGGAAGAAAAGAACAAAAGAATAGTCCAGAATGGTTAAATAGAAGGAGTTGATATGAAGGCAGGTAAAATATGGGGTCAAACAGAATTGATCCACGCAAACGGTGTATTAGAATTTCATAGAATAGAATTTAAAAAGAATGTTGCTTGTTCTAAACATAAACATAAGTTTAAGTGGAATGGGTTTTATGTAGAGTCAGGTAAGATGATGGTTCGAACTTGGCAACAAGGCAAACAAGAAGGACTGATTGATGAAACAACATTAAAGGCAGGCGATTTTACTAGAATTAAACCTGGTCTTTATCATCAATTTATAGGTATAGAAGATGGTGTAGCATTTGAATTGTATTGGGCCGAATTTGACCACAATGATATTGAAAGAGAAACACAAGGACATAGAGTTAACGAGGATATATGATAAACGTTTTTATAGGATATGATAATAAAGAGAAGATAGCATATCACGTGTTATCAGAAAGTATATTACAGAATAGTACAAAACCTGTAAGTATAACACCTATTGCTTTAAATACAATCAAAGACGATTTTGTGAGAGAACGCAATAATCTATCATCTACGGAGTTTTCATTTAGTAGATTTATCATACCACATTTAATGAACTATCAAGGCTGGGCCTTGTTTATGGATTGTGATATGTTAATGATGGCAGATATAGCCGAACTATGGAGATTACGAGATGATAGATATGCCGTTCAAGTATGTAAACACGATTATACACCTAAAGGTGAAACAAAGTTTTTAAATCAAGTACAAACAAAATATGAAAAGAAAAACTGGTCTAGTTTTATGTTACTGAATTGTAAAAAGTGTACACAACTTACACCTGATTATGTAAACAAAGCAACAGGATTAGAACTACATCAATTTAAATGGTTAGAGGGTGAACATCTAATAGGAGAAATACCTTTAGAATGGAATTGGTTAGTAGGAGAATATGAATATAAAGATAACGTAAAATGTGTTCACTATACAAAAGGTGGACCTTATTTTGAAGATTACAAAGGTTGTGATTATACCATAGATTGGTTTAATCTTTATCATAAAACAGTAAAAGTGAATTTGAAGTGATACAAGGTTTTGAAACAAGAGAGATTACAGATATACCTATTAAAGCATTTGTTAAAAGTGTTAAAGGTATTCTACATCAAAAAGTTAAGACCGTAGAACAATATCAAAAGACAGAATGGCCTACATTTAAATCAGTAAAAGATTATCCGTGTGCAGTATTTGGTATATTAAGAGGCACAGCAGATATAATGAAAGAATGTAGAAAACAAAACCAAGATTATTATTACTTCGATCACTCTTATTTTTTAGGTAACAGACACGGCATTTCAAGTATTGTCAATGATAAAGTTTATCGTATAACTAAAAACAACTATCACGTACAAGGGATTAAAAAACTTTATGATGATGATTATGAACGAATTGAAAAATATAAAGATCATATAGATATAAAAGATTGGAAGTATGATGGTGATTATATTCTTGTATGTCCACCTTCAGAACATCAATTAAAATATCATAACATACCTAACTGGTTAAATGATACTGTAAATAAAATAAAACAACACACTAAACGAAACATAAAGGTAAGACCCAAAACAAGTATGACACCATTAGAATCAGATTTAGAAAAGGCCTATGCTTGTGTTACGTTTCAATCTGTGGTTTGTTTAGACGCAGTATTAAATGGTGTACCTAGTTTTTGCGACCCTATTTCTATGGGAGTTGCAGTATCAGAAACAGATTTAAGTTTAATAGAAAAACCATTATATTCACCTTGTAGATTAGATTGGATAGATACGTTATTAGCAAATCAATTTACGTTACAAGAAATAGAGAATGGTACAGCCTGGAGAAAAGTACAATGATAATCACTCATAATATGGATTGGAAGTTATGTCTATCTCATCAAATTTGGCCTGCCATACAAAAAGGTTGGCAAGACAAAGATAGACCTATACATTTCTTTTGGGGATTAGCAGGTAAGAATATAGAACTTATCAAAGAATGTATCATCAAAGAAGAAGAATGGTGGTATGTAGATGTAGGTTATATCACACAACAAATACAAAGATATCCAGAACCTAAAATATTAGATTACGATAAGACTTATTTTAGAATAGTCAAAGGTGCAATACACACCACTAAAGGTGCAGTAGGTAATGGACAACGATTAACAAAAATAAGACAACAAGGCATAGACGCAGACTTTAAAGGTTGGCATACAGGTGAAACAAAACACGTATTAATATGTCCTTCATCTCAAACAGTTACTTTACATATGAACGACCTAAATCAAAACGATTGGATTGAAGGTATCAAAACAGAATTACAAAAATATACAAATAGAGAAATACGAGTACGAAACAAACCAAGACCAGGTAATGAATTTTGGAATACAGATATAAAAGATGATTTAAAAGATTGTCATTGTGTAGTAACCAATATGAGTTTATCTGCCATAGACGCTATTCTAAATATGGTACCAGTAATTGCAGATCAACGAAACTGTGTATGGCCTATATCATCACGTAATCTAAAGTTTGTAGAGAAACCTTTTAGAGCAGGCCGTAAGACAGTAGAAGAATGGTTAAAGTATATTACTGAACATCAATTTACCATAGAAGAAATACAAAATGGAACTGCTTATCATACTTTAAAGTTTCAATATGAGTCAACAAAAAAATAATATCATATGTGTATTTTGGGGAACAAAGTATCCTATTAAATTTGTAAACATACTTTATAGTATGGTCAAAAGAAATATGACTTTGCCTTTTGACTTCTATTGTTTAACAGACGAACTTAATCAAGCATTTGATACAGGTATTAAAACTATAAAGATACCTAATCCACAGTTAGACGGTTGGTGGAATAAAATGCACTTGTATAATAAAGAACTAAACATAGAAGGCAATATATTATACGTAGATTTAGATGTTGTAATTATCAGTTGTTTAGATAAAATTTTTACTGAATTTGCAGATGATAAATTCTGTGTTATAAAAGACTTTGGTCAACCTAAAACCACTATCAATTCAAGTGTGTTAAGATATAATCTAAAACATCACTCTCATATATGGGATAACTTTCTAAAAGATAAAGGTCAATATGATTCTATGCACGGAGATCAGAATGTATTAACTTCTATGTTATATACAGACAAACAAACAGTCTTTATGCCAGACGAATGGACATACTCTTTTAAATGGCCTGAACGAGGCAAACCCAAAAAGTATGACAAATATGTCCCTAAAAATCATCCATTAAAGAAAGAAGCATTGATATGTGTATTTCACGGACACCCAAATCCCGATTATGCGATGGAATACGACTCAGGAAAGTGGATAAAAGACTACTGGAAGTAGAACAAAACAAGAACATTTAAAGATATAGCTTTATAAATCATTGATTTTATTGACTTATTTTTGCATATAAAGTGCTTGCATTTTAATTAATTTTAGTGTATAGTATATGTATATGACAAAAAAATTATATCATTTAGTTTACGGTAGAGAATATTACGACTCAACTGAAAAGTATGACCCATACTTTTATTCTTATTATACTATTTTTAGAAACATACCATCAGATTTAGTTCCTACTCTTATGTCTTTTAAAGACAAAATCAAAAAGTATTGTGATAAAAATTTCAAAGAAACCGCAACTAATTTTCAAGGTTCAACTATTGTAAAGATTTTATCTAATAAAGAATACTATAAAACTTACAAAGATGTTTACGGTGAAGAATCAATGACTAATGATGATGACAATTTATTCCACGATTATGGCCAAAGATATAATACAAGACAGTTTTTCAAATACGATTTCAATCCAGAATTTACAGATCAATATAGTTATAAAAATTTAAATAAAGGAGGTATAAGAGGATGGTAGATACAAATATTAGTTATTTTGCTGAAGATGTCGGCAAAAATCTATACAGAAAAAAAACTTATTATACGGTTGTTATTGAACAAGAAGTATTAGCAAAAGATAAAGACGAAGCAGATACTTTGTTTTTAGATAACGGTGGTATAAAACATTCTGCTGTAAATACAGATATTACAGAAACTAATAATGGTGTAGAAACCTTATATGTTGACGCAGATTATTCGGATAGTGGTGAAACTGAATATGTTGGTAAAGTTGTTTATGATGATACCGAATTTGCAAAAGAAGATGGTGATGTTGTAATAGACACACTTGCTGATGAAGTAATTAAAACACCATATACAGCTAATGAAGGAATTTAATAATAACAAGGAGTAAACTATGATAAATGTAATGTTACAAGACGTTGATAAGTTAAATGAAATTATTGACGCAATTGATAATAATGATCTTGCTACTGCTAAAGATAAGGCAATAGTATGGAGAGATGAACTACAAGAACAATGCGATAAAGCAGAGTCAGATATTGATGTTCAATTAAATTTAGAAATGGAAAGTAAGTGGGGTAAATAATATGGATATGTTTTTATTAACTATTATTTCTTTATTTCTAGGTTATGTATTATATCAGTTATTATATAATCCTTATCTTCATTTAGTATTAGGATCAATAATGTCGGATGTTAAAGACAAATTAAGTAATGCAAAAAAAACTATCAAAAAAAGAATCAATAAGAATAGCAAAGCGTAAACATTATAAGTGGTTGCGCTCTCTAGGTTTAAAAGTAAATATGAAAACAGGCCATATTATATTAAGAAAAAGGCCTCCTAGAGAATTAGATTTAAGTCATTTACAAGTAAGAGATTCAATACCGTGTGGTAATAGAATTGGCGGTAGTACAGCAAAACGAGTGTATGCTACACAACTACCTGCTGGTAAAACAATTAGTGTGGCATATAACAAAGGTCCTTATATGGTTGTTGACGCTAAGGACTTCAAAACTATGGGAAGGAAAGTATAGTATGAGAACAATGATGTTATTAACAATTATTACACTTATGACTATGGCAATTGCTAAGTCAGGTGAAATGGACGTAGATAAAAGAAATCCAGGTAACGATAAAGTGGATTATACAAACTGTGAAGATAAAGAATCTTGGTTTGAAAAGAACTGGTGTGAAACTATGGAGTTTCAAAAACAAGGTTGGGCACAAGGTAAAAAAGATTTAGCAAAAACAAAAGAAGATTTATCAAATTTGCCTGTTAATACAATTAATTATGTAAAAGAAGTACCTACAAATGTAGAAATCTTTATTAAAGATACTGGTACTGGTGTTTCAAATTGGGCTGCAAAAGAATGGAACTCAATTAAAGAATATCAGAAAGAAACTTGGAGTAAATAATGCTACATAGAATTGCCGATTTGTGTAAAAAGATTGATGGTATTAAAATACAAAGTGATAAACTTTATAATATGAAATACAACAATCCTAAAACAAAAGAAAGAGATATTGAAATAGACAATTTAATTGCCGATATTCAATTACAATGTAATTTAGTAGCAAACGATAAGAGCAAATATGAACGATAAAGAATTGACGATTAAAACACTAGAGGAAAGAAAAGTAGAAGTAAAAGAAGAAATGGAGTATAAGGATAGTCAAATATTGGCCGATGAACTATACGAAATTGAAGATACCCTTAAAAAACTAGGGGTAAATGAGTAATAAATCATTGATTTTATTGACTTTTTATTGCTTGACAATATGTTTTAATTGTGATAGAATATAGTATATATTATGTATAAACAGAAAGGATTACATTATGTTAGATAAAGAACTATTATTTAAAGAGTTTTACGAAGAAAAAGAAAAAGACTTGAAATTGTCTACCGACAAAAAAGAAGTCTTTAAAAATAGACTCGAATACTTAAAACAACACGCTGACGCAAAACGATCACATCCTAAATTGTATTCAAATTTAGATGTTGATTTTGATAAATTTGTTCAAATGTATTCTTCTCCTAGTCCGAGAGATTATTATTATAAATCAGTATTCGGAAAAACTTATTCCGAGTATATGTATGATAAACAAATTGAAGAACAAAAAGATGAACCTGAAGAAAAGTATTATCCTGTTAATTAGTTGTATTGCATTAAATAATTGTGCAGTTAAAGACTACGCTGTATCCACATCAGGTTCTAGTATGGGTGCAATAACAGCAGGAGGTACGTGTTCAGGAGTTGTGAACGACCCTAAAGTTATTGCGGCCTGTACAATTGCAGGTGCAGTACACGGTGCCGATCAAGTTTGGAATGATGATTTCAATACACATAAAAAAGAATTTGTTGACCATCTTATAGGTGCACCTAACAAACCTAATATTACAAACTGGTATAATCCTAAAACAGAAAATTCAGGTATCATTAAAACAACAAGAACTTGGTACAAAGGTCCTATTAAATGTAGAAGTTATGAAAGTACAATTAATATTGCACCATCTTGGCCATTTGCTTTTGCTTCAAGTGGACCAGTTAGAAACACAAACTTTGGTGTTGCCTGTATAATGCCAGACGGAAGAGTTGAAATTCAACAATGATAAGAATAGGTATTATATTAATAGTAATTGCTTGGACAGTAGTGATTGCCACTACCCTAAAGGTTATGTCAAAAGAAGTTGAAGGATTAAGAAAAGATTTAACAGGACAAGTTTATCCTATTGCAAAAGTAGATGTAGATAAAAACGTTTTACATAGTAAAATAACAGACCGTTATCAAACACCAGACGGACAATGGTGTTTTGTAACCGTAGTTATTAAACAAGAGGGTGATGAAATAGTTAAAAAAGAAGTATTAGAATGTTCAGATACTAAACAAGGCCAAACACAAAACGAGAAGATAAAAGAATTAGAAAAACAAATTGAGTTAGAAAAGGCAAGAAAACCAGGATACTGGGAGTTATTTGCCGAGTTTTATTATAGAGATCCAAATGCACCTGTTTATTGTAGAAAATACGCAAGACCTGATAGTTGGTTTAAACGACCAGGTACAGTATGTTTGGATCCACAAGGTAAATGGGAGGTGATAAACTAATGATAAGAACCTTAATAACCTTAGTAATTCTGTGGTTTTTACTAGCTTTTAACTGGGATTACTTCGTAAATACTGTTAACGAGTACAAGCTTGTTGACAAAACTAAAAAGATAGTATATAATATGAAAGAGAAAGTGAAAATAAATGACTAAAAAACTAAATCTTATTTTGATTGCCATTTTAGGTTTGTTATTATCCAATTGTGCTAATAACACTTATACAATCAAACAAGAAACAGACAAGGTAGTTACACAAGTACCTGCTTGGTATATGAATGATTTTAATGCCAAGAAGATGTGCGAAACTACTATGTTCGGAAAAGATAAAGATAGACAATGTATCTTTGGTGTGGGTACGTCAGTATCACCAGACTTAGAACTTGCTATTGAAAAGGCAACTTTAATTGCTAAGGCAGAAATGGCCGATATGATTAAGGGTGAGATGAACAAGAAGGCTAAAATCTTTACTACTGAATTAGGTAAATCTAATACAAAAACAGTAGTATCAGATGTTGAAACCACACTTGTTAATATTATAAAGAATACGCCTGTTAGAGGTTATGAAACCTTTGCTCAGGAAGTAACTATGACCAAAACTGGTTACTATCGTGCTTGGGTAGGACTAAGACTACCACTAGGCGAGTTTAATAAGATGTATAACTATTCAATAGAAACAGTAGTTGACGCTTATGAACTTAAAAAACTTGCTCAAACAAAGTATGATGAAGTAGAAAAGGTTGCGAAAGATGATAAAAAACAATAATATAACAATTTATACAAAAGATAATTGTAGTTATTGTGTAAAGGCAAAGGCCTTGTTGAAAGGCCTTGACCTTGAATATACAGAAAAGAAATTTGGATTAGATTTTAAAACTGCTGATGATTTACAAGAGGCAGTAGGTAAAAAAGTAAGAACAATGCCACAAATAGTTATTGATGAACAATTAGTTGGTGGTTATAATCAGTTAGTTGAATACTTTATAGAAAAAGGAAAGGTGAATTATAAAGGTGAGATCAATAAATAGTAATATGTCAGAAAAACAAAAATTTGAAACAACTACTATAAGGGACAATGTTTTGTTGTTCCCTAGACAAAAGAAGCCTGCACCAGAAAGTAAAGTTTCAGAAGCAGAAATGAAGATTGCTATGGAAGCACAGATTCGTTTATTCTCTCAACAATTAAAAGATGTTGCTATGGATGACTTATTTGATTTATTAAATAAGAATTCCTTAAGTGTAGATAGTGTAAATATGAATAAAGATTTGGCCTTTGTTGCAGAAGCAATTAAGAGTTTAATTTATAGAGATTTTAAATTAAGTCATCCTATACAAAAAATAGTTGACAATTCAGTAAGTATAGAAATATTAAATGGTATACCTGCTGAACCATTAGTAAATTATAAAAACATAATGGTAAAACAGGTAAATAAACCTGTTGCAAAAAAGGATGAAGTTAATAAAGAGATTCCATAAAGCACTTTGGGATACTTTGAATACTAAAAGTGCCAGTATTCAACAGTTAAATTTGAAGGCACAATATATAATAAGGAGTGAATAATGTTTAAATCATTATCAAATATGTTCGCAAAAGACGAACTACAAGTAGTAAAAACAGTAAAGAAAGCTTCTACAAGAGGTAGAAAAGCAATCTCTAAAAGAGCTAAGGTATTAAACCTTTTATCAAAAGGTCAATCAGTATCTTGGAAAACTTTAAGAGATAGATTTGACTTAACGTCTCCAAGAGCGTTAGTTGACACTTTAAGAGCAGAAGGTAATATGATCTATGTTAACAAAACTGCTAAAGGTACAACATACAGAATGGGACAACCAACTAAAGCAATTATTGCTGCTGGTATCAAAAAACTGTATGGAACTCCATACGCTTACAATAATGCGTAATTAATAATTACCATTTGATGGTGGCGACCACAAATCGCCACCATAATTTAAGGAGATTATATTATGAGTAAAGTAGAATTATTAAAAGAGATCGAAGTATTAGAAAAGACCAACAAGTGGTTTAAATCACAAATAGAACCTGAAGATTGCGGATGGATGTATACCACAATAGATGGTAACAAGCATAGAATAAAAGTTTTAAAAGAACAATTAAAGGCTCACAAACACGGTAAAGAGTACAAACAAAAACATTGGAGTAATTATCTATAATGTCTATAAGAGTTGTCAAATATAAAAAATCAGAATGGCAACACGTTGCAGATTGTATTCGTAGCGATCAAGTACCTGCATTTGAGGTACAACTTATACTAGACCAAAACAAAGACTTTGCCAAATGGTACAAGCAAAAATATTTAAAGAACAATGACAGAATTTAGAAACGGAATTTATAATACATTACATAAATTAATAGGCACAAGCGTAGGCCGTGCCATTATATATACCATAGGCCATATAATTATTGCTATGACTTCAAATAGACTAATCACAGGCGCCGATTGGAGACTTGCAGGTTTAGACGCAATAGTTGAACCTTGTATAAATGGAATATGGTATTATACACTTGATAAATATTGGTCAAGTAAAATGAAACAATAATATTATACAATAGGAGAATATATTATGCCAATAACAACATCACAAGCGTTTGGAACTGCTACTACAACAAGAGGTTCAGCAGCTCCCTTACTACACGAAATATTAGTTAAAGTAAACAACGCAAAAGACAAACCCAAAAAAATAGAAGTATTAAGACAAAACAATAGTCAACCTTTAAGACAAATACTTAAAGGTGCTTTTGATCCTAGTATAGAGTGGGAATTACCAGAAGGCGTTCCACCATACAAAGAAAACGAAGCTCCTGCAGGTACTGAACATACAACTCTTTACCAAGAGGCAAAAAGATTGCATTATTTTATTAAAGGTGCAAACGATTTAAGTAAAACAAAACGTGAAACTATGTTCATACAAGTGCTAGAAGGATTACACGCTGAGGAAGCAAAATTATTACTTGCAATTAAAGATAAATCTTTGAATAAAATCTACAAAGGTCTTACGGATGCAGTAGTAAAAGAAGCATTTGGATGGAACGACACCTATATGGCGTCATAGCCATCTAAATATTATAGATTGATTCTATAATATACAACTTATAATATAAGAACAAAATAAGAACATTTGTTTACTGTACTAATAAGTTGTTGATTTTATTATCTTTTTTATTAAAAATAATGCTTGATTTCTTTGTAAAATAGTGTATTATATACCTATAAACAAAGGAGATATATAATGTTTAAAAACTTGATAATTATTAATATTCTGTTTGCATTAATGCTTTGGATGTTTACATCTATTGCTAGTGCGAATGACAATACCAAGTCAGACGAATATTATAAAGCAGTTATTGGCCACGTTGTTACCCAAAAAGTAACAGGTCAAAACATTAACACAAATAAGTTAATGGAACAAGAAATGGAAGCAATTGCTCATCAATTTGCTTTACAGATGATTGTTATTATGCAAAAGTATTTACCGTCTATGTTAGATGGTATTGCTGCTGATTTAAGGCTTAAATCAGATGAAAAGTATAAATGTGCTTTATTAAAAGGTAGTGCGAATGGATGTGTTCAGTAAAATACAAGAAATTTTACAACTAATTTATACATTTATTCCGCAAGAAGTTTTTATTATTATAACAGCAGCACTCATATTAGGTTGTATTGAGTATTTAAGGAAAGGTAATAATGAAGAAAACAACAAAGTCAAAAAAAATTAGATTTAAAAAGGCTCTTAAAAAAGAGTTTGAATTAGGTCGTAGATATGCCACGACTTATAAAGACATCAAAAAGTATTTTAAACTTTTTAATCAATATATATTTGACAATAAACTTTCCCCATTTAATCAAATTGAAATTAAAGAAATAAGAGATAGAGATGTCAAGTATTGCTACGGACAAGTAGTCATATTAGAATGGAAAAGAAAAGGTACTAGATTGTATAAATTAGAAATGCAACCTACGTATAAAAATAAAAAAGAATTTTTAGATACACTTGCTCACGAAATGGTACATCTATATCAAATGGCCAATCTAGGTGATACAGGTAATCACAATAAAATATTTTATAGTTTTGAAGAACAACTTAATTTAGTCGGTTTACGATTATAACAGGAGATATATAATGAGCGGTGGTGATAAAAAATATGTGGATGAGTGGTTAAAAGGTAAAATCAAAAGTGGTTTAGACCAAATCAAATTAGTAGCAAATAATAATTATGGAGATAAGACTTGTTTATATTATTCAGGTCATTTACATAAAGACATACTAGAAAACTTTCCAGGCAAATCAAGTAAAAAGATTTTCAAACAATATAGAGAATATCAAAACAATTCAGATTTAGTGTTTTATCAAAACAAATTTAGTGAACACGGTTATGATTATTATGTAAGAAAGGTGAAAAATGAAACTAAACAATCAGCATAAAGATATACTTAAACGACTTATTAAAAGTAAAGGAGTGTATCGTACACGTTTAATACCAGTAGAAGAACGGGACAATATATTTGATTCATTATTTGAACTATATATGGCCGAGATAGTACAATTCAGTAAAAAATCAGAACTAGAATTTGAAGGTCCTTATAAAGAACCTAGATATAAATGTTTTGAAGTAAAACTATGGCCGAAAGTATCATTAGACAATATAAAAAAAGCAGTAAAAAATGGTGTCTATGCTTAAAAAACTAGATAAGTTTTTACCAAGTTTATGGAAAAAGTATCTAACAGTTTTCCTAATAGGTTTATTTTTGTTTAGTTTAGGTACTTTTTATCCAAATCCATATATCAAATACAAATTAAGATTAGACGCAGAAACTATATTTACTAAATGGGCAAATAGATTAGGACTAAATGAACCTGCTTTTGAATACAATAATGATGTTCAATTTGTAGAAGCTGTGCAGAAATGTATTGATTGGGTAAACTTTGAAACACCTAGATATGAACGAGTACCTGGAGAAATGATAGTCGGTATGGCAGCATTAGAGTCTGGTTGGGGTACAAGTAGATTTGCTAAAGAGGGTAATAATCTTTTTGGTATAAGAACTTATGATAAAAATGTACCTCATATGTTATTAGAGGGTAGAACAAAATGGAAAGGTTGGGGTGTTCGTGTCTTTAGTACAAAATGTCAAAGTGTTAAATTCTTTGTTGATTTATTAAACAATCATAATGCCTACCAAGAATTTAGAGATATAAGAAGAAGAATGATTTTATGGGATCAACCTTTAGATCCTAAAAAATTAGTAAAAACTTTACAAAATTATTCTACCACAGATAATTATGCTGAAAGAGTTATATACATTATAGATAAAATAAGAGAACAAGAAAAGAAATCTGGTGAAATTCAAATACATACTAAAACAGATTCAAAAGTACCACCATCTAAACCTAATAAATAATACATTATGTTTTTAGCCATACTTACACTTATTTCAGGCATTTGTATTTCTATTATTGCCGCTGGATACTCCATTATCGGATTAGCAACTTTGTTTGCTGGTGCAGTTGTACCTATTATTGCTATGGGTAGTGCATTAGAAGTAGGCAAGTTAGTAGTGGCATCTTGGCTTTATAGGAACTGGCAATCCAGTTTATTACCCAGGTCGATTAAATATTATTTAACAATATCGGTAATAGTTTTAGTATTCATTACCTCAATGGGTATCTTTGGTTTCTTATCCAAGGCACACCTAGATCAAGTAAAACCAACTACAAGTAATAAAATTAAAATAGACGCAATCAATGTACAAATTAAACAACAACAATCTATTGTAGATAGATCACAAAATACTTTAAAAACTTTAGATAAGGCATTAGACAAGTATGTTGATATGGAATATGTTACAAGAGGTTTAAATGAACGTAAGAAACAAGCAGGTGAACGAGCAGAATTAAATGGTGCAATCAATAAAGCAACCGATTTGATTGTTAAATTACAAAATGAAAAGGCAAATCTACAATTAGCACAAGATAAGATAGAGGCCGAAGTAGGACCAATTAAGTATATTGCAGAACTTATCTATGGTAAAGATGAAGCCAAAAGTCATTTTGACGAGGCAGTAAGAATAGTTATATTGATACTAATATTTGTATTTGATCCACTTGCAGTATTAATGTTAATTGCAGCCAATATCTCTATACGAGAATGGCAATTAAGAAGAAGTTTAACACAAGCAAAGAAACAAGAAAACATAGAAGATAGACTTGAAAGAGTTATAAAACAAAATAAAAAACTAAAAGAAAAGGAAAGAGATTTTAGAAATTTGATGGCACAGGACTTACAAGATATAGACGATCCAGACGAAATCAAATTAAAACTAAATCAGATTTATGACTGGAATGACAAGAAAAATTAAAAAAGTAATCTACAAATTACTTACAGCTAAATTATTAACTTGGGTTATTGTATTACCTTTATTATTAAGTTGTGCGAATCAACCTAAAGAAGAAAAGAAAACAGACAATACAATAACTAATATACCTGCAATTGTAAAAGGTTTAGAAGCATTAGGAAATATAGGTAAAAAAGAGGTTGACAAAGACGAAAAAAAGTGATATAATAGAAGTATATTATGGAGGATTATATGTTAACAAATGAAGATTTAGCACGTGTGATGAACTCTCATCAAGTTAAACGAATAGATAAAGCAAGTAAGGCTTGCAAGAATGCCGAATCAGATTGGGCAAAGAACTTTTGGTTTAATGTATGGAAAACATTGTGTCAAAAATACGGTCGTTATGATTTATATTTAAAGGATTTACACTAATGAATATTTTTTACCTAGATAAAGATCCTATTGTTGCTGCTCGTATGAGTTGTGATAAACACGTTTGTAAAATGATTATTGAGTCTGCTCAAATGCTTTGTACAGCTCATAGACTATTAGATGGTGAAGAATATTTTGATAAAACTGCTAATGGTCGTAAGATTAAAAGATGGAAACATCCTAATTCAAATATAGATGGCGTGTTATACAAAGCAAGTCATACAAAACATCCAAGTACAATATGGGTTATGGATTCTGCTTACAATTATAGATGGTTATATAATCATATGCTAGAGTTAAATGAAGAATTTAAAAAACGATATAATCATACAAAAGACCATATGACTATACAAAAGTTAAAAGATATATTAAACAGTCCACCTAAAAATATCAATCTTAAAAAAATAGGTACACAACCAACACCTGCTATGCCAGATGAATGTAAAGTACCAGGTGATAGTGTTGCAAGTTATCGTAAATATTATATTATGAAGAAAAAGGAGTTTGCAACGTGGAAAAAACCAGCCAAGATGCCAGTATGGTATAGAGAGGGAATCAATGAATTGGTACACGCAAATGGATAAACCTAAAATGAATGCTTTACAAATTAGACCTTTAACTGAAAATGAAGAAGAAATATTAAGACAAGGCCTAAAAGATGATGGTTTACAAGACGTTATGGATAGAGTAGATGAAGATATCAAGTCTATCTTAGGGTACAATTAAACTAAATATTATGATGAAAGAAGCAATTACATTATTTGTTAATGATACAATACATTTTGTTAATACGTTGCAAAGTTATCATTGGCAAACGAAGTCATATGCTGAACACGAATCGTTTGTAGAGTATTATAATAAGATTAATGCTTTAAACGATAAGTTGGTCGAAACCTATCAAGGTAGAGAAGATGACCGTATATCTTTTAGTAGTGAATATAAACCTAATGTTTTAAATTATGCTGACAAAACAGAATGTATTAGAGTTGTAAAAGATTATAGAAAAAAAATATATCATCTTGCGGCTTGTATCCACGAAGTACATTTTGATATACATTCCATTTTAGAGGACTTTTTAGTAGAAACAAATAATCTACTTTATCATTTATCCCTTAACTAATATGCCAACATATACATTTGAAGATACAAAAACAGGTAAGGTATGGGATGATTATATGTCCATATCAGACAAAGAAACTTATTTAGAAAAAAATAAAAATATAAAACAAGTTATAACTAAAATGAATATTGTAGCTGGCGTAAGTGGAATGAGTTATAGAAGCGATCAAGGTTGGAAAGAAACATTAAGTAAGATTGCAGAAAAACACCCACAAAGTAAATTGGCAGAAACAATGGGAACAAGAAGTATAAAAGAGATTAAAACGCAACAAGTGTTAGCAAAACACCGTAAACGAAATGCAAAGAATAAATAATAATATAGTAACAAGCGAGATACCGAAGAGCAACGGTCGTATATCGAAGGTCAGTAGGTCAATCCGCTTATGTTACCTACAAATTAAGGCAGGACTATTGGTTCTGTTAAAACAACTAATGTCCTGCCTACACGTAGGACTAAACTATTCAAACACCACACCAATCAAAATAATCAACAAAGGAAACTAAAATGGCAGATGATTTACCAGATTTTATGCGTGAGTTCGATATGGATGTGGACTATGGTTTTACAGCAGTATCTACTAAGCCTGCAACTGAAACGACAACACCTTCAATTGATCCAAGTGCAATAGAGGATCAAAAAATTGAAATCGCAAAAGTAAAATCAGATGTATCCGACATCAAGTCTATGATGAATGAGATAATGCAGATTGTAGCAGAAAAAGAAACAATCACCAAAGAAGTACAAAACGCTGATATACAAACAAGATTTAAAGAATTAGAAAAGATTATATTACCATTTTTATATAATCTATCTAAATCCAATGAACCTTATATTCATTGGCCTAATAGAGGACCAATTATTAAAGCACAAATTGAAAAGGTACTCAAACTAACGAGAGGATAATCTATGTCAGAAAAAACAAATCATAAACATCTAAAAAAACAAGTTAATGAAGTTGAACAAAAAAGAAATTATGATAGAACCGATAATAGTTGGTATGATTTAAAGACATTAAAGAAACTCAAATTAAAAGCAAAGGATAAACTATATGAAATTAAGCAAAAGCTTCACGCTTAACGAACTGATTAAATCACAAACTGCCGAAAGGGAGGGGATTAATAATAATCCTAGTGAGGCACAGATCGGAAAGCTACAAAGATTATGCGAAAACATATTACAACCAGTCCGTGACCATTATGGAATGCCAGTAGGAGTTTCAAGTGGATTTAGAAGTGCTGAACTATGTTTAAAAGTAGGTTCAAGTGTTAATTCACAGCACACTAAAGGAGAAGCGGCTGATTTTGAAATTGCAGGTGTGTCCAATCAGGACTTGGCACATTGGATTGATAAAAATTTAGACTATGACCAAATGATATTAGAGTTTTGGAATCCAGACGAACCAAATAGTGGCTGGGTACACTGCTCTTATAAGAATCCAGAAGAAAACAGAAAAGAGTTTTTAAGAGCATACCGAGATGATAATAAAAAAGTATGTTACGAAAAATACTCATATATCAAATATGCTGGGCAAGAACCATCTTCGGACGAAGTAAATCAAATGTACGCTGACAAGGGCGTTTAATGCTTGACAATCACACAAAATAGTGATATAATAATAGAATATTAAAGAGGAAGGTATATTATGGCATTTAATCACGTGAAAATTGACGAAAGCGTCTTACCTAAAAATTTAGGTGCAAAGGGTAAAAACCAAGACGGAATAAGAATTTATACAATAGATGGTATTAATATGCCTTCCGTTACTTCAATTCTAGGTAACATTCCAGAACGATCAGAAAAGATACAGGCTTGGAAACGAAGTGTTGGCGAAAAGATGGCCAACTATATTTCTGCCTCATCAACCAGTAGAGGTAAAACATTACACACATTGGTTGAAAATCATTTAAAGAATGAAGATGATAGAAATGTTGGAATAACTGCTGTTACTCCATTAGGACTGTTCAGAATTATTAAACCATATCTAGCAAGAGTAGATAATATTCATATGTTAGAAACCATTATGTATTCAAAAGAAATGCAAGTTGCAGGACAAGTAGATTGTGTTGCTGAATATAGAGGTAAATTATCTGTCATAGACTTCAAGTCCTCTACTAAACAAAGAGATGAAGATTATAATTATGGTAACTTTTGTCAAACAGCAGCATATGCTAAAATGTTTGAAGAATTATATCCAGGTAAAAAAATAGAACAAACAGTTGTACTTGCGGCCTGTGAAGATGGCTTTGTACAAGAGTGGGTAAACGGAAGAGAAAAGGTAGATCAATACCTAGAAAAGTTTATTAATCACGCAACAGATTTTTTTACTAGACATTCCGAAGCATTGACCAACATCAAATAATAAATAGTAGAAACAATAAAGTAATAAAGGAAGCAAAACATTAATTTGTTAAGAAGGTGATTTAAATTTATCCTACTTGCGACCATAACGGCTAAAGGGAACAAATGAAGAAGTTAATAGTAATTTTAACTTTATTATGGGCAAACGTATCATACGCTGAACAATACAATTTATATTGGAATCAAGTACCAGCAGTATGTGGCACGCCAGATGAAATAAAAAAATATATTGATGATAAAGGTTTTGAACCTGTACATATCAGTTTAGGTAGAGTTGGGAGTACACCAGATGGTGAACCAATTTATATGATAACTTATTATGAAACAAAAGATCAAGTATTGGTAACTGTGGACATACCTAGTGCTACAGATAGTTGTATTTTATTTCACACTTATAATAAAAGCAAAGTATTAGAGAAGAAAAAAGGAATTTAACGTTGAAGGTAAGATAATACCTAGACAGGACCAGGGTGCAATTCCCTGCCACTCCACCATTAAAACAATGAAATTTTAGGGGTGGAATCAGGATCGACTGCTAGTTAAAACTTACTGGAGTTAAATGGCTGATGTCCTAACATCAAACAATAAATGCTAACGAAAGTTATGCTTTAGCAGCCTAGTCTGCTGGGGTTTGCCTGTGACCTTGCAACAGAACACAGGCGCTTTACAAAATCAATAAAGTATGTTATAATATATTATGATGTTAATGAATAGTAAAAAGTTTGGTTTAACGATTGAGGAGATAGTTAAAACAAAGAAAATATCCTATATGGATGCCATAGTATATTTTTGCGATAGAAACGAAGTTGATCCTGCAACCATAGGTCCTATGGTCAACAAATCATTAAAAGAAAAGATACAAATTGAAGCCGAGAATTTAAGACTTATTAAGAAGTCTAGCTCTGGCGTCTTACCTATATGAATAATAACAGTTATGAAGCATATAAATTATATCTTGCCATTAAATTACACTTCACAACTGATAACTATGATTTTTTCAAACACAATGCAAAAGTTAATTCATCCATAAATACTTTTATAAAGAGAAATGATAGATACTTTTTTTATAGACTTGCAACCAAATATAATAAAGAAGAACTTATTGATTATTTTGTATGCAACTTTTTTGAAAATTCAAAAACTTGGATTGGGAGTTTAATACGTGCAGATGGAGAATCGACTTATACAAATTGGAAGAAATATAAAGACGCATTTACTTATAATTTTAGAAATGAGTGCTTATTGGTTCGCTCTCTCATTGATGACAATAGGATTTCTTTTGATGATATGTTTCTCGTATCTGACGGCCAACACCCAAGAGCTTTACGCTTACATCTCTCAAAAAAACTATCCGTACAAACAATCATCATCTTGGATAAGATATTATCGTTTATTAAAAATTGGGATAAAGAGATTGCCGAGAAAGTTATATGGCCTGAAAAGTCATTTAAGATTACCAAGTTAAGTCCATTTGTTAATTATAATTTAACTAAATGTAAATTTATTATGAAAGAGATATTTGTATAATGGCACTAGAAGATTTTGCACAAATAAGAGTACCAGATTCTAATATGGGTGGTGATAGAATCTATTGTAGTATCTTTAATAAACTAGAATTAGTCAACAAAGATGGAACAATATACAAAGGTAAGATTGATAAGAAAAGTATAAAAGTAGATGGTGTCTATGGCAACTTTATGTCCTATGTTTATGTTACAGCAGATGAACGATGGTTTGATAGAGGTGGTATGCCTATCTCTAAACCTAAAAATTTATTAACAAGAAAAGAAGAAGATGAGGAAAAAGAAAACTTACATACACGTGAATCAACACGTGATAAGAGCGAATAAGAAGTATGGAAGAAACGATCCAGTTATTACGATTAAGCAAGGTAGTAAGAATACTTATTGCCATCAAGTGGCTATTCTCGGACCGTCAAAGGTTATATATGGCGGTAATGATAAGCCTATTCTTAATTGTGGTGCGAGGGTTGTTGTAGAAACCGAGAGTGAAGTAGAAGTAATAAAATGAAAAGAGTCTTTTGCTTAGGCAATGGAGAAAGTCGTAAAGACTTTCCACTTCAAATGTTAAAAGGTCACGGTAAGATATATGGTTGTAATGCCATATATAGAGATTATCCTGACCTGATTGACGTACTTACTGCTGTGGACAATGGTATCATACACGAAATCTATCATAGTGGTTATGCAACCAAGAAACCTTGTTACTTTAGAAACTGGTCAAAGTTGCCAGTAGAAACCTATCAACAAGTTGTAGAAGGATTTGTGGACGCTCAGGAGTTACAGTTGTTAAGTGATTATGATGTAATCAAAGAGAATAAAGAAGATAAAGACAAGGCCAAAGAGTATGTCATACACGGCACCTCATTAAAAGGTATGGTGTCTATTATCAGACAAAAACAGAAAACACATAAACACGCACCAAAAGAAATTATACAAAAAGAAGTTAACAGATCAAACATTTATATTTCTTGGATCAAAGAGAATGATATGTCGTTTGATTTAAAAGATGAATGGAGCAATCATAAAGATCACGGTTGGGCTTGCGGTGCAACAAGTGGGTTTATTGCCATACATAAAGAACAACCACAAGAACTTTATCTTATAGGACACGATTTAAAATCAGATACACACTTAATTAATAACATATACAAAAGTACAAAACATTATCAAGCAAAAGAGGCATCCGCAACACCACACGTCAATTGGGTCAATCAATGGTATACACTTATAGATTGGAACCCAAATGTTAAGTTTTTCAAAGTAAATAAAGACACAAACGGCGCAACTAATACGAGTGAAGAAGTTTACGAATGGCGTAAGTGGAAAGACGAAGGACGATTAGAGTATATCTCTCAAGCACAGCTGCTTGACAAGTTGACACTAATATGATATAATAAACTTATGATTAGATTATTAAATTTTATCATAAATGGACTTACGAAGTTTAGAGATAAACTTCAAAGAGGGAGTGATACACCTCACAATGAATGGGTTAAAAGATATCAAAACTGGCGTAAGAAGTTGTATAAATAAACATATACGATTAATACTTACAACAATACGTACAACAATATATACAAGGAGAATATAATGTCAATACAAGCATTAGAAGCACTAAAAAAGTCAAAGTCTAATTTTGACACTCTAACTAAACAGTTAGAAAAAACAATCGACAAACCAAAAACAGAAAACAAATACCAAGACGATAGATTCTGGAAGCCAGAACTAGACAAATCAGGTAACGGTTATGCTGTAATCAGATTCTTACCTGCCGTAGAAGGCGAAGATATGCCTTGGCAGAGAGTTTGGCACCACGCATTTCAAGGACCAGGTGGTCAATGGTATATTGAAAATAGTTTAACAACATTAAATCATAAAGATCCTGTATCGGAAGAAAACACTAGATTATGGAATACAGGTATTGAAGCCGATAAAGAAATCGCTAGAAAAAGAAAAAGAAAGTTACAATACTATTCTAATATTCTAGTGGTATCTGATCCAAAACATCCTGAAAACGAAGGTAAAGTATTTCTATTCAAATATGGTAAAAAGATATTTGATAAGATAACTGAAGCGATGAACCCACAATTTGAAGATGAGAAGGCAGTAAATCCTTTTGACTTCTGGGAAGGTTCTAACTTTAAACTTAAAATCAGAAAAGTTGATGGTTATTGGAATTATGATAAATCAGAATTTGAGCCAGTTAGTAAAGTAAAACCTACTGACGAGGAGATTGACACAGTATGGAAATCTCAACACGCTCTAAAACCCTTCATTGATCCAAGTAATTTTAAATCTTATGATGAACTCAAAGAGAAACTGAATAAGGTTCTTACTGGAACAAGAAGCACGGAGTCCGTAGAAGATATTGACCTCCCACCTGCTAGTAATAGCGTACCCAAGTCTTCCAACGGATCCGTGGGGAAAGTATCGTCCAACGATGATGATGACTCATTGTCGTATTTTAGTAAATTAGCTGAGGACGAATAATCTATCTCTCACACTTTCTCAAATTGGGTAGTCGCCTTTCCTTTCTGTGGCGGCTACCCATACAATAAAAAAATAAAATGAAAGGAAAAATATGTGATAAAACACATTAGCAATTAAAAACTGCTGACTAATAACATAGGAGAACAAAAATGTCAAATCAATTTATAGTACCATCGGGTACAAAATTTAAAGATATTCATTTAGAATTAAATGAAAAATTAAAAGAAATATTTCCAGAAAGATATGGTGACGGCACTTTAGTGCAAGGTGCAAAATATATAGAAACAATCAATGCTGATTGGGATATGTTTAAAATGGATAATTATTATACAGATGATAAAGGTCTTAAAGAAGATGTTACTAATTCTGTTCAAAAAGTAAGAGCAGCTAAAAATAAAAAAATAGCTGAAGTAAAAGAAGATATTAAAAAAAATGGTTATGATTTAAGAGAACCTAGACCTGCTTTTTATAGGGATAAACAAGGTAGACTAATGCCTGCAGACGGTAGAGGTAAATGGGGTTCAATGAAAGAACTAGGTTATAAAAATATACAAGTTGATATATTTGAAGTTGCTAATCAATCTGTAGCAAGACATTTAGGTAATAGACTTAATTGGAAAACTAAACCAAAAGCTGACATAGAAGCTGATGATATTGAAAAACAGTTAGTTGATGATATAAATGAAAATCTTTTGACTTTATCAGGTAAAGAACACAAAGACTTTGCTCTATTAGTAGATGAGGCACAGGCAAGTGGTGGTGATAGTTTTAAAGAATCAACTTATAATAAAATTGCAAGACGAGTTTTATCAAAAGTAAACAAAGGCGCTTATGAAACTAGAATAAGTTATGATGACAAATCAGCAAAATTATGGATGGAAAAATATAAGTATGTTGATGATTATAGGCCAGATGGTCATAAACAAGGTAATGGTATTTTTTATTATGTGTGTTCTGCTAATACTTTATCAAAGTCATATAAAGACGCTGTTTACAGAGCAGACTTTTTAGCTTCTACCATTCCTCATTTTAAACAGTTAAGAGTTGTTTTACATCCTGGTGAAATATCTTCTTCAGATGTAGCTGAAAGTTTTAGATTGATTATTGATAATGGTAGAACTGAATGGGAAAATTATACTAAAAAATTAAAAGCTAGAGTTACAGGAGAAGATTTAGAAATTGTTAATAAAAAACAATTAGTCTTATATGGTTGTCTACCAGCTTCAGGTGCTATGCAAGAGGACTATCCTTTAGATAAAATGATATTGTTTGATAAAGGACCATTAGCGAATGGTAAAACATTTACTGATTTATATAATGAGGAAACATTATCAAAACAATTTATAAGTGATGAAGATTAAAAGAATACCTAATATTGATAGAAGAGCGTACAAGGGCTTGTTTAAGCCCTTGAACCCTCAAAAGTATAAAGGTAACGTAAACAACATAATCTATCGTTCCTCTTGGGAAAAACGTTTTATGAATTATTGTGATAGAACAAAAGAAGTTATTGAATGGGGTAGTGAAGAATTATCAATTTATTATAGAGGTGTAGATGATAGACCACACAGATATTTTCCTGATTTCTATATGAAAGTTATACAGCCTAATAAAACTTATAAAAAGTTTTTAGTAGAAATAAAACCAAAATATCAGACAAAAAAACCACAACCTGGAAAAATAAAATCAGCATATTACAAAAGGGCATTATTAACTTACGAAACAAATAGACGTAAGTGGGCAACAGCATTTGCTTGGTGTAAAAAACATAATATGTCATTTAAAATACTTACCGAAGATCATCTAAAGACCTTTTAAATTGTCATAAATATATGATATGGCAAGTGTATTTGATAAAATCAAGTTAAACAAAGGTAATACAGACAGGTCTGCTACTTGGTATAGAACGCAAGTAAATAACATTGCAAGTGGCACTACAGCTGCTCAACTGTTTAGACAAGGTAAATTAACAGGTCGTCCTAGTGTAGGTCGACTAAATCTATTTGGTTACAATCCTAAATTAAGAAAAACTTTACCTTATTACGATATATTTCCATTAGTACTGCCATTAGAGCCAACACCAGGTGGGTTTATGGGTATGAACTTTCATTATTTGCCACCTGCATTACGATTTACCTTATTAGAACGTATGCAAGTATTTGCTGATGACACAAAGTTTGATAGTAAGACAAAATTTGATGTAACTTATGATGATGTAAAAGGAATTAAAATAGTAAAACCAACGATAAAGAAATATCTGTATAGTCATATGCAAACTGGGTTTTTAAGAATAAATATGGATGAGGCTGCAATTGCAATATACTTACCTGTACAACGATTTAAAAAGGCAAGTGAGGCAGTCGTTTATGCAAACAGTAGAAGGTTCATTTAATGGCAATAATTAGACAACGATTACCTATACCAGGTCCATTTGATATTAGACTAGGCCTACCTAGAGATAAAGGTTTTGATCCACAGGCCGCAAGAAAAAGATTAAATGAACAAAAGACTAATCCTAATACTACCATAAACAGATTTAGGTCTATGGTTGCAGGTGCTGAAGGTCTGTATCGACCTGCAAAGTTTTTAGTCATAGTAGAATTTCCTAAAGGGTTATCACAAACAGAAACATTCCAAGGTATGGAGTTTTCAGAATATCTAACTGATTTAAATTTTATGAACTCTTTACAAGACAATGTAAAAGATAGATTATATTTCTTTTGCGATGCTGCTCAATTGCCAGATCGTACCATTGTTGATACAGAAGCAAATTCATTTTATGGACCAGTAAGACATATTGCTCGTGGTATGGAGTATTCAGCGATGACATTATCGTTTATGTTAGACTCTGAATTAACTGAACGTGCTGTATTTGAAGCTTGGCAAAATATGATTGTCAATCAAAGAACTTTTAATATGAGTTTTTATGATGAATATGTAAGTAAGATTTATATATTCCCATTACACGAAAATAAAAATGAATCAACCAATACTAAATTGCCTGGCAAAGAAGGTATGCAAACAGGAGCACTTGCAACATTAACACTTGCAGGATATTATGTAGAATTAAGCGGTGCATATCCTAAAACACTTGCACCAGTAGATTTAAATTACAATGCAAGCAATACTTTTGCTAGACAATCTATTACCTTTAATTACAGATATTGGACTTCAAATGTAAATTTAAGAACATTAGAAGATACAAATTACGAAGGTGATATCAACGGCACAGGTGTAATAAAAGATCCTAGATATATGGGTATCTTTGGCGGTATACTAGGTAAGTTACCACCTGAAATACAACGTGCTGGTAGAGATGTAATTAATCAAATTAAAACAAGATTCCCATTGGGAAGAATATTTGGAGGAAGAGTATTTCCACCATTTTTCTAATATATAATATAATAATAATAAGGAGTGAAATATTATGGCATTACCAATAAATGAAGTTCCAAAATATAATTGTCAACTTCCATCAAATGGCCAGAAAATAACATTTAGACCTTTTCTTGTAAAAGAAGAAAAGATTATGTTAATGGCTATGGAAAGTGATGATGAAAAGGAGATACAACAGGCCGTTATAGACACCGTACAAGCGTGTGTTTATGACCGTGTTGATGTAACTAAACTGCCAATATTTGATTTTGAATATTTGTATTTACGAATAAGAGCAAAATCAGTTGGTGAGGTAATTAAATTGCGATTGAAATGTCCAGATGATGAAAAACAAGTTGTAGAGTATGATTTAAATTTAGAAGATGTAAAAGTTGAAAAAACAAAAGACAATAATAATAACATTGAATTTGAAAAAGGTTATGGTGTTATTATGTCTTATCCTACAATTAAATCATTTAAGTCTGGCAAATCAAATACAGAAAACTCTATTAATATTTTAAAAGAGTCAATTCAATCCATCTATAAAGGTGATGATGTATATGATCGCAATAACATTACTGAACAAGAACTTGATGAGTATGTTAATAGCCTAACGCAAAAACAATTTAGATTGCTTTATGATTATGTTGATCGTATGCCTAAAATTAGACATAAGATTGAGTATGAAAATCCTAAATCAGGTAAAAAGTTTTCGTTAGTCTTTAATGGTGCCTCAGATTTTTTTTAGTTACCCTTTCACACGAAAACCTTGAAAATTACTATCGTGTGAACTTTCTGTTAATGCAACATCATAAATATTCATTAACAGAACTAGAACATATGCTACCGTGGGAAAGGGAAATATACATTGATATGTTAATACAGCATATTAAAGACGAAAATCAACGTCTAAAAGAAAGGCAAAGAGGTGGATAATGGAAAAACAAAGTTATCAAAAAATAATTGATTTAGCAAAAGCAATAGACGCTTGGAGAATATTTCCAAGACTATTCATATTAACTTATATGTACATACTCATCAAAGTAGTACATTGGTTTATGGCATTAGATAAACCTTCTATGGAACAAGCAGGTCTTGTATCAATCGTAGTTGGTGCAGGTGCGGCTTGGTTTGGGTTATATACAAATAGTGGCTCTAAAGTATTAGCACAACCACAACCAATCGTTCAACAACCTGTTGTAACACCAGTTAAAAGAGAAGATAAATCAATTAGTAATCAAGTAGGATAATAAATGGCAGACTTTCAGGAGTTACTAGAAAAACAAAAAGTAGAGCAAGATAAAGAACAAATTGCTATATCTGAAGCAGCACAAACATATGCTTTACAGATACAAAAAGAATTAGGTTTAGGACAAGAGTTTATTAAAAGAGAAGGTATATCTAATGCAGCCGTATCGGTTGTACAAAACTTTCAATCAGATTTAGACTTAATTGCTGACGCCGACTTTACTGGTTTCAAAGATATAATGGAAAAGTACAAATCATTATTGAATGAACTAGACGCTAGTGGTAGATTTGATAATAAAGAAAAGAAATATATTTCCGATGTTATTGCTCCTGTACTTGCTGAAGTTTATCCTCTTGCGAATGCTTTTACAGCAGTTAAATTTGGGTTACGAGATTTTATTAAACAATTTAAACCTTTAAAACTTGCTGCTACAACTTTAGGTGGTATACCTATTTTAGGCACTGCCATCACAAAGAAAATAGAACGACAAGAAGCAGGTGAAGAAGCATTAAGAAGAGCTGAAAGAAAAAAAGGACAAGATATTGCCAGATTAGCAAGACAAGATATTGAATCTAGTTTATCAGAATCAACTACTACTCCATCTCAAGCATTACAAACAAGAGATGAACTAGATGATGACCTCTCACAATATACTGCTGATGATATGGTATTGGGCAGACCTGTACCATCAACATACGGAAGAGCAAAAGGTAAAGTACCAGGTATGTTAAGTGCAAGTGCAAGTGAAGAACAAAGAGATGAACTTGCCGATGAACAAAGAGATCAATTTGAAGAGTCAAAAAATTTATGGGAAACAATAGCAGAGAATACTGAGGAAACAGTTGATATATTAAAAGAATCACAAAAAAATAAAGAAGGTGGTATAGGTGATACGGTGGGTGATATTGCTAAAGGTGCATTAGGAACAGGTGCTGCATTAGGAACAGGTAAAGTTGCAAGTAAATTATTAGGTAAAAAAGGTGGTGAAACTGTAGCAAAGAAGGCAGGTGGTAAAATACTAGGCAAAACATTATTTAAATCTGCTATCAAAAAGATACCAATTATAGGTGCAATTGCAGGTATTGGTTTTGGTTTAGGAAGATTAATGTCAGGAGATGTAAAAGGTGCTGCATTAGAAGTTGGTTCAGGCCTTGCAAGTACAGTACCTGGTGTAGGTACAGCTGCAAGTATTGGTGCTGATGTTGCTTTAGCAAAAATGGATATGGATAAAGCAAATCAAACAGAAAAAGAAATACAAACTGCTGTTGAAGGTGTAGAACAAAATGCACAAGCAGATACAAGAACTATGAGTAATGCTATAACTGCTGATTTAGTTAATATAGATTCAAAAAGAACTAATTTAAGAATGAATTTAGAAACAGGTAATTTAGAAAATATGATGAACAAAATGTTACCAAAAGAACCTCAAAATAATAATGTTATTGCACCAGTCAATACACTTAACAATGCTTCAAATACTACTGTTTTACCTAATATGTCAAATAAAAATTTAGACGATACAATTATTGCTATCAAAAACGTCTATTAATCTTTAATTTTTTCATATAAATATTATCACTATGACAATACAAACACCAGACGATTATTTTAACGAGCATAGTGATATCATAGCAGGTAATAATGAGAAACTTATTCCAGACGCACCTGTTACTAAATTAAGCTCTAATTTACAGTTTACAAATCCTGTGATGAAGTATCCATTAGATTTAGAAAGTGCTAATGGTCATTATATGATATTTAATATTCACGCAAGGACTGAAAATGAAAGAGATTTGCCTGCAAAAGATTTAAACATATCAAACGATTCATTAGGCACATATAACAATACATTTACAAGAGAAAGATTTTTTGATGAAACAACAAATTTATCTCCTGTTGCTGGTGAAACAGGTATTTCTGTTAAGTTAATTAAAGATACAATTGTATTGTATATGCCAGATGATGTAAATGTTAATTACAAATCAAATTACGAAGCCGCAGAAATTGGTGCTGTAATTGGCGGTCTATCTGGTGCTGCTGATTATTTCAAAGGTAAAACAGGTGGTTCAGATACTTTAAAAGGATTAGGTATGCAGGCTGCAAAGATGATTGAACCATTAATTAGTTTCGGTACATTAGGAACTGCTGCAGGTTCATTGGCCGCATTACAAAGAAAAACAGGTGTTGCTCCTGCACCATTACAAGAAATGATTTTTCAAGGTATAGATTATAGAACTTTTACTTATTCATTTAAAATGACACCTAGAAATAGACAAGAGGCAAAAGAAATTAAAAGAATTATTGATACATTTACCTATCATATGTTACCTGAAAAATTAGGTACAGGTGCTGCTCTTGCATTTAGAGTGCCTTCAGAATTTACTATTAGATATATGTACCGTGGTTATGAGAACGCTTATTTAAATACAATAACCTATTGTGCGTTAACAGATATGAAAGTTGATTATGGTTCAGGTGAGAAATTTGCTACATATCGTCCAGATGATATTGGTGCACCACCAATCAGTACATCTATATCACTTACCTTCCAAGAATTAGAATTAATTGATAGACGAAGAGCAGTATTTGGTACACATAAAACAAAAACTAGAGGTAGTAGTGATATTGGAGGTTCATTTTAATGGCACATTACTTTTCTTATTTTCCTAAAATGTATTATGACGCTGTACAAGATGGCACAACGTCACCTAAACTTGTAACTGATATTTTAAGACGAGTTAAAATTAGAGATGGTGTTAAATCTAATTCATTAATTTTTAACAAATATAGAGTTATTAATGGTGAGTCACCTGAAATTGTATCATACAGATTTTATGAGTCAGTAGATTATTATTGGGTACTATTATTAATTAACAATATTAAAGATAGATTTTATGATTGGCCACTAACAGATCAAGGATTTGAATCTTATGTTAATGGCAAGTATTCTAATCCAGGTGCAATTCATCATTATGAAATTTCACAAACAAGTGGTGAAACAACCAGTTTAGACAATTCACATTTAATAGAAGTAAACAGTACCGCTACTGGTGCTACTTCCGTATCCAATTATGAATATGAAAGAAGATTACAAGATA
>Ga0208644_1000012_pt1 | contig 114046 bp, 118 predicted proteins | sample VirMetDEL_Nov_18_FD_184517 | JGI IMG/M metagenome (GOLD analysis project Ga0208644, IMG submission 184517) | Aqueous microbial communities from the Delaware River and Bay under freshwater to marine salinity gradient to study organic matter... | ecosystem: Environmental > Aquatic > Marine >...
GGAGTATTATGGTATGCATTACATTCTACAAGAGATAGTCCATGCATTTCATCTACATTATAATAAGTAAATACATCACAAGGATTATAACTTAATAAAAGTATATAAGCTCCCCTAATTATTGTTATCATTCTTTGAGTCTTTGTAATCAATAATAAAACCAATTGCCACAATTATATTCATACCAAAGGACATTATAATCTCATGTATATCTTCATAAACTGTTGTCATTAGATGTACATGACCTACCATCCAAAAAGGTATGGACAAGTTTTGGCTTATCCATACCACTGTGTATTTAATAAAATGTTTCATTAGTCACCTTCTTCATTATTCACCCTTAAGAATGATTTTAGTTTCTGCTCTTTTAAATTGGTTGTCCCAATATTCTTTAGTTTGAGCAGCCTTTGTAATCTCTCTTGGGTTCTCTTGTTTAATCTTGAAAACTCTAATTTTCTCTTGTTCTCTCTCATACTCTTGCCAGTTATAGATTCTTAACTCTTTCATTCTTGCTACATCTGCAATAGTAAGTTCTTCTGGAATCTTGCCATCATTGGCTTCCATGATTTCCATATAATACTCTTTCATTCTTCCCATAACTTCATAGATTTTTTAAGTAAAGTTTTAATTGTTGTAGATATCTTATCATCTCCCATAACATCACCATATGCTTTTATTTTTTTATATGTCTTGATGTCAAGGGATAAAACTACTGTAGTTCCTCTTCTTAATTTGTTTGCTGAAGAAGGAAAGTCATAGGGAAACCTTTGAATAAACTCACAAGCATTTGCTGTAAAAGTAATATCATTATAACTTAATAAGTTATAAGCATGTGCTTTACTTGCACGTACAGTAGAATCATCTATATTAAATAGATCTGCTATGTACTGTGATCTCTTACCATACTTATAATGTAATAGTCCAATTAAATAGTTTCTCTTATCAAGATACCCTCTCTCACGTTTCTTCTTAGATGTTCTATTTTGAGCAGCTAAGATCCGACATTCTTCAAGAATATCTTCTAATTTATAATCTTCCATAATTTTTAAATTAAATCTAGATCAGCTTCTAATACTTCTGGTTCTTCTTCTTGTAGTTCATAAACTCTTAGGTCTAATGGAATGAACCTATCTGCATCATAGTACTCATAGGGAAAACAATCAGCAGACATTTGTACTTCTTTAAGAAGTACTCCATGTTTACCATTCTGTAATCCCATTTGTACTATTTTAATAATAGTATATACTTCACCTTCTTTTATCCACTGTTCTACAGGGACTTTAGCAGGTTTATTAGTACTATCAATGCATATCACCCTCATAAGGTTCCATTTTAACTTTTAAATCTACTTTCTCAAGGAATTCTCTCATAGTTTCAATTTGTGCCCAACAACCATATTTTATTGTACACTGACCAGCTAGATCAGCTACAAGTGCACACTGTTCTGCTTGTATTGGTTCATGACCACAGAATTTAATGAGACAAGCTATAACATAATCTATACTATGTTCATCATCATTAAATAGTATTAACTTATGATCTTCAGGTAGTTCCATAACTGCTAATTTACAATTTTACTCCGTAATCTTTCCAAATAATCTTACTCTCATCAAAAGACTCTAGTGCTTCTTTAACCCATCTTTCATCTACAGTACCCTTATAACATAGTATATGTACAATAGCTTTTTCATCAGGATTAAGTCTCAAAAGTCTTCCAATTCTCTGACTTGCTTTTCTTTCATTACCATAAGCATGCATAATAATACCTTGTCTTAATTGAGGAATATTAACACCTTCATTTAACTGTAGTACACATGATAGCTTATTAATTCTACCTTCTTTAAATGCAATAAGATTATCTTCAGAATTACTATTACCACTATGATAACTAAATCTGCAAAGTCTGTCAGCCTGTTCTTGAGTATTAGCAAACACAATACACTTAGTATTAATGCTTTCCATTAATTTTTTAGTGTATTTTTCTTTACTTGGATACTCCATCATGGCCTTCATTCTCATTACTCTTAGCATCTGAATGGGACCTTGACCCATATCTATTCTACCACCCCAGTACTGATAATTCAATTTTTCTGAAGTAACAAAAGATTTAGTCTTCATATCTACTTGATAGTTCTTTGCTTCATCTAACTTAAGCTCATGTACAATAATTTGGTAATCATTAATGATTCCATTATCAATTGCATCATCAGCTTTAAAGGTATAGACTACAGGACAGAACTGTGCTACCATTATTCCCTTCTCAGAGCTTTTATGTTTAGGTGGTGTACCTGTTAAACCCAGGATCCCACCTTTGTACAGATCAAGAAAAACTCTATGAGAGTCAAGAAGTGAATGGCACTCATCAAGATAGATATAGTCATACTCATTTGGATCACGTTTAGGTAGACCAATATAGGTAGAAAAAGTAATTCTTTTTAGCAAATCTTCTTTACCAAATTTTACAGCATCATCAGACCAGGACTGAAAAATAGATTTCTTAGGAGCTACTACTAATACGTTGTGTAGCTCATTAGTATTATTTTCAATATGTAATAGCCCAACAAGAGTCTTACCAACTCCTGTTCCTAATACTACTGAACACCTTCTTCTTCCTTCAGTTGCCTTTAATGCTTCTTCTTGAATCTCTTCTCTTGTCATTTTTCAAGTGCTTTTTGTTCTGCTCTCATTTTAAGTTTAACATCAGTTGCAATATGATCTTTAACTATAAATGATTTTTCATTTAATTTAACTAACCAACTATTTGGTAACCAAATTTGTATTCTAGGTATAATCTCAAATAGAGTTGCTTTATCTGTTTTCTTTACAATTCTTTTAAAAGAAAACTTACTATACCCTTGTTCATAATAACGTCTCATTATAACTATTTTAAATAACCAAGTATTCTAGCCTCTTCAGGATGTTCATGAACCCAATTGTGACAAACTCTACAAGTAGCTTTCCAGGTAGATTGAACTAAATAGAAAGCATCTCTGTTGGAACCGGCATATGTATGGTGTACATCAGTAGCACCATTCATACAACCGGCAACAGAGATCTGACATATTGGATTCTCAGTAAGAAACCTTTCTCTTAACTTAAGATACTCAGCATCCTTCTTCTTTCTTTTAGAAGAAACCTGAGGGACTACAGAACGTTTGGTTGGTTTCTGTGAAATCTCTTTACTATTGTGGCAACTCCAGCAAAGTTTACAGTATCTGAATCCCTCATGGTTCTTCCATATTTGTGATAGTTTGCCACAACCATCACATTCTTTTAGTTTAACCTTTATCATTTTTAAGTCTTGGTAGTGCTAATGGAGCATCTTTTAAATCCAAAAAGTTTTTTGGTAAGATTCCTTCAGCAATAAAGATAGTAATAATATCTTTCTTTTCAATACCTAAATCTTTAAAAGTTAAAGTGTTCTTGAACTTCTCATCTGTCTCATTATCAGCCAATAAGAACTGTGTAATTGGACTTTTTGGAAACAATTTCTCAAAGATTAAGTTAGAATATTTAATGGTTACTTGCTGTTTAAACTTATTAAGTGTAACTTGAGCACGTTTGTAAACATTAATTATTCTCTGTTTTTTCTTACTACACATTGTAGCAAGTTCTTTCTCTGTAAGTGCACTCAGACCATAGAGTGCTCTCTTATAGAGGTAATTCTGATAGGCAGTATAACCATCAGATTCATATTGTACATAGGTTTTACCTGCATACAATTGGTAATCTCTTACCTGTTTTTTAAGCTTTTCCATAATATACATTTTTAAAATCATAAAAAAAGGGGCCATTTTTTTGACCCCTTTTATTAACTAACAAATCTAATTAAATATCAAATTCTTCTCCTTGTGCAGATTTAACTGCATTAGAATTTGTAACCTTAGAAGCATCATAAGCAGCACGTAATTCATCAACATTATCATGTTGAATAAATGTATCTTGTCCGTTAGATGATACAGAATAATAAGTTCTACGGTAAATAGGATTACCTTCAAATTTACATACAATACCTGTGTCACCTGCTATTTTAAGGTCACGTTCAGGGTTTTTAGAATTAAATGGTTCAAGTGATTCTTTAATTAGAATGTTACCAGGTAATTCTTGACCCATATAAAAGTTCATTTGCTCTAATTCATCTACAGTACTGTGAATTAATGTGCTAATTACTTTTCTTTTTAAGAAATTATTATCATCAATAATACTTCTTACTTGTTCTAATCTTACATAACCGTATTCTGAGTTATCAGAAACAACAATAACAGATTTAGTTGCTGAATCACCAGCAACGGTAACTTTTGAATTCATAATTTTAAGTGATTAATAAGTAAATAATAAATAGATTGTGAGTAGGAAATACTATAAGCTTATCTACTCAAATAAGCTTAAGTTTTATTGCAAAGCAATATTATACATCTAGGTTTTCTGTTAAATCAATGATGTCATCAAATGAAACACTGTCATCCGGAATGTTATCTAACTCTTCATCTGATGAAACATAATCAAAATCATATTTTTTATTTTGTTTAGTTTCTACTGCAGATGCAAAAAATGGATCAACTAAATGTTCCCCAAAATCAATAGACATCAAATATTGTATATCTAAATCAGTAAGTTCAAGATATTGATCAATAGTTATACTAATGACTTTTCCGTTAGGTAATTGATATAACATTATTTACTTTGAGTAAATATACGTTATTATATTACTTAAGTTTGTATAGTTAAAATAAAAATATTTAACTATATAGCTAAACAAGAATAAAGGGGCCCGAAGACCCCTGTTTATTCTTTGGTCAGGAAAAGCATATCAACAGATATACTATCTTAAAACTCTTCAATTACTGCTATAATATCTTTATAACTAATGAATCCAGACTCTTCATATTTATTACCATTCTCATCTACATTAGTAAACTTGACGTAATAAGTAGTAGAATCATGAAATCCCCTAAATTCTTTGATTACTGCAATACAGTTACCATTTTCATCAAGAAGACCATGTTCTTTCATTAGTTCTTGTCTAACTTTATAGGTAATACCAACTGGTGAAACTTTAATAAGTGTACCTTCAGGTAATACTGTAGGTGCTATATCTCCAAGATAGGTCTTAAAGAATATATTAGATGCTTCACTAGAGTAACCAATATGATTTGATAGAAATTTAGCTATCTCATCTGCATTTGTATGTTTGATAATACCTTTCAGAGCATTATACAAATCAGTTTCTGTAAGTTCTAATTGAATCTTAGTCATTTATCCTCCTATAATCTCTAATCTTGTTCAACAATTGGTCATTAAAATTTGTAAACCATTTCTGACCACCAATTTTTGTTCCCACACTGGGTGTACCTACAATCTCAGAAGAAACTATTTTTGCACCCATTTTTACGGGATTACCATCATTATCTTTAAGGTCAATATCCATATTGAACCCTAAAACTGAATCAATAGTTTTCATTATCTAAGTGTCTTCTAAATAATTGATAAATACTATCACCAGTTTGTATTTCTGAATATCTCTCAAATACAATTGTAGCTACTATAACTTCATTAATGTGTTTACATCTTTCAACAATGTATTGATAAGACTGGTGTTTTTTCTCAGCAATTCTATATGCTTCTTGACAAAACTTGACAATCTCATTTCTACGTTCATCAATGATACCTAGAGTAGTCCACATATCATCTGTTGTATCATCAATGATGCACAACTTGAGCTCTGATGAGCTCTCTAATCTTTTCTTTCTGTTAAATAGTTTTCCTAACCACTTCATAATCAGACTTTTAAGTTAATAATAAAATAATAAAAAACCCCTATTTCTAGGGGCTCTGGTAGTTCCACCAGGACTCGAACCTGGAATAGAAGCTTAGAAGGCTACTGTTATATCCCTTTAACTATGGAACTATAACTACTATGATAATACCATATAAACAAACATAGCAGTAGCAAATATAATAAATCCTAACAACATCCAACGGAGTGGTAGCATTCTTTCTCTAAACTCTAGTTCTTCAATCTCTCTATCAATCATATACTCAGTAAACTGTATATCATTTAAATAGTGAGCCTTTACATCTGGATCCATTTCTGAATGATGTAGTTCTGCTTCTTCCCATTTACAGCTCTCTTTTTTCTGTAATAATCTCTTGATGTATGCTTTCCTTGACAATAACATAACTACTAAATTAAATCAAGATTAGCAGAACTATTATCTGCAATAAATAAATCTAACAAAGCTGCTTTTTGCTCCATTAGTCTTTCTATCTTAGCATCAAGTTTTAGATCATTAAGATCTCTAATAAAAGAGCTCACTTGACCAAGTTGGATAAAACCTTCAAGAGCTCTACCAAATTTACCATTATCCCAATTAATAACAGTAGGATATTTTGTGTTAAGTTTCAAAGCTTGACTTTGAGATATCTTAACATTAAGTTTTACAAGGATAACACCACCAAAGGCAGTATATCCAAAAGGAATTACATTTCTAGACATAATCAGAATAAATTAAATTGTTAAATAAAAAATGTGACTGTCTAGGCACCACAGACTCTTACCTATTCCCAGGACGACCAGTCACCAGTCGTAAAAGCATACTCATTCTACGTAAGATTATTCCTCTTCATCCCAATCATAAAAAGATTCTTGAAGTTGTGAATAACAGTCAAAACATTGAAACCAGTTACCATTTTGTTGGTCTCTTATTTCTATGTAAGACTCTTCAGTATCTGCTATGTTTATACTACAACTACCGCAGATTAGTTCATTTTCTTTCATAATAATAGTTTTAGATAGTTTAAAGAATAGTTTAAATAAACCCCTCTGCACTCAGTTGTAATTTCATAGCTTCCTACGAATTTCACGCATGTTTGAACATTATGATAATTACAACTGCTCACCCTTGGGAAGTGAGAATGGTGCAGAAAAAGACTAAGAGTTGTAGAGAGAATGCATCAATATCTCTACCTTTCCATATATAACAATGCATTTCTTCTAACAACCTCACATGTATCCCTACATGCTAGAAAGAAAGCCCTTAGTTTTGGTGGATGGTTTTCAGTACTCTCACAAGGTTGCAACCCTTGATCTATATAACTGCTTTCACTGCATTGTTAAATAGCTTCTACCATAACGTGAAAGGTAGCCCTGCTTGGATGAGAGTATATAGTTACAGGTTATCTTTTATTAAGACATCACCTATTTTATCATATGAACATTCTATTGTATGCCCATCTGTACCTTCAATTACTACTGAATTAGGTTTAAGTTCAAGGAAATACTCTGTGGTAATATGCTGACCAATACGTCTAATAGACCCCAGAGTAAATCCTATACCTAAAGCAATAAGAAGATATACTATTCTTAATACTGTTTTCATAATTAATCTTCTAAATCTTCATCATAATTAAACTTACCAGTTTCAAGATACTGGATAATCTCTGCTTTGTAAGCATACTCAATTCCCGCAGAAGGTATAGAGTATATAGTTCTACCATCAACATCATCAGTAGGTATAATAATACCTGAATGTAATTTTAGAACAAACATAAGGTTTGCAATAACTAAGTGCATAAATATATATTTAGGGTTAAACAATCAATTCCGGAGTCTTTTACTGTCTTCTCATATATAGTAATAAGACTAATATATATAGTAGTAGTATATAAGATAGTATAGTATATGGTATATAGTTAGCCATATAATATATGTATGTATAGGTTGTGTAATGATTTTATGTTGGTAGATTGTGGTAAATAATGGTAAGAAGTGGTTTTCTCACAAATTATCACAAGCAAACACAAAAAATAATATGCTGATAATCAACCAATTAACTTTTTTTGGTCTCATTTCTGTATATATAGAGTATAAGACAAATGATTGCTATCCACTTGTTACTTATTATATAATACAACCTAATATTTTTTTAATAGTAATTAGTTGTATATAAAGAAACCGTAGGTAAAAAAAATAAAGAAAGAGAACATCCTTGGATATTCCCTTTCCTTATGTGGTTGCAGGTTAGATTGAGATTTCTTTCTCTTCAACCAAAACATCTTCAAACAATTCTTCAGTAGGAAGAACTGCACCACCACCAATAACCTTGCAATATACTGCAGGATTACCATTACGGTCTGTTCCTTTTGTGATTGCAACGGTACATTCTTCATTGAGACGGATACCTTGTGCAACTACAGACTCCCAAATTGTAGCACGGACAACTTTACCTTTATACAAGATGGTACAAGGACGGAAAGAAGTGGTTTGTCCTTGAGCATTCTCAAAGGATTTGATGCTACTTTCAGAGCCTAAAGTGTTAAGGACTGCTGTTACTGTTGGGTCTTTTTGCAAATCATTTGCCATAATCAGAAAATTAAATTAGTTAATAATATATTTTTCTGTAGTAAAAAGTTGTATAAAAAGACACCGTAGGTAAAAAATAAAAAAGGGGAACTATTGTCCCCCTAATCTTACTAAACCAACTTCACCATTTCTCCTTGCTCTATCCACGGCCATTTCAAGGTCATTAATATGCATAGAACAATAATGTTTCAGTTCTTTTTCATCCAAGCCATTTCCTGTGCTTAAGATAGAAATACCATTTAGTTCTTCAAGTAGGTCTCTTACCCTACGGTCTAATACAAATTCAAAAAGCATAACTGTTGGTTTTAAAGTTAGTAGTAGTAAAAAGTTGTATAAAATAAAAGGGGAATTACTCCCCTGGTAAGCTCATATCAAGAGTCTGAGCTAAATGATTATCATACTCAAAGCTATGTTTCATGTCCATAAATATACTTGCTAACCTATAGTCACAATGTGTTGGTTCTTCAGGTCCTTCGTAAACAGTTTCAAATTCTTCTGTTTCTTCATTATAACCTGAAAATTTCATTATATCTATATTATAACTCATATGTAGTTTAATACTTGCACGAAGTTGCTTTAGCATCTCTAATTGTATTTCTTTTTTCTCCATAATAAATAGTTTATTAATAGTAATAAGTTGTATTAAATAAAAAGATAACCCATTACAGGTTATCTCTTATTAATACAGGGGCAATACTATCTATAGGACAAGTATATATATACCCATAACGATCCTCTATTATTGCAGTATTATCAGGCTTTAACTCAAGATAATATTCTGCTTTAATATGTTTAATATTTGTTGGTTTAATTCCTTTAACAGGAGCAATAGATCCTATCAACCAACCACCAAATAAACCAAGGGCAAAATACCCAGCAACAAAGAATAACTTTTTATTTTTCATAGTATATAATTTATTATTAGTAATAAGTTGTATTGGGGTATACTATATATAGTAGACAGCCTGTGTCAGATAGATCTGAGACCAGCATGATCTCAGCCACCCCCCCCTACCAAAGATCTAGTACAGTATCACATAGTATATAGGTTATACCGTATAGTTAGATAACAATAAAACTTTCCCTGGTAGGAATTTTTTTTGATTTTATTTCTAGAAATGGTAATGAGTTGTAAAATTTTATGGGGGGTACCACCCAGTTGCACGGACCCCGGGGGGTGTTTCTATGGGAGGCCACCACATCCTACTGTATACTATTTTACCCCTCCCCGTGTCCAGTTATTTCTGAAAAAAACTGGACATACCGGGGGGTACAAAGACTAAGTAGATTGCCCGGGGGTAAATTTATATTTTGTATATTTACCCTATGGCTTATATAGAACACAATTTTTTTCCGTTAAAAGTATTTGTTAGGAATGAATACATGTATCAGCATAAAAAGGGTCACGGAGAGTTTACCCCAGGAGTTATAATGTCAGTAAGATGCATGCCAGGTCAAGCAGCTCTCTTTCAAGTTCTATTAGAGAATGGAGTTATGAGGGATAAGTTACCTAGTCATGCTTTGTTACATGAACCAAAGACACCGGATCCAGATCTACCATTTCATTATTTACAGATATGGAATTGCTTTTCTTATAACTTTACTTTATTACATATATCGTATGTATATGATACAAGAGTAGAAGTATTTATGAAAGATCATAAGTTCTACCCGGGTACTTACTATGCTACCATTAACTGGGGAGCTAATGATCTAAACACAGACCTATCATTAGCTGAAGATCCATTAGAGCATAAGAGTCATCATATTATTTTGCTTGATAATGGGCAGATAGCATTACAACCAAATAACAGAATAAAATGGTCTGAGCCAAGTTTTGTTACTAAACCATTCCCAGAGAAACCGGATTATCTAGTTAATACAGATTATTATAACTGTGAGGGCTTTGATAAGTGGCATACAGAAGATTCAGATAGGATGTTCTATGATAATGAATAATTTGTATATTATTAGTATAAATTACTCATAATGGCAAAAGCAAAAGATGGGGCTACTAAGATAGTCCGGATTAAAGTATCTAGACCTGGTGTTCATGCTAAGACTAAAACTAGTAAGTTAAAGTCTTCTAAGAAGTACAAGAAGTTATACCGGGGTCAAGGACATTAGGTTGAATAATCCGGATTAAAGGTACCTTGATATCTGGAAAGTTTAATCTACCCCCCAGCAAGTGTGTCTGATCAACAATTACTGCTGGGGTTTTTTTATTTAAAAAATTTTTTTATATTTGTTTCATGGTATATATCTATAAGCCAATTATGTGTGAAGTTAAAGCAATCAAATTTAATGGTCGGAACATTAAAGAGATTGAAGAACTTATAGGTAAGGATAATTACTTTTATAGTAAGGTTGGGATCCTATGGTTGTGGTTACCACATGGTCAAAAGCAGGTACACTTAGATGATTATATACTATTAACGGAGGATGGGTCAATTAAATTGTATGATCCAATAGACTTTAAAAAGGATTTTGAGCTAGTGCAATGACACAGCACCAGGCTGATATATGGAAGAGAATGACTGAAGAGTCAGAAACTAATCTTGAAGCAAGAATTAAATTTGATAAATATATGGAAGAGCAACAACAAATAGGGATGGTAGAAACTAAGTTACCTACATTTGGAGAGTTACTAGTAACTACAGAATCTGTAGACCCAGATGTAGTTAGAGTAACAGAATTAGCGGTAGAAATGGCCGAGATATTAAAGAAGAGATATTCAGAAGACCAAAGAGGTCCAGTAAAAAGTTTACTATTTGACCATGCAGTAGGTGAGTTATTTAGTGCCCATGCTGCAATAGTAAAAGTATTAACAATGAAACCAATACAATAATGAAATTACACGGAAAGAGAATTTTAGTAACTAAACCTGAAGTAAAAGAATCAGCATTTGAATTATCTGAAAAAGATAAAGCATTGCTAGAAGCAGAAATGAGAAGCAAGTGGACAGCACTTGAAGTATTTGCAATAGGTGATGAAGTAGAAAAGTTTGCAGTTGGGGATAAAGTATATCTTCAAATGAATGCACTTAATACAGCAGAAGTTATAGATATTGAAGGTGCACTTAAACTTATGGTTAGAGAACATGATATTGCAATAACATGGTAAACTTTAGTCAAGAATCAGAATCACAGTATGAAAAAGTCATCTGTTCTAAAGAGGAGATCACTGGTGCTCCAATTGATGTTTCTAGCCGTATTGTTGTTGTCAATGACTCTACTAGGCCAGATCATTATGGGGGTCAGGGCTCTGTATACGAAGTATTTAATGTACTAGAAGCTTGGGGAATAGATAAAGATTTCTATCTTGGTAATGTAATTAAGTATATTGCAAGAGCAGGAAAGAAAAATAAATCTACTAAAAAAGAGGATTTACAAAAAGCTTTAGTATATTTACAAAGAAGAATTAATTCACTATGATATTATTAAAAATAATAGCAGGAATGTTTGCAGTAGGACTTATCTGTTTATTCTGGATAGTTATAAATGCTATGACTAGACCCATCTATAATAAAGAACTTGATATATTAATGGATGATGAGAAAGGCCGTATTATAGCAAATTGGACAATTGGAGCATTAATATTAGTATCATTTTTACTAGGATATATGATAGGGTAGTTTCTCCGCCTAACTCCGTTTTCAATCCTCTACCCTGTCACACTAAGTCCCTAGCATAAGCTAGGGATTTTTTGTTTATGTAGAAAATTTTTACTATATTATACTGTATACATTTAATATTTATAACCATGGACATTTTAAATTTTATTTCTTGGATTAAAGCTGGCAATTATAGAGCCACTCTTCCAACAGACGTTACTAACTTAATTGCAGTAGGTGCAAAAGATCCTTCTCGTGATGATGGGTATCTTCCACTTTCAGTTAATGCAGATCCACTTTTGTCAGTATATGATAAAGGAGCTGTTACTCAATTAACTAGTATTACTACAGATGTTACTCTTGATGCACACAATGGTGTCATTACTACAGTATCATCAACACTTGCTGCAGGCAGCAGTGCTTCATTTGATCTTGTTGACACAGCAATTGCAGCTGACTCAACAGTTTTACTATCAGTTCAGTATTCTGGTGCAGGTTCACCAGTTGTAAGACTTGGTGGTTTATCTGCAGGTTCTGCAACTATTGTAATTGATAACGTAGGTGGAGCAGATTTAGATGATATACTTTATATTCATTTTGTAATCATCTGATGCTCAATAACTTAACAAACTTATTTAATCTCATCAAATCCAGGATGGTAAAAACTGTCCTGGAAGATGATGATTTATTTGTAGTTGGTACAAGAGATAGGAAATATGATGGGAACTATAAACCCACTATAGCAACTATAGGTGCGGTAGCAAATGCTGTATCTCCATTAGTTCCACCAAAAGGTTCTGGTTTATTTGCTCAAACAGCAAATAGTACTCCAATTACAGGAACAACTACCGAGACTACCTTAATTGATGGTGGTGTTGGTACGCTGTCTGTACCTGCAAATGGTTTTGCTGTTGGAGATAGCTTTAGAGTTATTATGAATGGTATAATGGATGCTGCTAATAATGAAACACTACAAATAAGAGTTAAATCTGGAAGTGTAGTATTATTAGATAGTACAGCATTAGGACTAGGAAGTGGTATAATAAGTGATCAATGGACACTATATATTGATTTTACAATCAGAGCTCTTGGGACTGCAGGTGTTGCTGAAATTGCTTCATCAGGTTCATTTACTTATCTAAAAACAACAAATGGTACTATTGAAGGATTTGGTTTTAGTACTATAAATAATACTACATTTAACACAACAATAGGTAATACATTAGATATAACTGCTGAATGGGGATCAAATGATCCACAAAACAGTATATATAGTGAAGTATTTACATTAACAAAAACATATTAGTCATGTCAATAGGAAATTTAAAGACATACGGAAATAAAGGACATAACTTTCCATTTCAGTTAGCTGTACTTAAAGGGCTTGATCTTGCAAAAACTGATAATATTACTGAGATAGTTCTAAATGGAGCTACTGCAGATGCATTAGAAACAGCAATTAATGGTTATCTTGCAACGGTACCTGGAAAATATTTAGTTTCTAAGTCTGTTATTTATGATTCTGCAACTCCTGAGTTTGTAGCATTTTTGAGTGTAGCAACACTATAATAAACTTTTTATATGATTCCTAAGAGATCAAGTTTACTAGAAAATAACTTGTCATCTGATGATACATGTAAAGATGGGTTAACAACTCCTCCTGCATGTCCTACACCTGATCCGTGTGAAGAACCGGAAAAGTGTGCAGAATCATTTGATGCAGACTGTATTGTCTATACAGGAGATCCTATTATATGTCAGGATACTACTGTAATAGCACAAGATACAACAGTAGCTCAAGGGTTTCATAGTATTGTAGATTGGGTTTGTAGTGGTGAAGTAGTTGGTACTCAGGGTGTTCAAGGGATACAGGGTATACAAGGTTTATTAGGTATTCAAGGAGTACAGGGACTTGTAGGTGTACAAGGAGAAATTGGTGTTATAGGTCCACAAGGAACCACAGGATCAACTGGATCTCAGGGAACTATAGGTCTACAAGGACTAACAGGAGACACTGGCTCACAGGGAACAACAGGATCTACTGGGGCCCAAGGGACCACAGGAGCACAAGGAGAAACTGGAACTACCGGTTCTCAAGGTGCATTAGGTTCACAAGGAGTTCAAGGAACTATAGGACCTCAAGGGACTACTGGAGATACAGGTTCACAAGGTATTACCGGACTGCAGGGTGTACAAGGAATTCAAGGTGACAGAGGTTTAATTGGTGCACAAGGTATACAGGGTTTCCAAGGCACTACAGGTACACAAGGTATTCAAGGTTTAGTTGGACAACAAGGTACAATAGGAGTTCAAGGAGAAATTGGACTGCAAGGTATTCAAGGTATTCAGGGAGAACTTGGTATTCAAGGTACAACAGGTATTACTGGTTCTCAAGGCTCTACTGGATCTACTGGTGCTCAAGGAGCAATTGGGACTCAGGGTACAACAGGAGCAACCGGAAGCCAAGGTATACAAGGAATACAAGGAGAAATTGGATTTCAGGGAACAACTGGAACCCAAGGTCTTACAGGATTACAAGGAACAACAGGTGCTCAAGGACAATTAGGAATCCAAGGCATACAAGGTATAATAGGAGATACTGGAGCTCAAGGTAGCACTGGTAGCACTGGTTTACAAGGAACCACTGGTACACAGGGAACTACTGGAGATACGGGATCTCAAGGAACTACAGGCTCTACTGGTAGTCAAGGTATAACTGGCACACAGGGAGCAACTGGTACACAAGGAGCAGATGGTTTAAATGGTTCACAAGGAACTCAAGGAATTATAGGATTACAGGGTTTAACTGGTTTACAAGGGATTCAAGGTATCCAAGGCATTCAAGGAATCCAGGGTATATTGGGATCACAAGGTACAGCAGGTAACTCAGTAACATTATTAGGTACAGTATCTACATCAACTGCACTTCCAGGATGGCCTAACTCATATACAGGAAATGTAGGAGATGGATATATTACATCAGATACAGGTCACTTATGGGTATGGGATGGTGCTGCATGGAATGATGTAGGTAATATTACTGGACCTCAAGGTGCTCAAGGTGCTACTGGTATTCAAGGTACTATTGGTAGTCAGGGCACTCAAGGAACACAAGGAATTTTAGGAACTCAAGGTTCACTTGGTATCCAAGGATTACAGGGAATTCAGGGTATTCAAGGAGAAAGAGGTGTGATAGGACTTCAAGGTATTACTGGATCTACAGGATCTCAGGGTGCCATTGGTTCACAGGGTACCACAGGTAATACAGGAAGTCAAGGTTCTACAGGTTCTACTGGTTTACAAGGTAGTATTGGCTTTCAAGGAACAACTGGAGCAACTGGTGGAACTGGTTCACAAGGTATCCAAGGTGTACAGGGTATCATTGGTGATACTGGTGCAACAGGTAGCCAAGGAATTCAAGGGATTCAAGGAATTCTAGGTGCTACGGGTACACAAGGTTCAACTGGTACTACTGGATCTCAAGGAGCAGTAGGTAGTACTGGATCTCAAGGTACAACTGGAACACAAGGCAGCACTGGAACAACTGGAGATACAGGTAGTCAAGGAACTACCGGAGCACAAGGCACAACAGGTGCTACAGGATCCCAAGGAAGTACTGGGACACAAGGAATACAAGGTACTACAGGATCTACAGGGGCAACAGGAAGTCAAGGAACTATTGGTGCTCAAGGAAGCATTGGTTCCCAAGGTTCTACTGGTAGTACAGGAGGTACAGGTTCACAGGGTATACAAGGTATTACTGGCTCTCAAGGTACAGTAGGTTCAACAGGTAGTCAAGGGGCTACTGGAAGTACTGGTACACAAGGGGCTATTGGAACACAAGGTAGTACTGGTGCTACTGGGTCTCAAGGGACAACGGGAACAACTGGGTCACAAGGTGCAATTGGTGCACAAGGTACTGTTGGTACAACTGGTTCTCAGGGAGCAATTGGAGCTACTGGATCCCAAGGTGCTGTAGGTACACAGGGTTCAATTGGAGCAACAGGTAGTCAGGGTATTACTGGACTTCAAGGTTCTACTGGTACTCAAGGCAGTACAGGCAGTCAAGGTTCTGTTGGAGCACAAGGAACAATTGGATCTCAAGGAGTACAAGGGATACAAGGAAGACAAGGTATAACTGGTATTCAAGGGTTCCAAGGAACTTTAGGTATACAAGGTGTAACTGGATCACAAGGTGTTCAGGGAGCTGTTGGTACAGGTATTCAGGGAATACAAGGAGTTCAAGGTTTAATAGGTGTTCAAGGTACACAGGGTATTTTAGGCTTTCAAGGTACTGCAGGAACAGGTGCCCAAGGTTCTCAGGGTATAACCGGATCTCAAGGAATACAAGGTATTCTTGGTTTAACAGGACCACAAGGTTCCACTGGAAGCCAAGGTACAACTGGTTCAACAGGCTCACAAGGATCTACTGGTTCAACAGGAAGTCAGGGATCAACAGGAACACAAGGTTTAGTTGGTTTCCAGGGTACTACGGGAAGTCAAGGAACAACTGGAAGTCAGGGTATTCAAGGTATAACAGGTTCATTAGGTCCACAAGGTAATCAAGGAACAACAGGATTACAAGGTGTACAGGGAACTCAAGGTATAATAGGAACTGGTACTCAAGGAACTCAGGGGACTACAGGTGCAGCAACAATAACAAATAATGTAAATAATTACGTTCTAACTGCTACTGGTACAACTACAATTAATGGTGAAGCTAATTGTACTTTTGATGGTTCAACACTAACTGTTACTGGAGATATAGGTTTATCAAATGACTTATATGATAATAGTGGTAACTTGTTATATTGGTCACAAACAACAAAAGCTCTATATGCAGGTAATTATGATGCAATAAATAATATTACAACTCAAGTTGATAATGGTATAGGATCAATTACAAATTATTCAACACTTCAAGCTAATTGGACTACTAATGATTATTATAATGGTCAAGTATTAGCTAGAGTAACAACTGGTGAAGCTATTACTGCTGGTCAACTTGTTTATTTAAGAAGTAATGGTACCTGGTATAGGGCAGATGCAGCAGGAACTGGTAAATCAATATACTTATTAGGTATTGCATTAGATAGTGATGGTAGTGGAGGAGGTACTATATCAGTACTACTTGACGGTATAATAGTAACAACATTCCATACTCAAGATGGTGCAGCTAACCCAGGATTCCCATTATACATTGAAACTTCAAATGTAGGTAATGCTGGTGATATTACAGAAACAGCTCCTTCAAGTACTGGAGAAGTTGCAAGATTGATAGGACACAACATTTATGACAGTGGAGTTGGTGGTGTAATTATACGTTTCCAACCAGATAATACATGGATAGTAATTTAAAATAATAGAAAATGGCAAGTGTCAATGGTGTTCCTTTTGCAAGTATGAATTCAGGAAGTACATACATTCCTTATAATGATGGTACTTCTTTTGTAGATAGTGGGTTTTATTATAATGGACCTGCAGGATATGAAACAACATTACTTCAACACACAGATGCATTTACTACAACTTTAAAATTAGATAGTTATAATAGTGAGTTCACTTTTGGTAGGGCTACGGCAGGTGGTATAAGTACATCTGCAACTGCAGGTTTAGGTATTTTTTTAATGGCATCTCAATTTTCTTTAGGTAATGCTGAAACAACAGGCTCAAGTGTTGCTGCAAGTTGGGGAATGGCTATTGATGGAACTCTCGGAGAAGCAATTATTGGATGTGGAACATCATCTCCTTCAAATGGAGTATTTAGAGCAAGTTCAGGTAATGGTGCTATTTGGTTAGGGCCTTATGGAGTTAGTTGGGGTGTTGGATTTAATACAAATACTGATTCAATATTAATAGGTTCAAGTTTAATGTCTCTAGGTTCATACAGAAACATTATTAAATGGGCTCAAGTTAATGATGAACTGGGGAATACATATTTTATACCTTTATATGCTTAATAAATAAAAAAATGGGACTTTTAATTACAAACGCAAAGTTTAAAAACACAGATATTGTAGCACCACAAGTGTATGCACGTCTTCAATATTTTGCACATGCTGATGGAAAGAAAACTAATGTAAAACTTATTGTATCTGACAATAAAGTAAATGCATTGGCTTATAAAGAAATTAGTACTAATTTGCCTGAAACTTTGATTATAACTTTACAAGATGGACAAAATCAAGACCTTTCAACTATTCATGATATGGTAAAAGGTGTTCTTGAGATAGCTGGCTTTGTTGTAACTATTGATCTAACTTAGTTAAAATAAAAAACCAAATAAATATGACTGTAGAACAGGCTCTAAAAATAGTTGAACAAGCATTAAATCAAGCAACCGTAAAAGGAGCATTTGATCTTAATGAAGTTTCTCATATCATACAAGCACTTCAAGTATTAAAACCTTTAGTTGATAAAAAATAATTGTATATTTGCTTAAAACCAACAGCAGATGAACAATTTATGTCAACTAGCATTAGCTAACGGAGGCTCTGTCAATTATCTTATAATCCCAGGAAATATTACTGAAGGTCTAGGTCTTACTAATCCATCTATCTATTATAGTGATGGATTATATACATTAAACCTAAGACACGTTCAATATGCACTATATCATAGTGAGAATGAACAAAAGTACCAGACTCCCTGGGGTCCTCTAGCATATCTTAACCCAGAAGATGACGTAACTCTTAGAACTACAAACTATGTTTGTTATCTAGATCCTAATACTTTAGCAATTGATAGTCACTATAAAGTAGATACATCTAAGTTAGATGTGACTCCAGTATGGGAATTTATTGGATTGGAAGATGCAAGAATTGCATATTGGAATGATAAGTTCTATCTCACAGGTGTACGTAGAGATACTAAAACAGATGGTGAAGGAAGAATGGAACTATCTGTAATTGATAATAATGCTAAAGAAACTGATAGATATAGAATAGAACCTCCTACACATTCTTATTGTGAAAAGAACTGGATGCCTATTCTTGACATGCCGTACCATTATGTTAAATGGACTAACCCTACAGAAGTAGTAAAAGTAGATCCTAAAAAAGGTACCTCAGTTTCAGTAAAGATTGTTGAGCAAGATGTCACTTTTCCTAGAGATATTAGAGGTGGATCCCAAGTTATTACATATGGTGATTACTATGTAGCCCTTACACATGAGGTAGACCTATGGTTTAATGAACAAGGAAAGAAAGATGCTCATTATTATCACAGATTTATTGTATGGGATAAAGACTGGAAGATAGTTCATTATTCTCCAGAGTTTAAGTTTATGACAGGAAATATTGAGTTCTCCTGTGGTTTAGCATATGATGGTGATAGTTTTATTATCCCATTTGGTTTTCAGGACTCTACGGCCTTTATTTTAAAACTTCCTGTCACAGTTTTTAACCAAATATGTGACATACCAGAGACAGAAGTAAAGCCAATTACTAGAGGCATAACACCATCTAAGTTAGAAAAGTTCATCAATGACCCATATAATGCATCAAAAGCATTTGATATGGGTAACTATTACTTTACTAATTTACACTATGCATCTGCAATGTCATTCTTTTTAAGAGCTGCAGAATACAGCAAGAATGATGAACTAACTTATGATTCATTAATTATGGTTGCTAAGTCTTTATCTGCATTAGGTAGAAGAAAAGTAACTGAGTTAGGTCTATGGCAAAATGCTATTGCTTTTGAACCAACAAGACCAGATGCATACTTACATATAAGTGAGTATCATGAGCAAATGAAAAACTATCATCAATCTTATTCACATGCTGTAATGGGATTACACTTTACAGAAGTAGGTAGTACTCATTACTGGGAACTTATGTTCCAAAAAGCAGTTGCTGCATGGTGGATTGGTAGAGGTAAAGAAGCAAGAGATACATTTGCATATCTTGCTGACAATGCAAAGAATCTTACAGAAAAGTACCAAAAATTGGTACAAACTAATATTACATCATTAGGTTCAGGACCAGATCCATTCCTTAGATACCATAAAGGATTCTATGATCAACTAAGATATAAGTTTCCAGGAGCAGAAAAGATTGAGAAAAACTATTCCCAGACATACCAAGATATGTTTGTTCTAACAATGCTTAATGGTAAAAGAAATGGAACTTATTTTGAAATTGGTTCAGCAGACCCATACTATGGTAGTAACTCAGCTTTATTAGAAGAATTTGGTTGGACAGGAACATCTTTAGAAATTAAAGAAGATGAGGTAACTAAATTTAATAAAGTAAGAAAGAATAAATCTACATTAGCAGATGCTACTAAGTTTGATTATAGTATTCTTAAAGGTCACATAGATTACTTACAAGTAGACTGTGAACCACCAAGCACAACATTTGACATTCTTAAAATGATTCCATTTGAACAGTGTACATTTGGTGTAATAACATTTGAACATGATTACTATGCTGATATTACAAGATCTTATAGGGAGTTAGGAAGACATTATCTTTTATCAAAAGGATATGTACTTGTAGCAAGTAATATAGCACCTAATGATTCTAGTGCATATGAAGACTGGTACGTGCATCCTAAGTATGTTGATGATAAAATACTTAAGATAATGCTCGCAGCTGATAACACAGTTAAAAATGCAGAGAAATATATGCTAGGAATGTTATAAATTTTTCGTATATTATATGTATGAAGTATATACATATATCACGGATTAATCTTTCAACAGTATTGCAGGTATGTCTAATAGTGATGTGCCTGTTTCTACTTATGAGAAAACCTAAGCAGGTTTATCCAATAAGTAAGCAGAAAACTATAGAAAGAAGAATAGAAGGTAAAGAGACTATTATTAAGGAACAAGGTAAAGTAATTGACAACAGTAAATCAATTATAGCTCAACTTAATAATGGTCTTTCTGATTTACAGGCTCAACTTGAGGAAGTAAAAAATACTAGAGATACCATCAATATCATCCAGATTCAGGATACAATGATCCATGTACTTTATAAAAGAGACAAGGAAAAAGATGCTATTATAGCAGCTCAGGACACTATTATACAAGCCCAGAGATATGTTATAAATTCAAAAGATACAATTATAGCAACTCAAGCCTTTGATTTAAAAAGAATAAAAAGACAGAGAAACCTTTCAATACTATTGAATGGAATATTAACTACAGGTATAATTATCAAATAATGGACAATTCAACTTTAACCATAATAATCTTTATATGTTCAGGAATATTAGGATTATTTGGATTCTTTCTTAAGACAGCTTATAATGATGCAAGAAGAGATATAGATTTACTTTTTTCATCTGATCAAAAGAAAGCAGAAGATCTAGGTAAGCTCAAAGGAAAGATTGAGTTAGTAGAACAAGAAGCACGTCTCAAATATCAGGCCATACAAGAGCAAACTCAACTTGAGATAAAAAACTTAGCAAGAAGTGTTGCTGAACTATCTGAAGCAATCAAAAGAATTGTACTTGAAAAATAATGAACGAGTTATTTAAATCTAAAGAGTTTAAACAATTACCATTTATCCATAGAGTTTGGATTAGACTTAAAATTGCTTTTTTTGAAACAATATCTATGTTATGAAAAATATAAGTTCAATCAGAATGGTTTATGCATTAGTATGTATTTTACTATTTGTAGCTTCAGCTTGTAATTTTTGGCCACTAGTAATATTTATTGCAGTCATGCTCTTTATAGGGTCAATAACAACTTTGTGCCCATCTAAATGGTTTTTTGAGAAACTAGGATTTGGTAAATCTAAACTTTAATGGCAGCACTAGATGGCATATCAATTAGATCCAGAATTTGTCTAGGATGTGCCACACTTATAATGCTTGTGTTCTTTATATTTAAAACACTTGTAGTATTTAGATATATACATCATAGCACATTTACTCATTACTTTGAATGGCTATCTGTAATAATATTCATGCCCCCATTCTTTATTGTAGTTAAAGAGTTTCTTGAACAGAAACAAATGACACGTAATGATTTAGATAAAAAAAATATCTATCTTGAACATGCAGCTAAAATTATAAGACATGATATGCACTCTGGTATTAATACTTATCTACCTAGGGGTATATCTTCACTTAAGAGAAGATTAACACAAGAAGATATTGATTCATTAAAAATTAAATCTCCATTACAGTTAATTGAGGATGGTTTATCACATGCTAGAAAAGTATATGCAGGTGTATATGAGTTTACTAATCTTGTAAAGTCTGGATCTGAAATGAGTAAGAAGATGTGTAATGTACACCATATTCTTGAAGATTATTTAAAACTTACAGCATATAAAAATTCAGTTATTCTTGATAGTTCACTTGAAATAGATTTAGAGCTTAATGAAGCACTTTTCTGCACAGCTCTGGATAATCTTATCAGAAATGGTTTAAAATACAATGACAGCCCAACTAAATGGGTTAAAATATACATAGAAAATAAATACCTCTATATTGAAGATAATGGAAGAGGAATAACAAATAATGAATTTATAGAATTATCAAAACCATACGTTAGAAAAATAGGACAAAAAGAAGAAGGTTCTGGATTAGGTTTAAATATCTGCAATGAAATTTTAAGAGAACATAATTTCAGTATTGAAGCTGAAAAAACTAATACCGGTACTAAAATAAAAATTAAGATATGATAGAGACATTAATGTTAATAGATGATGAGAACTTATTCCACCTTGTATTTGAGGATGCATGTTCTATATTAGATATGGCACTTTCTATAGAAGCATTAGACAGTTCTGATGAAGCAGATAGAATGTTCCGTAAATGGTTTCCTGAAGACCCTAATCATGAGAGACCACAGTGTGTATTTGTAGATTTAAATATTATAGGTTCATCTTTTGATGGCATAGAAATGATTAGAAAAATTAATCATGAATATGGGAATGGATGTGTGATAGGAATTATATCATCTTCACAAGATCAAGTAGAAATTGAAAAAGCTAAAGCAGTTGGTGCTCAATTTTGGATTATTAAATCTGATGAGATTGAACCTAGACTAGAAGAATTTAAAAAAGATTATGAAGGGTATAGAACAAAATCATTACCTTTCAAAGTTTATAGATAATGTTATTACCAAAAGCAGTTAGAGAAGGGTTATTAAAAATAGCTAAAGAAAAGAAACTCTATTTAGAGGGTAATCTTCTTAAGATAATTGAACCTGGAACTGATGATTCTGCTTTTGCTGAATATCTAAAACTCTGTAAAGAAAGAGATATTTCTTCTAGAAAGAAAAGATTGGAGGTAACTAAACAAGTTCAACAAAAAAATAAAGAACTTGAAGTTGCAATGGAAGAGAATAAAGTTCTAATGTTAGATCTTAAAATAGCTCTTGAAGAAGCTGAAAAATTAAGGGATGCAGCAGTAGAAGATTTAGACCTTTTACAGAAAAGAACTCAGTTTGAACTAATTAGCACAATAGTTAAAGTAGCACTAGCAATTATAATTAGTATAGGTTTTGTAGTGACTATTATCTATTTATTTGCTATATTATATAATAAGGACACCCAAATAATAGGTTCCACATGGAGTAATCTTTTGGGTATATTACTAACCAATGCATTCTCCATAGTAGGTACTATTATGGGTGTTAAGTATGCAACAGAAAATAAATAATTATGAAATTTTTAAGAGAAATTTTTCAAGATGAGAACGGTGTGTATTCATCAAAAAGATTTACAGGAATACTATGTGTATTAGCACTAGTAACTTCTTTAGTATTAAACACATTTACACATGGGGATATTAAACCATCAGATGCTTTAGTTAATGCAGTAGCATTGTTTTCATTTGGTGCTTTAGGTCTTACATCATTAGATAAGTGGAGTAAAAGAAAATAAATAATATTTAAAAAGTAAAATATGAGTCATAATTTTTTAAAAGAAGAAAAATCCCCACAGATATTAGTTCAAGCTGTAAAGATGCTTGGTACTAAAGAGATTGTAGGTAAAGAACATAATCCTGTAATTATGGGGTGGGCTAAAGAACTTGGATTACAAAAAGTATATACTGCAGATGAGATTCCATGGTGTGGTTTAGCAGTAGCTTATGCAGCACATAAAGCAGGAGTACAAGTAGTAGATAAACCACTATGGGCACTTAACTGGGCTAAGTTTGGTAACAAAGTTGATGAACCTATGTTAGGTGATGTACTCACTTTTAAGAGAAATGGTGGTGGACATGTAGGAATATATGTTGGAGAAGATAAAGATTGCTACCATGTACTTGGAGGAAACCAAGGAAATGCAATGACTGTAACTAGAATATTAAAATCAAGATTGTATCAAGCAAGAAGAACAGCATGGAAAATTGCTCAACCAGCAAATGTTCGTAAGATATTTTTGGATGCAAAAGGTGCAATCAGTAAAAATGAAGCATAATGAAATTTAGAAACGGTTGGAATACCTACACAAAGCAATGGGATAAATTTGCAATTAAGTTAAGATTCTCATTCATTGATATCTTATCTATAGAAATAGATATATCAAGAAACTTTTATTTACTAACAATATTTAACTTAACTATTAAAAGCAGATAATCATGAAAAAGGTAAAAGGACTAGCTGGCACTAAGTGTGCTCTAGAACACTCAAAAACAATGAAAAAAGGAGGGCCAAAACCTATGATTCGTTCTATGAAAAGTTATGCAATGGGAGGTGAGTCTGAAATGACAAGTGCAGGACCTATTAAAAGAAAACTTAAAAGAGCTTGGAGAAATTTTAAGAATACAATAAAAAATCCTGGAGGAGGTAGTCATACCCCTAGGCTACATAAGCCTAATTGTGGAGGCCCAGGCCATTATTGTTAATACAAATTAAACTACTAGAGTCCAGGTACTTTCAGTGCCTGGATTTTTTTATTTAAACAATATACATTTAAACTTTTTTTGTATATTTGTTGTAAACCAATAAATTAATTATTATGGAAAACCAACAAGAAAGAGAGTTAACAGCTGATGAATTAGCTGCTCAAAAAGAACAAATGCTTCAATTTTATACTGAATCTTTACCTTATTTAGAAGCTCAACTTAAGTATGAAGAAACTCTTCTTAAAATAGATGAAGCTAGATTCAAGAGAACTAATATTCAGATGCAGTATGCAATGATGGCACAAGCTCAACAAGAAGCGGAACAAGAAGCAGAGGGTTCAGACTTTGATATTGATAATCAACCTGAAGTACCAGAACAAGGTAAAAGGAAGCTTAGAAAACAATAGTCATGGCTATAGTAAATCAAGTACAGAAAAGAGTAAGAATGTCTAAAAATGACATTATTAAATATCAAATTTTAACATATTGTTATATTAATCGTATAACAGTAAGTAGTTCAGATTTAGAATGTTTAACACTTTTAGCTACACTTGGTCCTATTGAATTAACAAGTTTTTGTTATGATGCTTCAGAAGATTATGAAATTTTTAAATCTTCACAAACAGTAAGAAATTGTATTAATAAATTTGAAAAGAAAAATATAGTTAATAAAGATTCTTTAAATAAAAAAGTTATTTTAATTAATCCAAATCTTAAAATACAAACTAAAGGGGATATTTTATTAGACTATAAATTTTTTGGAAATGAATCCTAAAAAGTCTAGTAAATTATATAGACCTCTTGCAGAAGAACTATCCGTAAGTGAGGATTTAGTAGAAGATATTATTCAATTTTACTATAAGACATTAAGATTAAAACTTTCAAATTTAGAAGCACCAAGAATAAATGTAGAAGGTTTAGGTCATTTTGTAATTAAACCTGTATCAGTAAGAAATGCAATAACCAAGTATACTAAAGTTTTAGACAACCATGATACATCTACCTATAGTGCATACTTTAATAAAAAAATGTTAGAAACTAAACTTAATTCTTTAATTGAAATTGAAAAAAAAATATGTGAGCAAGAACAAGTAAAAAGAAATTTTAAAAAAAGTAAAGATGAAAACAGTACTGAAAGCAATTTGGGAGAATAGAAAAGGAATCCTAGAGGGTATAAAAAACTCAGTAATTAGAGATGAGTTTGTAGAAGATGTGTCACGTATGAGATATGATGTATGTGATGAGTGCTCTAGTAAAGGAAAAAAATGTGCTGTAAAAGGTACTGCTCCATGTTGTAATGAATGTGGTTGTTCACTAGCTTTTAAAACAAGATCTCTTTCTTCAGAATGTCCTCTTGGTAAGTGGCAAGCAATTGCTACAGAAGAGGAAGAAGATAAATTAGAAGAATTATGAGTATAGTATTTAATGCAGATAATCACAGTTATGTTAGTGTAGATCCAAATGATCAGATCAAATGGACTAGTGTAACAACATTAGTATCTAGTTTGAAGAAACCTTTTGATGCAAAGAAAGTAGCTGAAAAAGTAACTAAAAGCAAAAGATCAAAATGGTATGGGGTAGATCCTAAAACTATTATGCAGATATGGGACAATGAAGCTAATAGAGCTACTACACTAGGTACATTCTATCATAATCAAAGAGAGTCTGATCTATGCTCATTTGCATCTATTGAAAGAGAAGGAGTAACAGTTCCAGTATTTAAACCTTATGAAGGAGAAAATGGTCTAAAAATTGCTCCTTCACAAAAATTAGAACCAGGTGTATATCCTGAACATATGGTCTATCTTAAGTCAGCAGGCTTATGTGGCCAATCAGATTTAGTTGAAGTAGTCAATGGTAGAATTAATATTATTGACTACAAAACTAATAAGGAAATTAAGACTGAATCATTTAAGAATTGGGAAGGTATGAGTGAGAAAATGCTTGATCCAGTACAGCATTTAGATGATTGTAATTTTAATCATTATGCACTTCAACTCAGTGTTTATATGTATATTATATTAAAGCACAATCCCAAATTACAACCTGGGAAGATATTTATACATCATATAACATTTGAAACAGATGGTGAAGACCAGTATGGTTATCCCATTTCTAAATTAGATTCAAATGGAGAACCTATTGTAAAAGAAGTTACTCCTATGCCGGTGCCTTATCTATATGATGAGGTAATCTCAATAGTTAACTTTATGAAAGAGTTTCCACATTTAATTAAAAAGAAATGATTGTAAAACTATTTGATGTTCAAAATGGTAAAGTAATTCCTACAGAACATTGCTATACACTTAAGGCACTTAAAGATATCATGGATAATTATCCAGAGGATCATCTTAAAATATATCAGTATCTTTTTTATATGACTTGTCCTAATCCAGATATGAATCCTTTCTTTCATACTCCTGAAGTAGATAAAGAGCATATTATACTAAATGAGATAGAAGCAGAGTTCTCTACAGAAGATGATGATATACATACAGCTCTTCTATTCTGTCAGAGAATGTATGAAACTCCTACATCTAGAGCATACAAAGGTATGGCATCTATGTTAGATAGATTAGCTAGATATATGGAGACTACAGCTATCACTGCAGGTAGAGATGGTAACATTAACTCTCTTGTAGCTGCAGCAAAAAACTTTGACCAGATTAGGGCATCATTTAAAGGAGTATATAAAGATCTCCAAGATGAACAGTCTAGTAAAGTAAGAGGTGGAATTGGAATGGCATATGACCAATAACTATGAGTGAAATTTATCAAGACATACCAACTTATGAAAATGGACAATGGACAACAACAAGCTTTGAATCCAGACAGGACTTCAATAACTTCATATTTGGAGTTTTCAGAGAACCTGGTAAGTACGGCTTCAATGATACTACTAATAAGATATTTACATCAGAGTCAGACAAGTTTAGAAGTGATGGAGTATATTGCACTGCCCCCTTCAAATCTAAAGACTTCATTGCTTATTGGGATGATCAAAAACAAAAATGCCGGAAAGGAATAATTGTAAAAGATAAAGATAACACATGGTTTGTATCAAGAGAATACTACATGTGGTTAAACTTTTTACCAATCTTTGACAAAGAACAACAGAAGTTTGACTTTGCTAAAATTAGAGATGCACAGTATCATATGGCTCTATATGAGTTACTAGCAGAGTTAAATTATAAACATGTTGCTATTTTAAAGAAACGTCAGATTGCATCTTCTTATTATCATATGGGTAAACTTATAAACCAGCAATGGTTTGAACCAGGGGTTACTCTTAAAATTGGTGCATCACTTAAGGATTATATTAATGAGAAAGGTTCCTGGAAATTCTTACAGGAATATGCAGCATTCTTAAATGAGCATACAGCATGGTATAGACCTATGTCACCAGACAAGGTTATGATGTGGCAACAAAAGATTGAAGTAAGGAAAGGAGATAGAAAAACAGAAGTTGGTCTCAAGGGTACTATACAAGGCATGTCATTTGAGAAAGATCCAACAAATGGTGTAGGGGGTCCAGTAAAATACTTCTTTCATGAGGAGGCAGGTATTGCACCTAAGATGGACCAAACATATGAGTATATGAGACCTGCAATGAAATCAGGTTTAGTTACTACAGGTATGTTTATTGCAGCAGGATCTGTGGGTGACTTGTCTCAGTGTGAACCATTAAGAGATATGATTCTTAATCCTCTATCAAAAGATGTGTATGCAGTTGAAACTAATCTTATTGATGAAAAAGGTACAGAAGGTATGTCAGGATTGTTTATTCCTGAGCAGTGGTCAATGCCACCATACATTGATGATTATGGTAATTCACTTGTAGAAGAAGCATTAAAAGCTTTAGATGATCAATTTGCTACTTGGAAAAAAGAACTTAATCCAGAAGATTATCAGTTAAGAATTTCTCAGCATCCAAGAAACATTAGAGAAGCATTTGCACATAGATCTGTATCTGTATTTCCAATGCACTTAGTTTCAGCTCAACAAAGAAGAATAGAAGAAAAAGAATATGGCTATGAATATTTAGATATTTATGCTGATGAAAATGGAAAAGCATCTGTAAGAAGTACTGAAAAATTACCAATAAGAGAATTTCCAGTTCCTAAAAAACTAGAAGATAAAACAGGAGTCTTAGTTGTATGGGAAAGACCAATTAAAGATCCTACATTTGGACAGTATTATGCATCTATTGACCCTGTATCAGAAGGCAAGACTACAACATCAGAATCACTCTGTTCTATTTATATTATGAAGGCTCCTGTAGAAGTTACTAAAGTAACACTAGGAGAAACAGAAACATACATAGAACCAGATAAGATTGTAGCAGCTTGGTGTGGAAGATTTGATGATATCAATAAAACTCATCAGAGACTAGAGTTAATTATAGAATGGTACAATGCCTGGGCAGTAATAGAAAATAACATCTCTTTATTTATTCAGTACATGATATCTAGAAAGAAACAAAAATATCTAGTACCTAAGAGCCAGATTATGTTCTTAAAAGATCTAGGAGCAAATGCTAATGTATTTCAGGAGTATGGTTGGAAAAATACAGGTACATTATTTAAAGCTCACTTATTAAGTTATGCTATTGAATATACTAAAGAAGAATTAGATATAGAAACTAAAACAGATGGTTCTGTAGTAAGAACAAAATATGGAATAGAACGTATTCCAGATCCTATGTTACTTAAAGAAATGCAGGAATATGCAGATGGAGTAAACGTGGATAGATTAGTATCATTTGCAGCCCTAGTTGCATTTATGAGAATACAGCAAGCAAACAGAGGATATAGTAAAAGAGTAATCATGGATGATGCCTCTAAAAACTTGCAAAAGTCAAATAATTTGTTTAAATTAAATAAGAGTCCGTTCCGTCATATGGGTGGTAGTGATTTAACTGGTGGAAGATCTTTTAAGAGGTCTCCATTTAGAAATATTAAGTAATAGATATGCAAGTATTAAATGCTCTTCAACTAAAAAATGGTGCTAAGGCAGATTATCAAAAGATTGGTACTATAAGTCAACCTTTACAATTTATTCCAAAAAAAGATAAAACTCAAGAATGGGCAGCATGGAATCTTGACTGGATTGAATGGCAAGGATTAAAACAAATCCGTAGAAATGCCAGAAGATTAATGAAGAATTATAAACTTGCCAAAGGTATTATTGATAGATCTGATTATATAGTTGAAGAAGATAATGAATATAGAGATATTGTTGAACTTTTAACTAAAGAAGATGCTTCAGCATTAGAATTAAAATTTTATCCTATTATTCCAAATGTTATTAATGTTTTAGTAGCTGAGTTTGCTAAAAGATCTACTAAGCTTACATATAGATCTTCAGATGAGTTTTCATATAATGAAATGCTTGAACAAAAAAGGCAAATGGTAGAAGATACTCTTCTTGCTGATGCACAAGTTAAAATTACAGCTGCACTATTAGAACAAGGATTAGATCCAAGAGCTCCAGAAGCTCAACAAAAATTACAACCAGAAAATTTAAAAACACTACCTGAAATTGAACAGTTCTTTAAAAAGGATTACCGTTCAATGATAGAACAATGGGCAACACATCAACATAAAGTAGATGTTGAAAGATTTAAAATGGATGAGCTTGAAGAAAGAGCTTTCCGGGATATGCTTATTACAGATAGAGAGTTCTGGCATTTTCAAATGAGAGATGATGATTATGATGTAGAACTATGGAATCCAGTAGTTACATTTTATCATAAATCTCCAGATGCAAGATACATATCTCAATCTCAATGGGTTGGTAAAACAGATATGTTTACTCCAGCTGATGTTATTGATAAGTTTGGTTATTTAATGAATGAAGAACAACTTGCTTCATTAGAAGCCATTTATCCAGTTAGAGCTGCAGGTTATACTATTGGAGGTATGCAAAATGACGGTTCATTTTATGATGCAACTAAGTCTCATGAATGGAATACCAATATGCCATCTCTTGCTTATAGACAATTTACAACTGCTATGGCAGGATCAGTTTATGATGGAGGTGATATAATAACTAGCATATTATCAGAAGGAGAAGATTATTATGACCAAGGTACCGCATACTTACTTAGAGTAACTACATGTTATTGGAAGTCACAGAAAAAAGTTGGCCATTTAACAAAAGTTAGTGAATTAGGTGAAATAGTAACTGAGATAATAACAGAAGACTATAAAATATCAACTAAACCTATTTATGATACTAGATTATTTAAAAATAAAACAAAAGATAATTTAGTGTATGGTGAACATATTGATTGGATATGGATTAATGAAGTTTGGGGTGGTATAAAAATTGGTCCAAATATTCCTTCATATTGGGGAATGAATAATCCTGGTGGGTTTGCCCCTATGTATATTGGAATTGATAAAAGTGAAATAGGTCCACTCAGATTCCAATTTAAAGGAGACTCAACATTATATGGTTGTAAACTACCTGTAGAAGGATCAGTATTCTCAGATAGAAATACTAAATCTACAGCTCTTATTGATTTAATGAAACCATATCAGATTGGATACAATATTGTAAATAATCAGATTGCAGATATTTTAGTAGATGAATTAGGTACTATTATTATGCTTGACCAAAATACTTTACCTAGACATTCATTAGGTGAAGATTGGGGTAAAAATAATTTAGCTAAAGCTTATGTAGCAATGAAGAATTTCCAGATGCTACCTTTAGATACTTCAATAGCAAATACAGAGAATGCATTAAACTTCCAGCATTTTCAAAAACTTGATCTTGAACAAACTAATAGATTAATGTCAAGAATTCAATTAGGTAATTATTTTAAACAACAAGCATATGAAGTAATTGGTGTTAATCCACAAAGAATGGGACAACAACTATCTCAAATGACTGCTACTGGAGTAGAACAAGCTGCTGCAGCATCTTATGCTCAAACAGAAATATACTTCATACAACACTGTGATTACTTAATGCCTAGAGTACACCAAATGCGTACAGACTTAGCACAGTATTATAATTCTACTAAACCATCTGCTAGACTTACATATATTACAGCTGCTGATGAAAAAGTAAATTTTGAGATTAATGGAACAGATCTTTTAATGAGAGATTTAAATATATTCTGTACTACAACTGCAAATAATAGAGCTATTCTTGAACAGTTAAAACAAATGGCTATGCAGAATAATACTACTGGAGCTTCTATTTATGATCTTGGAAAAGTAATTCAGTCTGATTCAGTTGCAGAACTTAATACAGCATTAAAATCTACTGAGCAAAGACAAGAGCAAATGAAGCAACAAGAAATGCAGCAAGCTCAACAAATGCAACAAGAACAAATTCAGGCTCAACAACAAATGGAGCAAATGAAGATTGATGCACAAATGGCTGAGAAAGAAAAAGATAGACAAAGAGATATCTTAGTTGCTGAAATTAGAGCTGCTGGTTATGGATCTATGGTTGACTTAAATCAAAATCAAATGTCTGACTATAGAGATGCAATGAAAGAAATTAGACAAACAGAAGCTTACAAAGAACAGTCTGATATTCAGAGACAAAAACAAAGTGATGATATGGTTAGACATTCTCAAAAAATGGATATTGAACAACAAAAAATTCAATCACAACAAGAGATTGCTAATAAACAACTTGAAATTGCTAGGATTAATAAGAACAAATATGATGTTCAATCAGAATCAGAATCCAAGAAAAGTGGAAAAAAGAAATAGTCTTAGCCATATAGTACACAAAATTAATTATTCAGTTTTAAATTTTTAAAATTTAATAACTATATTATATTATAAATAAAAACCAAAAACCAATATGGAAACCAACAACAATGAAATTCAAGAGGCAACAACGGTTGCCCAAGTAGATGTAAATATTGATGAGATATTTGGGATGCCTGGAGCAGAGAATGTAATGCTTCCAGATAATGAAGATAGCTCAGAAGAAAAACCAAAATCTGTTTTTTCTAAAGAAGAAGTAGATACCACGTTCCTTGACAAACCTGAAAAAACTACAACTGCAAATACTAAGAGTAGTTCTAATACTGAAAGTAGTTCTAATACTGAAACAGAAGAAAAGGTTGATGTTGAAGATGCACTTGCTCAATTGGATGATATGATCACCCAAGAGGAAGATGCTGGAAACAAAGGAAGACCTAAAGTAGATAAGTCTGGTCTTGCAGAGTTAGCAGCTAAAATGATAGAAGAAGGAACTCTTATTGGATTTGATGATGACAAACCATTAGAAGAGTATACAACAAAAGACTTCCGTGAACTATTTGAAGCTAACTTTCAAGAGAGAGAAAATAAAATTAGACAAGATACTCCAAGAGAATTCTTTGAATCATTACCACAAGAACTTCAAGTTGCTGCTAAATATGTAGCAGATGGAGGACAAGATCTTAAAGGTCTTTTTAGAACTCTAGCTCAAGTAGAAGAAATGCGTCAGTTAGATCCTACTAATGAATATGATCAAGCTGAAATTGCAAGACAATATCTTTATGCTACAAATTTTGGTACACCTGAAGAAATTGAAGCAGAAATTAATGACTGGTCAGATTTAAATAGACTTGAACAAAAAGCTCAACAATTTAAACCAAAGTTAGATAAAATGCAAGATGAAATTGTTGCAAGACAATTAGCAGAGCAAGAGTATAAAAAAGAACAACAACAAGAACAAGCCAGAGCATATACTGAAAATGTATATAACACACTTTCTGTTGGTGAATTAGGTGGATTAAAACTTGATAAAAAAATTCAGAGTATGTTATATTCTGGTTTAGTTCAACCTAACTTTCCATCAATATCAGGAAAACCAACTAATATGTTAGGACATCTTCTTGAAAAATATCAGTTTGTTGAACCAAGACATGATTTAATTGCAGAAGCACTTTGGTTACTTGCTGATCCAAATGATTATAAAAATAAAATAAGAGAACAAGGTTCTAAAGCAGCTGTAGAAAAAACAGTAAGACAATTAAAAACTGAACAGTCAAGAAAGTTGACTTCATCAAATCAAGAAGCTGAAGAAACAAGAAAGACTAGTTCTAAACCACAAAGAACACTCTCTAGACAAAATAATTTGTTTAAGAGATTTTAATTAGTAACAAATAAATAAATAAATACAAAATGGCAACTCCAGTTTTAAACAATGGTATATTCCTTAGGGATACCGCTTACAATGCTAGTTCCCATGTGGATTCTTACCACTTGGTGAATATGCTGAAAGATGCTGAGCCAATGGACTTGGGTCCTGTGGATCTATGGGCTATGGCTCAAAAAGTAGAAATGCCCCTTTATCAAATGTCTTCATTTGGTGGCAAAAATGTAATTATGGTTGACAATGCTCGTGGAGAGTATAGATGGCAGACTCCTGTATCTATAGATCTTCCTTACATTGTTGAAGACATTGAGCCTAATAATGACTACAAAGGTATTGAAGGTACTACTTTCCGTATTAAACTTAACAAAAGAGAATTTGGACATGGTGATATCATCACTTATGACAAATACAATGGTGTTGAGATGTACATCACTGCAGAAGATATTCTTCCTATAGGTGATGGCTTTATCTATACTGTACAGTTAGTTAATAATGATAACTACAAATATCTTGACAACAAGTATTTGGCTAATGGTACTAAAGTATTCCGTAAAGGTTCTGCAAGAGGTGAATATGGTGAAAGATTCTCTGACATCATTACTAACACAGGTTTCCGTGAATTCTACAACTATGTAGGTGGTGCTGAAGCTCATGTTCATTACTCTATCTCTAGCCGTGCTGACTTGATGATCAAAGGTGGTATGAATGCAGATGGTACAGTTCCTGTAACTGAGATCTGGAGAACATTTGATAAAACTATGGATCCAGCAATCTCTTCTTTGGAAGACATGGTTAAAGTTATGGGTAAAGATGCTGTTAAAAAAGCATTTGACAATGGTAACTTGTCACGTACATTCTTAACTAATATGGAAGCTGCTCACTTGAGCAAAATTGCTACTGACATTGAAACTTACTTAATGTGGGGTCATGGTGGTAGAGTTCGTCAAGATGGTCCAGATGATGTTAGATTGTCTGTGGGTCTTTGGAAGCAGTTGGATAACTCATTCAAAAGAGTATACAACAAAAACAACTTCACACTTGACTTGTTCCGTTCTGAGATCTACAACTTCTTCAATGGTAAAGTTGAATTCCAAGGTCCAGATCCAAAACGTAGCCTAGTTGTACAAACAGGTATGGGTGGTATGAGAATGGTTAATGAGGCTATCAAACAAGAGGCTATCTCTTCTGGTCTTCTTATCCAAGCTGCTGATATCGGTGCAATCACTGGTAAAGGTATGGACTTGAACTTTGGTTTTGCATATACTTCATATGTAATTCCATTCTTGGCAAATGTTAAGTTTGTTCTTAACCCAGCATTTGACAATGTTAATACCAATGATATTGAGAACCCAATCATTGATGGTTTCCCATTATCTTCTTACTCATTCATTATCTTTGATATCACTGACAATACTAATGACAACATCTTCTTGTTGAAATTGTCTTGGGATAATCAATTGAAATGGTGGTATCAAAATGGTACTATGGACTACATGGGACGTAGCCAAGGCTTCCAGTCTTCAGGTCAGTTCAATGGTTACCGTGTGATGATGTCTCAAACAATGCCAGCTATCTGGGTTAAAGACCCTACTAAAGTGTTGAAAATTGTTATGAGAAACCCAATCACTGGTGGATCATTCTAATCTAAAACTAGAAACAAGGGAGGGGGAAACTCCTCCCTTTTTTTCTATATATTTAACCAACAAAAAATAAAACCAACAAAACATGGAAAATTTCACAATGGTAGAAACCGGTCATGGTACCGTAAAACAAACAGCAATTGCTGTAAGACCGTTCTTTGACAATGCAGTCTCTAATATGGGACTAGAAAATTATGGCTTATCTCTATATGATGGAGTTAAGCACTTTGAACAACTTGCTTGTCTTGAGCAAAATGGAGTAATAAGATACCTTACTGGTCTGAATGAATTTGCTCCAGATGTTAAACTTCTAAAAGGTGATGCTAAAGAAGCAAGAGTAAGAGAAATTAGAACAGCTGTTGCTGAACTTGAGCAAGAGTTAGCAGCTAATGTTTTAGATATTAATGATCCACAATTCTGGAATCAAGTTAAATTACTAAAACCAGATAATAAAGAGTTCTGGAATAAGATTAGTATATCTTGTGGTAATGAACCTGTATTTCTAGATCCTAATGATCCCTATGATAGAATTAAACTATATGCAATTGAATCAGGTGGTTTTTCTATTGTAGCAAAGAGTTTTGATGATGCAAGATCAAGAGCTGTTCCACCTAAGTTTTACTTAGATAAACAAGAACAGACAGTTGTTGCAAGAACTGAATATAAGAAAATGCGCAACAAAGCACTTTCTGAACTTCAGAAATTATTTGACAAAAACAGTACTAAACTATTCTATGTAGCTAAAGTAGTAGATGGTAACAGTACACAATATAGAAAGTCAACACCTAATGATGTTATGTATGAGAATATGGACTTGTATATCAATGGAGAAGGAGTTGAAGGTAACAAAGAAAGAGCTGCAAAGTCTTTCCTTGAAGCAGTAAATATGGATATGGAAACTCTAAAAATTAAATCAATTGTAAGAGATTCCGTATTTTTTAAGTATATTATTAATAAGGCTGATGGTTACATTTACCATGCTAAAACTAATGCTATGTTAGGTAGAAATGTGTCAGATGTAATTGAGCACTTGAAGAACCCACTTAATGAGGATGTTCTAACAGATCTCAATAAAGCCTGTGAAAAATATTGGAACTCATAAACATAAAATATATATATATATATCATGGCAACTAAAAAAAATGACCCAGTAAAACCTAAACTTCCTAAAGATAAATGGGGTAGATCACCTGGAAGTAAGTGGTATAACTTTAATCCAAAAACAAAAAAATACGAAGACCCTAAAAATGTCTATAAGTATCCAAAAGAAGGTTATGGAAAAGTTAATTATAATCCATTAACTATGAATAGTGGTATTGGTCCACAGGTAAGTTACATTAACTCAGCAAGAGCTAAGGATTCAATGCAACAACAAAATGCATATTATGGTAGACCTGAAAATGCTGGAATGACACAAGCAAAAAAAGATGCTGCTAAAAGATCTGGTATGAATACATTATCAGGTAGTATAAGAATGACACCAAATGCTGCTCCTAAAAAGAAAATAGGTGGTCGTGTTAAATCTTCAAAGACTATCATGAAAAAGGGTGGTACATTAAAAAGAACTATGCGTAAGAAATAATGCCAAAAGATGCATGTTATAATAAAGTAAAAGCACAGTATGCTGTGTTTCCATCAGCTAGGGCATCCCAAGCAATTGCTAAGTGCCGTAAAGGTTCTGGTAATGTTAGGAAAACTAAAGCTGGTACAAACCTTAAAAGATGGCAGGCAGAGAAATGGCAGGACACTAAGTCTGGAAAACCTTGTGGTGCCGGTGGTAAAAATGAGTACTGCCGGCCTACAAAAAGAGTATCAAAGGATACTCCTAAAACAAAGTATGAATTATCTCCTTCTAAACTAAGAGCTAAAAAGGCAGAGAAGTCTAGAGTAGGTATGGGTAGAAGAGTTAAAAAAGTATAATTATGGCAATAAGAAAAACAACTACAAGGAGAACACCAGCTAAGAAATCATCTTCAGTTGGTATTTCTATTTTAGGTGGTAGTAAAGCAGAGATGAGAAAATGGGAAGTTGAATCTGCTATGTCTACATTACAGAGAGCAGCAGATATTCAAAAGAATGCTAAACTCATGAATGATGTAAAAAAACTTGCAGCAGAAAAAGCTAAACAGTTTAATAGTATTGCTTCAGGTAAAAAGATTTAATCATGGCAAAGTCACCAGCATGGCAAAGAAAAGCAGGTAAGAATCCATCAGGAGGACTTAATGCAAAAGGTGTTGCTTCCTATAGAAGAGAAAACCCAGGAAGTAAACTAAAAACTGCTGTGACTACTAAACCATCAAAATTAAAATCTGGAAGCAAAGATGCTAACAGAAGAAAATCTTTTTGTGCTAGAATGTCTGGTATGAAGAAAAAACTAACTAGCTCTAAGACAGCTAATGATCCTAACTCAAGGATCAACAAGTCTTTAAGAAAGTGGAATTGTTAATTTAATATATATATAATCATGGCAAAAATGATTAAAAAGACAGTTAAAAAAGTAGTATCTAAAAAAGCTCCTGTTAAAAAATTAGTTAAAGCTCAGGATGGTAGATCTGTTAAAGATCCTAAAATTAATTCATCAGAATATAATAAACTTTTTACCTCAACAGCAGCAAGAGATAGTGCAAATATTTATAGAGATCAACTTAAAAAAGAAATTCTTTCAAAAGGACATAGTGATAAAACTATAAAACTTGGGGATAATCTATTAAGACAATATAATAAAGGTAAAGCTGGTTATGATAGTATGGGTTATAAAAAAGATAATTGGGGAAGATCAAAGAGTGATAAATGGTATGGGTATGATCCAAAACTTAAAAAATATACTATGGGGCCTAATGCAGGTAAAACCCATGCTCAAGTAATGAAAGCAAAAAAAAATAAATAATCATGGCAAAGAATACATGTCCTCCTGGACAAAAATGGGATCCAGTAAAAAAAAGATGTGTAAGCAATCAAACTATAACATATCTAAATAAGAATGTATATAGGGCTGATCCATCTGGAACAGTTACGACAGTTTTTCCTAAACAGGGAGCTGCTGCACAAATAGATACAACTGGTTATACTGGTACATCTAAAGAATATTTTCCTACTACAACCACTATTCCCGGTGGAGGAGTTGACAGATCTTCTATACCTAGAAAAGATGTTATGAATTATATTAAGGGTATGCAGACAGAAGCAAAATCCGGTCTAAAAAAAGGTGGTTCAGTAATTAATGGTAAACAACTTAGAAGACAAGCCTCTACTAAAGGTTTAAGAACTTCTAGAAAACATAAATAATCATGGCAAAGAAAAAATTAGCTTGTGCAAGCTGCGGAATGACAGTTAAAAGAAAAATGAAAACAGGTGGAGTTGCTCCTAAACCATTTGCAGCAGGAATTCCTTATGCTACTGGTACTGGTCAATTTGACGGTAAAAATGGAATGATGAAAAAAGGTGGTCCAATTAAAGGTAGAGATATTAGTGCCAAAGCTGCACTTAGAAAAACTGCTAAGGGTAAGGGCATGATAACTGGAATGATAGGACCAAATTTACGTGGTGCTGAAGGTGAGTACTATCCATTTACTAGAGAAGGTAAAAAAACAGTTAAAGCTGGAACAAAAGGAGCAGTTGTTAAAACTAAAACTCCAAGAACAATTGTGAAAAAGAAAACAGGTGGTTCATTAAAACCGGTTCCTTCTGGTAATAAGGGATTAGCTAAACTCCCAACAGCAGTTAGAAACAAAATGGGCTACCAAAAAAGGGGTGGTGCTATAAAAAGAAAATAGTCATGGCTAAAAAAAGAAAAGTAGTATCAATATCTAAAGAATTTGACGGTAAAGAAGTCCAAGGAAAACTTATTACCAGATCTGGTTTACGAGGTAGTAATGTATCTAAGGAAGTTTTTAAAATGCCTAGTGGTGGAAAGCACGTTGAAAAAACAAAAACTAATAAAAGAGGAGATGTAATATCTAGATCATCTAGAGATACAAAAGTAAATCCATATAAAAAAGGTGGTTCTACTGGTGATAAAAACTGGATTCAAAGTGCTATTAAAAAACCAGGTGCTCTCAGAGAACAACTTGGTGTAAAGAAAGGTGAAAAGATTCCTAAAGCTAAATTAGCAGCAGCAGCTAAGAAAGGTGGTAAACTTGGTCAAAGAGCAAGACTTGCTATTACTCTTAGTAAAATGAAGAAAAAATAATACTAGATGTTAAACAGTACAATTGAAATAAAGATTAAGCAACGGCTAAATAAATTAGATAGCCAGGACTATGACAACATAGAATGTTGGCAAATAGTTGAGGCATTCAATAAAGCACAGGTTGAGTGGTCTAGAAGACAATTGCATGGAATTAACTTAGTTAAAGAAGGTGATGAGGGTTCTACCCGTAGAAAAGATGATTTACAAATTCTTTTAAATAATCTTGATTTAACAATTTATCCAGAAGATTTATATTATAAAGCATCTCTTCCTGAAAATTATTTACAGTGGAAAAGAGTAGATACTTATGCAAAACAAGAATGTTGTGATAAAAGAAGAATGACAGTATATTTTGCAGAAGAAGGTAATTTAAGTTTGCTACTTAGAGATAAACTTAAACAACCAAGTTTTGAATGGGGTGAAACATTTGCAACATTAATTGATGGAGATGTTCATATTTATACAAATAATCAATTTGAAATCCAATCAGCAAGTCTTACATATTATAGACAACCTGTTAAAATTCAAATTCAAGGATGTATAGATCCATATACAAGTGTTGAATCTACAGTAAATGTAGAATGTGAATTTAAAGATGACATTATAGAATTAATAATTGATGAGACAGTAAGTATTCTTGCGGGAGATATTGAATCAGGAAACCAATTCTCTAGAGGTACAGAAACTGCAGAACGTAATAACTAATCATGGAAACAAAAGCAAGAGTACTAAAAAGAAATCCTGAGCCTGCTAGAACAATTAGCAGACCACAACCTATTGTTAATCAACCAAAGAGTGAACCATCTAAACCAGAACCAACACCAGATACCGGAGTGGGTGGAAGTTCACTTGATACTATGACAGCAGCTTGTGCTACAGAGATGATGAATGCTGCAACTAGTTTTCATAGATTACATTTAAAAGTTACAGGTGATGGATCTTATTCTGCACATAAAGCTCTTGGAAAATTTTATGAAGCAATGCATGATCATGCAGATACACTAGTAGAAGGATACCAGGGTACAGCAGAAAAACTTCTCAAGTATACTGATATGCCAATTAGAAATCTAGATGATACAGCAGATGCTGTAAGATATCTCAGAGACTTATATAATTCAGTTAACAAGCTCCAGGGTATGATGCCTTATTCAGAGATAGTAAATAATCTGGATCTTGTTAAAGACTTAATTAACTCAACTAAATACAAATTACTTTTCTTAAAATAATTTTGAAAGTTCAAAAACTTTCACTATATTATAGTATATATTTATTAACTAAACTTTATAAAAATGGCTTATTTTAATCATGCTTTTCAAAAAAGCTTTTATGTGTCTGAGCTCTTTGACTATACTGGAGCTTTAGGTACAGATGGTCTTTTAACTACAGGTCAGTTATCTGCATTTAATGCAAAAACTTGGGCTGCTGTTGCTTGGGCAGATCTTGCTAATGATTGTTGTAATCTTGTACTTGCTAATGGTTCACTTTATCAAAATGATAAAATTGGTCCTTTTGCTGGTGGTTACTTAGAATCAAACAAATCAAAAGAGATCAATCCTAAGTATGTTTCTAGACTTTATTCTGTAACAGCTAATGGTCCTCAAGCAATGGTAGTAAACGTAGGTTCTACTCCATTTACAGTTGCTGAAGAAACTGCAAACTGCTGCAAAGAATTTATGTGTGGTGAGACTTACTACTTACGTATTGATGTTAAAGGTTCTCCTGCAATGAGATTCTTGGATCGTAACTCTTACCTTACTGTTGATGCTTACACTGGTTGTTGTCCTGATGGTGCTATTGCACCAGTTGCAGTTGACTCAACTGAAGTAATGATCAAGTGGGCAGAAGGTATTGTTAACTCTCCATTGATTTCTCCATTTATCCTTCCAGTTGTTGTTGCTGAAGACTTATCTTTATGGTATGCTCCAGGAACTGACACTACAGGATATGTTGCTCCTGCAGGATATACTATTGGTGGTACTTGGGATAACTATGTATCTCCAGGACATACTGCTGATGCATGTGCAGGTCTTGTACTTAATGGTGCTTATGTAGATACTAAATTTGGTAACTGTACGTTCCAAGTTTCTGACTTCTATGAAAAAGAGCCTGTAAGAATCTATGCTTCTGAAGTAGATCTTAATGGTGATCCATGTGCATTTGATGGTATCTGTGTAGTTGATGAGTGTCTTGGTCTTCAAGCAAATGGTCTTGGTGAGTCAGTTGCTCGTGAGATGATCCTTTCTGAAGGTTACAGACAATCATTCTTTGCTACTGATCTCCGTATCCGTGAGATTACTCAAGGTAACCAAATCTTGGATGTTATTGATAGAACAGCACTTTATGATGGAGTTTATCTACAACATAATGTTCCACGTTTCAATAACCCAACTGGTACATTTGACAATGATCAATACTTACTTGCATTCTATTCATTGAATGGTACTACTCTTGCTGCTGATTTATACGCTGCATTAAATGGTTGGTTAGGTGCATGTGGTTCAACTTGTAACTCAGAAGAAATTTCTGCACAAACAGATTGTACAGCACTTGTTCCAATTGCTCCGGCAGAAGTAGTCTAATTAATTAAACATTAATAACTAGAAAGGGGAGAGAGAGCTTAGACTCCTCTTCCCTTTTTTATTAAATTCTTATGGCAAATCACGTATTAAGTTTAGAAGTTCCTACAGTAATGAATACCTGCATATTGACAGTAATGGATACTAGTCAATATACAGATCTTATTCCTGTAGTATGTGAGCAGTTGAATATTACTGTTCCTGGATTTCAGTATTCTGTGCAGCTAGATGTTAGTGCAGGATTTATCCAAAACATCACAGCATGTGATCTTAATCTACAGACAGAAAACTGTGGAACAGAATATGTAGATATCCCAGATGGAATTTATATTATCAAATACAGTGTTTCTCCCAATGATGTAGTATATGTAGAATACAATCATATGAGAATTACTAAAGCATTAAACAGATACTACAATATTCTTTGTAGATTAGATGTGGCAGACTGTGATCCGCCACTTAAGATTAAACAAAAACTTGAACAACTTAATCTTATCAAAATGTATTTAGAGGCTGCTAAGTCTAAAGTAGAGTTTTGTCATGAACCTCAGAAAGGAATGACACTTTACAATTATGCTTGGAAGCTACTTAATAAAATGGATTGTATTAATTGTTAAATTCTAAAAACCAACAAACTATGGCAATGTGCTCAAATTGTAAATCAAATCTTTCTTGTGGATGTCAGAAGAGAACAGCATCAGATGGAAAGTCAGTATGTACAAAATGTCAAACCTCTTATGAGGCTAAACTAAAACAAAGGAATACACTAACTAAGTAATATGTCTTTTTCTACAGCTTATTTTTCATTTGAACCTTGTTGTGGTGGTACAACATTGTATTTTGCTTTTGATAGTGATGTTGTTGTTGAGCCATCACAAGGCATCAATATATATGAAGGACCAGCTGTATTTGGTTATGACCCTATTACTGGAACATATCTTCCTTTATCAAATCAATGTTATAAATTAGTAAGAGGAAGTATTGGAGATGGTGGACCAATTACGGGACCTATATATGGATCCTTACCAATGGTTCCTACTAATACTGCAAGTAATTATACTTTTGATAGCACAACTAATTATGAAAGTGTTTGTGGAGATGAAGTAATTACATGTCCAGATTGTACTCCTACTTGTTATGTAATTTACTCTTGTACTGGACAATATCCTCCAATTGCAACTGATACAGATTTATCTGCATATGTAAATGGATATGCATACATACAAGTATCTGCAGATTTTGGATATACATGTTTTTATGTAGTAGAATCTACAGATTGTAAAAATTTAGTTACTGTTGAGGTAGATGGAGATACACCATGTTCATGTGACTGCACATGTTATGAGATTATAGGTACAGCAGAACTAGAGTACATAGACTGTAATGGAAATGTAGTTAGTACAACGGTAAATGGTTACTGGAAAGATTGTTCTCAGGTTTATCCATATACTAGTCCTGGTCCTGGTCCTAGTCTTACTATTACCAGTCAAGGAGAATGTATTGATGGTCAATGCCCAACTGAATGTTATGAACTTGTAGACTGTGAAGGTATAAGAGATAATATTTATACTACTGCTCAATCATTATCACCAATGGCAACATTGGGACAAACAGTTATTATAGAAGGTTATGATAACTGTTGGACAGTTAGTGAAGTAGTTTCATGTGATTGTGCTATTGATGTAGCAGTTCTCCAAGTATATGATGACTGTACTACATGTAAACCAAATCCAAACTACAAGCTTACTAATTGTGATGACTCAGGTACAATTATTTACACTTCATCAGATCTTAGTACATATGTTGGTCAAGTAGTCCAAGTGGAACCTGATTGTCCTGGATGTTGGATTGTTGAAGAAGTAAATGGTCCTATTCCATCTGACACAGCTGTAACAGTTTCAGAAGCATTTGATGATTGTGAAGCTTGTAAAGATATCTACTATTCACTTACAGATTGTACAGGAACAGAAGCTACAATAATTACTAACACAGATTTATCTGCATATATAGGTCAGATCATTACTCTTGAGTGGTGTCCTACTACTTGCTGGACAGTAGCTGTTTCACAAACAAGTGAAGGATCTGGAATCCTTGGGGATATTTCAGGACAATTCTCTACATGTGTTGATTGTTTAACAAGTTTTCCATGTGTATGTAAAAGAATTAAAAATCATGATACAGTTGATCATGATTATAATTATGTAGATTGCACCGGAGTAGTGCAAACCATAACAATCCTAGCAGGAGAAAGGTCTGAGAGAATATGTATGACTGTATTGCTTACATCATATTCTACAGATTATGTTGAAACATTTGGAGATTGTATAGATGGAGAATGTCCTCCTCCTGTATATCCAAGAAGATCTTTAAGACCTGGGTATAATACCCCACACTGTACTACTTGGAAATATGAAGAAATATCTTGTAAAGCAGCAGAAGCACTTTACAAACAAGTTCTTGAACTTAGATATGGAATTACTAATTGTTGCCCTGAAGAAGATCAGGAGTATTTAATTAAAAAACAACTTATAGACTTAAAAGCTCTAGTCAATCCAGACTATACTTGTACTACTCCATCATGTGGTTGTAACACAGGGTGTAACTGTGGAGGATCTTGTGGTAGTAACTGTGGTTGCAGTAGTGCAGGTAGAACTTGTGAGTCTTAATTAATTTTTGTATATTATATTAATAGAAGAAATATGAAGCCACTAAATTATGATAACTCACCATGTAGCCCAATTTCAAGTAATTGTGTGATTTGGCAAGGACCAGACATTCCTTGTATTAAATTGTGTGCTGGTGATACTGTATCAGATGTTGTATTCAAACTTGCAACAGAACTATGTACTGTGTTAGATACACTTAATGTAACTAACTATGATCTTTCATGTTTCAATTTAACTGCTTGTGGACCAAATGATTTCCAAGCACTTATCCAATTTTTGATTGAACAAATTTGTGCATTACAAAATGCAACTGGAACAACAGCTACAACAACTACTACAAGATCAGAAGATTTATTAGTAACAGTTGCTGATTGTTTTGTAGTTGGTGGAGTAACAGTCATGACTGTTGCAGAATATGCTCAAGCTATTGGAACAAGAGTTTGTTCATTAGTAACTCAAATTGCAGCAATTAATGCAAGTATAAATAACCTAGATATAAGAGTTACAGCACTTGAATCAGCACCAGCACCAACATTTACAATTCCATCTTTTACATTAGGTTGTTCTATTGATACTTTATCATCAGGAACTAGTCAATTTATAAATACAATCTTAGAAAGTTTTATAAATGATGTTTGGTGTAATTATTATTATAATGTAACAGGTATCTCTTCTGATTTAACTGCTGCAGTAAATAGGATTTGTATTTCAGATTCTGATTTACAATTATCAACTGGAACAGCATTTTCTACAAATCCAGATTGGGTTCAATCTGCTAGTTATTCAACTGTTGCTGATGCAATAAATAATTTATGGGTTGCTCTATGTGATGTGTACACTGCATTAGATACTTTAACTCCTCCTACAAGTACTGTTTCTGCAGGTAATTCTATAAGTGTTACACCTAACACTGTAGGTACAGTTACTGATTATGAAGTAGCTTATGTAGAAAAACCAAGTTTTTCAGTATCTCTTGATCCACCAGCAAACTTATCTAAAACAGCTCCTGGTTTAAATACAGGAAGATTATGTGATGGATCTATTCAGGTAATGACTACAATTGATTATGAAACCTTTAGTCCGGTTGCATATGATTCAAGTACTGGTATTTTTACTATTCCAGCAACAGGAGTTTATACAATTGGTTTTTGGGTTCACTATACTAGAGATGTTGATGATGGATGGTATGATGCGGCTGTTCCTGGAATGTTTGTAGCAGGCATTATGAGTCCAACCGGATGTAATTTTTATTGTGTAAATAGCACAACTCCTGTTGTAGCTATGAAACACTTAGATATTACAGGAACAATAACTTCAGAGTTTACAGTAGGACAACAACTATGTTTAAAAGTTATTAACTTAACTAATTTTGATTATACTACTGTTTCAGGTGATATTGTTAAAATGTCAATTCAAAGATTAAATTACTAAAGATGGCAATAACTAAATGTTCTAATTGTGGGTGTGAGGATAGTTTCTTAACTAGTCCAGCACCATGTCCAACTCCAGCAGGATGTGCTGATCCAGAACCATGTTATACGGTAACAGATTCTCAGTGTACAGTGTATACTGGACCAGACATTGTTTGTAATGGAGATGTTGTTGTAGCAACTAATACTAATGTTAATGATGCTTTACAAGCTATTGTAGCATATTTCTGTCCACCACTTTAAGAAGTTACAGTTTGTTGGTTTCTGTGACAACAAAGACAAAGCCCTTGCACTAGCAGGGGTTTTGTTTTATTATTATATTTGCTAAAGTGCATAATTTTTAGTATATTAATCTATATGGTATGAAGGAATTTAAAAAACCAAATGTTAAGGGCCCGAGGTATAGACCACAAGTTCAAAACATTTTAACAAAGAAGTTCTTTGAAGATTTTAAAAGCAAATATTCTAAATACAAACATTTAGATAATAGTGACTTAAAAAATATAATAAAAAAATTTAATGAGTCACTTTTTCAAAATGTAATTGATTTTAGAGATGGTGTGCAATTGCCAGAATCAATTGGTTGGTTATTTATAGGAACCTGCCAAACAAGTAAGAAAAGAAATATTGATTTTGCAAAGTCACATAAATATGGTATGACAGTAATAAATAAGAATTGGGAAACAGATGGTAAGTTAGCAAAAATATTTTTTACAAATTATGCACCAAAACATAAAATGAAGAATAGAGAATTTTGGAGTTTTGTTGCTTGTAGAAAATTTAAAAGAACAGTAGCTAAAACTTATCCAGAAAATTGGAATACTTATCTTGTTGTTGAACCTAACAGAAAACTTAAACTTGCTTATCAAAAATCTTTGCATAAAGATTATGCCATTAAAAATGAAAAAATACAACTGCAAAGTTATAATGAATTTGACTTATGACAACAATTGGTGAAGTTATCTCAAGAGTAAGAAATACATTAAAAGCTGTAAAAGAAGATGCCTTTCTTACAGATAGAACAATTTATTCTTCATTATTAAAGTATTCTAAAACTTTAGCTAAACGAGAAGATGATAAATATAGACTTATGAAAATAAGTTCTATATTTCAAGTCCTTCCCTATATTGAGTTAATAGATGTTGATAAAGTAGAAGCTGGGTGTATTGGTGTATATTCTGGTTGCTACTTTAAAAGATCAAAAGAAAAATTACCAAATATACTTGATGGTATGTTTGGTCCTATTATACGTACAGTATCTTCAATAGATGGTACTATTGAAATGTTTAGAACAGAACCCGGTACTTGGGTATCTATGACTAAGACTACTACATTTAAATATAATAAGAACAAATACTTCTGGTACCTCAATGGTTACTTATATGCTCCTAATGTAGATTGGGAAGCTATAAGAATGGAAGCAATCTTTGAAGGACAAGTTGATACATGTAATACTGATGATTGTCTTGTAAAACAAGATCAACCATTTGCTCTTCCTGAATATTTATTTTCAGAAGTAGAACAATTCGTAATAAAAGAACTCACTCTATCAATGCAAGTTCCAGGTGATGGTTCAGATGATAGTCAAAATACTCTTAGGTAATGGATTTCAATTATACTTTAAAATATAGAACTTTTGATCAATTGTTAGAAGATGTAACAGTTGACTTAAGTTCATTTGCTCTTGAAAATATGATTGAGCCTCAGCAGTTAATTAAACTTGCTAAGAAACTTAATTATGATTTAGGTTTAAGAATTAATCAACAGAAAGAAGTTATTTTAGATGTATGTCATGGTAAAGTAAAACTTCCTGATGACTTTTATACATTTAACTTTGCATTCATTTGTGGAAACTTTACAGAACATGTGGGTTATGATGGATGGGTTGGTGGTACTAATATACAAGAAGTTCCATATGTAGAAACTCCATCTACTGTAGATGTATGTGCTCCTCAAACTGTAAATTGCTCTGTATGCAACGCAAATCCATGCAACCATACTGCAGCATGTCCAGACAATACATGTCCTACTACATGCACTCCTAGTGTTATTCCTACAGCATATGATCCACTTAATCCTTACGGTGATACTTGTACTAGACCAAGAGTCTTTATGAATTGTAAGGGAGATCAATATGAACTCATTCAAGTAATAAGTACCCCAGGTGTTACAAGAGTATATACGGAACTTATTCCATTGAGAATGAAAGCTAGTCAAAATATAGAATGTGATTGTCCTAATCTTTATTGGAATGCTCCTAATCAAGGATGGTTAAAAGGAGGATTTTTATTTACTACATTCAGCACAGGAAAAGTATATTTAAATTACCAAGGTCAAATGGAAGATGATGATGGAAACCTTCTTGTTCCAGATCATGATCTTATTAATGAATATTATGAATATGCATTTAAGTCAAGAATCTTAGAAAATCTTTACATGAATGGTGAGGATGTTGCACAAAGAATGCAATTAGTAGAACAAAGATTAAAAGCTGCTAGAAATAATGCATTGAGTGTAGTTAACACACCAAACTTTAAAGAATTTGAAAAAATATGGGCAGCTAACCGTAAAGCAATGTATGGTAAATTTTATAATATGTTTATGTCATATTCACCAAATAATGCTGCATATCAAAGTTATGGAAACCCAAGAGTTATTTAATTATGGCAAAGCAACGTGGACAAGATCAAAGCTCTCAAGTTTCAAGGCTTTTTATAAAGGGATTAAATAAAGATTCAGATCCACTTTTTGTACAAGAAGGGATGTGGACACATGCCCGCAATGCTTCTAATAATACTGCAGAAGGAGATGTAGGTTCTTTATCAAATGAAGAGTCAAATTATTTATGTGCACAAACAGGCCTTACATTAAATTCACAACATACATATATAGTTGGGGCAATTAATCTTTTTGCAGACAAATGGATAATATTTACTTCTGCATATGATTCTTCTAATACTGATGTTATAAATTCAGAAATAGGTTTATTTGAATCTGATAACTGTCGGTATAGACCTATTGTACAAGATCCATGTTTAAATTTTAATAAGCTATATTTAATTACTGGAGCAGCAAGAAGAAAACAAGATTGCTCTTGGGGAATATATTGGGCAGATGGATTAAATCCTGACAGGTATCTTAATGTAGGAGATCCAGAATTATGGCCAAATAGTACTTATACATGGGTAGGTAATAACTATTATAGTAATGGTATAAATACACAATTTCTTTGGCCAGGAGTTCAATGGAGAGAAAAATGTACACTTATTCAGCCAGATCCAAGTGATAATAGTGGAGCATCATGTTATGATTGTAACCCAGAAAATATATTAGATTGTGATGCAACAAGATTAGCCAGATTAACTGATACACCATGTGTAGATGTTGTATTAGGTGATCAAGCTGGAACTTTAGATAATGGATCTTATACAGCAGCAGTTGCTTATACTATAGATCAACAAAGAGTAACTAATTATTTTTCCTCAGGGTATCCATTACCTGTATTTACAGAAGTTCAAAATCAAGGATCTATTAAGGTAATAGTAAATATTGATGATGCACATTTTGATGAATATGAATTAGTTATAATTGCTAATATCAATAATGCAACAATTGCAACAAAAATAGGTGTATATTCCAGTAGGGTAAATGAAATTGTATTAGATCAAATAAAAGCAGATTTACCTATTGTAAGTGAAACGGACTTATTACTTAATAATCCTGAAATTGAAAAATCTGATCAAATAGCTGAGGTAAATAATTATTTACTTAGAGTTGCACCAACTACTAGATTTGATTTTAATTATCAGCCTCTTGCTAATAAAATTGAAACTGAATGGGTAGTAGTAGAATATCCAGAAGATTATTATATCAAAGGTGGAAAAAATACTACTTACTTAAGAGATGAAGTATATTCATTCTTTATTCGTTGGATATACAATACAGGTGATAAATCTGCATCATATCATATTCCAGGTCGAGCAGCTGAAGAATACTTTCCTGGAATAAAAGAAAATGATACCTACTCTGATGGAAATACATTACAGGGAGATACATTACTTTTTCAAACTATTAATACAGCTTCAGTAACTTCATTAACTAATATTACATTGCCTGATGGTGGTGTTGAAGTTGCAAGTGGTAAAATGGGTTATTGGCAATCTACTGAAAGTTATCCTGATAATAAAGGTGAGATATGGGATTCTAATTCACATTGTTGGACACAAACTGTTTTAGCAAATGGTGATCCAGATCCAAGATATAATTTGTGTGGTAAATTTATCAGACATCATAAAATGCCTGATAACATTACTAATTATAATGGTATACCTAATACTATTACAAATCACTTTGTATTTAAAAATAATAACTATTATATACGAAACTTAGGTGTAAGATTTAAAAATATTATTTTACCAAAAGATAATGATGGTAATGAAATACCTGGTATTGTTGGTTACGAAATTTTAAGAGGATCAAGATGGGGAAATAAAAGTATCCTTGCTAAAGGTATGATAAATAACTTTAGAGATTATCAAATCTTAGGAACTTCAGTAACTAATTTGCAAAACTCTAAGATTACTGGATTATATGCTAACTATCCATTTAATGCAATTAGACCTAGTTTAAATACTAATGGTGTTAATAATTACAATTATAACTTTAATGATCCATATATTTATACACATGATGCTGATAATGAGAAATACAATCAATCTGTACCATTAGATATAATTTCATTTCACTCACCAGACACAAGTTTTAATAATCCATCACTGACTACTTCAGAAGTTAAATTGTATGGTCAACTTCAAGGTACAGCAGAACAACAGTTTATTGAACCTAGTTTACATCCTGAATTTAAACTTCTTGGTAACACAGCATTAGTATGGTCTATAATTGGAGGCTTAATTAATATATTATTAAATGTATTAAAAGATAGAAACGTTTCTACAACTACTGCACAATATAATACACCAGAAGCAATGTATCCAGTTTGGACAGTTGCTGGTGGTAATGGTGGAACTACGGGTGTTACTGCTGATAATGATTTATTTGCCAATATTGTAGCAAATTCTGCATGGGGAGGTTTTTATAGTGCTTATACAAGTTATTTAAATACTGGAGGTCCATTATTAGAAGCTTTAGGTGTTGCACCAATAACATTAGATGAAATTTGGAATACTACATCTAATACTTTAAATAATGGAGGAATATATTCACCAATAACATTACAAGAAGCCCTTAATGGATATGCACAAATTCAAGGAACAGCAAATGGGTTAATTGCTGCTCTTGCTACCACACTTGGTATTGGAGCTACTGTAAATCAATTAGCATATTTCTTTTTAGAAGGAGCACAAGCTACCGTTGATATTTTATATGCAATAACTAGATATAAACAGTATGCATTAGAACAAATTGGACATGGAGAATATTCTTTAATGCTCCCTCCAAGTTCAACAAATACTAAAAGATTTAATATGGAGTTTGGAACTTATGTCTATGACTCTATACAAGATCTTCCTGAATATCAGAGTGGGGGTACAACAGTAAGATATAGAATCAATAATGTAAAAAGACCTAAACTAGTAGTTTTAAGAACTACTGATGCTGCTGGAAATAACACCGGACCTCATTATATAGTAAATAGTTTAGGTAATAGCATTGATGATTCTCTTATGACATTAAGTGGTGCAGTTACTAAATATGGCCCAGAAGTTGGTTACAGTACTGATGAAAAAATTGTATCTTTTAGAAATACAATTGCTAGTCATTATGCTGGATTAAAGTTTAGAATTGAAAATCAATATGGTCAACTTAAAAATATAAATCAAGTAGTTATAACTTCTTGTGAACAAAAAATTAATTTTGATAATGTTCAATCTTCATCCTATGGACAATCTTGTCCAACAGGAACACAATTTCAATATAAAATTCCAAGTACAGAATTAATATTTGGTGGTGATACATATATAAATAGATTTACAGAAAAGAATATAATGTTATTCTTTTATGATTGGTTATATGGTGTGCCTAATGGTACAGAATATAATTATTATTTAAATCAAATGATACCATCACCAAGATTCTGGGTTAATAGTCAGCCTTGGGATATAAGTGATTTAAATTTTAGTAATTTTACAGATTGGATAACAGGTAACCTTAATGGTACTGGTCCTTTGCCAGCTTCATATTATGATTTAGATTCAAATAACTATAATCCAGTTACTAATAATTTTGGATTCTTTAATAATTTACTTTCTCCAAAGAAAGGTTATTTTTATACTGGTGCGCATGGTATTAGAGATTTCTTTGTTGAATCAGATGTACTTGTAGATTTTAGAAGCAGAGGTATTTTTGATTATCAAAAATTCTATAGTAAATATATATTTACAAATCTAGAAGTTCTTTTTGATATGAATCCGGATATTATTACCGCTGGGAATTTTTATAACTATGATTATTCTTTAAGTGCTAATAAGTTTTTTACACAATATATACAAGGAGGTATTTTACAAAATCCAAACTATGATCCAGAAGTATCTCAACTATGTTATACCTATTATCCTAATAGAGTATACTATTCCTTATACCAAAAAGAAAAAATATATGCCGATAACTGGTTTACATTTTTACCATTAAACTATGCTGAATTTAAAAGTAAAATTACGAGTGTAAAGAACTTTGCTAAAACAGGTATGTTTATTACATTTGAAGATGATGCACCATTAATTTATCAAGGTGTTGACACACTTCAACTAGCTTCTAGTGGTACAACAGTTACTGTTGGTGATGGAACATTATTTGGACAACCCCCACAAAATATTACTGCATCAGATAAAGCATATCAGTATGGGTCATCACAAAACAAATTTTCAGTAGTTTCTTCTCCAGCAGGTTTATATTATATTTCTCAAAATCAAGGTAAGATTTTTGCATTTAGACAAGGTCTTGAGGAAATATCTCAAACAGGAATGAAATGGTGGTTCAGTGAATTTTTACCATATAAATTAATAGAAGATTTTCCAGACTATCCGCATACTGATAATCCAGTAGCAGGAATTGGTTGTTCTGCAAGTTATGATAATGAAAACAGTATTCTTTATTTTTCTAAAAAAGATTATAAATTAAAAACTGAATATTCACAATCAATAAGTTATGATAGCAGTATAGATACTTTTATTCATACAGATGAATTTGGATTAAGAACTCCATTTAAAATAGATAGTGATTTTGCAAAAACATATTTTGATGATGCATCTTGGACAGTAAGTTATGATCCTAAGATGCAATACTTTATAAGTTTCCATGATTGGCATCCTGGTTTATACATCCCAAGTAAAGGTAATTTTTCTACTGTACTAAAAAATGGTATCTGGAAACATGGGTATGCATGCAATGACTATTGTAATTTCTATGGTGTACAATATCCATTTGAAATTGAATTACCTTTTATTACCGGTCAAACTGTAACAACATTAAAAGGTGTTGAATACTATTTAGAATGTTATAGAAGAGATGCAAATTATTGTGTGGATCAATTCCACGTATTAGATTATAACTTTGATAAAGCTGTTGTATATAATTCAGAACAGGTATCTGGATATCTTAATTTAAATATCTTTCCTAAAAACAATGTAACTCTTAGTCAAACTTATCCTAAACTAAATACATCTAACTTACAATCATTTGATATTCTATTTAGTAAAGAAGAGAATAAGTATAGATTTAATCAATTCTGGGATATTACAAAAAATCGTGGAGAATTTCCTATTGGATCAACTTATCCACCAACAGGTCCAGTTATTCCAGGAACTACAGTATTGCAAGGTAACTATGCTGAAAATAGAATATGGATTACAGAACCTAATGGTTATATTAAACTATTAAATTCAAATGCTGTAGATTATAATAAATCTAATTTACAACGTAAGAAGTTTAGACATTATATTAATTTTTTAACTTTATCTAAAGAAGATTCTAGAAATACTAATATGATTCTAAAAATTATTAATACTAAAAATCAATATTCTCCTAGATAATGAAAAAAGTTAAAGTAGGAAAGTCTAAGATTCATGGTAATGGTTTATTTGCAAATGAACCAATTAAAAGAGGTGATGTAATTGAGTTGGTACATACCATTAGAGAGATTGAGCCAGGTATGATGAAAACAACCCCAACTCTTTTAGGAAGAAATTATAATCACTCTGATGAACCAAATGCATTAAATGTAATTGATGGTAATAATAGATATCTTATTGCTTTAAAAGAAATAGAAAAAGGTGGAGAAATTACTACTAACTATAGAAATAATCCAGATCTTGAGCAACCAGATTCATTTACTACTAATGATAACTATATTTCATTTGACTATGATGATACTTTAACTACACCAGAGGGATTTAAGTTAGCTCAGCAAATGAATAAGGATGGAAATAATCTTTATGTTATTACAGCAAGAGATAAGATTACTCCTGAAATGATTGAAAGAGCAGAAGCTGCAGGTATTCCAAAAGAAAATATTATTGCTGCTGGATCTGATAAAGAAAAAGTTAGAATCATTAAAGAAAATAATATTAGTAAACATATAGACAACAAAGACTCTGTAATAAAAGAATTGGGAGATAAAGGAGAATTATTTTCTCCAGATGCTTATCCGGATTTAAAAGCAGACTTTGTTGAAATGGATTTATCTGAAGAAGATCTAAATAAACTTAAAGAAGGTGGTTTTATTATTGATAAATATCCTGGTAAATATAAAAGTTCATATGCAGTTGGTGGTGCAACATCTCCAAAAAATCTAGATCCAGAGCATATGAAAAAATATAAAGAGGGTCTTAAAATTAATGAGAACTCTATCAAAGCTGGATATAAAAATGGTCTATGGTATCCTCACCATAGTGTAGAAGGTGGTGCTGATACAATTGGATATGGACATAAACTTTCTGGATCTAATAATAGTAAGTACTATAAAGGTTTATCAACGGCACAAGTAGAAGATCTACTTGACTCAGATATATTAAAGCATCAAGCTATTGCTAAAAGTATAGTAGATAAAAAATATGGTGAAGGAACATTTGATAGTCTTCCACAAGATTCACAAATGCTTTTAGTAGACTATGCATATAATGGTGTTCTAAATCAGTTTCCTACATTTACAAAAGGTGTAGTTGAAGGTGATAAAAACACTATGCTTAAAGAATATAAAAGATACAGTGGAAGTAACCCATTAACTCAAAGAAATACTTGGACAGAAAATGTAATAAACACTGGAGATTTTAGTATGCCAGTTAATGCACAAGCAAGTGAAGAAAATAGTGGTGGAATACAATCAGCAGTAAAAAATTATGTTTCTAGTATAGATCTAAATGAATATGCTAAAGGTGGAGATGTATGTCCTGAAGGATATATGAAAGATGAAAATGGTGATTGCATTAGGATTCAAGATATTCCTGATATAACTGTGACAAATACATATGATGTTAATGGTGGAAAATGGAAAATTAATAATGGTGTTTGGACACAGTTATCAAATGATGCTAAAGTAACAAATGCTCACACAAGAGATAGACAATCTGCATATAAGAAAGGTAAATCAGAAAGAGCATTTAGAAATATAACACCTCAAGGATATGGAGATCTTCTAAAAAATTTAGAGAGATATAAAAGGTATACAAATAATTTGGGTAGAGATAAAAATGAATTACGTTGGGATATTTCTCCTGAAGGAAAACAAATGTATTACAGTATTCCTCGTAGAGATGATATGTTTAGTCTATATTTAGGTTTACCACAGCAAAATAATTCTTTTGTTCCACAATTAATGTATAGACCTACAAATGAAAAAGATCCAAGTAGTTTATATTATAAGCCTAATTATTGGACAGAAAAAGAAAAACAAGCATTGCTAGATCAGTATTTGCAAATGTCTAAAAATAATTATAATAAGAATATTTATAATGAAAGAGATGCAGTATTAAAACCTATTGTAGATAGTTTAAAAAAAGCTGGTGTTCCTGATTGGGATCCACAATACGGAACAGTATTTGACAATCCTTTAGGAGATTTTACTGTTACAAAAGGTAAAGATGAGTATGGTAATTATATATCTATTTATGATAAAATAGATTTTAATCCCTTTCAAACAGGTGCAGGTGCATCTATAAATCCTGCAGGTGCAGCATTACAAGCTTATATGCAATTACAGGGTCATAATGTTAATGCAGATACTGAAGCTTCTTCTCTTTTTGGTGCAGGTAAACCTTATGAAATTTATGATAGAATTTATTATGATCCAAAAACAAAAAAAGTTATAAAGCAAAATAATTTTGATAAAGGTGGGGAACGTAGAAAGAAAAAATATAAAGAAACGGAGATTCCAGAAGAAGATAAAACCCCATCTAATTACACTGGTGATAAAAAGACTAGAATACAAAAAGGATATTATGATCCTGAAAATGAGTCTTCTTATATGCTAGAGACACCAGATTTTAGAGTTTATGATCCTAGTTTATGGGGAAAGTATGGTAGAAAGTATGATGAATCTCATGACAAACAAGCTTATATTGATAGAAAAAAAAGACAGTACCTTGCATTACATCCTATATTAAATAGAAAGGCTGGTCTTAGTATGGATTACTTTCCAGAGAAAGTAGAACAAAACTTTGCAGGTAATTATGATTATGATAAAAATACTCAATTAGTTAAAGATGTTGCTAAAGAAGAAGGTTGGAACCCACATAGAAGAGAGTCTTATGTAGATGATCTTACTAAACAAGGACAAAGAATAGTGGGTAATTCTAAATTCGGAAATAAACTTCAAGCAGATTATTGGGCTAGAAGTTTAGCAGGTTTACAAGAACTTGGAAACTTTCTTATAAAAACAACATTACCTGGAGAACAAGGTGATGTTTTAAAATATAAAATACCAGGACTTACAAAAAAAGAACAAAAAGATATTGCAGACTCTAATTTTGGAGCACTTGAGTCTCTTGCTTTTGCAGATATTCCTGGTGCTGTTATTGCAAATGCTGCAAAAAATAGAGGACTATCATATGGTTCAGACTATAAAGAATTACCAGGAGTTTTGTCAGGACAAAAAATGCCTAATGTATCAGATCTTGATGCTACAGCACTAAATCCATTTACTTGGGCAGGATTAGCAGATCTACCACAAGCAGCTATAAGTTTAGGAAGAGGAGCTGCAAAATTAAGTAAGTCTGGATATACTTTAGGAAAAGATGCATATGATCTTGGTAAAGATATTTATAGTGCAGGTAGAGGAGATAATTTATATTTTGCTACTTCAGCGGAAGCTCAACTTGCCAGAGACTTAAAAGAAGCAGGATTATTAGGAGAAAAGGTTGATCCAAAAATATTTGGTAAATATCCTAATCTAGCTCAAACTGCCACTAAGAGAAAGTTAAAAGATTATAATACTACATTCAGAGCTGTTGATCCAAATATTGAAAAAGCAGCAACAGAAGATTTAATTGGAATGTATGAAGCAGGTGTTAACATTGAAGATCCTGTAGATGTTGCAAAATATATGAGCACTCACGTTCCATCTGAACAATACTTCTGGAGAGTAGGTGCAGAAAGTTTAGGTAGCAACCAAGATGCTTTATACACTGCAAAGTTTCCAAATATAGAAGATGCTTCAACTGGTCTACATAAGTACGGTACATATGTTACTGAAGTAAGACCTCCTATGGATTTTTCAGAAGGAACACCAAGAGATTGGTTTAATCAATACTACAGGGATAAGCCTTTTGCTTATGAAAAAGGAATTGAGGAAGGTGCAGGTTGGACCCGGAAACAAGGACCTATTCAGTCAGGTACTGTTGTTGCACCAGAATTTGCACAATACTGGCCTTATGTTGGAAATAAAGGAGAAAAGGTATTAGAAGCAGTTAGAACTGTACCAACAAAAATGAGTGCAGAAGCACAAAGACTAAAAGCACTTAGAGACAAAATAGCTGCAAAAAATCTAGAAGATGTTAATGACATTGTTGGTAAAAGGGTAAATGGTGTTACAGAGTATGTTAGTTCATCTAAAAAATTACCAGGTGTTTCTAATGGAACATTTGCTTATAGAAATCCAACTCCTAGTAAGGTAAGTCCTGCAATTGAATTTACAGGACCTATGAAACATTCTTTTGAGGATACTCCTGAAGTATTAACAGCTTTAAGACAAAGAGGTAGTTATTGGGATAATACAGGAATTCCTGGAAAAGATCTCTTACATTCAGATATGATTACTTATCATGGAACTTATTCGGGTAGACCTATAGTAGAAGTTAAAATGCCTGATGGTTCTTCTGAGATGTTTTATAAATCTTCTGGATGGGCAGGGAAACAAGGATCTGGTGCAAATAATACAACAGAAGGTATGTGGCAAGTATTTGGGGGGCATGCTGATACTCCAAAAACATCTAATTGGTTTATTAAAGATTCCGGCTATAAAGATTACTATGGTAGTAAAACTTTTGCTAATATGGCTGAAAATCTGGATAATGCATTAATGCAAAAGTTAAATATTAAATCAGTAGATGAGCTAGATGATGCATTTAATTTTCAAAACAGATTTGGTAATACAGATAGTTTTATACCATCAGATCCAGGTAGGGAATTTGCCTATAAAAATATAACTTCTAATAAAGTGCGTCCTACAAATACAGGATTAACTAATGCTGATATAGAAAGAGAGGCTGCTAAAAACATTGAATGGATTACTTCTCCTGAATATGCAAAAAGAAGAGCTGCTAATACAGGGGAAACTTCAGAAGAAATCCAAAGGAGTATAAATCAGATTATTAAAGATGCTGGTAATGCAAAATTTGATTTAAATTCTGATCCACGGATAGCAGACCTCTATGAACGGTCCGGGGTTATGAAAAAGAAAAGATTGTTCCGTCCTGCAAAAGTAGAAGTTTCTGCTAGTGCTGAACAACCTTTACAAACATTAAGTCATGAAACAAAGCATTTATATTCTCCAGCAGTACATGATAGTAAGAGAGCCTATGATAATTACCCTACAATAGGGGATGTCAATGATCCTTATTTTGGTTCAGGTCCTGAACAACAAGTAAGACATTTAAATGCTAGAGAACAAATTTTAGCAGAAAATAATCTTCCAATAGATGCTCAACTATCTGAAGAACAAGTAAGAGAATTTGTAGATAAATGGGCAAAAAGAATGAATAAAAATGATTCTAATGTTAAATATCAAGACTATGATCAGTTATGGTCAGATGAAGCTGGTAGAATCCAAAAAGAAATGTTAAAAGCAAAATATAATACTGATGATTTAAGTTATATAGGCACTTTACCCTATATGCAAAAACTTAGGTTTATGAGTGATTATAAAGATTTACTCACTAGATCTATTACTAATACTTTGAATAAAGCATGGATGACAATTCCTGTAGCTGGAGGACTTGAATTAATGAATTCTGAAAGTGTTACACAAAGACATGGTGGATCAATTCATAAACTTAGTAAGTTTATTAATTAAAATGAAATTTAGTATATTTAATATATATCCTGTGTAATGAATAAAAAAGTAAGAATATATAATCCTCAGTATGCTCAAGGTGGTATTACTCAACAAGATATACAAAAATATCTAATGATGCAACAACAGCAACAACCACAAATTACTGAAAGCAATTTAGTTGACTTAATTTATAATGAGTTAACTTTATTAGGAGATAAAGGTGGTTATGTTGATTCAGGGTACATTGATGACTTAGCTGAAAAAATAACAGCAATGTACAATCTTGATAATGACTATGTTATGAACTTAGTTACTGAAGTGTACTCAACTATTGCACCTTCAGAGTTGAAATATCAAAAAGATGTTATCAAAGAAAATTCTCCAAATCCAGAATTAGAAATGCTTGATCAAGAAAATGATGAAGAAAATCTTGAAGAAAATATTTCAACTTATGATGATTATTATGGAGATGATATGGAAATGAAATATGGAGGAGTGTCTAGAAAAAAATTTATAAAAAAGTTTATTAAAAAAGCTCAAGAGGGTTTAGAACAAGAGTCTAATACATCTATAATAGGTAATAATGATATTCCAGATGGTAGAAATGCTTTAGTAAAAGGATTTGAATCTAGTGTTAAAAATTCTGTAGTAGAAGCTGTTGCTAAAAATGAATTTGATAAAATGAAACAGCAAAGTTCTTATTTTACAAATGGTGGGTTTTATAATCCTACTAGTTCAGGTGATGAAGAAGCATATGCTCATCATTTAAATTTAATGGCACAAGCTAATAAAGATATTTTTAATCAACCTGGAATGACTACTGCTAGAGATGGTAGAGAGCAACGTAGAGCTAATAGGGATCAAAGAAGAGTTGGAAGAGATGTACAAAGAGTACTTAATAATCTTCCCGGGATGTATCCTGGAGGATTTAATGTATATACAATGCCTGGACAAATTGTTCCAAATATGAGTCAATTAAGTCAAGGTATGCCGCCATTTACTATTGAAGGTGAGAGAAATATTTTTGGTGGTTTAAAAAGTTATAGAGCTACATTTGAAGGAGGTTTACCTGTAAACTTTATGGCAGGTATGATGATGCCTAGAACAATGGGAAGAGGAATGAATATGTTATCGTCAATGTATGGTTATCCATCATCATTCTATAATCAACGAAGTTATACTTATCCTGGTGAAATAATATACGAAGAAGTAAATAAAGAAGCTCTTAAAGAAGTAGATAAAAGTACACCAAATAATTCTTCAACAGAAGTAAAAGAATCTACAATACCTAGTCCATCTACAACTCCAGTAGTTCCTGGTATTAAGAAAACTAAAAAAACTACAGTCCCACAGATAATCCCACAGACAACTCCACCTTATAAACCTGAGATAGATAGAGCAAAGTTTAAAGATGCTCTAGAACCAGATCCAGGAGAAAATTATAAAGAGTGGAGAACAGAAGATGGTGGAGTAGGAGTTTCTTATGAAGCTCCCTATAAAACAGGGATGTTCGGTACAACAAAACCAGCAAGATATCAGATTATATATAAACCTGATGGCAGTATAGATAAGAAAAAAAGTTTTGTTGCAGTTGTACAGTCAGAAGATTATGGAGGTGTAGTATATGTTCCATGGGATAAACAAGGAACATTTTGGTATGATGATGGAGGAATAGTGATGAATACTAATACAAATCCTTTTGGTGAATTACAAAAGTATGTTTATGGTGGTTATGATCCATCTGTTGCAGAACTTGACGGAACTAATCTTGTAGATCCATCAGATCCATATACAAGACAATTTTCTAATGGTGGAACAAAAGAAGAATATCAAAAGTATATTGATTGGTATAATGAAGATGCTCCAGAAGAAGGAATGCGTAGAGCAGCTCCTCAATCATATGAAGAATGGATGGCAGAAAATCATCCAGAAATTAAACCTAAGCAAAATATTATTCCAAATTATAATCCTTATAATGCAGCTTTAGCAGCACAATATATGAATCAAGCAATGAACTTAAATAGAGAAATGCCTATGGGAACATTAGCAAGATCTATTAATCCCTTCTCAATAAATAGAAGATTAGTTCAAAAAGGTTTGCCTATGATTGCAGGAACTAATATTCCATTTACTGGAGTATTTGGTCCTGACACTAGAATATCTGAAATATATACTGAACCAAGAAGATTTGGTAAAGATGCCATACATTATAAATTTATGATTCCTGGTCAAGAAGGTCCTATGTTAGGAATGGATTGGCAACAACAAGTTCAACAGCAACAACAACAAAATCAACAACAGCAAGAAGGAGTTGTGGATGATTATTCTACTAGAACTAAGAAAAGAGGTCTTGAGGATGAAAGTCAAATTGCTATAAGACAAGGTGAAGGAGATGTAAGAAGAAGTACAAGAAGAGCAATGCGTCAAGATCCTGATGCTTTTTATGAAGGAGAACCATTAGAAGGTATGGTTACTCCTACATCTATGGAAGACTACATGGCAAAAATAAATGCTGATAATGCATTTAAAGTATTAGAAGAAAGGTTAAAAGAGAAAAATATAAAAGAGAAAAATGTAAAACCAAAATCTGAATATAAATCTAAAAGAGCAGCACTCAATGCTGCACTAAAGGGGGAATCAAGAAAAGATGTTAAAAATTTAGGTAAAGACTTTATTGGTTATAACCAAATACATAAAAATGTTGAAGAGCAAAAAAGAGTTTTTGATGAAATGCGTAAAGATAAAACTCCAGAAGGTTTAGAAAAAACTCTTAGATATGGTACTGATATCCTTACACCTAATATGGAGAAAGTTTTAGCTAGAGGAAAATCTATAGAAGATTATCAAGCTAATACTTCAAAAAAAGATAAAAGAAAAAATTTCAGAGAATTTAAAAAAGAAGCTAGAAATAGAGCAGAGGGTGGTTTTGTTCCAGACTATATGGCTTATGGTGGTACACCTATGTATCCTGATGGTGGATTTGTATATAACAATCCTGTAGATAATAGAGATAATACTGTAATGGGTGAAGACTTCTTTACTGTAAATACAAATAATAATAATATTCCAGATTATCTTGAATGGCAATCAACACCTCAACAAGAAGTTGATGTAACATATCAGCAAAAAAATAAACTTAATTTTCAACCTAGAGGTTTAATGCCTTTCCTTGGTAATATTGCAAGGAATACTAGAAATGCATTAGATGCTAGTATGATAGATAAGTTTAATACTCAAAATATGATGTCTTCTAATGGTAGAGTAGCTCCAACAGAAATGCTTTCTCAAGGTAGATATGATATTAATACTGGTAGAGAAATTGATAAAGGTTTTGAAGGTATAATTGGAGCTGGACTTACTCAACAAACTTACTCTAAATTTGGTGGACAATTAAACTATGAAGAAGGTGGGGAATATGACCTTACAGAAGAAGAAATCCAAGCACTCATTGATGCCGGTGTAGATATTACTTTATTAGAAGATTATGAAGATTAGAATAAATAAATTACCTAAAAAACTTACTAAAGCATTAGTAGGAAAACAAGTACAAGGATCTCTTGCCATTACTCCATCAGCATGGGGTGGTGGAGATTATAATGATAGTCTTGCTAATAAACAAACTCAAGTTAGAGATACTTTACAACCAGTACCAAGAAATCTTGCTAATTTAGAAGCAGAAAGAGGAGAGTATGCATATGGTGGAATCTCTGGTGATAATATTCCAGATAACTTTAAAATAGGTGGTAAGAGACATTCTAAAGGTGGTACACCATTAGATCTTCCGGAAGGGTCATTTATTTTTTCTGACACAGCATCAATGAAGATTAAAGATCCATCTGTATTAAAGATGTTTGATCTTAAACCAAAAAAAGGTGGATATACTCCTGCAGACATTGCAAAAAAGTATGATATTAATTCATACAAAAAATTGCTTTATGATCCAAATACAGATGAGTTAACAAGAAAAACTGCAACTATCATGATTAAAAATTATATCATGAAGTTAGGATATCTTTCTATAGTTCAAGAAGCAATGAAAGGATTTCCACAAGGAATGCCTGAAGTAGCAAAACCTGTATTGGAAACTATGGGTTATTCTATGGAGCAATTTGTTCCTGAACCTGTACAACAAGGTCAACAAGAAATTATGGCTCAAGAGCAATCTGAAAATGAAATGCCAACAGAAATGCCAAATGGAGAACCTATTGCATCAATGGAAACAATGTATGGTGATGATGCTAATGCTCAACAAATACCAGTAAACCCTTCTATGCCAATGGCAGAGTATGGAATGACTCTTGGTGGTTATGATATGCCTATGTATCCTAATGGTGGTATAATAATTCAACCATATGGAAGAGCAAATACACCTGCAGGAAATGAAACACCCACAGCTAAATCAAATACATGGAGTTCTCGTCAGCAACCACTACCTGAATTTTTAGCAGGATGGGAACAACATGTTCCAGGAATTTCTCAAATGACAGAAGGTCAAGCTCAAAAAGCAATGTATGAGTGGGCTCTTGAAAATAACCCAAGTGTTATTAGAGATATGTGGAAGGAATGGGGATTAACTGCTGCAGGAAGAGATATACCTAGTCTTGAAAGATTAACAATACCCGGTGATGATTATAGACATAGTGGTCATACAGGAGTATTTGATGATGCTACATTAGAAGATATTGAAAACTTAAGAGCTTTACAAGAAGGATTTGTTGATAACAAATTTGGTGCAAGACAGTTGAGTTATGATTATACACCACCTGAAAAGAAAGGATGCCCTTGTGAGGATGGAACTTACTCTGAAGAATGCTGTCCAGATACTCAGAAAAAGGGCTGTCCTTGTGAAGATGGTACATATTCTGAAGAATGTTGTCCAGATACTAGAAAGAAAAAATGTAAATGTGTAGATCCACAAACTGGTGTAGAAACAATAACAGAAATAGCTGAAGGTGAAGAGTGTAACTGTCCAGGAGGATCTTTTGAGCAACAAGGATTTCAAGATACTCCTGTATATTCAGACATAGCTTCTAGAAATATTCTTACACAAATGACAATGGATCCAACTGTACCAAGAAGTAGTAGTGTGATGCCTAGTTATACTGAAACACCGGGTGCATATAAAGATTATTTAGCAGATATACAAAATATTGGTAGAGGACAATCTGCTATGATGGATATGATTCAAGGTACAGCAGGTAATGAAGGTAGTGCTTTTGCAAAAGCAATGACAACAGCAGCTCAATCTCAAGCTGCAAATCAAGCTGCTGTTAATGCAACACAAACAGATAACATTAATGCTGCTAGACAAGTTGGTCAGTATAATGCTCAAACTAAAGCTCTTAATAATGCTCAAAGAGCTGAGATTATGAACCAACAACTTCTTGCAACACAAGGAGAAAAACTTCAAGAAGTAATAAACCGTAATCAACTAGATCAGAATAAACAGGCAGCACTTCAAGATGCTGAAAGTGAGTTACAAGGTAGACTACTATCTAATTTTACAAATCAGCAATATGGTACAACATATAGAAGAGGAGTTCCATATTTTAAACAAGGTAAACCAAATGTTCCTGAAAAATCAACTGATGTTAATGAAAGAGTTAAACAGCTTCAAGCAATATATGGTAAAGATGCTAAAATAGGAGACTTACTTCAAATTATTAAAATGGAGCAGCAGCAGCAGCAGCCAAAACTTGTTAAAAAAGGTGGGCAAGCAACAGGTGGAGGATATATATTAGGTGAAAATATTTTTCCATTCATGTTTTACTAAACTTTATAAGTTTAATAAACTTATAAAATTTTAGTATTTTTATAATGTAAAGAATTTAATATGGCAAAGTATCCACAGGGGGTTTCAAGTTTTATTCCACAATATCAACCATACCAGGTTGATTTTAATTATGTGAATAATATGCTTGCAATAAAGCAAGATCAGTATGATAGAAATTGGAAAGCTATCAATAAAGTATATGGACAGCTTTACTATGCTGATCTTACTAATCCCGCTAATATTCAAAAAAAAGAACAATTAGAAAAACAAATTGATTTTAATTTAAAAAGAGTTGCAGGACTTGATTTATCATTAGATCAAAATGCTACTCAAGCTTTACAAATATTTAAACCTTTCTATGAAGATAAAAGTCTAATGTATGACATGGCATTTACCAAAAATGCTAAAATGGAAAAACTTACCGGTGAGTCATATAGAACAGCTACTGATGAAAAAATAAGAGAGCAGGCTTGGTCTGAAGGTATTAAAGCAATAGATTATAGAATTGATGAGTTTAGAAATTCTCCTATAGATGATATATTTTCTATACCTTCTCCTAAGTATGTCCCTTATCAAAATGTTAGTAAGAAAGCAATGGCTTATGCTAAGGAATTAGGGATTAAAGTAAAAGACTTTGGATTTACACCAGATGGTAGATTTATTATTGAACAACAAAATGGACAACCATTAGTAGGACCATTATATAAAATGTTTATGTCTGCATTTGGTAATGATGAGTCTATTATGGATGTGTATAGAACACAAGCATATGTAAATAGAAAAGATTATATGTATGCTAATAAAGATAAATTAGGTAGTCTTGAAGCAGCAGAAGCTGAGTATTTAAATACAAAATTACAAGGATATAAAGCTATTACTCAAGAAAGATATAATTTATTTAAAAATCAAGATAATACTTATACAAAGAATATTCAAAGCTTAGAACGTAGGATTGCTTCTGGAAATAAAGATCCTAGAGTAGCTGATCAATTAGAAAATATAAGAAAAGCTCAACAGGAAAATCAAGTTTTATTGGCTAAATATCAAAAATCCATAGAAGTAATGGATGATGGTATATCTAGAACGGCTAATACTCAAGGAGGGGCTCCATCTAAAGATATAAATGATCTAAGATATAAAGTAGATTTTCTTGAACCTAGTTATATGTTAGAACAAGATCTTAGAGATGCTGCAGAATCATATGCAACTACAACTTCTGAAAGAACTATTAAAACAAATCAATTTAAACTTCAAGAAGAAAGAGCTGCACAAGCTAGAAGTTTGGCAATACTTAAAGATAAATTAGATACTAATAGACTTATTTTAAAATATAAACTTGACTCTGGAGAATATGATTTAGTTGAACAAGACAATCAAAAATTTTTAGTACCTAAAAAAGAACTTAATGAAGTTGAACCTATTAAAACTGAAGGAGGAGAGGGATTTACTAAACAATCAAATGAGTCACAACAAGAAGCTCAAAAAAAACAAGAGGAAGTAGAAAGAACAAGAAATGAGCAAAGTGTAAAATCTATGTTTAGTACAATTCTTCAACTTCATGAATCTGGAGATATGTCTGATGAAGAATTCTTTAGTATAACTCAAGATCTTGGAATGTCTGAAAGATGGAATAGACGGCACCCCACTAAAGAAGCATTTAATTTTGGTTTTCCATCAAACTCTGATTCTAAAAATGATAGAAGAAGGAAGCTTGAAAACTATTCATCATTAGATATTAATGATATGTCTCCATTCTCTATAGCAGAAGTAACAGCTGGATTTAAAAATTGGATTACTAAAAAGAATAAACTTCCAGAATATCAAAATAATGGAAATTTTCAAAATGTAATAAATAACTTTAATAATATTGAAGATATTGGTGAAGGTCTTATTGCTAAACATGACCTTAAAGTTAAATATGCTGAAGAAACTAGTAGATTATTAAATAAAGAATATAAAACTAATCTTGGTAAATATCTATTTGATAGTGATGGTAATATGCGAGATGATATTACTATAACTCAAATGATGGTAAATGATGGATTAGTTGTAGATGCAGATGGTAATAAAATTGGTGTTGAGGGTGGTAATGATAATGCATATGGAACACAAAATAGAGCTTGGTTGGGTACACCAAAAGGTTTGGCAGCATGGACGGCTGCAGGTGCATCATTTGGTCTGATGGGTGGACCATTTGCTGAAGTTACAGTTCCTGCTGGTGCTTTCATTGCTGGTGTTGGTTATCTTGGAAGTAGTTTTGGAACAGCACTTTATGATAAAATAGTTCAAGGAGATGATCCAAATGTATTAGCTTATGTAAAAGGAGAAAAAGATGGTTGGGAGTATAATAGATCAGTAAAAGATGCATTAGAATTTGCAAAAGAATCTTTTGGTGATTTACAAGAAAAAAATATGATTAAAACACCATTATATGGTTATTCAAATACAGGAGGTGGAAAATTTTTAACAAGCTCTGGTAGAATTACTGTTATGCCTGGTGCTTTTGGTACAGATAATTTTAAAAGATATTCACAATTAAATAATGCATTTAAAAATTTATCCTATACAAAAGATGAAACAAGAGCAAGTGTTTCAGGTTATAGTGAAAATGATTGGAATACTGCAACTGATGAAAAATTAAATTCTGTTACTCAAAGTATACTTAAAGATCTTTATGAATATTCTAAAAATAAAAAAAATAAAGATAATAAATTTACTTTAGATTTTCATCCAGTTGCAAATGGGTCATTAAATTATTCAGCTGTTACAATTGATATACCTGAAAAAATTGCTGAAAAATATAAAATGAAATATGAAGGTAAAGAAAATGAATCAGGTTTCTTAAGTTCACAAGTATATGATAAGTTAATTACAAATGGTTTAACACTTATTACTAAAAGTTCAAACTTTGCTGGAACAGATCTTTATGATAAGGCATTTATGGATCCTGTAGAAAATAGGGTAAGGGCACAATATGCAATTGATGGAACAGGAGTAACATATACAAATCCATACTATGATAATTACTCAATTTCTTTTACACAATTACCAAGTGGAGATATAGAATATAAACAAACAATTCCAATGTGGAATCCAAATACAAAGAGTTATGTGGATGTAGGAGCATCTGCTGTATTATCTGGACAAGGTTTACAACTTCAAAAGTTTAGAAATAATTTCTGGACTCAAGTTGCAGAGATGAATGAAAAAAATAACCCATGATGGAAGAAATGGATTTAAATCAATCATTATCACAAGAGACTAATGATCTTTATTCTGGTGTAACGGATTTTAATGAATATTTTCCTATAAGTCCTTCTGAACCACCTACTGTTACAAATTTAGGAACACAGAATTATATTACAGGATCTGCTCCAGGAAATCTTCCTTCACAGGTTCCAAAAAATCCAGCATATAATTTTGATGATCATAAAAAAGCTATGCAAAATTATATGTGGAATTTTGCTCAGCAAAATGCATATGATCCAAATGCTTATGGTAAAATTCAATCTTATGACTTAGGTCCTACTGGTAATGCATATTATCGTAGATATGCTGCATCTGGATTAGATGTTATGGATGAACTAGGTTTTTTTCCAACTAAAGATAATGAACAAACTTGGAATGATAATACATCTTGGACAGATGATTTTTCTAGAATGATTACCAATTCTTTTGGTACACTTTTTTATGAAGGTGTGGTTTCTGGACCTAAATCATTGTCAAGATGGTTACAGGGAGCTGATTTTTTTGATGTAGATCCAGAAGCAGCCATGAATTATGAAAGAGCTTCTGCTATAGGTTATAGCTCAAGAAAAGGAGCTGGTGCATTTACAAGTAATCTAGTTATGAACTTTGGTTATACAGCAGGTATAATTTCAGAGATTATGTTAGAGGAACTTGGAGCTGCTGTATTAGCTCCATTTACTGGTGGTGCATCATCAGCTGCTGTAACTGCAAATGCAGCTAGAAGACTTAATAGACTTAGTCATATTGATATGAGTACATTAAGAGTTGCAAAAGGATTTGATGCATCTATGGATGGAGCTCGTCAATTTGGTAATGTACTTACTGAGTTAAATGATATAAATAATGCAAGGAAAACTTATGAAGCTGTTAAGACATCTAATAATATGCTTAGAGGTGAGAAGTTTTTCTCTAATTATTTTGTTAAAACTTTAAATCCTGCTACACAAACAGTATCAGAATTATATGATATATACCGTGCACAAGATAATCTTGCTGGGTTTGCCTCTATGTCTAGAACTTTAGGAGCTTTTTATAGAGATATTAGAACTATCAATATGGCAAGATCTGAGTCAGCTCTTGAAGCAGGGATGGTTCAAAATAAAGTATTTGAGGATTTATATAATAAGTACTATGCAGAAAATGGAGAAGTTGCTAGTGATGAAGAAATGCGTAATATGATGAACCAAGCACATGCTGCTGGTATTGAAACATCAATGTATAACTTCCCTCTTATATATGCAACTAATAAAGTTACTTTTTCTAATCTTCTTAGTAAAGGAAAAATTAGTAATTATATAAATCAAAGTATTAGAGAACTTGGTGAGGTTGAAGCAGGAAGATTTGGAAAACTTGGTAAAGTTGTATATAATCAAAGTACTAAACAATTTGAATTTTGGAAATCAGGTTTAAAAAGTTGGTGGAAAGGTTGGAGAGCTGATCCTTTTTATAAGTCAGTAGGTAAAACAGTTGGATATTTTAAAGCTAATATTTCAGAAGGTATTCAAGAAACATTCCAAGAAGTAATTGCAGATGCTGCAGAAAAGTATTATGTAGAAACTTATGATAGTGATCTTGTACAAAAACAAATGTATAAAAATGGTCAGCTACCATATTTAAATATTACTGGGGAATATTTTGCTAAAGGTTTTGAAAGATTCAACCCCTTTACAACAGCAGAAGGACTTGATATATTTGCATCTGGATTTTTTATGGGCTTTTTAGGTGGTGGTATGGATAAAGTCATTAATAATACCTTTATCCGTGCTAATAGAATTGTACAGCCAGAAAAATATAAAGAATATAAAGAAAAGAAATTAGAAATAACTAGAGACTTAGTTAATAGTTTAAATGGTCAAGGGGTAAGTAACTTCATTAATTCAAGAATGTGGGATGCTGGAGTTCAATCTAAAGCAGCTGCTGCAAAAAGAAAAGGAAATAAAAAAGAATTAGAAGATGCTGAGAATGAAGCATTTATTGCACATTTTACTGTATTATCTGAAAACGGTGTATTAGATCAATATTTAGATGGTTTATTATCCTTAAATAAGTTAGGGGACGAAGAATTTATTGATGCTATGGATAATAGTATTACAGCAGAACAAATACCTCAAGCTAAACAAAAAATCACAGATATAGTAGATAGAGCTAAAAAATTAGAAAGTAAATACAACTACTACAAAGAAAAATATCCTAGTCCTGTAGACATGAAACTGTTTGATCCAGGAGCTAGTGAAGATTATACAGAAGCATATATCATGAATCAAGCATGGGAATATGCAACTAAGCAAGCAGTATTTTATAATGAGTCATTTGAAAATACTATGCAAAGAATGAAGGACATCATGGAACTGCAATATAATGAACGTCCTGTTAGTAAAATGACTAAAAGACAATCTGATGTATTATTTGTACCAAAATTATTATCAAATGAAATAGGTCTTTTACAAAATGAAATTGATGCTTTATCAGAATTAGATGATCCAGCATCAAAAGAATTATTAAAAACAAAGAAAAAAGAACTTAACGCACTTATTAAATACAAAGAAAAATTTGATTCATTTGACAGATATTATCATAGAGGTAGATATATTGAGGGTGTAAAAGAAAAATTATCTAAAGAAAGAGGTGGTGTTGAAATAACTAATGAAGAAGCTTCTGCATATATTCTTGAAGCATTAGGGGTAGATGAAGCTACTGAAGAAAAAGAACTTAAATTAATTTCAGAATTAGAGACTGCATATAAAGAATATTTAAGAGGTATTTCTGAAGTAGAAGATGATTATATTTTTACAGATGGTATAGATACTGCATTTGAAAGATTACTTGACTATTATAAATTAGACAATGAATCAAGAACTCTTGCAGAAGGTATCAATCTTCTTAATGACCCTATGGGTTATATAAATCTAGTTGAAAGAAATAAACAATGGATGACAGATCTTTATTCAAGAAGATCGGAATACTATGAGAAACTTGTAAAAGCTCAACTAGAACAACAGGAAAATAATGCATTATTAAATGCACTTGCAGATGAAGGTATTTTTGTTAGTGTGGATGATTTTAAGAAATGGATAGATTTTAGAATCCCACCAAAAGAATTTTATGATCAAGCTAGAGGTATTGTAATACCAGAAGGCAGCCCAACCTATGATAAATATTATTTTTTATTTGAAAGAGTAGCAAAACTATCTGAAGATACATCCACTGAAATAGTAGAAGATACTATGGATACTGCTTTAAAGAATGAGCTAGGTAGACTTGATCTTGAAAAACAAGCCAAAATAGATAGTCTTCCTAAAATGACCGTAAGAGAAGATTTATCAGAAGTATTACCAAACCGTGGTAAAACAATGGGTATCAGAAGAATTGCTGGTCAAATTCCAATTGGTAATTATGCTGATGCTACATATATGGATCAAGACGTAGAAGAAGTACTTACTTTTTATAAAGATAGTAATGGTAATTTATTCTATGTAGTAGATGGAAATGTAACAAATCAAGTTGAATCTAACCTAGCATATAAATTTACAAAAGCTCAAGTATTCAACTTTGCAGAAAAACCAGATCAAGTTGTAGTAGATAATCTTGAAAAAGATTATGAAGAACTTAAAAATGCAGTAAAAGAAAGATATGCAAAAGCTAAAGAAAATTTAAAACAAGATAAACAAGCTGAAAAAGAAAAAGTCTATACACCAGATACTGATCTAGATGAAATGCCTAACAGTCTTAAGAAAGAATTATATGAACTCTTTAAAAAAGAAGAGTTTGATAAACTTCCTGAAGAAGTTAGAGTCAACATGAAATACAATCAAGAACAAAACTTATTTGTTAAATTTATTCAAAGTAATCTTGCTGCAAAAGAAGTTATTGATAACTATAATAAGAAACAAAAAGCTACAAAAGCTACTGCTCCAACTGGAGAAAAGAATGACTTTACATTTAAGTTCTTGGGTAAAGAAGTAAATACAAAAGACTTAACTGCTGTAGAATTAAGATCTTATCAGAGAAGACTTAAACAAACAATCAGTGGTCTTACTGAAAAACAAAGAGACAATAGTATTACACCAGAAGAAAAGACTGAGTTAGCGAATGCTAAAGTAGTAAGTATTGATATTGAAAAATTAATTAAGACAAGATCTAAAAATGAACTTAGTCCTGAATTACAGGAAGCAGTTAAAAAGGTTGAGGATATAGAAGCTAAGCAAGAAAATCTTATTACAACTGAACTTGGTGTAGTAGTAGATAACGTAGTGCATAGACCGGTTACACAAGTAACTATTGATAGTACACAAAAAAATGCTGCTAACATAGATGCTAAGAAAGCTGATGTAGAAAAGTATAAAGGAAAATCTAAATTTTCATATACAATACAAGGAAATAATGTTTATTTGGCTCCAAGTCTATCAGTAGAAAATAATCATGAGGAATTAAAAAATACAATATTTGATTTTTTAAATATTCTATCTAAAAATAAAGATCTAAAATATTTAGAAGGAGGTATAAAAAGAGTTATAGAATCCAGTAGAACATGGTACCCATTTAGTGTATTAGGTGATTATTTAGCTGGAAGATATAATACTACTATTGATAAAGTAATTTCACAATTTAAGTCTGCAGACTTTACTCAAAATGAATTGGATGTACTTAAGTATTCTTTAGAAAATAGAACAAGTCCTTATGCAGAACAAACAACTTTAGAACAATCTTCTACAACACCACAATCTACTGCAAATGAAAGTATTAGTTTTATTAATGAACAGTTAGATAATTTATTTACAAAAGACACTAGACCTGTATTTGATGAAACTAAGATAAGTAGAGAAGCATTTGATAATTTATTTGGGGATAATGGAATCTTTACTACTCTTAAGAAAAGAGAAGAAAATGGAGAGATCTATATTACTAGTAGAAATCTAAAAGTTTATGACACTGATTTAAAGTTAGCTGGTCAAATTGATTTATTAGTAGCAGACACTAAAAAGAACTTAACTATTGTTAAAGTAGATTTAAGAACTAAAGAACAGTGGAATGCCTTTGATAAAAAGAATAATGATCAGTTGCTTCCGCAAACACTAAATGCAAATCTGTTACAGAGAATGACTGGTGTAGCACCTAAGGTTGCTTTAATGCCAATTGAGATTATAACTGATAAGTCAGGTAAAATTACATCAGCAACTAAACCTTCAAGAGAAAATCTTTTAGATACTGAGTTCTTAATTACATTAGATAAAAATTTAGTTAAAGACCAAGCTGAAGGAATTGTATCTGCAGTAAAACCAGTTCCTGAGATACAACCTACTGTACAAATGCCTGCTGATGCTCAAAGTAGTGATGATCAACAGTCTCCAGCAGTTGAATCTGAAGGTGATCCTGTTGATCCTAAAGATGCATATAAATCAGAAAATGAAAGGATCACTTCAGAAGATATTGCAGAGAAATTAAAATCTGTAACAACAGAGCCTCAATTACTTAAACTTAAAATCCAGGTTAATCTAGATATTGCAGAAGGTAAAATTTTACCAGAAGACATAGATAAAATTACTGAGATGTTAGATAATAAAGATCTTAGTTTATCAGAAGAAATTGATCCTAAAATTTCTCCAGATAACATGATAAAAGGTACACAACTTGTTGCTAAAAGCCTTATATTTACTGACAAAAATCAGACTGAAATCTTTGCAGAAGAAGATGATACTGTAGTAATTACTTCTACTAATAAAAAAGAAGGAACAGTAACAGTTCAACCTCTTGGTAAGAAAACACGTTTGAAACTTACTAGAGATGAATTAAATAATTTGTTTACTGAAAAAGAAGCAGTAATGGAAGCAAAAGAAAAACCAACAACTAAACCAGATAAAGAATCTAAAGCAAATGTTGTAGAAACATTAGATGCTGTAGATACATTTGTAGCTGATCAAGATGCTCTTTCTGAAATTGAAAAACAAGCAGAAAAGAAATCTTTGAAAGACTTAGATAATGACTTATTAGATGATATAGATTGTTAGACTATGAAAATTACATGTGCATTAAGCCAAAATCAAATTAAGAATCTATACAGTAATGTGTATGGTAACATGCTCAGCTCATTAAAAGAAGATACTCCTTTTGATGTTAATACATACATGGCAAGTGTATTTGATAAGATTAGCCAGAAGTCTAGTCCAGAAAATGCTGCTAAGTTTGTACAACAAATACCTAAAATGGTTTCTGTTGCTGCTAACCGTGAAGATTTATTTGACCTAGAAATTGACCTCAATGCAGTTAGAAAACTTGTAAAAGAGTTTGCTAATGAAGATACGGGAATTGAATCTGTAATGAAAAGATTTGCTCCTAAAAAATCTTCAAGTACTAAAAAAGAGTTAACAAATAAAAAAGCTAATGAAGCTTTTGATCCTACACAAACAGAGGATAAACCTGCAGAAACAAGACCATTATCATTAAAACCTTTCTCAATCTTTAATACAAGTTATCAAGAGTTTGAGGCAATTGATCCTAAAGCAAAAGAAGAAGGATACCAAGAAGTAGCAGATGAAACTAAAGAATTTATATATACTGCACTTGGTAAAATTGCTGCAGCAAATACTGATCTTGATAATGCTATGGATACCGCACAGTATCAAGGTAAAGAACTTAGACTTAAACCTATAGTTTTAGCTTCAGCTCCTGTTGAAATGCTTGATAAGTATTCTACAAGAATTAAAAATGTATCTACATTTTTTAGAAACTCTAATAAGAAAAACAATAGAGTAATTCAAGCCACTGAAATTATCTTAATGGCAATTTCAGATGAACAAGGTCAACTACTCTATTTTGATAATGAAGGTAATATTGTAGATACTCCAGAACAAGGAAGAGTTGTTTATCAATTTTTAAGAAATGTAATTCAAGAGAATGGTAAATATGTAGATGTAAATATCTATGGTTATTCTAATCAAATTGCATCACCTGAAGAAATATCTAAAGCTACTGGTGTACCAGTAGAAGAAGTTGCTAAAAATCAACAAGCTGACTTTAAAGCATTGTATGATTATAAAAAATCTATCTTAGACGGTAATATAGCACTAGCACCATTAACAGGAATTAGTGAAGGAGTTTCTCCTAAACAATCTAAACAAATTATAACATTAGCTAATATAAATCAATTTCCTTTTGGTAGTGATTCAATATTTAAATCTATTAAACCAGTTAAGACACCAAGAGGTATATTTAAAGATGGGGATACTACAATTACAATTGAAGGTACTGAATATAAAATTGATAGACCAAATGCTACAGATGACATTATTAATAAAGTAGCTGATGTATTTAGTAATCCTAATATATCTAATAAACAAAAATACAATTTCTATTTACAGTTTTTTTCAAAAAAAGCATCTCCATATACAAGAAGACATAATGTAGAATATGCTGAATCAACAGATGAATTAATTTTTACTTATTCTCCCACTACTTATGCTGAAAAATATTCTAAGTTTCAACCAATTGATAATTTAAATACTCCTGAAGCTAAAGAATTAATTGTTGATATTTTAAAAAATGCTTCTGGTACAAAAGGAAAGTACTTTTCTGCTAAGATGAATTATGATGAGACTAATTTATCTAAAAATGGTTTTCTAGATTATAACTTAGAAACAAGAACAGTAGATGAAGAATTTAGTAATTATATTGAATTACTAAAAACATTACCAAGAACTACTATATACTTTAGTGAATCTAGTGATCCTAAGAAGTTCAATGCATATATGAACTTTAGAATCCCAACTGAATTTATTAAAAATGTAGAAAAAGCTAAAGAAAATCCTGCTTTAGTAGAACCTTCTCCAACAAGAAAACAAAAAAATATTCTTGTTGATTATTTAAAAGGTCAACCTAAAATTACTCAGAATCTTAAATTAAATGTATCTGCTACCACTAAAAAGGGAATGGAAAATATATCTAATGAAGATTCTGAAATAAAAAATATAGATGAATCTAAATTTAAGAGACTAACTAATACTAATGAAAGTGAAAATGGATTTAGTGTTGAAGATGGTATTCTAAGAATTAGAGTTGGTGGATTAGATGTGTTTGGAAGAACTGGTGGTGCTACTCAAATAAGTTTAAAAGTACCTGAAGGATTTAATCCAAATCTTTTTGCTGAAAAACTTAAGGACATAAGTCATGAAGGAGGAATTACAACACCAGAAGCTGTAAATCAAGTTATTACTGATATTAAAAATGCTCTTAATCCAAATGTAACTACTGATATATCAAAGCAAGGTGTTGTAAATACTTCTGCTGCAGGCAATGAATTTGGAACTTTTAATATTACTTCTCCAGTAACAGGAGAATCACTTGTAGTTGCATTAGATAAAAAGTTTTTTAAAGAAGCTCCTTTATTAACTGTTGGTACACCTGTTTCATTAGCATTAACAACTTCTGAAACAGAAGATATGTATATCCCAGATATTATTGAAGTTAGAAATTCTGAAGGAAAAACTATTGGTCGTGTAATGGAAACAGACTATGGTAAAAAAGAAACTCCATTAGATAATTATTATAGAGAGCTTAAGAAACAAAGAAGTAAAACTATTGAGGAAAAAATTGAAGAAAGTACTAATACAAAAGGTACTGCTAATCCAAAAGATGGTTTAGCTGGTAAGTTTTTCTTAAGAAGTGGACATTTGCAATATGATGCAACACCTGAGCAGGTTAAAAAAGCAGATAGTTGGTGGAATACTAGTGATTTAAATAAGTATTTATCTTTTGAACAAGGAGTAGCAATTGTTAACTCAGATGCATTTGCAAGATTTATTGCTTATGGTTCTATTCTGAATGGTAAGTTAGGGATGATACAAATTGCAAATAAAGGTTCAATGGTAGATATATACCATGAAGCTTGGCATGGTTTCTCTCAGTTATTCTTAACACCTGAAGAAAAAACTCGTCTTTATAAAGAGGTACAAAGAAAGTTAGGTAGAAATAAAAAACTTTCATTTTTTGATATTGAAGAAATTTTAGCAGAAGACTTTAGAACTTATGCTAAAAATCCAAAGGCTCTTGAAGATAGTCCTGAAAGAAATTCAATCTTTAGAAGAATATTAAATTTCTTAAAAGAGTTATTGGGTATAGGGTCAGTTACAAATGTAACAGATATTAAAAAAGTAAGAGAACTTTATAATAATCTTTACTTTAATGAAAATCTAAATCAATACACACCAAGTATTGATAATGTAATGTTTGATCTTCTCAATAGAAATTCTGGACTTCAAACATTAGCAGATGAAAATATTCAAGCTTTAAATAGACAAGATGCAACCACTGTAAAAAATTCAATGGATAGTATCATATCTAAACTTACTGATAATTTATACTCAGAAAGAAAAGAAGATATAGAGCAATTGGGTCAGAACAAATCAGCAACAACTAAATTATTAGAAGATCCAAGAAATAGAAATGCATTGTATTCTTATATCTTTGATCAACTTGACACAAGAAGAATTGAATTACAAGATCAACTTGATAACCTTGAAGATGATACTAAAAACTTTTTAGAAAAACAAAAGTTAGAAAACAATATTAGAATTCTTACTGCTGCATTAGATAACTGGGGTAATCAATCTAATGGTATGATTAAATACCATATAGAAAACTCAGACTTTAATCTTCTAAGAGAAAAGTTTGTAGAAATGACACCTGAACAAGAAGATGCTGTAGAAGATGTTGAAGATACTGATACTGAACCAACTGCTGCTGAAGATACTGAAAGAGTAGGTGATAAAAAAATTGGTGATAGATCTTTGCTTGAGTTAGCAGATAAGGAAGTAGTATATATTCTTAAGAGTCTATTTAAAAAAGATAGATCTGGTAAAGTAATCTTAAATGAACTTGGATTTGAAGAACTTGTAGATTTTAGAAGTACTTGGAATAATGTTGTTAGAACTATTGGTGGTGAACAAGATCCTATTGAACAATATAAATTATTAAAGGATGCTATCAAAATTCACCCGGAGTTTGAACAGTTGGTAAATTTTAAATTAGCAGATCCTAATCCAGACTCTGAAAATGCATCTAATAATTTATATGAAGCTAAAGCTACTACAGCATTTTGGCAAACATTTAGTAAACCAAGAGTACCACTTTTACAAAGCACTATTTTTACAAATGGTATAACTCAAATTACAGAAGCTTCAATTGAAGCTGTAGATATATTAAGAGGTTTTGAAAATAAATTTAAAGCTGATATTAATAATGCATATATTATAAGAAGGAATGAAGATAATGTTCCTATGCTTGCACTCCAAGCATTAGTAGAAGATTTTTCAGATAAAAATGGTAATCTTGATGATACTAAATACTATGAGTTTGCAAGAAGATTAGGTATATATCTTGATGATATTACTATAATTAAAAGAGCACTTACAAAGAATCAAAAAGCAGCAGAAGAATATGGTCTTCCTTACATTTTTAAAACAGTAAAAAAAGTTGCTGATTTAGAAGTAAATCCAAATGCCACTGAAAAGCAATTAAAATTTGTTGAAGATTTTAAGAAAAATCCTATTTTCTATTTAAGAACACAAATTCCTGCAGGAATAATATCTAATAAAGAAGAAACTCAGAAATATGCACTTAAAAAATTAGCAGAATTACAATCAAAATATGGATTAGATACTTCTAATTTTGGGGTACTTAATGCAGAAGGTAATACAGTATATGAACTTATTGAAAAGAGTACAGCAAGTAAAATTGCTTATGCTATAAATAAAGCTGAAAAACTTTCTGATCTATGGAATTCTAGTACTCTTAAATACATGAGTTATTTAAATCCAGCTATTAATACATTTACAAATAACTCTAGATTTCTTAAAACAATCTTTGACTTTAATGATCCTGAGTTTACTAAAAGATCTGATAAAGAATTAGAATTATTTCTTTCTTCTGGTACTCAACAAATTGTTAATGAGGAATTCGGAATAAAAGATGGAAATAACACAACTTCATTAGATACAACTAGTAAGTTTCTTCAAGAAATGAACTCTATGCTTAAAGCTGGTGTACAAGAATTCATTCGTCATGCATCTAAAAGTTCTGCATTTGGATTAAGAGTTAGCGGTGATATTATTGGTAGACCTGGTAAACTAGATAGTGATCCTAGACTTTGGATTGATATAGATATGTTTGCTGATAATACTGCTGACTCATATGCATTAAAGACACATATTGTACCTTATATTGCAACTGAAGCCAATAGAATTTATAAGTTTAAACAAAATAGAACTGAATTTGAAAAATATCAAGGATATAATAATGAAACTCCTAGTGGTAAAATGGCTGGAGAAGTATTTACTGCATTTGATAATGTATTAAGACCTTCAACTAAACAAGCAATATATTCAGCAATTGATAATGCAATACTTAATAAAGAATACTTTGATTTTATTTCTTTTATTAAAACTGATCAAACAGGATTAGCTGATAAAATTAGAACTGATGTATTAGATTATTTTAATGAACTAACTGAAGAAAACTATAATATACTTCAGGAGACCAATTATATTAGTCCTGATATAATCAATAGACTTAAAAAATTTAATTTATCAAAAGAAGAACAAGATAAATTACTTACTAGAGCTTATACATTTAACTCTTGGATACATAATTTTGAAACTATCAATCTTATGTATGGAGATATGGCACAGTATAATCATATTAAAGAAGAGTTACATAAAAGAAATACTGGTTTAACTTCAACAGGTAGATCTTTTAGAACAGACATAGCTGCTCAGAATTTAGTTAAAGGAGCACTTAGAAAAAATTCTTATGCTGAGAAAAAAGGATTTAACTATGTAGAATATGATGGTACACTTAATACAGCTATCATTCAAGATATAGAAAGATCATCTGTTTACTTACCAGTTATTGAAAAAGCTTTAATTGAAGATTATACAAATAAGCTTAAAGAAACAATAAAGGATCCTGCTAAACTTACTGAAGCTGTAGAATATAGAGTTAAGAAGGACTTAGATGCCTACAAGAAAATGGTAGAAGGTGATGGTCAAGGGTGGGTTACTTTTGATACTTATAGAATTCTTAAGAATCTAGAGAATGCTTGGTCATATGAGCAAGAAGAATTATTTACTAAAATAACTGATGGAGAATTTGTCTCTCCTACAGAAATTATTCAAATGTTCCCAGTATATAAAATACAAAACTTTGGCCACTTAGCTAATACAGGATTGCCTGTAAATGCTATGCATAAGTTTGCACTTGCTCCATTAATACCATCTATGATTGAAGGATCAGATCTTCAGTCTTTACATGAACAAATGATGGCAAATAACATTCAGTATGTTACATTTCAGTCTGGTTCAAAAGTTGGTTCTGTTACTTCAGAAAAAGATTCTAAAGGTAAAGCAGCAGCAGACATCATTTATAAAGATGATGAAATGAAAAATCTCAATAGAGATATTAATTTTACTCCAAACACTATTTACGTAGATTATCTTAAAAATGTTACAAATGTAAATAGCTCATATAAAGAAAAAGCAACATTCTCCACACAGTTAAGAAAATTAATCTTGGGGTCAATGTATCGTGAAGGTAAAATCATTAATCCCAATAATGAAGCAACTGTAAAAGAATATGAAAAAACTGTTGATGAGTACACTAAACTTTTAAAATTTGAGTTACTTAATGAAATTGGGTATGAAGAAGTAGACGGTAAGTATATTGGTAATCTTACAAACTTTTTAGATTTAGTTCAAAGAGAGTTAGGTAGAAGAAAATTACCAGAACACCATATTGAATTTGTTGGTCAAAATCTAGATAGCACATTAAAGACTGATTTATCATTACACTTAAGAGCTGATGATATAGAAAAAATTCTAGTTAGTCTTATTGAAAAAAGATTTATTAAACAAAAAGTAAAAGGTGAAGCTTTAGTACAAGTATCCAGTGCTATGACAAATGGAATCTGGTCCACACCAACATTTAAAAAAGCAACAGCTGAAGAAATTAGAAAGTATATTGGCACTAATAACTTACCTTTCTATAATCCAAGTAAAGATGGTACTTCAGCAATGAAAGTAGCAATTGCTTTACAGGGAGACTTTATAAAATTATTGAGAAGAAAAGATGTTGCAGTAATTGACACTGTTGATGGAAAAAGAACTCTTAATAAAAAAGCTAGTCTTGCTAAGTTAAATCAACTTATAAAAGATGAAGCATGGTTAGAAAATAATAGAGATTTAATTAGAATGTCTGCTGTACGTATTCCAGTACAGGGTCTTAACTCTATGGAGTTCATGGAAGTCTATGAATTCTTAGATCCTGCAGCAAGTAATATTATTATTACACCAACAGAAATTGTTGCTAAATCAGGATCTGACTTTGACGTTGATAAACTCATCACTTTTATGCCTAATATAGATAATAGAGGTATGTTTATTAAATCTGGTATGTCTGAAGAACAATTCCAAGATTTTGTAAAAAGAAATAAAAACAATAAAGATAGAGTAAAAGAAACAATTAAAACTCAAAAATCTGCTCTTGAAAATAAACTTATTACAACTATTAATAATATTCTTGCATTACCAGATAACTATGCAAATCTTGTAAGGCCTAACTCTACATATCTACTTAAAGATATTGCAGATAAACTTCAAGATTTTGTATCTGAGTATGATAGATTTAAAAATAAACTTGGTCAGGAATATGTAACAATAACTGATAAAGAAGATAAAAAAGTAAAAGTTATTAGTCCTACAAGAACACTTGAAACTGGATACAATCTTCATAAACATGATGTAAACTTAACTGGTAAGAAAGTATTAGGTATTACAGCTATTGAGAATTCATTAAATCCTATTCTTAATTCTTTGGGTGCAGCAATGCCAAAAACATATAAGCATTCTTATTATGATAATGCTATAAAGAAATGGGTAGAAACTGATACAACTTATAATACCAACTTGTATTTGCCACATAGAAAAATGGCAGATGGTAGAATTTCTCTTTCACATACTGAAAGCTTAGATGGAGATTCAATTTCTGATGTTCTATCACAAATGATGAATGGTCTAGTTGACGTAGAAAAAGATGCATGGATATTCTTTATACAGGCTAATTTAGAAATTGCTCCTACTTTATTGTATTTAATTAAAGCAGGTGTACCAAAAGAACATGCAATCATGTTTGTTTCTAATCCCCTTGTTAGAGATTATGCTAAAAATAAAAGGCTTTACAATAGTGCTTATTCTGAATTATCAGGTAGAAAACTTGATGATAAATCTTATGCTCAATACCAAGCTGCTACAGATGTAATCATTAGTCAACTTCCAACACTTATTGAAGATCAGTTATCTAATATTAGAGATACTGAAACTATATATGTAAGAACAGGACGTTTTAATCCATACTTACAAGAAATGGAGTATGAAGATATTCCAATGACTAAGTTGCAACTAATTCAAAAAGTAAAAGACAAAAATTTTGCTGAGTCATTTATTAATGTGCGTAAGGATAGTAAGAAAGGTGGGATTATATTTAATAAACCATCTATAAGTAATAAAAAGTATTACTTAGACACTAAGTTCTATACTCAAGCATATATAAATAAAAATAAAGAGTTTGACTTAGATCTTATGAAAAGAGTTATTCTTGATCCAAAGTCTTCAAAATATAGAGGAGCAGCAATGGCTATGTTTATGCACTTTATAGAAATTGAAAAACAAATCCGTGGTCTCCAAACATTAAAAAGACTTGCTAATCCAGATACTAGAACTTCTAAAACATTAGAAGAAGTAATTAGAAGAGGTGTATCACTTGAAGAACTTAAAGAACTTTCTAAAGTAGATCCTGAGTTAGTAAGAAAATTAGTTGAAGAATCAATTCTTGGAAGCTTCTTTGATAATAAACTCATTGGAGAATTAGTAAAACCATTGTTTCCACTAAGAAATAATGATAAGGTTACTAATTATGTAATTGCATTGCTTCAAACAAAAGCAGGATCTCTAGTTAAAAAATATGGTACTGGTCCTGAAGCAACAAGAGCATTTATTTCAGAATATAAAAACTCTATTGTAAACTATGTCTTCCAAAACTATATGTCAAACTTTATTGACGGTAAAGGAAACATAGTAAATGTTCCTACAGAGTATAAAGAAATGCCTGTAAAAATTAAAAAAGGAATTAAGAATGGAGCTCAAGTAGTTGATAATGTTGTCTATATAGATGAAGCTAGAATTTCTAAAGACTATGCTGAAAAATTATTTGCAGCAGAATCTGAAGCAGAAAATAGCTATAGAGCCCGTGGTCTTAGACCATTTAGAGCAGCAGAAAATGTTTTTCCAACTGAATCTAGCTTCTTTAAATATGTAGTAGAAAGAGAGTATCAAAGATCTATGATACCTTTAGAAAAAGCATTGGAAAATAAAACATTTAAATATCTTAGAAATGTACTTAAATCATCTATTAAAGATGTTAAAACATTAAATGAACAAACTTATGAGGCATTTTTAAATCAAAGAGCTATGATCTTTGCATTTAATAGAGAAGCTCTTATGAAAACTATTAACTATTCTTATTCAGATCAGTTAATGGCATTAATTAGAGAATTCTCACAACTCAAAGATAAGTACCCAATATTAAATCAACTTACTAAACCTGCACTTAAAACAGGTGAAAAAGTAATCTCATTAAATGACTCCAGAATGTTAAAAGATCCACAGCTTGCTGAGATCTATTATCAGAACATTAAAGATCTTGGGGATCCTACAGTTAAAAAAGTAGCTTTAGAATCAGACAATGAAAGAATAAGTGAGATGTTTGGTATACTTCCATTAGTAGCTGTCTACCAACACGGTATTGGTTATAGCAGATTTGGATTTAATGAAGCACTTCCTTATGATAAATTCTTAGAAGTAATGGATTCTGCATCAAAGATATTCTTAGAAAAACAACTTAATAATGCTACTCTAGGAAATATCTATTTAAAGCTAATGGATCCTAAGAATAAATTATTTAAAGACTTTGTGGTTTCTCCAAAAGACTTTAATAATCCTACAGAAGAAACATTAGAACCTGAAGTTACAAATGAAGAGGTTGATGTTGAAGAAGAGGTTATTACTACACCATCAACTCAATTAGATTCTGAAAATACAATTAATATCTATGCAGGTACAGGAGAGAATGCTGAGTTAAGTAATTTTGCTGTAAGACCTTTTTCTCCAGTTATTGATGGAGTAGAATTAGGCCAATTTAACACTGTTGAGGGAGCATTTCAAGCAATGAAAATACTTAACTACTCAAGTGATAGACAAGTACAGACTGATAAATATAAAGCATTAAAAACAGCTACTGGTGCAAATGCTAAAGCTATAGGTCAAAAGGTTACTGGTTTAGACAAAAAATCTTGGGATAAAAATTCTTCTAGAATTATGAAAGAATTATTATTACAATCATTCCAACAAAATCCAGACGTTCTTGCTAAACTTCTTGCTACAGGTAATGCTACTCTCACTCATGTAGGTACTGAAAAACCTAATAGATGGACTACAGAGTTTCCTAGATTACTAATGGAAGTAAGAGAAGAACTAGGTGGTACTCAACCTACAGAAATAAATCAAAAAATAAAAGATATTATTGATAAAAGTAATTTAGAAAAAGATGAATATGAAGTAGTATTAGTTAATGGTGTTCAAACTTTTGTTGATTTAAGATTAATGCCAGAAAGCATTAAAAAAGGATATGGTGTATACTATTCTTTACAGAAAGATGGTTTACTTAAAAGAGCGGGTAAAAAAATAATAGTTCCTGGATATGAAGATATACAACTAATATATGATCAACTTGATGGTTCAATAATAGAATTAAGCACAGGATTGTTAATTCCAACACAAGAAAAAACACAAAGTAAAGTTATAAATGAATTACAGGATATGTTTGAATTTAGAAATATTAGACTCGTATTAGAAAAATCTGATAAAATAACTGCTAATGAACCTAATACTGTTATCTCAAGTTTGGAAGGTCTATCTACTCAACCTACTCAAGAAGAATCTAAGAAAAATGCACCGGAAGGTCTACCTCCAATTGACAGATCTATAGACTCTTGTAGTTAAAAATTCGTATATTTATATAAATAAGAAACAATGCCTTGTAAGACTCAAATAAAAAACAAACTAACCGATCAAGTATATGATCTCGCACAACCTGGTTTAGGTATGTCTCAAGCTAATGCTAATGCACTTGCTGCTGATATAAATAGAAGTTTTGGTACACAGGTGGTTAGATTTAATAGTTATGTTACAGATGATCTTCTTGAAATGGATATTAATATCCCGCAAAGTTTAATAGATGTTTACTATGATAATGAACTTATATTAGAAGCAAAAGAACTAGAACAAAGCATTGAAGATGCAAGAAGAGCTCAACAAGAAGATGCTGCTCGTTCAGGTGTAGAATATACAGATCAGTATTTATTTGATAATTCTTCTGCGGTAGAGGTAGCACTCTCCAGAGAAGGTATTGAAAGAAGGAGAGATATACAAATAGCAGAAGCACTTGGTGAGAAATATAGTAAAGCATTTAATATTCCTTATCAAATTATTACTGAGGGTCAAGCTATAGAAATTTTATCTGAAAGCCCAACACCATATAAAGGTAATATGTCTTCTTTTTTCTATGGGGACATAGTATACTTTGTTGAAGGTAAGTTTAAAGCCGGTAATGTAGTGCATGAGTATGCACACCCTTTAGTAAAAGGTATTCAGTTTCAGAACCCAAAGTTATTTGATAACTTATTTAATCAACTTAGTTTAAGTGAAACCGGAAAAAGAGCTTTACAGATTGTAAAAGAAAGATATCCTGAACTTGGAACAGACACGGTAAGATTTAAAGAAGAAGCCATTGTTACTGGAATAGAATTAGATTCTAATAAAAAACTGGATGAGACTATCAAAGATGATAATTTATTCCAAAGATTCATTACTAATGTAATGGCAGCTATTAAAAAAGTTTTAAGGGCTTTATCCACTAAAGTAAATCTTAAATCTTTGGATTCTACCACTACTAGAGATGAATTAGTTGATATGCTATTAGATGAAGACTTTGTAATTGAAGATTTAGAATATCAATTGTCTTTACTTCCAGAGTTTAAAAAAGAAGCTGAAAGTTTTCTAAATGATCTAGAAAAAGCTAAGAGTAAGGAACTTCTAACTGTAATTGATAGATACTATGATAATGTTAACTTTCAACTTAATAAATTACGTAAGTCTCCTGATCAAGTAAAAAGTTTATTAGAAGGAAAAGTTGGAGAAGATATTTTAAAAAATATTGAATCTTTTCTATCCCCATATATTGTAAGAAGTAAAAACTTAACAGCTGAGGAAGTTGAAGAAATTATCAATGCTATTGAAGAGAGTGAAGAAGATACTAGACTTAGAGCAATTGCATTTGTAAACAGTTTAGCTGAATCACAAGTTTATGCTGAAAGAATTAATAATGCCTTAGAAAAATTAGTTAGTACAAAAAGACACCTAACACCAGAAGGAATTACCCAGGTAATTTACTATAAAGATATGTTGTCTGGACAATTTGCATTTTTTGAAGAAGCTGTAAAACAGTTAAATATTCCAAGAGATAGTTCTATTATTCAAAAAATTCTTTCTGTAAAACAAGTTATCAAAGATGATCTAGAAGAAATAAATGAGATAATGTTTGATTTTTCTAAAGATTTAATGAATGATGCTACTAAAAATATGCAGGAAAATTTAAATGCAGAATTTAAAGATAGGATAACTCAAATACTTAAAGCAGACGGTTTTAAAGAGGCTGATATAAATAAATTTTTAAACTCTGTTATTGATCTGATTGATATAAATAATAAAAAAGATTTTAAGGAAAGTGAACTTAATGCTTTACTTCCAAAAGCTTCTCCAAGAATAAGGTATATATTGAGAGCTGTAAAAAAATATGTAACAAAACATATTACACCAGATGTTATTCAAGATTTTCTTACAGGATATACACAAGATATTGGTCAAATTGGTTCTAGTTTGGTTCCACTTGGTAATATTGATGATGTATTAGGTGCTGTATTTAACTTTATGAAAGATAGAGCTGCAGATACAGATGTAGAATCTCAACGTCAGTTAAATCAAATGGCTGATAGTTTATATCCATTCTTAGAAAAAGTAGGTTGGAATCCAAATAAAACTACTCAGCTTGGTGACCTTTTATTATTTAAGGATACTGTTAAATTAGAAAGAAATGGTGAGTTAGTTGAAAAAGAAGTATACTCTTTTATTGATAAGTTTAAAAACTATAGAGCTGATAAAACCCAATTAGAGTATGATCTTAAAAGAGCTAGAGAATTAAAGGATCAAGAACTTATTGATAGAGCAACTGAAGCTTTATGGGATTTTCATGAAAAATATATGCATAGAACTTTTACTCCTGAAGTGTATAAAGTTTTAAATATGTTTAAACAAGAAAATACTGTTATACATCCAGAAACAGGTGAAGTTTTAACGGTATCTAAAGAACTTTCTATGGAAGCATACCGAGAAAGAAAGAAAGCTTTAGAAACTTTAAATACTCAGAATAAAAGAGACTTTACAGAACTTGATGATTTGTTTGATTACAATGAAGCTAGTGTAGCTAAAATACAGTATGAAGAACTATATAGTGTTATTGAACCAACAACCGGTGAATACAAACAAGGTGATGAATTAAAAAAAGTATTACTTAGAATTAAGTATAGAAATGATTCTAGAAAATTCTATGACTTTGATGTAAACTATGATAGAGTTCAAAGAGATCTAGATAATTTTATTAATGTAAGACTTGCAGCTAGAGGTATTACTCTTGATGCTACACCAGAAAGATTTCAAGCAGAGTTAGATAGATATCTACGTAAAAATTTTAGAGTTGCATACACTGAAGAATATTATAAAGAATTAACAGCAATTTTTAATGAAATAGCTAGAATTAATGCTAAAGCTTCTGAATCAGATGTATCTAAAAAACTTGCTAGTTTATATGATCAAAGAAAAACATATGTAAATATGGTTACTGATAAAGATGGAGAACCTAATGCTCTTAATCTTGACAGAGTTCAAATTGATCAAGTTAAACTTATAGAAGATGAAATTGTTTCATTACAAAGTCAATTTGATAAAGCTTCTGGATTAACTAAAGAAGAAGCTGCTAGGTTACAGTTTTATGAAGTAAGATATATTTCTAAAGGTAAAACTAATGAGTTATCTGATGAACAAAAATTAGAGTACTATAATCTTTCTAACAAATCAAATAAGTTTGGTTTATCTTCACAAGAAATGACCAATTTAAGAAACTTATATAGACGTTTATCTGAACTTACTGATTTAATCCCTACTGATTATTATTTTGAAGCTTTTAACACAGCTGTAAATGGTGTTGATATAGAGGAAATAAATTTTGAAAATGCTGATCAATGGATTAATTCTGATAATGTAGTATTAGCAAAAGCAGAAAGTGAAAGATTTGCAGAATGGTTTGATAGAAATCATTATCAAAAAATGGTATATAATCCAGAAATAAATAGATATGAGAAAAAATATTTTAGAATTAAAGTATGGAGTGTATCAAGACCAACTGACCCAAGATATTACAAAAAAACAGAAGTAATTAATCCTGCAACAAAAGAAAAAATAGAAGTATCTGGTGTTCCAGTTTCTAGATACACTATATCTAAAATTAAAGATAAATATAGAACAGGATATAATCCACAAACTAAAAAAGTTGAACTTAAAGTTGGAGTTCATATTAACAATAAAGGACAGTTTTTACCAAGAGAGTACAATCCTAGTTTAGAAAATTCAGCATATGATAATAAGTATATGAATGAAAAGTATTATAAATTAAATACTAATAGTTCTACTTATAAATTACTTCAAAAAGTTAAAGAAGAATTTCTAAAAATTCAAGAAGGATCAGGAGAATATGAAAAATTATATTTAGATCTTCCAAGATTTAGAAAAAGAACTAATCTTGAAAGAATTCAATCTGGTGATATACAAAGAAAGGGGGCTGCTTTTAAAGGAACATTGAAAGATGTTAAAGCCTCATTTAAAGCAGCAGAGGATGATCAAGACAAAGGTTTTAATGCTAATATTGATCCTTCATTTGTTCCTACGGATATGGATGGAAATCCAATATCAAGAATCCCAGTTCGTGGTCTATTTGCATTAGATGTTACTGAAACTTCTACAGATGTGTTAAGAGCACTTGGAGAATATATGTATTCAATAAATAAAACTAATGCACTTAAAAAAGATGAACCATTGTATTTAGCACTAAGAAATGTTTTATCTGATCCTAAAAATGCTGCTAAAAATATTAATCAAGCAAGTTCTACTCTTAGAAACTCTGGGTTAGGTGTAATGAGACTTCTACCTAAAAGTGAAAACCGTAAACTTAGACTTTTTAATGAAATACTTGAAAGAGAACTTTATGGTCAAGTAACTGATGATTTTCAACAAAATTTTAAATGGTTTGCAAAAGCTAGTGGAAAAATAATGGGTTTAGCAAGTTTATCTTTTTATGCTTTAGATGTTCAATCTGCAATGAAAAACAGATTTGGTATGACTGTGCAGAAAATGATTCTTGCAGCTGGAGGCAGATTTATTAATACTAAATCATTAGCTACTGGTAAAATAAAAGCAGTTAAAGCTATGACAGAACTTACAACTTCTGGAGTATATGAAAGAGGAGCTAAAAGTTTAAATATGCAAATGATGGATGCATTTGATTTAATACCTGGTAGAGCTCAATCTGATTTTGCACAATCTCTTACAAGAACTATCTTATCAGATGCTAGTAATGCAACATTTTTATATGATTTTAGAAGATGGGTTGCAAATGAAGCATCATTAGAAGTTGGATATGCAGTACTGGATTACCAAATGATAGAACAAAAAATGCCTAATGGTAAGTCTAGAATGATTCCATATTCAGAAGCTTTTGAAATAGGACCTGATAAATTATTAAAACTTAAAGATGGCATTAATCCTGAATATGGTATGACTCAAATTAAACATACTTATGTTGATGGAGAAACCTATGAAGATTTGGCTAAGATGTATAACACAACTGTAGAAAATCTTAAGGATTACAATAAAGTAGAAAACTTATCTGAGTTAGACCCTGGTACAGAAATAATAATTTCCAATGCTAAAGAATTTAAAAATATACGTAGAAGATTAGCTGGTATAAATAAAAAACTCAATGGATATATTATAAGTATTGATAATCCGTCATTAAGTAGAAACTTACTATATAAACTATTTACTTATTCACGTAACTATGCTACGGGAATGTTTTTACAAAGATTTCAATTTGATACAGATAAAGATAATTTCTTTGGAGAAGTATATGACTGGGATTTAGATACTACATCTAGAGGTTTTTATATTACAGGAACTATTGCAATTATTAATTTAATTAGAGACTTTCAAAAATATAAAGGAATAATGACTGCTGATGAAGTAGCAGCTGTTAAACAAATGATATTTGAATTTGCATATTTATTCTTACTTGCTGCTGCTATTTATTTTGTATTTGGGTATGATCCTGGTGATGAAGATAGATGGGAAAAATTAAAAGGAAGAGAAGAAGAATACGGTAAGGCTGGTTGGATGGCTAATCAAATTCTTTATCAATTAATTATGGTAAAAAGAGAAAATGAAACATTTATTCCTATACCAGGAGTAGGTTATGATGAATGGACTGAATATGTATCTACATCAACTATTGCTCTAGGACCTACACTTGAAGTTTATGAAGATCTTGCAGTAGATTTGTATCGTCTCTTAACAAACAGTGAAAAAGCATACTATAAACAAGATGTTGGTCCATATAAATGGCAAGAAAAAGGTTCTGCAAAAATATGGAATGATATAGGTAGAGTATTTGGTATTAAAGGTAAAAATGTTTCACCAGTATGGGCAATTAAAAAAGCTGAAATGGCTGAAAATCTTAAATAAAAAAAGGGGGTCATTAACCCCCTTTTCTTTTATGTAGTAGTTGTTGTTTGCTCTATTAAGTTTTTAATTGACCTTCTACCTTTTTCTCCTATTGGAATAGGATTTCCCTCTTCATCTATATGTACAAATGTAATATTTGTTTTTAAAACTAGAGACTGAACTCCAGTATAAACATTGTGTGCCCTTGCTTCCATATAAAGCATGACAGAAGTATTACCTACTTTACTAGGTTTACCATATATTTTAAGTAACTGACTCTCTCTTGCAGGTTTTTCAAAGTTACATTTATCAATACTTACTGTGACCATTCTAGGTGTATCACATAACTGCATAGCATAACCTGCAGCAGCTGCATCAATCCATGCTAATAATTTACCTCCAAAGAGATTACCGTGGAAGCCAAGATCTGACTTCTTAATGGGATGAGAATTTAAGAATTCCATTGATTAAAAAAGAATATTTGAAACAGTCTTCCTGTTTCTCTGTTGTGACCAAAGTAATCATTACCTGAGTGGATTAAACCACCATCAAAAATAACTAGTCTATTGAATACATTACCTACTGTATCCTGTCTCTCAAATGGAGTGGGATCTAGAAATGTATCTTTAGAAAATGCATTACCATTCTCACCCACTGACCAATCTATCTGAGAATTATGAAACACTTTTGATTTCTTATTTCTGTAGAAACTAGTCCCTGATTGAGGTGGAGCATCTGGAGTTAGATATATAACAGCAGCCCATTGTTGTGCATCACAGTGGAATACTTGTGGTACACCACCAATGCAACTCTGATATCTACCGTTAATACCTACATCATACCATCCATAACCATCATCTGTATGGTCTGCAATCTTTATCTGCATAATCTCTTCAAATCTTTCCTTAAGACCTTCAAATAAAAACTGCTGACGGGTTCTTTCACCCACAGCCCCTTCTCCTGGAAAGTATGTCTGAGCTAATGCATGTTCTCTTACAGCCATAGGATCTTCATAGAAGTCATCTACTACAAAGAATCTCTTACTTTGGTTTGGATTAATATTAAACATAACTATTTGATTTCTATAAATTTACTAAGATCTGGTCTAAAATAACCAGGTCCCTTCAAAATTTTTCCATCTTCACGAAGAATGGGTTTACCATCTTCTCCTAACTTACTCATATTACTTGCTTGTATCTCATTAAATACATCTTCTATAACATGTTGCATACCATGTTTAAGGATTGTACCACATAGAATATATAACTGATCACCAAGTGCATCAGCTATTTCTACTAATGAGTTCTTATGACATGCTTCTAGATATTCATCATTCTCTTCTTTCATTAAAGAGTGTCTGAGATTAAATTCATGTTCTTCTAATGGTCTTGGGTACTTACCATTCTCTTGCCCAAAGGCATTGTGGAATGTTTCCACAGCTTTCAATTGTTCTCTCATACTAACTTCCACAATATAAACATCCATCATCATCATCTAATTCTGGATTAGATTCAATCTTAGGATTAAGTTGTTTCTTAAGTTCATAAATCTGCTGCATAAGCTCTAAGTCCTGGAACATATCACCAGACAGCTTTGCTTTTAATTGTTCTATTTGTTCTTCTAGAGTTGCCATAAAACAAAGTTAAAAAAAAAGGGGATGACTAAAAAGCCACCCCCCTCTCTTTTGTGTATTATTGTTTACCCTTTTACAGGATCTTAGAAGAATGCTGCATCATCATCCTCATCATCTGAGAAATTAAATGCAAAATCATCTTCCATTTCTTTCTCAAATTGTGTATGATTTTCTGGAGTAGGCTCTAAAGATGCACTATGTGCATTTTCTCCTGTCCATTCTTGATCTTCAGCAATTTGAAATTCTTCTTTTTCTTGTTCTACATTCTCACTGATATCATCCATCCAGTCTTCATCCTCTGGGTCACTGTTGTGAACTTCAGGAATAACAGGAACTTCAAATGTGTTTCCAACTGGATCTGTATAGATAACTGTTTCTTCTATAGCTTCACTAGCACTTTCTTCAATTTCAAGGTCCTCAAGGATCTCAAGGTTCTCAAGGTCTGTTTTTGGTTCTAATTCTAATGAAGTTTCCTCAGCTTCTGTTCTCTCAATTTCAGTCAAAATATTAAGCTGATTTTCTGGTTGACCATAATTTTCAGTTAATGGATCTACCTCAGCTTCTATAACTGGTTGTGGTACTGAAGCTGCAGAAAAGTTATTAACACTTGATATAAAGTAATGTAATACTCTCTGGTCTTCCATCCAAGTTTTAGGATGTGAAGCCTGGAGTGCTGTAGTTACATAATTATAAAAAGCCCATAGACTACTTGAGTCTTCAAATACATGTGAAGGTTTACTCATTTCAGATCTTACCATACTAGCCTGCTCAGTAGATAGAATCTGGTATTCAGCAAATAAGATACCAAGAAGTTGAGCTTGTTTTCTCTTGTTCATCTTGATCTCTTTCATTGCATCTTTATCAGACTTTAACTGATCATAATACATCTGAGCATCTTTAAGTTGATCTTTAATTGTTGCTATCGTTTCTTCATCTGCTGTACCAGTATGTTTTCTGGACCAGCTTCCCATATCTCCGTGTACCATGAATGTACCCGCTTGGTTTACATAAGCACCAACCCCGCATTTAAATCTTACTTGCTTGTTGTAACTATTAGTCCAAGCAAACATCATAGATAACTCAGGGTCAGAATTATATTGTAGCACATGGATACCATGTGCAATTTGTCCATCAGCAGTTGCTCTGTATGTTTCAGAGACTACTTTAAAACCTGCATTAGCAAGTTCTGTATATACATAATCAATAACAGATTGATGACTAATTACTGTGTAAGTGTCACCATGTGTTGGTAAATCCACAGATACTAACTGTGCTTTTGTCCATTCCGTGATTTTCTTTGGCATTTTAAAATAAACTTAGTTGGTTATTAATAGGTTCTAAAGACCTTATTTCTTTATAGATATTCTCCAAATAGTATTTGAAGTTAATATCATATTCAGAAAAGTCTTTCTCTTCATAGTCAATCATAACAGTTTGCATCCATTTCCCGGCTTCTATCTGAATTTGTCTTCCATCAGAATTATTTTCTTTAATAATTTTAGAACCAGAATTAGATACAAAATATCTTATAGTATGTTGTAAAGGAGTAACTGAATGTTCCCCATCAACAATAGCATGTTGATAGAAACTCCAATCACCTTTAATCTTTACACCACCACAATAATCAAATATGTTTTGGTTTTGAGCTAGATAACTTTCAGGCTCAATACCATCTACAAAATAAGCATGTATTGCTTTAGGAATAATTAAGAAACTTTTGTTCTTATGTAGGGCCAGGTTATCATATTCAAACCTACCCTTGCATTTAGACTTACCATCTTCTGTAATAGCAATATAATTATTTACATCACCCAGAATGATCTTGCTATACTTATCATGCTCTAATTGAAGACTTGTAATATCTTCCCATCTCTTGCAGATATCCATATACTTATCTACATATTCTCTTGGGATCATTGTCTCAAGACCATCTGTATTTTGCATTAGTGGAATTGCATTAGGAATCTCTTCACAAATCATCTCATACAACATAGATAAACTTAGCTGACCATTAATAGTAATCCTCATAGTAAATTCAGGATCATACAAGAAACTATTCTCATCATTACTCAAACCATAGGTTGAATTAAGAATAATCTTATATACATAATTCTTGGGGTCTTTCTTAGGAATCTTCTTTCTCTCTTCAAAGAACCACTCATACAAGTCACAGAATTCTTCTTGTGGTAAATGTGCTGGAGCCCACTTATTTCTAATAGCTAAGTTAGGATAGAAACTAGTAACATCAGATGTCATAATTACCATATCATCATTAGCTTCATAGACCTTAGTAGATCTAGCACCATGAATACCACCAAGACCATAGTCAGTCTTAACTCCCTTATACTGTACTGAATATTTAAAACCTCCTTTAGTCTCTCCAGGATAGATAACTACTTCCTGGAACTTCTTTAGAAGATTTTGAAATGTTGCAGTTTTAAATTCAATATAAGGTAGAATAATATCTTTGACTGTAATCCTAGCTCTATGTGTCCGTGCTTGTCTGAGATCCCATTTCTTTACCTCAAGTTTCTGACTCAAGAAATGTAAGAATAACTCTTTAGAAATTCTTGGTTCAGATGCAGAATAGAGATTAATACCATACTCTGCTGTCAAGTTTCTTCTAAGATTAATCTGCTCTTTGCTGAGCTGCATAATCTGTTTAGTAGACTTAACATCATTAATACAATATTTAATAATCTCAGGAATCTGTTCTACTGTAATATGTTCAGTGTGACGGATTGGCATGTCAATAATATTTTTCCAATCCATTGTATACTGAATCCATTTGAGTGAACTCTTCTTAGCATTATTATCCCAGTGGTTTAGTTTGAATACATCTACCTGGTTAATTTGTAGATCTCTTGGACTAAACTCTAAGAACTCTCCTGAATTATGTTTCTCAATTACATTCTGTGCTTTACCATAAATCCATTTAGCAATTGTCTCTCCTGTGTTATGAATAACAGAGTCTTTGTTTCTTAGGATATACTCAGTAATCTGACTGTCAAACCCAAGACCATTAAAACTAACATGCCATTCTTCAGAACTAATATTCTCTTGGAGAAACTCTACTAGTTCTAGGATATCATTCTGGCTCTCATGAACCACAAAGATCTTCTGCTCTTCAGAATTTACAGCTTCAAATACTGCTATGAAACAATTACTAAGAGTTTCATAGTCCATTACCCAATGTGTTCTCATAAGCTTTATGTTCAGTTAAGCTGTTCCCCCTTCTATCCACAAAAAAAGGCAGCTATTGCTACCCTTTTCTGCTGTTAACCTTTAACATCAATTATGAATTGATAATGCTAAGATAATCAAAATCTGGATTAACTGCAATAAGATTAATAAATTCTTTAATAGAATCTACATTGCTGATATAATATTCTTGAAATACTTCAAGCTTATGTCTATCTTGTTTCATTCCTTTAGTACCTGTAATAGCTTGACCATACTCATCAAGTTTAGGAAGCATCTGTAATGTATTTCTCTTTGTTTTAGAAATTACTACAAATACTTTGCTCTCTGGGTCAAAGATACATTCTACATAGGGACAATTTGCCGTCATTGGGATTGTTCTAAAGCTTGGTTTACCATTCCATTCTGAGGCAACAAGCATCATATTTTTTTCCATACTGGTTTATTTTTACACAAATTAACTTATAATCTTTAAATTTTCCAAATTAGCTACTTCAATTAATAAAATTTCTTTTTCCATATTTGGTTTACTACATAACTCACCAACTGACTCAAGCATATTAATTGGTACATCTAGTAGTTCAGCATATTTTATAAAATATTTTTCAGGAAAAAGATAACTTTCAATATAAAAATAGTTTCCACTATTTTTTGCAAAGTATGTTAAAATTTTATTTTTTCTTTCTAAATTAATTTTACTATATTTTCCATTTATAAAATGGAACCAATCTTGTTCTAAATCAGAAAAATCAAAAGTAAATACAGCTGTTTCATCATCTACAATAATATAATCACAGAGTCTTGTATGCTTTAATAAAATATTTTTTTCAAATTGTCTATATTCAGCATCTGTTCTTATTTTGTAAACACAAATTAGCTTCATATCCTCAGGAGTATAAGATGTTCCCCAACCCAAATAGGTTTCTTGAGGAACAGTGCTTACCCCCCTTTTAATATCCAAGAGCGGATATAAAAATATCTTGGACTTTTGAAAATATTTCTTATAAATCCCAGTTATTGCCATAATTATAGTGTTACATTACCTAAAGCTAATTGATACGGTAAACTATATTCTTTGTTTTCATAGTGGTATCTTAATACATCTTCTATTTCATCAAATCTAGCTAACCACATCTCCATTGTTTCCATGCTAACTTGGTAAGGATACACTTGATTATACTTGTCAATTACAATGAATGTTACCATTATGTTCCATTCTGCTGAATCTTCAAGCTCTCTCAAGAACTCATACCAAGCCATTTTATAGTATATAGACGCTTGAATCCAGTACTTGTAATACTCTACAGACTCAGGAAAAGATGCAATATCTTTACCTGTTGTCTTTAAGTCATTGATAAACAAGGTCTTAGATGCATAATCTATAACTACATTATCTAGAATACCTTTAAAACCATATGGTAAATAATCCAAATCAACCTTGATTTCATGCTCACTAAATGTTTTAATGTGCTTGTCATCATCTGACTTATCTAGTTGTAAAAGTGTTCTAACTGCTTGATTGGACTTTAGTTCAATAACTGATTCTCTGCAGCCATTCAGAGTAACTTCATCTACTACAGTCTTATCAAGACTTTCTTTGAGAAAATTAAAATAATTTTTGTTTTCTTCCGTTAGTACTTTATCTAATCTTTGTTGATCAGTTTTAAGACTTTGGTAAAGATTTGCTGTGAGTAGTTGTGTAAGTATCTCTTGTAAGTAGTCTTCCAAAGATAAAGAATCATTTCCAACTGTACAATGATATTTGAAAATATTATCAATAATTTTTCTTTGGCTATCAGTTGGGAACTTACCCTGCATACTGATAAAATACTTGTCATAGTTCTCAGGTTCAAATAAAAGACAGTGTAAGACACGACCTGCTACCAGGTGCGTGTCTGTACTGTCTTCTCTTTGGTTGAGCACATAATGACTGTAAAACATTCTAGGTGAGAACAACAGCTTATTAATGCTACTGTAACTAAAATAGAATTTGTTTTTATAAAATAGTTCTAGTTCATCAGAACCAGTCAATGTCGGTAGACTCATTTGTTTCTATTTGATGGTTATTTGATACAAGTTCTGGCTCAGTTTCTACTACAGATTCAACTGTTTCTGGCTCAATGTTGAGCTCTATTACTGCAGGAGGATCTGGTAACATCTCTTTTTCTTCAGATTCAATTTCTTTTTCTGGAAGAACATTTAGTTCAGTTACAGTAATAGCTTGATTATTTTCATCATACTCTACAATACCGGAATATGGTTCATTTATAGCAGTTTCAACTGCAGGTGTAGGAACAAACTCTCTTACATTAAAAGTTTTACTCCAATAAATATTTCTAATAAACCAATCTATTCTCTCTTGAAGTAGAATATGTGTCCAATCTCTAGTAAGTAAACTAAGATCTATAAGCTTGCTAGCAACTCTATCTGGATCTAGATTTCCAATTTCTTTAACTGCCATATTAAAATAACTTACCATAGACTTAAAATTTACATGGTTTCTAGTATTGCAGGATGAGATTTTATGTTCAAATCCTTCAAGAAGTAGTAGAAGATACAAGGCACTATCTACATAATTAGAATTTGCCATAATCTCCATAGCCATGATATGATTATCCTGGTCAGAACTCTCAAACATCTTAACTAGTTGTTGATATACCTCAGCTGTAATAGTAACAGCATCATCACCATTAATTAGAGCAAGTAACTCTGATTCATCAAAAATTGGTTTGTTCTGAATACTATCAAGCATACTTCTATATTCATCTTCAACAAAATAAACACCAGAAGAATATTGTTCAGATATTTTAAATCCTGAACTAAGCATATGACTTTTTGTACTATACTCAAGGTATATTACATCTGGATTACATGCATCTACAGCGGTCTTATACTTATCTGTATAGTACATATCAAGTCCCTTATCGGTCTTTAACCACTCTACATATTTAGTAAACTCTTCAGTTTCAGCATTGTGCAACCAACGGTAACCTGTAATCTTATTTAAAGTTGCTTTACCTGAAATAATAACATTAGCTCTTTCAGGATCTCTAACTATTTTTACTCCAAGATCTAATGCTAGATCTCTAAGTTTAACCCTAGGAATATTAACTCCTGGCATTAAGTATATACTATCTCCTTGTGCGGGAACATATCCCTTATCTACTGTATAAATATCACTCCTATTCTTTGGTATACCATACAATAGTTCTACATCTAATGTATCATCGTTTTTGTTACAAATTATAATTTGTTCCATAATATAAAAATATAGGGGGCTGCTACACCCCCTGGTTAATTATTGAATTGCCATCTTTACTACTGCAGTATCTGCCATTAATGCAGAGAACTTAACTTTGTTACCATTTACAATCTCCTTGACCATATAATATCTCAAGTCATTTGTAAATCCATCAAACTCAGTAGTAACTTTAGCCAATCTATCAATCATAGCTTTAGGAACTACTCCCTTATCAGCTACAGTAAGTGCATAGTTAATTACACGTGTTGCAATTACACTAGACAAATCTGCACGGAAATCATCTCCTTCACCAACTGAAGCTAACAAAGCACCTTTTACATATACTTCATCTTTAGTTAGTAAATCTTCCGGAGAAATCATCTTATCAAGCTTGTTATTGATAAACATAGTAAACATGCTAGAGAAATCTGCACCAACAGAACCCTCACCAATCATCTGAACAAGAGGTAACTCATCTTCAAACTTTGGAATAGAACTGATAGCATTAAAGAAAGTAGTAATAGATCTTGGATTCACACGTTGTGTTACAAGTTCTGGATTCATCAACATAAAGTTGATACATCTACCATCAATACCTGCTTTCTCAGCCCACTTAGCCCATACATTGACATCATATTTCATCTCAACAGAAATAAATCTGGTCTTCTGAGCTACGTCAAGACTAGTAACATTATAGTCACCATTGTCTGGATTAGTAGTCAAAATAACATGCCAGTTCTTTGGAAGTTTCCAAGAGACATATTCTTGTCTATCTAGAATCTCCATAGTAGCTTGCATAAATCTGTGGTCAGCACGAGTATAGTCATCCAAGATTAGGAAACCACCCTCACTTTTACCCTGAATCCATTCAGGAGCAGCATGAGCCATTCTCTTATCTACAACAGTATAACCTGCTTTAAGAGCACCATTTACTTGAGCTTCAGTAATCCATCTTTGTTTACCTTCTTGATTCTTTACAAGAAATTCTTTTACAGGAAAACCAACAAGGTCACCTAATTCTTCTATCTGAGATAGATTAAGTTTTACTACATCCATACCAAGTTCTTTACCCAACTGCAAGATTGCAGAAGTTTTACCAAGACCGGCATCACCTTCAATATTAATTGCAACAGGAACTTTTCCTTCTGCTTGTATATGCTGATTATTCTTAACCATGTGACGGATGAAACCTTTCAACTCATCTACGTTCAATTGTACTGTGCTCATAATTTATAATTCTAATTTTATTACTTGACCTGGTAATTCTTCATTCATGTCTGATCTCTCTGACAAAACCCACAGAACTCTGCTTCTTGGTTTTACAGATGTATAACACTCACCGTCAGTAAAATACACCAGGCTAGTATATTTCTTAAGGTTTGCATTGTAATAGTCTAGGACGGGATCAAATTCAGTCCCACCTCTTCCATGTACTTTTAGATCATTTTTACCCTTATAAGGCTCAATAGACCGGATACTTGTATCACATTGTACTATAGTAATATCAACACCTGCTTTATGGATATGATGTATCTCATTCATAAACTCAGCAAGTTCATCATTACTTACAGATCCAGAAGTATCAATAGCCAATAACATATGTTGTTTCATCTTGATTTTAAGACCAGGATTCTCTTCATATCTACGGTTCTCTTTTCTTCTAATCTTCTTTGTAAAGATTTTAGTACTTGTGCCAGTGAATCTTCTAAGATATCCTTTCCAATCAAACTTGGGCTTGGTAAACTCTTCAACAACAATAAGTCCTTCAATCTCACCAGGAACATTACCACGTTTCTTAATGGTCTGTTCTTTAGCATCACTTAGAATCTTTTGTACTTGTTTCTCAATGAGTTTCTTCTCAGCTTCAGAAAGATCATTAAACTCTTCCCATGTAGAATGATCTGGTATGTCTCCATTTGCTATATCATCAAGCAATTGGTCCATACCCTGATTACCTGTACTACCTTTCTTTTCTTTCTCATCTTGAAGACGGAGAAGCTGGTCATAGTAATATCTACAACCAGCTTTTTTATCTAGATTGAGTTCTGCATAGTCATCAATATTGATACCTCCTTCTGGCAGCCAAGAGGCTTCAATATACTGATTAATCTCCATATCCATTGCAACATTTGCAAGTTTTTTGTTACTAAAAGAACCAAAACTTACAAGGTGTCCAAATGCAATATGAAGTAATTCATGTTTCAGTAAACCCATTTTATGATCATCACTTAGTCCAGTCCAGAATTCTTCATTAATGGCTAACTGATAATTAATATTGTGCTTACTTACACCTGCAGTAGGGAGATCTTTTCTCCATACTTTATTCAACATAATGAGAAAGAACCCATAATAGGGCTCTTTCAACATTAGTTCTTTACTTATTTTACTAAGGCTTTGTACTTTGTCCATCATCTTTGATTTTCACATCAATGCTTATTTGATTCATATCATACCCTATCTGACCCAACATACTTGTTAGATCTCTGACAAAGTTTTCTATGAACAGCTCAACCAAAAGCTTATCAGCTCCGTGTGTAGTTAATAATCCTAGTACTCTTGCACTAGATAGTGCTCCTATTTGTTCAGATATAACTGGCATAAGTACTTTATAAGATTTTGGTGCTTGTTTTTCCCATTCACCATGATCTCTTTTAGAATACTTATATAATACAATTAACTCCGGTGCAGTTAAACCACTACTTTCTATTGCCTGAAAAGCAATAACATGGTTATCTGCATCTGAAGAGTTAAACATAGAAATCAGATTGTTTAATTCAGCTTTACTAAGTTTCATTAGTCTTCAATTTTAAGTGTTTTAATCATCCATTCTGTGGGTTTGTTTATATTATCTACCCACTCTTTTGCACTTGGGATATATCCATTACAGTCTTCTTTTACATGCTGTTCTCCAATATATCTTACGTACACTTTCTTACCATCAGAGTTTTCAATTATTTGACCGAAGACTTTCTCACATTCAAATATTCCCTCACTATGGTGACGGAACATTCTATGTTTACTATGACCAATCCATGCTTTTGTAGCATCAAACCACTCATGAATCTCTAAATAATCTAACCAAGAACCACCAAACTTTCTAGCTGATGATTTTGCATGTTCTACAGGATGTGACATAATTATAAAGATTGATCAATTAAAGAACCATCATGATTAAATGTTTCCACTTCAGTGATTCTAATATTATTTTCTAATTGATACTTACCAGATGGTATTAGAATGCACATTGTACCATAGCCACCATCATTGTTCCACCAATCTTCTACATCATTCAAGATCTTTTCTTCAGCAAAATTTGAAATATCAGAACATAAACCTGAGTCAAGAACACTTAGATTTTGTGGTCCTGGATCCCATGGATTTAATGATTTAATTTCATCAAATGCATCTTCTTCATTTTCAGGTAGTTTATCTGTTGTATAAAGTACTTCCTCTATTGCTCCAGAGTCTCCACCGCCTTCATAACGTACTTGGATACCAGTCACACCAAGGTCAGCCAACTGAATCAGGAGGCTTGTCATCATTGTTTCATTCATAACTATTTAATTTTGTAAAACCTGCCAAGGATATTGGCATTTAAATATTCTTCTTTTTCTAGTACCTCTCTTGTAAATTGGTACTTAGTCTCATGATATGTTAGTTCTGTCTTAGAAAAACAGATTCTTACCATGAACCTTTTAATGGGAATTCCATTCTTATGTGCATCTTGTAGCACTTTATTGCTACTGTAATAATTCTGATAGTTAGGTTTTACCTGGATAGTATACTTCTTTGCACGTTTGTCTTCCATATTAGCAACAGCTCTCTTACCAAACTTCTTTTTAGTTGTGGAATAAAAGTTCTTCTTGCCAACATATCTAACAGACTTACCATCAATGATAGCTTCCATCTCATATATAAACCCAACGGCTCCTTCTGGGATCTTGCTATCATTAAATACTTCTCCTTTGTATAACCAACTCATACTGCTTGTTTTAGTAAAGATAATAATTTATCTCTAACAGCTTCAACACCATGATCTTTCACAGAATCTGATAGATCTTTAGACATGTCAAGATTAATAGATTTAATACCATACTTATCTTGATATCTTTTAGCAGCCTTAAGACCAGGTTCATCATTATCAAACAGTACAATTATAGAATTATACCGTTTACTAAGTGATTTGATGATAGACTCACCTATCATAGTATTCTCACTGTCTGGAGCAATGCATTCTATATTACCAATACCAAGTCTTCTAAAGCTCATAAGGTCTTTAAGAGAAGACACAATCAGTAAATACTTAGAATCATACTTCAGTTGATCCATACCTTGAGTATAGTTCTGGATCTTAATAAACTTTTTCTCAGGAACCTTTGGCATATAAATTTTATAGAGCTCACCATCTTCACGGAAATAACCATAAACATAGGGTCTAGAAAACTTATAGCTTGTAATAGAACCATCTGGTTCAGTCTTAGACATTGTAAAGAATTCCAATGGAACTACATTATACTGACTTAAGATACTAGAACCAATTTTAAATTGTGTCCAATACTTTTGGTCTAATGTATTCCAGTGTCTCATTTCAAAATCTACAACTTTGAACTTATCATAGAACTGTATAGGACCTCTTTCTACAGGTGCATTATGTTTTAAATACTCCTGATAATCACTTAATATGCGTGAAATAGACTTAATTCTAGTATCATATTGAAATAAATACTTAACAAGTTCTATTTGGTCACCCTGAAATCCTGAAGAAAAATCCTTGAACTTATACTTACCATTATCTTGATAAACAAACATGCTAGGCACTTTATCTTTAACATTAAATGCAGATAGCATCTTTATGTTCTGTCCTGTAAGTTTTTCTCTTAAGTTCAAATAATACTCAAATACCCATTCTTTAGGTACTTCATCTAAATCAGATATAATATTCCTTGTTAAAATCATAACCAATAAAATATAAAGGGGGAGCCCTTGATTTCAGTTGAAATGTTATTAACTAAAAACTCCCCCTTTAAAAAGAGTAAGTATTAGTCTAAACTAAAATCAGAAGATGTCTTTGAACTCTGAAAAACATCATCATCCCCAAAAGATTTAACTTCTTTAACTTCTAATTTCTTAAGATGTTTAGTTTCATCATAAGGAATAACTACACCACCCTCAATAGCACCAAAGGCATATTTCTTACCTTCAGCTTTTGGAAGCCACATGTCATAATTAGTATAACCTGTCTTGCCTTCATATTCTTTACCAGCAACACAGAATTCTAAGAACTTACCTCTAAAGTCTGCAGTATCATTGAATGCTTTAACAAAGTCTTCAATTGTTTCATGCTGACCATCTTGTTCAAGAAACCATGAGTCAAGTTCCATAGCATGAGCCAAAGTCCTTAAGAAAATCAAAATAGATCTATCTCTCTGAATTTTAATACCAGATTTAGTTTCACCATCTGCAAATGCATATTGACTTGCTTTAACTCTACCAATCTGACCCTCATATCTTCCTTTGCTTTCATCATCTTTGTCAATAAGAAAACCTTCAAAACCTTCAATAGGTTGAGTTTCTACATGTAACATAAGATGATATGCACCATCAATAAATCTAAAATCTTCTAGCTCAATGCTATTAATTTTTAATACATGATTACCTGGGGTAATTGTTTTTGGTAGTCCTGAGCCTCCTGTGCCCAAATCAGTTGTGCTTAATGCCATTTTTCTTAAAATTTAATTGTTAAATAAAAACTTTGTCCCAGTGAAATTCTAACTCACCAGATTCATTCATCTCTGTTACCACTATTTCTTCATTACGTAAGTGTTCAGGTCTTGCACCGCAAGTTACCTCTTCACTTGTTTTAAATGACAAAATAGTTTTGTTTCCTTTTCTATACATATAACCTATTGCATCTGCGTTAGCACAGATCAAAGACTTAATCTTACCTGTCAAATCAATGTTTGCAGCAAGAACCATCTCACCTTTATCATCTACCTGTTTGTCTTTAATGTGACCAGATAGAATAATATGGGGTGCTAATGTATCAATAAAATCTAAAACTTGAAAGAAAGCTTGTCTTAAATATAAATATCCTGCACCATTTGGTAAGGATAAGACATTATCTCCATCATAGTTTTTACCCATGCTTGTAGCACGGTAAAGTTTAATTGCAAGAGGCATAACCATATCTTCTAATGCAGTTACAGTATCTATTGTAACATACTTGTATGGATTACCTGCTGCTTTGATTGCTTTTCCTGCATCTAACAACTCTTGTAAAGAACCAATCTTTACTTTGAGTGCTTCTACATAATCAGCACCATTCTCTAAATCAAGAATTAAATTGTCTTCAAGACCAGCAAATGCTGTAGTCTTACCAGTCTTTGGCTTTGAATAAATAATTAATCTCTTTGGATTAACTCTCTCAGCTTTGACTTTCTTAGTTGGAAGTACTATACTCATATCACTTTAATTTTTGTGCTAGTTTTTGAAAGTCTCCAGCTATTCTTAAAAGTATATCAGATGCAGACTCATCAATAGATAAATCTTCTTTAGTATCTTTAAGTTTTGGAATATACTGTTCTTCAAAATCTGGAAATACTGATAAAGTAACTTGTTCTTTAGGAGCTTCAGCTTTTCTTTTCTCATAAAGATTATAAGTAATCTCTTCACCATCAGGCATAATAACCATTAATTCAGATATTGGAACTATATAAGCTTGATATGATTCACCTGCTGTATTTGTACCATCCCTAACATCATATTCTTCTGAATAATAAGGATTGAATTTACATTTAAAAAGAGGTCTGTCATCATAGGCAGGTTCAATGTTTTTGTCTCTACCAGATTCATCTCTAACAATATCAATGAATTCAATATAGACATCCTCACCTCTCTTTAATTCACTTTCAAATAACTGAACCTGTTTGCCATACTTACCTTTCTGAAAGAAAGCAGTTTTTAGGACAAAATAAGGATCAGAAATTTGAGCTTTTCTAAACTTATCAGCTTGATAAGCAAAGAACTCTTTTTCTTTTTCTTTTCTGGTCATAATTATAATTTAATTTTAGTTGCTTGTGGAGGTGTTTCTATTTCAACTATCCTCATGTTTTCTCTATCTAGCTTAAAGAAGCTTAACCTAGTTGTTCCATTCCTGGATTTTAAGAAGTGAAATGCAAGAAGATCTTCATCATTCACTATAAATCTTTCAGGACCATAGAACCTAATCTTTCTGATAGAAGGTTTATTAATACCAAGTACTACATCAGCATGTTGTAATAGAGCATCTGCTCCAAATAAATCAGAATCTAATACATAATTACCATAGTCACCATCTTTGGATCTCTCCGGATTATCTATATTTCTATTCAACTGACTCAATATAAGAAATGCCACAGGATAGTGTTTTTTCATATATGTCATGGCTTCACCAAGAGCATATAGTACTTCAAACTTATCTCTCTGACCTTTTCCTACTTTAAGTAAAGCTGAGTGGTCAATAGTAACCAGAGCATTTGTGTAGTTACCTGCATCATCCTTATGTGCTTCCATATAATAATGTATAGTAGCACACATTTCATCAACAGTACACGGATCATATACTACATCTATGACATCAGTATTTTCTGTTTGTTCATAATACTGCACACACCTTAGGTATAGATCCTTATCCACAGGTTCACCCTTGCTCATTAATGTATTGTAATCAGAACCTGTATTCAGACTCAGCTTTCTGATACCATTGGTCTCATCAAGCATTTCAAACTGGAACTTAAGGACTCTAAACTTATGGTCTTTATTCTCTTCAATAATATCAGAAATTAACTGTTCCATAAATAAAGTCTTACCTGTTCCTGGTCTAGCACCAACTACGGTGATAGTTCTCCATTCCAATCCATCACAGAAGGCATCATTAAACTTAGGCCATGAACTTTTGAGGGATTTGAGTTCACCAGATCTCCTAGCCTTCATCTTAAGGATAGCTTTTCTTAGAGCATCTCTCTCACTCACAGGCTTCAGAGCCCGGGCACCGTTAAATAATTCTGCCATAATTAAGGATTTTATTCTTGTAGTTTAAGTTTTATGTCATTATATGCATAATGAGAAAAACCTACTATAAACTCAATTGCTAAGAACTGTAGAAAGTTCATATCAATTAGAGCTGTTTTAACTAGTAGCCAAGATAGAATACTACCTACACATGCTACTATAAACATTTTAAATCTAATCATACTATATTCTCTTTAAAAAATACTGTTTGTTGATAATCATCTCTTAAAATCATATCACAATAAGTTGCTAGAGTAGAATCCCAGGTTTTATCTGTATTCTGTTTTCTAATAAAATATTGTGAGTTTCTCATGTAGTTGTATTTAGTTATAGAATACTCCTCTACATATAACTCAGTAGCTTGAATAACTGTATCCCAAGTATAATCAAATTCCTGAAAGAACCATCTAAATGCATTTTCTAAACTCTTTACATTAACTCTTGCATAAACACCACTTGGCAACTTGGTTGCTGGAAATAGTTCATTATAAGTTTTAATGTTCTCTAGGAAACTATCACCCATAAGGGCTTTAGATGTTTTCTTCTTAGATTTCTTGAAATAGCCTTCAATTTCTTGTATAAATTTAAGGGTATTACCTGATAATTCCAAATTTTCTGTAAGGTAATTACCTGATTTTAATCTAGAAACTTCTAGAGAAGCATTAACTGATTTATCAGGTACAACTTTATTATACATACAGTACAATACATAAAAAGAATTAGGTGTTAAACCTGCTTTAATTAGTTTATTAAATACTTCTTGCATTACCAGTGAATTGTGTAATTATACAAATGTTTAACAGTAGTCTGTACATCTTGAAAGACTCCTTTAGAATCCCATTTACTACCATTATAAGCAGCACTTGCAGGATGTGAGACTATAAATTTAGTACAATTTTCTCCACATACCTCTACCCACTCTTGAGATTTTTTACCCATATAAACATAAACTAGTCCAGGACAAAAGTTTTTGAGATAGTCAAATACATATGCAACAAAAGGAGCCCATAGTTCATAATGTTTACCAATCTTACCAACTTCAGTTGTAAGAGCTGTATTAAGCATAAGTATACCCTGTCGGGACCATTTTGATAGATCCAGTGGTCTTTCATATCCGTCTGGGTATAATTTTTCAACTTCATTAAGAATAAACTTTAAAGAAGGCTGTTCTTTTTGAGACTTACTACAACTAAATGCAATACCATCTGCTACACCTAATGTAGGATAAGGATCTTGTCCAACCATTACAACTTTTAAATCATCATAAGGACATTCCTCAAATGCTCTAAATAAGTCTTTAAGCACCGGAGTAAATCTTTGCCCACTATTAGACATATTGTATAAATCAGTTAGAATCTTTTCAAATTCTAAACTAAATATAAATGGTTTAAGAACTCTTCCCCAACCACTAGGTTCAAGTTTATTAAATATTTTTTGTTTATATTCTTCAATATCAATCATATTAATGTATATTTGTTAAAAGTAATTACAATGGCCACAGTAAAAGAATTAAAAGATGATGCATTAGTTGAAATTAAAATCAATAAATCATTTTACTATATGCTTAAAAATACCCTATATAATTTATTTGTAAATATTAAAGGGGATAAACCAGAAGAAAAAGAAGAATACATAAAAGAAATTATGTCTAAATCTTATTCTGAATTATCTGAAGAGCAAAAATCTTTTTTTACAGTTACTCTTGCTATTCTTGAAGTTGAAAGAGTAGCTCAAGAACAAAATCTTTTTGAAGAAAAAGAAATTACTCTTCCTAAAGATATTAAGAAAGATTAATATTAAACTCCTTACCAATTTCTATACAAGCTTCAATAGCTAGTATTAACTGACTCTTACTACAGTCTCCAAAAGACTTACAGTATTCCATGCCATCATCATCAAAACAGAGACCGGCATGTTTCTTTACAATTACTTTCATCTCACTAAAAGTATATCCTGATTCCTTTGCCAGTTCACGGATACAAGCATGCACTTTAGCAATCTGTGCAGCAGATTTATCATTAGAAGAAAGGTCCATAAATACTTCTATTTCCTGTCCTTCAGAAAGTTTATCAAGAAAAATCTGGTAATTTAATTTGGATTTGTCATCTGGATAAACTAACTTCCCGGCACGTTTCACTAATTTTGAAGTAAACATAAGCTGATTTTTTAGTATATTATTAATAGATATGGCAGTAACAAAAAACTCAAGTCATCCACAAAAAGATACTGAAATCATTCTAGAGTATCTAGAAAAATTCCCAGAAGCACCTTCTAAAACTCTTGCTAGAAAAATCTATTCAGAAAATACATTTCTTAGGTCTCTTGAGAGTGTCTATAGTAAAGTTAGGTATTACCGTGGACAATGTGGTACAAAACATAGAAAAGATTTAAAGAATAAAAAATTCCAGAAAGAACTTAAAGTAGAATTTACTATGAAAGAAAAATTCTTACCAGAGTCTTATGCTAACAGGCGTGATACTTTTATATTTCCAACAGGGTGCAATACACTAGGAGTTATTGGAGACCTGCACATACCATATCAAGATAATGATGCTATTGAAGCAGCATTTGCAGAAATGGAAGAACAGAACATTGAATCTCTATTCATTAATGGTGACATGTTGGACTTCTATCAGCTCTCATTTCATGAAAAAGATCCAAGAATGGTTCATTTCAAACAAGAAATAGAAGCTGGTAGACAGTTTCTTGAATACTGTAGATACAGATTCCCAGGAATTCCAATTTACTTTATACCAGGTAACCATGAAAATAGATTTGAAAGATACCTTAGAGTTAAGGCATCTGAACTATTAGACATGGATGAGTTCAGACTAGATGTACTTCTACATGTAGCTGAATATGGTGTACAGTATATTCCATTTAGATCTAAAGTTGTCTTTGGTGACTTCCTTATAGAACATGGAGATAAAATCCCAGGTGCAGGTGGTGTAGTACCAGCCCGCACTGCTCTAATGAGACTAAAAACTAATTGTCTTATAAATCACTTTCACAAAACTAGTTCTAGTTCACAAAGAGTTTATGGTCCAGGAGAGTCTACAACTATCCGTGGATATAGTCTTGGATGCTTATGTGAACTAACACCAGAATATTTAGAAATAAATGAATGGAACCATGGATTTGCTATTCTAAAAAGAAATGGTAACTTAGTACAAGTTAACAATTATAAAATAGAAGGTAATCAAATAGTATAATGTTTCTACCAATTGAATTTCAAGACTCTGATGGTCCATACTTTGAACACTTAAATGTTGTTCATATAACAAGAATTTCCTTCATTAATCCTAGAAACCCTGATGCTGGTGCAAGAATACACCTAAGAACAGGTGAAGTCTTATCTACTAAAATGCCTTTTGATCAGCTATCCCAAGCTATTGATGAAGCTTGGGAATCTGCATCTGCTCTTGTACTAAGTACTCTTCTATCTGAAAAAGCACAACTTATACCCTCTGGTAGCCTACAGTCTGGAGAAAAGAAAGTAATTCTTGGGGACTCTGAAGTCTAAAATTATCAGGCCAATCTAAGTTCATAACATACCAATTACCATCTTGTACTCTATCACTGTCTACTGAACAAAGGGTTAAATTTTCAAATATTTCTAATGTGTAATAGAAATAATCATATCCATTTTGACTCTCTAAGTCATTGACTTCCACTTTGTTAAAGCCAAGATTTGTTAAATCACTTTCTGTCATATGTTAATTGTTTAGCAATCTTCTTAGCTAAGTAAGGAGTGCATTTATATTTGTACATCACATAACCTGCAATAATCCTAGGATTGTTTACTTTAATGTCTGTATACTCTAATCTCATTGCTTTCACTATGTGATCTACTATTACATTTGCCATTATTTAGCTGCCATTGTTTGCATGAATATTTCATGGTTGAGTATCTCATGTGCATAGTTCTTAGCAACTTTCCAGTATGCTTGGTTTACTTTGCTATACTCACCATGCTCTTCTAATCTGAGTTTTCTAAAGTTCTTGATGGATAATGTAACCATATGAAGATTATCTTGGTCTTCAGACTCAAGCATATGTATCATATTTTTTATCTCAACATCATTTATATAACCCATGTGTTTTAGCAACTGCAGTTCTGCCATATATACAAATGGTCGGAACATACCTGCTTTACTACCTTTATGGTACATATACCATAGATAATGTAGATTCTGATCTACACCATCTGTAATGTTATAATGCTCTTCTGCAATCTGTGCAGAGAGTGATTCCATTTCTCTTCTAATATCTTTTTCCATCTTAAAACATGTACCTAATTGTATTCCACGGAAGTATTCCAGTGTGAATCTGTCTAAACTGATCAATGTATTGAGCTTTTCTTTTGTGCTCATACCTAACATTACTCCCTCCATATTGGGAAATCTTAGCTTCTTGAATCTCAGGAGTCCAAAGAAATTCTTCACCAGGGATTTTATGTTCCACATTGTACTTGTGTTTTGCTTCATTATGTGTTAAAAAAATTACCTCAGCTTTAACTCTATCATCAGCCCAACCATTTAATTTTGCTACTCTGTCTATAAGATTAAATAAAGACATGTAGCTCTGTAGCCAATTATCATGTACAATGACAGGACTAAAGTTCAAATGAACTTCATATCCTGCATTTAGAAAAAGCTTCACAGCAAAAAGTCTGTCATATATATCTGCAGTATTAGGTTCTAGTATTCTTTGTAACTCTACAGGCATTATACTAAATCTAATTCTGATTTTACCTTCAGGATTAAAATCTAGTAGATCCTTATTAACACACTTAGTAGCAAATGAACCCATAGCAAGTGGATGATCTCTAAAGAACTTAAAGATAGTCTTCCAATCATGATACTTAGCATGCAGAGCAAAGTCTTCATTACAAGAGATATCATATGTAATATACTCTCCTGTCTGATTTGGTTTGTCTACAGTAGCAAAGAATGCATGTGAATTTATTTCTGTCAGGATATCCGTGGTATTTGTTGCCACAGTTAGTCCTTCCGGTTTATTCCTCTTCATATAACAGTAACTACAGTTATACAAACAGCCATGACCAAAAGACGGAGCAATAAAGTCTGTGCTCCGTCCTGAGGGTCTAATAATCATACTCTTTCTTACAACCTCTTCTACAACACTCATAATCTCTTAATCCGTTGCACTTTTCCTAACACTTCTGTAGAAAAGGTTATTTTAGAAAGTTAATATATGCTTGTGCAGATCTTTTTGTAATGTGCACAGAATCACTTCCTGATTTATTCTTTGCAGTTTTCCAGAAGAAACATAATACTCTCTTCTTCACAACATACCTGGTCTCATAACCATATTGCTCTTCTACAATTTTGTAGTTCTTTTTATTTACACTCATAACTTAAAATATATAATTAAACAATATATAACCAAAGCCAATTCCGGCTGAAAAGTAAACAAGATTGTTTACCCATTTAGGATAATTTTCCATCATAGATCAAATATAAAGTGTATAATCAGACCCAATGATACTACAGTAATTAATATCATTGTGCCTATAGCTGCTAGGTATTCTTTGTCTTTTCTGTCTTTCATTTTATTCTGATTTATCATTTCTATTAACTATATGTGGTAATTTTTACCCCTTTTCCTTTTTAGTTCGTGTTTTACTATTTCAAAAACTTTATAGGATTCCTCTTCTGCCCATGTAATTATATCTTCTTCATCATCATGCATGTCAAAAGATTGATGCATTAACTCATGCATTATAAGACCAAAGGTTTCTATATCTGTTGTACATCTTGTAAGATTAATGTACACAAATTTAGGGTCACCTTTTTCATAAATACCATCTTCTTGTGGTGCATAATTACACCACCCTGCTATATAAGCACTATCTGGAGTATTATGGTATGCATTACATTCTACAAGAGATAGTCCATGCATTTCATCTACATTATAATAAGTAAATACATCACAAGGATTATAACTTAATAAAAGTATATAAGCTCCCCTAATTATTGTTA